>Ga0210394_10003743_pt1 | contig 18582 bp, 14 predicted proteins | sample IncBWC12MmetaG_FD_160121 | JGI IMG/M metagenome (GOLD analysis project Ga0210394, IMG submission 160121) | Forest soil microbial communities from Barre Woods Harvard Forest LTER site, Petersham, Massachusetts, United States - Inc-BW-C-12-M | ecosystem: Environmental > Terrestrial > Soil >... | reverse complement strand
AAGTGGCACTTCATGGCCAGCTACCGGTATTACAACCTAGCTCGCGCCACCGATGACCAGGTGGACATCGGAGGTTTTTTCCCCGGCGATACCCTGGGCAAACCAACATCTCTTACCAATCGTCCGCAAGTTCCCTGGTACCTGGTGCTTGGGATGACTACCACCATCAACTCTCACCTGACGAATGACTTCCGCTATAGCTACCTGCGGAACTACTGGCAATGGGGGTCCTTTGGGGATCCGGCACAGTTCTCCACGTTGGGCGCTGCCCTCGAGCCTTTTGGCGAGACAACCGGAGGCAAAGAGACCCTTGCGCCCTATAACGTGAGCACGCAGCAGACACGCACACGCACCTGGGATGGGAAGGATAACTTCATCAGCGACAACGTCTCTTGGATCAAGGGAACCCACCTCATCCAGTTTGGCGGGCAATATCAGCATAACTGGAACTTTCATACGCGCACCGATAATGGCGGCGGCATTAACTACTTCCCGGTGTATCAGCTTGGGACTACGGCTGGCTCCGGCGGTGTAGACATGAGTGCTTTAGGCCCTGCCTTCAGTACTGGCGCTAATAGCACAACCCTGGGCCGCGAGGCCGCAGCAGTACTGGGTATTGTAAGCGAGACGCAACAGGCGTTTACGCGCTCCGGCTCGAGCCTTACGTTGAATGGACCACTTATACCGGCATTCGACGAAGTCAGGATTCCGTATTATAACCTGTATGCCACCGATACCTGGCGCGTGAAGCCCTCGATCACAGTCACGTACGGCCTGGGGTGGTCGCTCGAGATGCCTCCGGTGGAGGCCAACGGCAAGCAGGTGGCGCTCGTGGATGCAAGCGGCCATCCTATCGATACCGCGACATACCTCGCGAATCGCCAAGCGGCGGCGCTCCAGGGACAGGTATACAACCCGCAAATCGGTTTTGCGCTGACCCCAAATGTCGCCGGACACCCGAAGTATCCCTTCGACCCCTTCTACCACGGGTTTAGCCCGCGTCTTTCAGTCGCCTGGAATCCCGATTTGGGCCCCGCCCTTGGGGGAAAGAACACGGTGGTCCGCGCCGGCTACGGGCGAATCTATGGGCGAGTGAACGGCGTGAACCTGGTACTAACGCCGCTGCTTAGCCCCGGCTTAATCCAACCGGTAAGTTGCACCAGTGTCTTAGGTGGCGCCGTGCCTTCGTGCAATCCAGCCGTTACACCTACCGTTACCACGGCCTTTCGTATCAACACTGACGGCACTACGGCCCCGCTTGCAAGCGCCCCGCCAAGCACGACATTGCCACAACCGTATTTTCCCGGCATCGGCGCGAACATCGAGGGATCGACCGCATCACCGCTCGACCCGCATTTCCGGCCGAATTCGGTGGACTCGATTGACTTGAGCATTCAGCACCAGATCACGTCGAAGGTGTCTGTGGAAGTGGGGGCCATCAGCCGTTGGATCCATAATGAATTACAGAATATCAACATCAACTCAGTGCCCTACATGATGACGAAAGGTGGACAGCAATTCCAGACGGCCTACGCTGCCGTCGAGAAGGCCATGGGTTGTACAACCTCGGCGACCGCTTGCAGCAGCGCGACAGTGGCTTCAACTGTGGCAGCGCTTGCTCCACAACCCTTCTTCGAGGCAGCTCTGGCCGGCACGGGTTATTGCGCTCCTGGGACGTGCACGGCAACTGCTGTCACGAAGGAATTCAAAAACTTCCAAAACCAGAATGTTTGGAGCCTGTGGTCTGACCTGGACAAAGGCGGAACTGCGCCGGGGTTCAATTTTCCCTTCAGCATGATGAACACCGCAGGACAAATGACGAGCAACGTCATCATGAGTACCAGTCTCGGGCACGGCAATTACAATGCCGGATTTGTCACATTCAAAATGAACGATTGGCACGGCGTGACCATGCAGAATAACTTTACCTATAGCAAGGCCCTGGGCACGGGAGCCGAGATTCAGGCTACTAGCGAGATAACCGCTGTTGATCCCTTCGACTTAGACCGGGCATACGGTCCGCAAGCCTTTGATCGCAAGCTCGTGGATACCCTCTTCCTGGTCTACCAGCTGCCATTCTTTCGCGGTCAGCAAGGTGTCGTGGGACACATTCTGGGTGGCTGGACCTTTTCCCCGATCTTCACAGCGGGAAGCGGCGCCCCGGATTTTTGCCTCACCAACGCCGGCAACCTTGGGAGCGAAGGATACAGTGGCTCGCAGGATTTTGGCTCCGGGGATAGCCTCTTTGCCTTCACGAACGCAAACTGCGTGTTGACGTCAAATGCCGGGACAAGCGCCTCGGTTCACAACGTTGGGGGTATCGCGGACATGTTCGCGAACCCACAGGCCGTTTTTAACAATGTTCGCCCGCTGGTTCTGGGTTATGACAATAACAGCGGCGGCTTTGGCCAATTCCGCGGGCTGCCCTACTGGAATGTGAACCTGGGCATAAAGAAGAACATCCGATTTACGGAGCGCTTCAGTGCCGAGGCCTCGTTCAATTTCATCAATGTTCTGAACCACAACCAACTGTTAGATCCGAACCTCAACATCGCGGGACAGAACCCACAAACTTTTGGCCAGCTTTCGACGGAAGGAACTCTCCCGCGCACGATCGAGTTTGGAATTCGGGTCAACTTCTAATTTCCTCCAGCGAGTGTTTGAGCGACTCGCTGCAAAGAGGGGAGGGCCGGGTTGGCCTTCCGTCACCTCCCCTATGTCACCTCTCATGATTGCAGTGTGGGGCCGCCGCGACTCACGAAAAGTCGAGGTTTGCGGAAAATGGATGACTCGCCCTGATTTTTGTGGGCGCCTGACTTGCTATTTGAAGCCTCTGTGTTCGTGCTTTTTTTTTCAGATCGGAAGAGCTAAGTGCCAATTCGAAGGAGTTTGCTCATAGTGCCGCCGAGGATGGCGGTTCGATCCGCGTCGCTCAGGCCTGGCGTGGCCATCCGGTGAGAGCGGACCTTGTTGCCATGACAGTCCCATTGGTCTCTCTCCTCTGACCAGCCGCCATCCAAACGCTATGCCATATCAACTCTCCGCCGACCCGACTTCAAGCGGGAGCACAGAAGCACGTTGCTCCTAGGCGGTAGTAGCCTTTGATTCAAGTTTGCGCCCAAGGAACTCGCGAATCACGGCCGCAATCTCTCGATGGTGTGTTTCCAGTGCGAAGTGACCCGTGTCGTAGAAATGCACCTCGGCATTTGGATTGTCGCGTTTGTATGCGTCTGCTCCTGCAGGCAGAAAAAATGGATCGTTCTTGCCCCACACTGCTAGCAACGGCGGTTGCTTCGTGCGGAAGTACTCCTGGAATTTCGGGTACAGCGCCACATTGCTGGCATAGTCAAGAAACAGATCCAATTGAATCTCATCGTTGCCAGGTCGCGCCAACAGTGCCGAGTCGAGCGTATATGCTTCGGGTGCCACCTGCGTTTCGTCCGGCGCGCCATGAACGTATTGCCACTTCACAGATTCTGGCGTCAAAAAATTACGCAACGCCGCCCGGTTTTCTAGCGTTGGCTCTTTCCAATATTTCTGGATTGGGTTCCATCCTTGGCTCAGCCCCTCCTCATACGCGTTTCCGTTTTGTGAGATGATTGCTGTAACGCGCCCCGGAAAAGCTAACGCGAGGCGTAACCCCACCGGCGCTCCATAATCGAAGATGTAGATCGCAAAACGTTCGAGAGCGATGGCCTGAATGAAAATGCCGACGACCTTGGCGAGATTCTCAAACGTGTAGCGAAACTGTCGACGATCGGGCGTATCCGAAAACCCAAAGCCGGGTAGATCGGGCGCGACGACGTGATAGCGATCGGCAAGTGCTGGAATCAGGTCGCGGAACATGTGCGAGGATGTTGGGAAACCGTGCAGTAGGAGAATCGTTGGTGCGGTATTCGGCCCAGCCTCGCGATAGAAAATATTGTTGCCGTCCAGGTTGGCGTACTGATAGCGGATCATTCAGCCCTCCTCAATCTACTCTACGAAGGGGAGCCCAGCTGAGCGGCCCAGCGGGCCGTTAATCCCACGAGATTAAGATGACTCAATTAAACAAAACGGTAAAAACGAGTTTTAGCTGGTCGCTCCGGCCAAGGCAGGTCAGCCACTCGGAAGCTATGCTCTGGGTGAACCATTTGATCGCGGGCCGATAACTCGCGAAAAGTCGAGTTTTGCTATTTGAAGCTTCTGTATTCGTGCTTTTTGCTTTTTGATCGGAAGAACTAAGTGCCAATTCGAAGGAGTTTGCTCATCGTGCCGCCGAGGATGGCCGTGCGGTCTGCGTCGCTCAGGCCTGGCGTGGCCATGAGGTGGTCCACCGGCGTGTCTGTCCAGGGATAGGGATAGTCGGTGCCCAGACCGATGTGGTCGGGGCCAACCACTGCAACCAGATGCCGCAGGGCTTCGGGAGAAAACACCAGTGAATCCACATAGATCTGTTTCAGGTATTCCGTCGGCTTTTTCTTCAGCTTCTTGTTGCATTGATCCGGAAACGTCACGCATCCGTGATCCAGGCGATCGGCATACGAAGGCAGGTAGCCGCCGCCGTGAGCCGCGCAGATCTTCAGGTTAGGGAATTTGTCGAGCGTCCCCTCCATGATCATGTGGGAGAGAAAAATCGTGGTTTCCAGCGGATTGCCAATCACGTTGCCCAGCACGCCGTTTCCCTGCACGCGGTTCCAGATACCGGTTCCCATGGCGCTATCCTGCGGATGCATGAAGATCAGGGCTTGCATCTCCTCAGCCTTTGCCCAGAAGGGCTCGTACTTCGGCGAGGATAGCTCTTCGCCCTGAACGCTTCCTCCGATGGCCGCGCCGCGGAATCCCCAGCGCTTGACGCCTTCTTCCAATTGTTTCGCGGCCAGCTCGGGAAACTGCAGTGCCACTGATGCAAAGGCCACAAATCTCCCGGGATCTGCCGCTTTCACCATGCCCGCGAGTTTTTCATTCTGAAAATCTATGAGCCGCGCGGCCAGATCGCGATCGGCCGAATACCAGAACGCATTGATACTCACGGCCTGGACGTCAATGCCCATTTCATCCATTTTCTGCAGGCGTTCCGCTCCGAGCGGAGAGTCAATATGGAAGTCGCTAACGCCTTGGCGCTGTTTGCCGGTAGGTGCCGGGCGATTGACGGCACTTTCCAAAGGCGTGCCCCTGAGAAAATCGGCCACCTCCGGCACGTCAATGTGGCAATGCACGTCGATTGTTTTCACCCGCCGCCCGGCAATCGTTACCGGCGCGTGCTTCGCGCCCTGGCGTGGCTGCGCCTGCGGCGCGCCACCGCCATTGCGGGGCAGCAAAAAAGCTCCGGCCGATGCGCCCGCCAAAGTCTTTAGGAAATTTCTGCGGCTCGGCATTTCGCCCTCCTCGTTCGAATGGCCTGGCGCTCGCCCGAAAGCCTGCGCCAGAACGTCAAAACACCTACCCGTCATTCGGACTCTCTCACACTGGAACCCGTTCGAACAATCTCGAATCTAACCAATTCCCTTCCCTGCCGCGTCCCATCGACGTAAATCTTCTGCCAATGCTTTCGAATGGATTCCCTTATAGTTCGAATACTTGTGGGTAACCATAACTTGTATTGATAACTAAACGATAATATGCTATGGTCACTTATGTCTCTCGGCAATCCTTACAGTTTCGCGGTTCTTATCCCGGCTTTTCCACCCGGTTTCGCTGACCTCGGGGCTCTATTCGTCTTGCTTCCATCTCTCCGCGCTGGCACCGATCCAGAAAAACCTCTGCGCGGCGTTCTCACGAATTTCGGTCTGATCGAAAGCCAACACCAGCAAAAATGCGGAAAATCGAGCTGCGATTCGTCTTACAAACCTGCACGGCCAAGTCCTTTAGAATGCGCACTTGCGCAAAAATGGGGAGGGGGGTGCCTTGCTTCGGATTCAGCTATGCCCCATCAAAATCGACGATGCTCGCTGCTTCCGGCCGTTCACGCGGAGGCCTGATGTTGGCGCCGGCGGTCGGCCACAATAATCACGCGAATATCTTTGGCCTTGCGAACCAGCCGGAAAACCAGGTCGGCAAAAAACAGCCGGCTCAACAGGCCCTGCTTCTTGGGCCGGCCCACCAGTATTTGCGTGACCAGATTGCGGTGGGCGAAATCGACGATGGTCTCGGCAGGGTCGCCGCCCTCCAGAGTACGGCTCTCGATGTGAAGATTCCGGGCGAAGTTCATATGCTTTTGTATGCCCTCAAGGTCCGGCGTCACCGAGCGGCGGCCGCCGCGATGCGACGAAACTGAGACGGCAAAGCAATCCGCCCCAAGGTAATCCGCCATTCTGCGGCCGCGACGTATCAGCATGGCTGTGGAAGGATCGGCGGTCACGTATATCAGAATCCGATCGCGGATCTCCTTGCCGGGCGGAGACGAAAGTGTCGAGAGCCCCTCTGACGGCTCCGGCGTTTCGGCAATATCCCTGCAGTCCACCTCGTGCGCCGTCTGCCGCAAGGCGAGTTCGCGCAGGGCTGCCAGGGTCGATTCCTTGAAGAAATTCTCCATCGCCTGCTGCGCCTTTTCGAGCGCGTAGATGTCGCCTCTTTTCAACCGGTTCAAGAGAGCGCCTGTGGTCGCATCCACCATCACAACCTCATCGGCGCATTTCACAAACCAGTCGGGAACGGTTTCACGGACGCGGACGCCGGTGATGTTGAAGATGTGATCGTTCAGGCTTTCGAGATGCTGGATATTCATGTTCGTGATCACATCGATACCCGCATCCAGCAGCACCTGCACGTCTTCCCAGCGCTTGGCGCGTTCCGAACCGGGCACATTGGTGTGCGCCAACTCGTCCACAACACAAATGGCCGGATGCCGGCGGATGATAGCGTCGGTATCCATCTCTCGAAAATCCACGCCCCGATAGTTGATGATTCGGGTAGGAATCATTTCCAACCCGGCGGTTTTGGCGATCGTGTCTTTGCGTCCGTGCGGTTCAAAGTAACCGATGACGATGTCTTTTCCCTGCCGCTTGAGTTGCTGCGCTTCCTCAAGCATGCGGAACGTCTTTCCAACGCCCGGCGCGTAGCCGAGAAACACGCGGAAATGGGCGCCGCGTTTGGGTTGCCCTTCCCTGAGGATTTCAGCGCTGGTGGGGGTAGACGACGACATCGATCCCTTCCGCGGAACGAATTATGCGTTCGATCAAGTTACTCCAAAGCCGGCGCCAGGCACCTTGCCGCAGGCTGTGGCCGATAAATATCTGCGTTATGCCCTTCTCGCGTGCGAATTTAAGGATGGCTTCGGCCGCATCGAGGCCGTTGAGAACCTCGACTTGCGCGCCCAGTTGGCGTGCATAGTTGAGATTTTGATCCAGGATCGCTCGATCTTCTTGCGAAAGCGCAGGCTGATTCACATAGACAACGTAGAATTCGCCCTGGAAGCGGTCCGCGTTCCGGCGGCCGCTTTCCAGCATTTGCGCGGCGCTTGAACGCGGCGTAACGCAGACCAGGATGCGCTCCTGCACGCCCCAGGACGAATCCATACCGTGGGATCGCAGGTAGCTCTCGAGCTGCCGGTCGATGACACTCGCGGCGACGAGAAGGGCAAGTTCCCTAAGCCGCGAAAGTTTATGTTCTTCGGCGAGCCGTACGGCATCGTCCTCGCCACCGGTTCCACGCGAAAGGCTATCAATCGCCGGAGCATCCACGACCATGATCTCGTCCGAACTGCGATCGAGAAAACCACGCGGAATGGTGCAGGAGGCTCGCTTGCCCGTGATGCGCTGAACTTCATCCTGAAGTTTCTCCAGATACTGGAGGTTTACAGTGGCGACGACGGAGATTCCAGCATCGAGCAACTGTTCAACGTCCTGCCAGCGATGACAGTTTGGACTGCCGGGCGGATTGTCATAAGCGAGACCGTCAATGAGAGCAACCTGAGGGTGCCGCTCGATTACGGCGGGAACATTTATTATTTCCTCGCCGCCCATCTTCAACATCGGAATAATCTCGAGCTGTTGCAACACGGCTTGCACTTCCGGGGGATACTCCGGCTGCAGCGCGCAAACGACGACGTCCTCCCCTCGCTCATGGCGGCGGCGGCCTTCGTCCAGCATTTGGAAGGATTTGCCTACGCCTGAAGCATAGCCGAGGAAAACCTTAAGACGGCCACGCCGCTGCCGAACCTCCTCGCGTTCGACTTCCGCCAGCAGTTGGTCGGGACTAGGACGGTGTGGCGAATCGGTAGCCATTAGGAACTATTCTATCGAGCACACGACAAGAGGGAAATGGCGCACCCGCTCAAAGCGAAGATTCCGCAGCCAGCCACCAGCGCCGGACTGCAACAAGCGACCATACGGCCTCCACGAGTCCGAACGGCCATGCGCCCTGCAGAAATCCGTAGACCGACCCCAAAACACATGCCAGGGCAAATCCCAGCGTATACCAGCGGCTGCGCTTTTCGAGCGCGTAGAAAATCAGCATCAACGTGACCGCGATCAAGCCAAAAACTGTGAGGATACTCATAGGTGCTCGTTCCCCGGAAATTCGGAACTTCGATTACGGTTTGCGTGCCACGATGAGCCACCAGCTTTCATTATCGGGATCCTTGTCGATGAAATTGTTTTGCAGGGTTACGATTTCAAAGTGAGCTCGGCGGAGCTCGTCTTCGACTTGCCCGGCTGAAATCTCATGCTCGGCCAGAGAAGCCCCGGTATCCGCCGGATTCGGCGCACGATCGACCACGACCAACCGGCCGCTGGAGATAAGTGATTCCCGGACGTGCCTAAGGATGGCTTGTGAATCCGTCAGCTCATGATATGTGTTCGCAATGAGCACCTCGTTTACGCGCTGCACGGGCAAATGCGGGTCAGTGACATCGCCATGTATTACCGTGATATTGCGATCGTTCTTCAGAATCGTTCTGAACCAGAGAAATACCAGCGGCAATCCGCGGATGTCTTCCGCCAAGATGCGGCCGCCCTTTCCTGCCTGGGGAGAAAGTCGCAGTGCGAAATACCCCGAGCCGCATCCTAGATCGACGACAAGATCGCCGGGTTTGATATCTAACGCGCGCAGCACCTCGCCAGGGCGTTGCCACCGATCGCGTTCCGTTTCCACCTGATCCAGGCGTGAAATCGTGTTGAGTGCGGAATAACCCGTGTTGAGAAGAACAAAAATAAACAGCGCGCACAGAACGAAAAGGAGAAGTTTGAGGCGGTAGTTCAAGATTGAACCGCAGTGGCACCTCTGACAAGAAGCCCGACATTTTTACGAAGCCGCAGTATCTGTGCGAGGCCCCAGCGATCGCGCCTCCTATTTGGAAACGGGAAAGCGCTGGTCGAGCGCAACATTCAGCAAGAGAACGTTAACGTGCGGCTCGCCGAAAATTCCCCAATCAGGACGTTCCGTGAATTGCCCGACTAGCTCTTTTACCTGATCTGCCGGAACGCCGCGCGCTTTTGCAACCCGCGCAGCTTGTATCCCGGCGTTAGCAGGAGTGATGTGCGGGTCGAGACCCGAAGCCGAAGCGGTCACTGCGTCTTGTGGAATCTGCGTCTTCGGCATAAAGACCAAGGGCGACTTGTCGTCATTGAAGGCCTTGATCAACTTTACGTCGTCGAGATCGCCATGAGAATCCTTGAATTGGTCGAGGGGCACGGACGATTCGTAGGGGATGTCGTTATCGACGCAGTAATGGACGATACGATCGGCGAAGCCGTCGAAATCGACAACTTCATTTTTCTTGTCGTCCATTTTTGTGGTGCCGCGCAGGAGCTTGGAGCTTGTGGGACCGAGATTCGTGCCGCCACTAGAACTCGCGTCGTATCCATTCCCGGCGGCTGACGGCCGCGGATGAAAATATTCCGGCTTCGCGAAGGGCTGGCCGATCAGGCTCGATCCGACAACCTTTCCATTGACCGTGACCAAACTGCCCTTAGACTGCTTTGGAAAAATGACCTCCGAGATCCCGGTCATCACCACGGGATAGACGATGCCGGTGAGAACCGTGAAAATAATCGTCAAGCGCAACCCAGGTCCAAGTTCTTTGAGCATGACTTACTCCTTTACGCGAGATGCAGCGCGACCAGGATCTTGTCGATCAGCCAAATTCCAGGAAATGGCACGATGATCCCGCCCAAGCCATAGACAAGCAGGTTGCGCGTCAGCATCTGGCCCGCGCTGACTGGCTTGTATTGCACGCCCCGCAGGGCCAAGGGAACTAATGCAATGATGATGAGAGCATTGAAAATCACCGCCGCGAGCACCGCGCTCTGAGACGAATGCAAGCCCATGATGTTCAGCTTGTTCAGTTCCGGATAGATCGAAGCAAACATCGCCGGGATGATCGCGAAATATTTGGCGACGTCATTGGCAATGGAAAAAGTGGTCAGAGAACCGCGGGTAATCAGCAACTGCTTGCCGATGGCGACGATTTCGATCAGTTTGGTGGGATTGCTGTCGAGGTCGACCATGTTGCCGGCTTCTTTGGCCGCCATGGTGCCCGTATTCATGGCGACGCCCACATCGGCTTGAGCCAGCGCCGGAGCATCGTTTGTACCGTCACCGGTCATTGCTACGAGGCGGCCTTGCGCTTGCTCTTTGCGGATGTATTCGAGCTTGTCTTTGGGGGTGGCTTGCGCGAGAAAGTCATCGACGCCCGCTTCCTGCGCGATGGCCGCCGCGGTGAGCGGATTATCTCCCGTGATCATCACGGAACTGATTCCCATGGCCCGTAGCGAGGCAAGGCGTTCGCGCATCCCGCCTTTAACGATGTCTTTGAGGTGAACGATTCCCAGAATTTTCGAACCATCGGCGACGGCAAGGGGAGTGCCACCATTCCTGGAAATGCGATCGGAAATCTCGGAGAGTGACGGAGGCACAGTTCCACCCGCCTCTTTTACGAAACGCGCAATGGCATCCGTGGCGCCTTTTCGCAGCCGTCGTCCGTCAAGATCGACGCCGCTCATCCGCGTATAGGCGGAAAACGGAATGAAGTTGGCTTCGTGCTCGCCCACTTCACGGCCACGCAAGTTGTACATCTGTTTGGCCAGCACGACGATGGACCGCCCTTCGGGCGTTTCGTCCGCAAGGCTCGAGAGCTGCGAAGCATCGGCCAGTTCGCTTTGGGTTACGCCATCGACTGGGATGAATTCTACGGCTTGCCGATTCCCCAAGGTGATCGTGCCGGTCTTATCCAAGAGCAGCGTGTTGACGTCGCCAGAAGCTTCCACCGCTTTCCCGCTCATGGCCAAAACGTTGTGCTGCATCACGCGGTCCATGCCCGCGATGCCAATAGCGGAAAGCAACCCGCCGATGGTTGTGGGGATTAAGCAAACGAGGAGTGAAACCAAGACAGCCACGGTAGGTGCGGTGCCGCTGCCCACGGCCTGAATCGCATATTTGGCATAGGGAGGTAATGTGGCAACAGCCAACAAGAAAATGAGCGTCAGGCCAGCAATCAAAATATTGAGAGCGATCTCATTAGGCGTCTTTTGACGCACGGCGCCTTCGACGAGGGCGATCATGCGGTCCAAGAATGTTTCGCCCGGATTCGAGGTGATACGGATCTTGATGTGGTCGGAGAGGACTTTTGTTCCGCCAGTTACGGCACTGCGGTCGCCTCCGGATTCGCGAATGACAGGGGCGCTCTCGCCGGTGATAACGGACTCATCAACGCTGGCGATGCCTTCGATCACTTCGCCGTCCCCGGGAATCAGATAACCCGCTTCGGCGTAGACGACGTCTCCGGCGCGGAGCTTCGTCGCAGGCACCATTTCAAATTTGTCATTGGGGAGGAGCTTGCGCGCCATCGTGTCTGTTTTCGTCTTGCGCAAAGCATCAGCCTGGGCCTTGCCGCGGGCTTCGGCCATGGCTTCGGCGAAATTGGCGAACACTACCGTAAACCACAGCCATAGCGCGATCTGAATGCCGAACAAAGTGCCGCCTGCGCCGGTGAACGCATCCTTGACGACGAATATGGTCGTTAGAGCAGCTCCCACTTCGACGACGAACATGACGGGATTTTTCGCCACGAGCATCGGGTTGAGCTTGACAAACGATTCCCGGATGGCACGCCTCATGATTTCACGATCGAACAAGGGGCGCGCCCGGACGCCCCGCGAGATGAGCGTCGTCGCTTCTTGCTCTTTGATCTCCGGTTTGCGTTGGACCGGGGGAACAGTGGCAGTGGACATTTCCAGCTCCTTATCCCTTCATCAGCTAAAACAGCTTGCCATTGAGCATTTGGAAATGCTCCACGATGGGACCTAATGAGAGCGACGGGAAATAGGTGAGCGCGCCAACGATAATGACAGTCCCGACCAACAGGATAACGAACAGCGAACCATTCGTCGGCAAAGTGCCACTTGTTACCGGGACAAGTTTCTTTGCAGCCAAGCTGCCCGCAATCGCGAGAGCCGGGATGATGAAGAAAAATCTTCCCACCAGCATGTCAACGCCCATGGTCAGGTTGTACCAAGGCGTGTTGGCGCTGAGGCCCCCAAACGCGCTGCCGTTATTTCCGGCGCCGCTCGAGTATGCGTATAAAATTTCCGAGAACCCGTGAGCGCCATTGTTGCTGATGTTTGCCGCGGCGGGGCCGGGCGAGTTCCAATACCCATTCTTTGCTAACGGAACGATGGAACTGACCGCCGTGAATCCCAAGATCACAAAAGAAGTTGCAATGACGGCAATGATGGCCATCTTGACTTCCTTTTGCTCGATCTTCTTGCCCACATATTCGGGCGTGCGCCCGACCATTAATCCGCCGATGAAAACGGCGATGACGGCATAAATCAACATGCTGTAGAGACCGGCACCCACGCCTCCGAAGATCACCTCGTCAGTCTGAATATTAAATAGAGGAACGAGTCCGCCAAGAGGAGTGAAACTGTCGTGCATACCATTGACGGCGCCGCAACTGGCATCGGTGGTCACAGTCGCGAACAGAGCCGATTGGGCGATGCCGAAGCGGACTTCCTTGCCCTCCATGTTGCCGCCGGGCTGGCTACCGGTGTACGTGCGTTCCAGGCCCGCGCTGGCCACGATCGGGTTGCCACGCTGCTCGGCCCAATAACAGACGAAAACGCCAACAATAAACATCACGGACATGGCCCCAAAAAGGGCCCAGCCTTGACGTGTATCGCGGACCATCTTGCCGAACATATAGGTGAATGCCGCGCCAACGCAAAGAATCAAGATCATCTGAATCATGTTCGAGAGGGCATTAGGATTCTCGTAGGGATGAGCCGAGTTTGCGTTGAAGAAACCGCCGCCATTCGTGCCCAGCATCTTGATGGCGAGTTGCGAAGCGAGGGGGCCCTGGGCGATCGTTTGGCTCGAGCCTTCCAAGGTCTGGATTGTCTGATACGGCTTAAAATTCTGAATGCAGCCCTGCGAAACAAAAAATAAAGTGGCGAGAGCACAAACCGGAAGGAGGATGTAGAGCGTCCAACGAGTGACATCAACCCAGAAATTTCCTATGGTCTTCGCGGTGTGCCTTGCGAATCCGCGAATCAACGCCACGGCCACGGCCATGCCCGCCGCCGCGGAGACAAAGTTCTGAACGGCCAAGGCAGCCATCTGGACGAAATAGCTGACGGTAGTCTCCGGAGTATAGGCCTGCCAATTCGTATTGGTCATGAAGCTGACGGCGGTATTGAAGGCCAAGTCGGGCGTCATCGGTGTGGCGTTTGAGGGCGCCTGGGGCGTAGATAAATGCGCGGGATTAAGTGGCAAGTGCCCCTGCCAACGCTGTAAGAGGTACACAACGACGAAACTGAAAAGGCTGAGCGAAATCATGGAGCCGGCGTACTGTATCCACGATTGTTCTTCACCTTCGCGGACTCCGCCGAGGCGATAGATCAGCCGTTCCAATGGGTGGAGGATGGCATGAAGCCAAGTCTTCTCACCCTCAAAAACACGATACATGTACGTACCCAACGGCTTCGTGATGGCCAGCAAAATCAGGAAGAAGAGCAAGATCTGTGCAATGCCGATCCAAGTCATTTCAGCACCTCAAAACTTCTCCGGCCGAAGCAGCGCATACATCAAGTAAACAAAAAGAGCGGCCGCCACGACTCCCGCAATGGCATATTCCATGGAACTCTCCTAAAGACGCTCGGCGGCTTTCGTGAAACCCCAGAGCACAACAAAAAACGCAACGGCGACTCCGATATAAAAGATATCCAGCAGCATAATCACCTCGCCATGATCGTCGGTTCCAAAACCGGCCGCTCGGAAACCGACCGTGCTCTCGAATCGACAAAAACAACCCGATAACCTTTGTCCTGAAGCGCGCGAGCCATGTGCGTTTCCGCGGTAGGCCACCAGCGTTTTCGCCCGCCGATCACTACCAGAGAATTCGGCTTGAGGACCTTCGAAAGGGCCGAAACACGATCCCGACAGAGATATAAATGGAGTGTTGGATCGAACGCTTCCCTGCTCAGCTGCGCGACGAGCTTCCGCATAACGTCCTGGAGAAAAGCTACCGAAATAGGCGGCTGATCGAGTGGCAATTGAAATGGCACTGCGACTGCCGCTCGGAGGCTGATATGCGCTCCCAGCTCATGCGCAAAGGATTGCGCGAACTTCAAAGCGGCGGCCGTTTCTTGCAGATCGGTGAAGATGACGTTCACCTCGAGCGGTCCCGCAGCAAACCCTGGGGCGCTCTCCTGGGCTATCGCCTTCCCAGGAAGGTTCGTGGTCGTTTGATGGTATCGGCTGCTCATTGATCTTACTTCCGATCCCAATCCTGCTCCCAAACTAATAAACGTTACATAAACGCCTCCTAAGAACGGCATAAACTGAACAAAGTAGACACCCCTACTATCTCAGGCCCGTAGCAGGCTGATAGCAATGGAGATCAACAAACTATTAGGCGTTAGACGGAGATCACTGAGGAAGATGAAAACGGTAGCCGGCCCAGGCATCCGTAACCAGAAATTCCGGCTTCGAGGGATCGGGTTCTATTTTTTTGCGAAGGCGATTGATAAAGACTCGCAGGTACTCCAATTCGTCGCCGTAGTCCGGACCCCAAACGGCCTGCAAGAGTTCGCGATGAGAGATTGTTTTATTGGGACGCGCGAGCAAGTAGGAGAGCAGGTCAAATTCCTTTGCTGTAAGACGAGAGGCGCGTCCATGCACATGTACCTGTCGCGAGGCCAGGTCAATTTCGACGCCGCGGTGGTCCAGCTCCTTCAAGTCCCCATGTTCTGGAGCATGGGGCAGGCGCCGGAGAGTGGCACGAATGCGCGCAAGCAGCTCCGGCGTGCTGAAGGGCTTAGTGATGTAATCATCGGCGCCAGCGTCGAGAGCCTCGACCTTGTCCTTTTCCGAATTGCTGACGGTGAGCATGATGATAGCGACCTCTGAGCTCGAGCGAATCAAGCGGCAGGTTTCGATGCCGCCCATTCCGGGCATGTTCATATCCAAGAGCACCAGATCGTAGTTGCCAGATCTAAGCGCTTCGAGGGCCTCTTCCCCGGTACGCGCATCGGCGACTTCATAGCCGCGGCCGGTAAGAGTCGTTCGCATAGCGCGGCGAATCTGGGGATCATCGTCGACCACAAGAATCCTGCCGGCGCTCATTCGCCGCCCCGAGGAGCGAGGGGAAGTGAGAAAGAAAACTCGGAGCCTTCGCCTGGTTTACTGCTGACGCGGATCTCTTCGCCGTGCGCGTGGATGATTTCGCGCGCGATGGCCAAACCCATTCCTGTGCCTTTCAGGTGTTGCTCCTTTCGGCCACGGTAAAACTTATCGAAGATGCGCGATTGTTCTTCTTCGCCGATTCCCGCACCTCGGTCTGCGATGTAAATGATGGTATGACCGTCGCTCATTCGAGCCCCAATTGAAATGGGAGTTCTCCGAGGCGAATACTTCAGCGCATTATCGATCAGGTGAGCAATCACCATCTGCACGAGCTCAGCATCCACGAACACGAGAGGAAGTTCCTCTGCAACACATACCTTTATTTCTCGGCCATCGGTCAACGATTTCATTTGCCGAAGCGCTGACGAAATCAGCGAACCCGGAAGGTGGATTCCGCGATTTAGTTGAAATTTACCTCCTTCGATTCGTGCGAGTTGAATGGCCTGCGTAACGAGCGTGGACAAACGGTCCGCACCTTCGTCCGCGATGGAGATCAACTCGCGCTGATGCTGCTCGAGCCCAGCGGCCGAATCGGAGAGCAAATCCGTAGTAACAGCTTTGATCGACGTCAACGGCGTCTTGAACTCATGCGCGATGGCATCGAGAAGCGTGGACTTCAACTCTTCACTGCGCGTGGCAATTTCCGCGCGGTTGAGTGTCTCTTGCGAAAGCGCGCGTTCCAGCCAGATGGCGACCAAGTTCACGAGGGATTGCAAAGCCGCATCGGACAAGGAGGCGCCACGAACGGCCAGACTGCCGATCGGCTGCCTTCCGAGACGGATGGGCGTGATGGTGAGCCCTCGATGCTCATCGTGAAGGAACTCGGATCGAACAGCGGCGTCCTTTAATTCCGTATCGATGGCGGCCGGATCGTCAAATCCAGCCCGAAAGATCTCACCCGTGCCGCGGTTGTAAAGAGCGACGGCTGGGGATTCAAATGCCTGGGCGATTTGCTCCACGATTTGTTTGGCGATGGGACGTGTTGCGTCAGTAAGCAGCAGAGCGCGGCTGAGGGAATAAAGCCGCTCGATTTCATTTTGGCGGTCGACGACTTCCCGCGTACGGCGTTTTGCTCGTGCCGAAAGCTGGCTGGCCGTTAGAGAGGTAGCCAGAAAGGCAAAGAGCGCCACCCAATTCCTTGAATCTGAAACTGTCAGAGTACCAATCGGTGGAATGAAGTAGTAGTTGAAGGACAACATGGCGGCAATCGAAGCTATGGTGGACTCGACGAGGCCAGCGACCGTGGCGATAAAAAGGATGGCAACCAGGTAGAGAAAGCCTGCAGTTATTTCATTGACCGGCAAAAGACGAAAAGACAAAAAGGTAACTACCATAATCAGGCCCAGCGAGAGGAGAATGCGGGCAGCCAGCCATATCGCATTTTGAATGAACTTACGTGGAACGGAATCGCTCCCCGAACGAGCCCGACTGGCCGTAGACATGTTCATAGCATTCAAGCCGTTCTAAAAAGAAGGATACCTGATCAAGGCGAACTCATGCAGCTATAGTCAGTATCAGAGTCAATACAAGATCAGTTTCAAATAGCACCTCTCCGGTGGGATGTTCTATGCTGACTTCATCAGTAATGCTGGCAACAGATATTTGGCATCACATCATCGTGGATGAGACGAAAGCATCAGGTGGGTCTCCGGCGCAGCGCGACGCCGACCGCAGAACTCAGCCGCGCTATCGGTTTATGGCCCTTGCTGAGGTTATCGACAACGTATCGGAAAAGAACATCGAAGCTCACATCGTCGATATCAGCGAGCGAGGCTGTCACGCCGAAACAAACAAGCCGTTTCCTCTCGGAACAGAAACAAAGATCCTGATCAGGAGGGGCGGAGAGTCTTTTGCGACCCGAGCCAGAGTTGTGTATTCCTCCGGAAACGGTATGGGTTTAGCATTTTCCGATATTCCGTCGAACCAGCTTCCGATGTTGGAAAGCTGGCTTGGATCGTCACGCGAGCGGGACTGGCTGACGCGGAATCGGCGAAGAACACAGCGAGTACTGATGCGGATTCGAGTGCGTGTTTCGTCTCAAGGACCTCCAGCCTCGAGATTTGACGAAGAAACCTATACTCTCGCGATCAACGCACACGGGGCGTCGATTCCACTATCAAGACCCGTAACCAAGGGACAACGGCTGGAGATTTTGAATGTCGCGACAGGGGACAAAGCAGAGTGTGTTGTAGCTCACCTCGGGCAGCGGCAGAGCGACCACATCGAAGTAGGCGTTGAATTCATTTTGGCCAGTCCGAAATTCTGGCACGTAGCTTTTCCACCGACCGACTGGACCCAGCCCGTGTCCGGCGTCGAACCGTGATTGTCCCAGGGAGGCAGTTTACGATTAAGAGGCGCGAGCGCGTTTTGATCTCGTTCGCTTCGTAAATCCGTCGACGGTTCGCGCGACCTGAATCAGCGTGGGGATCAATTCAGTTGCAGCAGCCGATTTGGACACAAATCCATCCGACCATTGTCGCGTAGCGAGAACGGTTCCCGGAAGTTTGTGGATTGTCAGGAACACAATTTTTGTTTGGTACTTCTTCCGGATCCGGGTAGCAGCCGTAACGCCATTCATTCCGGGCATATTGATATCGAGCAGGACGATATCCGGTCTTAGCTCGCCGACTTTTTCGAGAGCTTCAGCACCGTCCTGAGCCTCGCCGCAGACCTTGAACGAATTCAAGTCCAAGAGCGAACGGATAGCCGTGCGAGCGGCGGAGTTATCGTCAACGACCAGTATGCGCGCTGGCAATTTTATCTCCCGGAATCTCTGTTGGGATCTTCTTAATCCTCTAGCCCCAGAGGGACATCTTAATGCGCCTGACTCTCTTTGGGCAAAAGACGGTTGATTGCTGGGATCAACTCGGTGCCAGTTTCGGACTTTTCGATGAAATTACCGTCGCCGAACAGGCGAGCTAAATGAGCCGCCTCTTCCGCGGTGTAGTAACTGCTCATGAGGATGATTTTCGTGCCTGG
>Ga0210394_10003740_pt1 | contig 18592 bp, 14 predicted proteins | sample IncBWC12MmetaG_FD_160121 | JGI IMG/M metagenome (GOLD analysis project Ga0210394, IMG submission 160121) | Forest soil microbial communities from Barre Woods Harvard Forest LTER site, Petersham, Massachusetts, United States - Inc-BW-C-12-M | ecosystem: Environmental > Terrestrial > Soil >... | reverse complement strand
CCGCGCTGAGCGCCAAGCGCCACGGCGCGCCCGGCACTCGTGTCACGCTCGTCGATTCCTGGACCATCGGCCGGACCGGGCATACCGCCTTCTCCAACGCCTGGATGATCATGGCGTTTCCCGACGACGACATCGACGGCATTTTGCGTGAAATCGTCGCCGGTAACGACGGCATCGCCGATCAGGTTCTGGTTCGCGAAGTATTGGAAAGCTCCCACGCGCGACTGAAGGATTTCGAGGCGATGGGAATGAGCTTCCATCGCGCCAACGACGGCACTTACGCGCGCCGGCCGACGCGGGGGCTCGATATCGCGCGCGTGATGTATCCGGACGGCGGCGGGCTGGAATTCTGCTGGCTCCTTCGCCGCGCGCTCGAGCCGATCGGCGTGCAGCTGATCGACCGGTTGTTTATCACCGGGTTGTTGCGCACGGGCCCCAACGTCGTGGGAGCTGTCGGCATCGACAGCCGCACCGGCCAATTTCACGTCATCAAGGCGCGGACAACGATCGTCTGCACCAACGCGATGACGTTCCGCTCCGGTTTTGTCCGCGACATTACTGGAACCGGCACGCTGCTGGCGTATCGTGCGGGCGCGACGCTGCGCAATGCCGAATTCAGCTACGTGCGCCCAGGCACGCCCAAATTCTACTTCGAAGGCATCACTTTTGCGATCCAGGAAGGCGCGCGGTGGGTCAACGCCGAAGGCACACCGTTCATGCGCGACTACGAACCGGATTGGGCCGACGAGGCGGATGTTCCCCGCATCGCGCGCGCCATGGCCGCGGAAAAACAGAAGGGCCACGACCCGATGTATCTCGATATGTCGGAGATCCCCGAACACATGCGGGACGCCTTCATCAGCAGCAAAGTGAAATGGATGGACTATTTCTTCCGTAAGCTCGGCAGCGAAGCCAAGACCGACATGTTCGGCAAGACGCCCTACTACGCTCTCAACCAGATGACCAAAATGGGCGTCAAGACCGGGCCGGATTGCCGGTCCGACGTGCCGGGCCTTTTGGCTGCCGGACTGGCGCAAGCGGGCTGTGCCAATCACTTTGCCGGATTTCACATCGGACTCTGCGTCGGCAATGGCTGGATTGCCGGCCGCAGCGCGGTCGAGGACCTCGACCGGCTGCCGCAGCCGGCAATCGATGCGCGCCAGATCGAGATGCTGCATGCGGAAACGATCAAGCCGCTGGCGCCGGCGGCCGAGGCGGAGTCGGATCGAATCTTGCGCGATCTGCAGCAGGTCATGTTCGCCTATGACGTCGGTATCCTGAAAAAGGCCGACCGGCTGGAACGCGCGCGCGCGCGGATCGAGGCGCTGACGGATGAGTTCGCCGCAATCGCCGCGCCCCATGTCCATGAGCTGGTGCGGCTGAAGGAAACCGAAGCCATGCTGCTTTGCGCGCGAATGATTTTGGGCGCGTCATTAATGCGTACCGAATCGCGATTGAGCCACTTTCGCGAGGATTACGACGTCCGCGACGATCAGAACTGGCTCGCCTGGGTGGATATTCGCGACCGCGAGGGAGAATTCATGTTCGACCGGACTCCCGTGCCGACGCCGCTATGCTCGGTCGAACCGGTGCGCCGGCCGACGCGCCTCAAGGAGCGTTATGCCGTCGGCGGCGTGGAGTGACAAAAAACCAAAGCGAGGAAATCACGAAGCCCGCGACAGCGCCGCGGGGATGTCGCGCGGGGTCTCGACCACGACGACGCCGGCCTGTTCCAGCGCGCTGCGTTTCGATCGATAGCTTCCGGCATTGCCGGTGACGATCGCGCCGGCATGGCCCATTTTCTTGCCCGGCGGCGAAGCGCGCCCGGCGATGAAGGCGACCACCGGCTTGTTCATGCCGGCGGCATATTCCGCGGCGTTCTCTTCCATTGCGCCGCCGATCTCGCCGACCAGAACGACCGCCTCCGTTCGTTCGTCCTCGTCGAGCGCGGCCAATGCGTCGCGCGTCGTCGTGCCGATCATCGGATCGCCGCCGATGCCGATGAAAGCGGATTGGCCGATGCCGGCGCGGGCCAGATTGAGCGAAACCAGCGTCCCGAGGCTGCCGCTGCGCGAAATCACGCCGACCGTACCGGGCCGGAATACGTTCGGATTATGTCCCGGCATGATGCCGACAAAACCCTCGCCCGGCGTCACCAGCCCCGCCGTGTTCGGCCCGACAATCCGGGTGCCCGCCCGTCGCGCCGCGAGCAGCATCGCCATGACGTCCTGAGCGGGAATGTGTTCGGTAAGAACGACGAGGAGTTTTACGCCGGCCGCGATGGCCTCGAGCGCGGCCGCCTTGGCGAGCGCCGGCGGAATGAACATGACGGCGACGTCATAGGGCGCTTTCGCCATCGCCTCGGCCGCCGAAGCGAAGACCGGCACGCCGATATGGCTTTCGCCGGCACGCTTCGGATTGACGCCCGCGACGACGCGGGTGCCGCACTCGATCATCTTTTCGGTCCAGAACGTGCCCTGCTTGCCGGTGATGCCAGAAACGAGCACGCGATGCGCCTTGCGATAGATGATCATCGCGCCGCGTCCACCGCCGCCTGCACGGCATCTTCCATGAAATCGTACGGCTCGATGCCAAGCCGCTCGCGCACCAGCTTCACCGCTTCGTCCTCGCCGGTGCCGTGAATAGAAAAGAACACCGGGATTTTCGGCCTGAGTTTCTCCCAGGCTTTGACGACGCCGTCGGCCATCACGTCGGTGCGGGCAAAGGCGCCGCAAAAATTGATCACCAGGCTTTTGACGTTCGCCGCCGACAGCACGAGACCGAGGCCTGCTTCCGCCTTGGTGTAGGCCTCGCCGCCGATCTCGAGAAAATTCGCAGGCTTGCCGCCGCAATGGGCGATCACGTCCATCGTGGTCATGGTCAGGCCGGCGCCATTGGCGAGCACGCCGACATTGCCATTAAGCTCGATGAATTTAAGCCCGGCTTCGGCGCCGCGCCGCTCGAGCGCGGTGAGTTTTTCGGGCGCGCCGGCAGTGGCAAGATCGCCCTGACGAAAAATCGCGGCGTCGTCGAGCGTGAACTTGCAATCGAGCGCGACGACGCGCCCATCCTTCAGGAGAGCCAGCGGATTGATTTCGATCAGTTCGGCATCGCGCGCACGGTAAATCGCGTAGAGCGATTTCAGGATGGTGGCAATTTTCGGCTCGGCTTCGCCGAGATCGAGCCCCGCGAGCATCGCGCACGCGGCGGCCTCGCCGAATTCCTGGTCGATCTCGATGCCATAGCGGCGAACGGCATCCGGCCGCGCCGCCGCGACCTCCTCGATCTCCATGCCGCCTTCGCTGGAAAATAGGATGAGCGGCCGGCAAGCGGCAAAATCCGTGAGCACCGCGGCGTAGAATTCGCGCGCGATCTCGGCGCGTTCCTCGACCAGGACTTTTTCGACCCGATAACCGTCGATTGTCAGGCCGAGGATCGCATGTGCCGCTGCCGCGGCCTCGGCCGCGCAGTTCGCTTCACGAATGCCGCCGGCCTTGCCGCGTTTTCCGGTCGGCACCTGCGCCTTGACCACGCATGGTCCGATCTCGCCGAAGGCCGCTTCGGCCTCGTGCGGCGTGACGCAGAGCTTGCCGCGCGGCACCGCAATCGACGCCGGAGCCAGCACCTTCGCTTTGGCGGCGTGCTCCTCGAAATTCATCACCACCCTCGCGTTCAGCGCCCGTATTTTTGCCAATGCGGGCCGAACAGCTCCGCTTCGCTCGGCTTATCCTCAGGGATCACGGTGACGAGGTGAGTGATATTGAGGAAGTGCTTGTAGCTTAAGTTTTCCGAAATGCTGTTCTTCTGCCACGAACCGCAGCCCATGGAGAGCGTAAAGCCGAGCCCGCTGTCGAAGCCGCCGCCATTGCCAAAGGTATGGGCAAAGTTCACCAGCACCCGCACCACGTCGAGATCGGAGGCCAACTCGCGCGCATGCGCCATGTCTTTGGTGTGGATGCCGCAGGAATGACCCTTGCCTTGATAATCGAGCACGGCGTGCACCTGCGCCTTGGCTGCGGCAAAATCCTTGGCGCGGTAGACCGTGAGCACGAGCGACAGCTTCTCGCCCGAGAACGGATGCTCCTTGCCGGCGCCGGTGTCCTCGACCATGAAGAAGTCGGCGTGCGCGGCGGCAGCTGGCAGGCCGAAAGCCGGCGCGAGGATGTCCGGATCGCGCGCGATCAGATGGCGATTGAGCTTGCCGTGATGCCACAGCGCCTGTTGCACCGCCGCCTTTTCCTGCGCCGTGCACAGATAGCCGCCGACCCCGGTAAGCGCCGCGATGGCTTTGTCGTAGATCGAATCGAGAATGATCACCGAATTCTCGGACGAGCATGAGGTCGAATTGTCGAAAATCTTCGAGTCGCGGATTTTTCGCGCCGCGTCGGCGAGATCGGCAGTCTCGTCGATGATGACGGGGACATTGCCAGCGCCGACGCCGATCGCCGGAGTGCCGCTCATGGCAGCGCGGTGGACATTATCCTGCGAGCCGGTGACGACGACGAGGTCAGCGGCCTTCATCAGCGCTTCGGTCAATTCCTTGGTGACCGGCGGCGACAGGATTTGCACGAGATCGGCCGGCAGTCCGGTTCGCTCCAGTGCGGCGCGCATCAAGTCCACGGTGCGCTTGGTGGTCTCATAACCGAGCGGCGACGGCGCGATAACGATGGCGTTGCGGCCCTTGATCGCCATCATCGCCTTGTTGACGGGCGTCGCGGCGGGATTGGTCGACGGCGTAAGCGCCGCGATGACGCCCATTGGCTTGGCGTATTTGACGATGCCCCTGGCCTTGTCTTCCTCGACGATGCCGACCGACTTGGCTCGGAGCAGATCGCGTAACGTGCCGAACGTCTTGCGCTGGTTCTTGACGATCTTGTCGGGCACATTGCCGAGCCCGGTATCGGCAACGGCGAGCGCGGCAAGTTCGCGCGCATGCTCGGGCTTGTAGACCGACCAGGCCAGCGCGCGAACCGCCTCGTCGGCGCGTTCCTGGCTGACATCGCGGAAGCCCTCGAAGGCGACGCGCGCGCGCCGCATGACTTCGTCAACGACTTTCTTGTGGTGCGCGTCCGCCGGCGATTTCACTGCCACGGTCATGGTCATCCCTTCACTGCGCGACCTGCTGCGCGCGCATGTCCTCGCGCCGAATGCCTGCTACGCGCACCGGTTTCTTCATGGCGTCGCGGCGGAACGGCTCGCCAAGCTCCTGATTGAGGACGACTTCGATGAAGGTCGTGACGCGTTTTTTCTGCGCTTCGCAGGCCGCCCGCAGCGCCTCGGTCAATTCGGCCGGCGTTCGAACGGTTACGCCCTTCAATCCGCAGCCCTCGGCCACCTTGGCATAGCTGAGATGCGGGTCGAGCTCGGTGCCGACGAAATTATCGTCGAACCAGAGGATCGAATTGCGCTTCTCGGCGCCCCACTGATAGTTGCGGAACACCACCATAGCGATGCCGGGCCACTCCGGCCGCCCGATCGAGCTCATCTCGTTCATGGAAATTCCGAACGCGCCGTCGCCGGCGAAGCCGACACAGGGCGTGTCCGGATTGCCGATCTTGGCGCCGATGATCGACGGGAAGCCATAACCGCACGGCCCGAACAGGCCGGACGCCAGATATTTGCGGCCCTTTTCGAAGGTCGGATAGGCATTGCCGATGGCGCAATTGTTGCCGATGTCGCTCGATATGATCGCGTCCTTCGGCAGCCCGGCCTGAATGGCGCGCCACGCCTGCCGGGCCGACATGCGGTCGGGATCGCGCTTGCGCGCGTCCTCGTTCCAAGTGGTGCCGGGATCGTCATCCTCATGATCCATGCTGGACAGCGTCTGCAGCCACCGCGACTTGGTGGTGTGAATCAGTGCTTTGCGCTCTTCGCGGCCGTCGTTGCCTGCCGCCGACGACAGTTGCGCCAGAATGGCTTTGGCAACGAGCTTGGCATCGCCGCAGATGCCGACAGTGACCGGCTTGGTCAGGCCGATGCGGTCGGCATTGATATCGACCTGGATGAGCCTGGCGTTCTTCGGCCAATAATCGATGCCGTAGCCGGGTAGCGTCGAAAACGGATTGAGCCGGGTGCCGAGCGCCAATACGACGTCGGCCTTGGCGACGAGCTCCATTGCCGCCTTTGAACCGTTGTAGCCGAGCGGACCCACGGCAAGCCGATGGCTGCCCGGGAAGCTGTCATTGTGCTGGTAATTGTTGCAGACCGGCGCATCGAGTTTTTCGGCAAGCGCCGCACATTCGGGAATTGCGCCGCCAAGAACGACGCCCGCGCCCGACAGGATCACCGGGAATTTCGCCGCCGACAGAAGCTTCGCCGCCTCGGCGACGGCATTGGTGCCGCCGGCCGGACGCTCGAACTCGACGATCGCCGGCAGGCTGATGTCGATGACTTGCGTCCAAAAATCGCGCGGGATGTTGATCTGCGCCGGCGCCGACAAGCGCTTGGCCTTGGTGATGACGCGATTCAAGACTTCCGCCGTTCGGAAAGGATCGCGTACTTCTTCTTGGTAGCAGACCATGTCGCGGAACAGCGCCATCTGCTCCACTTCCTGAAAACCGCCCTGACCGATGGTGCGGTTCGCCGCCTGCGGCGTCACCACCAGCATCGGCGTGTGATTCCAGTATGCAGTCTTGATGGGAGTGACGAGGTTGGTGATGCCCGGACCGTTCTGGGCGATCACCATCGCCATTTTGCCGGTCGATCGCGTGTAGCCGTCACAGATGAGCCCACCGTTGGTCTCGTGCGCGACGTCCCAGAACGTGATGCCGGCCTGCGGAAACAGGTCGGAGATCGGCATGAATGCCGAACCGATAATGCCGAACGCATGCTCGATGCCGTGCATCTGCAAGACTTTCACGAAGGCTTCTTCCGTCGTCATTTTCATCGCACTCGTCCTTTGTCGATTCCGGCATTCACATCATGCCGGTTGAATATGGGTTTTACGTCCTGTCCTGAAAAGTCTCGGCAAGTTCCTCGGCGGCGGCGCGCAGCGCCGGAAGATGCTCGCGCGCCATCCGAACGTTCATGCGCGCCTCCGGCGCCTGGATCGCGATCGCGGCAAGCATCTCGCCATTTCGCCCGAGCACCGGCACCGCTACGCAGACCACGCCGGCGAGATATTCTTCGCGGTCGAACGAGACTTGCTCCTTACGGATTTGCCGGAGCTCGGCCTCCAGCAGCGATAGCTCGGTGATGGTGCTGTCGGTGAAGCAGCGCAGCTCAAGGCTTTGCAGCAGGCGTTGGCGGCGCCGCGTCGGCAGCAGCGCCAGGTACAACTTGCCGATCGCGCTGCAATGCAGCGGCACGCGCGATCCTGCGCCGAAATGCAATCGCAGCGGCCAATGCTCAGCCTCGACGCGGTCGAGATAGACGATCTCGCCGTTGAGAATGACCCCGATATTGCAGGTTTCGTTTACCCGGTGGGCGAGCCGTCGTAACAGCGCATGGCGGCCGGCGTCGCGCATCGACGCGCGCATCGTTCCGAACGCGAGGTCGGTGAGCCGCGACCCCACCGTTAGACGCTTGCGTACCGGTTCGCGCGCGAGATAGCCGGAGCTGACCAAGCCGTCGACCAGGCGATAGGCGGTCGCCTTCGGCAGCGCGAGTTCCTCGATGACGCTGGCGACTTCGACCGCCACCGGGGAACGCGCGACAAGGTTGAGAATGGCAAAGGTGCGCGCGGTCGCCGTCGAAATCGCTTCGTGCTTACCGCCCGGCGCCGCGTCGTGCGGCGCCTCACGGTGCAGAGTATCGGTCATCGCATATGCTTTCATCGGTGCTCACCTGAAATGGCGATGGCCGCGACGCGGCGACGCATGTTGTAAAGTTCGCGCAGCAGCGGGTAGCTCAGCGCGAGGAGCGAGCCGACCATCAGCGGGCCGCAGATCGGTCCCCGGAAGAACACGGTCCAATCGCTGCCGCTGGAGATCATGCTGCGCATGAACGCGGCCTCTCCGATCGGTCCCAAAATCGCCCCAAGCACCATCGGCGAGATCGGGTATTTGAATTTTTCGAACAGATAGCCAAGCACGCCGAAGACGACGATCATCCAGACATCCGACATGTCATTGCGGTTGGCATAAGCGCCGACCAGGCAGAACATCACTACGATCGCCGACAGAATGCCCTGCGGGATGGTCAGAACTTTGACGACGACCCTGATCCAGAAAAAGCCGACCAGGCACATGCCGATGACGCTGGCGAACATCGAGGCAAGGATGGTGTAGACCATCAACGACGAGCCTGGATCCTCGAACAGCATCGGACCCGGTTGCACGCCGTGCAACAGGAAGGCGGCCAGGATGACGGCCGTGGCGCCGCTGCCGGGAAGGCCCAAAGTCAAGAGCGGGATCATGTGGCCCGCCACCGACGCGGTGGCGCCGATCTGCGGCGCGACGATGCCCTCCGGGATTCCGCTCCCCAACAGGTGCCGCCGCCGCCCGTATTGCTTCTCGATGCCATAGGCGATGAAGGAGGTGATCGTGGCGCCGGCGCCCGGCACGATGCCGAGCACGGTGCCCAGCACGGTGCTGCGCAACAGCGTCATCTTGATCGCCCAGAATTCGCGAAGCGACGGGAACTGCGTCGCGACGTTGACCTTGGCCTCTTTCGGTTTGTCGAGATGCAGACCTTGGCCGATACGAGTCAGCACCTCGCCGAGGCCGTACATACCGACCAGAACCTCGACCAGTTGCACGCCGTCGCGCAGGATCGGAACGCCGAAGGTGAAGCGGTCGGTGCCGTAGATGCTGTCGATGCCGATGGTCGCCACCAGAAGGCCGACACACAGGCTGATCAGCGAATTCACCAGCGATTTTCCGGCGAGCGCCACGACGGTGGTCAGGCCAAAGAACACCGCGGCGAAGTAATCCGGCGAATCGAATTTGAGCGCGGCCGCGCTCATCGGGCCGGCCAGCGCCACCATCACTGTCGACGACACGAGACCGGCGATGAGCGCGGCAAGGAGCGCCCAGCCGAGCGCCTTGGCCGGCTGGCCGCGTTGCGCCATGGTGTAACCGTCCCACAGCATCGGCACGTCCATCGGTTCGCCGGGAATGCGGTAAAGGATGGCCGTAAAACAGCCGCCATAGGTGCCGGAGAAATAAATCGCGGTGAGCAGGATGACCGCCGGCTCAATCGGCATCCGGTAGGTAAACGGCAGCGCCAGGATCACGCCCATCACCAGACCCAGCCCCGGCATGATCGAGACCGCCATGCCGACCAACAGGCCGACGAACAGCATGAGCAGGTCGAACGGCTGAAAAACCTGGACGAAGCCGTGAGCGAGATTGACGATGACCACGCCGCCTCCTAGTGCACGCCCATCGCGGCCATGAGCGCATACGACAGGCGGTCGAATGGCGCGATCCCGACCGGAAGCGCCACATAGACCACGCGCATGAACATGAACATGAAGGCGAACGCGATCGCCACGCTCAAAACCGTAGCGTGCACGAGCTCTCGGTAATGGCCGAGATACATGAGAACGAAGGCGTAGACGATCGTTCCCAGAAAGAAGCCGAGCACCGGCAAGATGAGGAGATAACCCAGCGTCGCTACGACCGCGAGCCAGACCAGCCACGGATAAATCTCCGGCGGTCGGACCAGCGCCTCCATCTGATCGGCGTTGGCGTCAAGCTCGTCCGCTTTTCCGACCTGCAGTGCGCTTGATACCGCGCCCCACAGCGCCGAAGCCAACATCAGGATCAGAATGAGCTTCGGCCACGCGCCCGGACCGATCCGCCCCGAGGATTGCTCGAACTCGAAGTTCTCGGCGGCGTAATAGAGAAATGCCCCTATCGCGAGCACGACGAGATACGGCAGCGTCGCCCGGCATCGGTCCAGCAGCGTTATGGCTTTGCCTGAATTCACTTCGACACTCACTTCGACCCCGTCTGCATGGACGCCAAAATTCCTTTGGCCTGAGCGAGCCAAGAATCCATGAAGCCCCGCGCTTTATCCATCGGCACATAACTGTCCGGATCGGCATATTGCTGATCGAGATAGGCTTTGAATTCCGGATTCTGCGCAACCTTCGCCAGCGCGTCGGCTAAAAGCTTGACGCGGGCCGGATCAGTGCCGGCCTTGACCACGATCGAGCGGAACTGAGGCAGCGTGACGTCGTAACCGAACTCCTTCGACGTCGGCACGTTGGCGAATTGCGCAATGGTAAGCCGATGCGAATAAAAGAAAATCAGCGGCCGGATCTTGCCGCCGTCGAAATAGCTGCGCACGTCGCCGGTCTGCTCATAGAGCACGTCGCCATTGCCACCGAGGATGGAGGTGTAACGCAGTTCCGGCTCGGCATAGGGGATCGGCGCGAACTTAAATCCCTGCTTATCCAGATACGACGTGGTGATGTCATCGGCGCTGCCGAAGCCGAGGATGGCGACCTTGAGCGTATGTTGCTTTGCGGTGGCGGCGAGGTCCTGCCAGGTGTTCCACTTGCTCTGGGTGTTGACCCAGTAAGCGGACGGTTGCTGGATCATGATCGCGAGCGGGATGACCTGGTCCGCCGTGAAGCCCGGATGCGGTCCCGCAAGCAGCGAGTAGGTGTCGCCGATCAGCACCGCGAGCGTGTAGCCGTCGGCCGGCGCATTCAGAAGCTTGGTGATGCCGGTCTGTCCGGTGGCGCCCGGCACATTGAGTACCGGCAGCGAGACGCCGAGATCCGGCGACATGATCTTGCCGGCGGTCCGCGCCAACAAATCGGCGCCGCCACCGGGTCCCCACGGCACGATGAAGTTGATCGGATGATCCGGATATTTTTCCTGCGCCTGGGCACCGCTGCCGGCGAATGCGAATGCGACTGTTATCGCGGCGAGCCGCGCCATTTTTCCAGCGACCATCACCGTTCCTCCCTTGGTCTCGGGTTTGTCGGCCGTCGGCGCGGCGGCAGCCACACGTCCGCGCGCCCGCGCATTCGACCGAATTCTCATTGAATGAGACGTATGGTTTTAAAAGGAAATAGCATAGTGCTAATCTGACGACAACGAGGCCGACGGCCGCGGCAATGTCGGCGGGTTTGCGGAAGGAAATTCGATCCGTGCCGGTCCACCATTGCGAGACGCAACGCGGGTGAAGCGAGGAACAACAATACAAACCACCGGCGAAATTTCACAGGGAGGGGGAAATGTCGACAGTCTCCAATCTGCAGCGTCCTGAAGATCTGGCGGCGCAGGAAAATCTGCTGGCGCGGCTCGATCGGCTACCCGTCAACCGCACGATATTGTTTCTCGTCGGTCTCCTTGGCGTGATCTGGATATTGGAGGCCTTCGATATCGGCATCATCGCCCCGGTCCTGTTCATCCTTAAAGGCGAGTGGCAGCTTTCGCCGAGCAGCACCGGTCTCGTCGGCAGCGCCGGCACGCTCGGCATAGTTCTTGGGCTATTGCCAGCCGGACGCTTGGCTGACCGGTTCGGCAGGAAACCGACATTGGTCGGCGGCATAGTTGTTTTCAGTATTGTGACGTTCCTCGCCAGTTTCTCGCAGGACGCCACGCAATTGGCGATCTACCGTTTCATCGCCGGCTTGGGCCAAGGCGCCGTGTTTCCGGTTCCGTATTTGCTGCTTTCGGAATTCGTCAACAAGCAATGGCGCGGCACCGCCGTCGGACTCGCCAATTCCCTGCTCGGCTTTTCTTATGGCCTCAACACGCTGGTGGGCGCAGTTGTCGTCGGCCGCATGCCGGCGAGCCAAGCGTGGGGAACGCTGCTCATGCTCGGCGGCATTCCGATTCTCATCGTGCCCATCATCATCAAATATCTTCCGGAATCGCCGCGGTTTCTGTTGAAGGTCGGCAAGATCGACACAGTGCGCAGGTTTGTTGAGCAGCTCGAAGACACTAGTCACGTGCAGCACGATACCACGCTCATCGATCAAGGCGCGCTGAAAGTTCTCGAAGCAACGGCGCAACGGCGCGTCTCGATTTTCGACCTGTTCCGTTACCCGTACTTGCGGCGCTGCGTGGTGGCGTATCTCGCGCTGCTTTCGCCGTTCATCGTGTTCTACGTCATCACCATCTATGGGCCGTCGATCCTGCAACGCATGGGCGCAGGCAAGCAAGACGCGCTCTACTACACGTCGGCGCTTTTATTCTGGACCGTCATCACGACCGCGATCGCAGGCGCGGTCGGCGATAGGATCAGCCGGCGTTGGGGGCTCGTCATCATCATGACGATCACCGCGGCCGGCACGGTCGCGCTCGGTCAACCGCTGTCGCAGGCCGGAACGATCGCGGCGGCAATTGTCGTCTGGGGCTTTGTCTATGCGGGTTTCCCGCTGGCGAAACTCTACATGGCCGAGCAGTTTCCGACCCGGCTGCGGGCCACGGGATCGATGCTCGGCGAGAGCGTCACGCGATTTCTGGGCGGCGTCGTTCTCGTCTACTTGTTCCCGATCCTGAGCGCCGCCATGGCTGCGTCAACCCTGTATCTCATCCTGGCCGTGCTGACGGTGGTCTGTATCCTGCCGATCTGGTTCCTCGGATTCCAGACGTCGGGGGTCAGCGTCGAACAGACCGGCACCGACCTGTCGGCACTCGCCAAGATGGGACCGCAGACTTAGCCGGATCGCCGATCACGCGGGGTCGATAACGAATAGCGTGCGGCCGTATTCGACAAGCTCGGCGTTCTCGGCGCCGATCTGAAGGATGCGGCCATCGTGTTCGGCGGCGATGGTGGTGAACAGCTTCATCACCTCGATCAGGCAAAGCGGATCGCCGGTGCGCACGCTGCTGCCGATCTCGACGAACGGCGCCGCGTCGGGCGATGGCGCGCGGTAAAACGTACCGACCATCGGCGCCACCACTTCAATCTGGTGCGGCGCCTTCGCGAGCGCCGCGGCGGGTGCGCCCGCCGGCAGCGGCGGGGTGAACGAGGCAGGCGTCGGCGCGATCGTTGAGCTGCTCAGCGCATCGCGCGACAAGGCCTGCCCGCCGCCGGCCGTGTTCCGGCGCACCAGGAGCTTGATGTCACCGGTCTCGACGATCAACTCATCGCAGGAGCTGCCGTCGATGATCTTCAATATTTCGGCGATTTCATCGTAACTCAGGCTCACGCGCGCCCCCATTCAATCGATGCCGTCTTCGCCGTCGAGCGTTGCCGAAAGACTCTTGGCGGCGTCTTGCAGCCGGGACACGTGGCGCAAGCCTTGTTCAAGCGTCATGCGCGCGAGCGGCGCCGAGATCGCGAGCGCGGCGACCGGTTGGCCGTTACGGCCGTTGACTGGAACGGCCACGCAGACGACGCCGGCGAGAAATTCCTGATTGTCGGTCGAAATTTTCAAAGTCCGGATCTTGTCCAGCTCGCGGCCAAGCCGCGCCGCATCGGTCATGGTGTTCTCGGTGTAGCGATGCAGCGGAATGGCGCGAATGAGCGCCGCGCGTTTGCGCGGTGGCAGCATGCTCAGAAAAAGCTTTCCCATCGCCGTGCAATGCAGCGGCACGCGCGAACCGGACTCGAAGCGCAAGCCCAACGGCCAAGCGGATTCGACGCGATCGAGGTAAACGACATGGCTGCCGACCATGACGCCGAAATTGCAGGTTTCGCCGACCTCGTTCGACAGCGCCTCCAAGATCGCGTGACGCGGCGCCCGCAGCATCGACGCCGAAACGATGCCGAGGCCGAGCTGCAGAAGCCGCGCGCCGGGAACAAAGTGGCGTTTGCCCGGCTCGCGCTGCAAGAGGCCCTCGCGTTCCAACATGCGCACGATGCGGTGCGCGGTCGGCTTCGGCATGCCTTGCAACACGCTGATCTCGCTCACACCAAGCGGACGCCGCGCCGTCGCCAAGGTTTCGATGATGGCGAGTGCCTTGATGGTCGGAAAGGCGTGTTCCGCGGTGGCAGCCGCGGGGCGTTTGCCCGGCGCGCGCTTCAATCGCGGCTTCGGCGCGCCGGTGGAGTCCAAAGGGTCGATGGGCGTTTCCATGCGCTTTATCAAAAAACAACTCGTAATGTCTTGCAATATGATTTTTCGCTGTCAAAGTCACCAGGGGAGGCCAGGGGAGGAATGGCCGCCGATCAAGGAACGGCCGCGTCAGGAGGGACCGGTGCGTCGCGTATTGATCGCCAATCGCGGAGAGATCGCGTTGCGCGCCGTTCGCACCTGCCGGCGGCTCGGTCTCCAGAGCGTCGCGGTTTATTCCTCGGCGGACGGCAATTCCCCGCATCGCTGGGCGGCCGACCACGCCGTTTGCATCGGACCGCCGCCACCCAAGGCGAGTTACCTCAATGCGGCGGCGCTGATCGAAGTTGCCAACGCATGCCAATGCGACGCCGTCTATCCCGGCTATGGTTTTTTAGCGGAAAACGCGAGTTTTGCCGCGCGTTGCGCCGAAGCGGGATTGATCTTTATCGGCCCAAGCGCCGAAGTCATCGCCCGGATGGGCGATAAGGTCGCCGCCCGGCGAACCGCGGCGTCATTGGGCATTCCGGTCGCGCCGGGTTCGAACGAAGGCTTCACCGCGGCCGCGGAAGCGAAGCAGCGCGCCGAGGCAATCGGCTATCCGTTACTGTTGAAGGCGAGCGCCGGCGGCGGCGGCCGCGGCATGCGCGTCGTCGGCGACGCGGAGGCTTTCACCAAATTGTTCGAGCAGGCGAGTGCGGAAGCCGCCGCGGCGTTCGGGCGGGCCGACGTGTATCTCGAGCGGTTTTTTCCGAAAGTCCGCCACATCGAAATCCAGGTCTTCGGCGACCGGCATGGCAATTACGCGCAACTCGGCGAACGCGATTGCAGCGTGCAACGCCGGCATCAGAAACTTGTCGAGGAGGCACCATCGCCGGTGCTCGATAACTCGGCACGCGGCGCCATGGCGGACGCTGCGCTGACGCTCATCCGCGCGCTCGATTACGTCAATGCCGGCACCGTCGAGTTCATTTACGAGGTGGAGAGCCGACGGTTCTACTTCATCGAGATGAATACTCGCATCCAGGTCGAGCATCCGGTGACCGAGGTGGTGACCGGCAACGACCTGGTGGCGGAGCAGTTTCGCGTCGCCGCCGGCGAGCGGCTCTCGGTTCTCCCGGCCGCCCAAGATGCACCAGTCGCGATCGAATTCCGCATCAATGCCGAGGACGCCGAGTACGACTTTCGCCCGTCGCCGGGAATGCTCAAGCGCTGGCGGCCGCCGACCGGCAAGGACATTCGGCTCGATAGCCACGTCTATGAAAATTACGTGGTGCCGCCGTACTACGACTCGATGCTCGGCAAGCTGATCGTGACCGGCCGCGACCGCTCAGCCGCGATCGAAACGGCATCCTTGGCGCTGGCGCGGTTCGACGTGTCCGGCATTGCCAGCACGGTGCCGTTCCATGCGGACTTGATGCGGCGACCGGAATTCGCCCGGGCGGAAATTCATACCCGCTGGGTGGAAGATCGATTGCGCACGGCGGTGCATTGATGGCCGCCGGCAAAACCGAACATAAGACCATTCGGCTCGTCGACGTGACGCTGCGCGACGCGCACCAATGCCTGTGGGCGACGCGCATGACCACCGCGATGATGGCCGACGTCGCGCCGCGACTCGATCGCGCCGGCTTTGAGGCCATCGACCTCGTCGGCGGCGCCGTATTCGACGTCTGCGTGCGCTATCTGCGCGAGGACCCTTGGGAGCGCATGCGCATCGTCAGCGGCTGGGTCAAGAATACGCCGTTGATCGTGATGACGCGGGGCCAAAGCCTGTTCACGTTCGAATTCTTTCCCGACGACATCGTCGAACTGACGGCGCAACGGATTTTCGCCAACGGCATCCGCTACCACACGCCCTACGACGCGCTCAACGACATGCGCAATATGGAAGTGCCGGTGCGCGCGGCGAAGAGGTGCGGCCTATACACCGCCGGCGGCGTGGTCTACACGCTCAGCCCCGTCCACACCGACGACTATTACGCGCGCAAGACCCGCCAGCTGATCAAGCTCGGCGTCGATGCGGTTTACATCAAGGACCCGAGCGGCCTCCTCACCCCCGAACGCGCGCACACGCTGGTCCCGGCACTTAAGGCCGCCTGCGGCGCGCTGCCGCTGCACCTTCATTCGCATTGCCTCACCGGGCTCGCCCCGTACACGGCCATTCGCGCGATCGAGCTTGGCGTCGACGTGGTGCACACGGCAACCTCGACTTTGGCCAATGGCGCGTCGCATCCCGCGACGGAAAGCTTCGTGCAGAACGCCAGGCGCGATGGATTCGACGTCCCGCTCGATCTCGCGCCGGTCGCCGAGGTCGCCGAGCGCCTGCGTTACATCGCTGTGCGCGAAGGCAAGCCGGTCGGACATATCGCCGAACACGACGCCTTTCATTACGAGCACCAGATGCCCGGCGGCATGGTATCCAATCTCAAATCGCAGCTGGCGCCGCTCGGCATCGCCCATCGCCTGCCCGACGTGCTCGAGGAAGCCGCGCGCGTGCGCCACGATCTCGGCTACCCGATCATCGTCAGCCCGTTCGCGCAATTCGTCATGACCCAGGCCGTGCTCAACGTCATGGGCAGGGAGCGCTACGCGACGGTGCCGGACGAGGTGCGCAAATACGTGCTCGGCTATTACGGCGAGATCGCCGGCCCGATCGACCCCAATCTCTACGACCGTATCGCCAAAGGCGCGATGCCGACAACGGCGCGGCCCGGAGACCTGGTCGAGCCGGGCATTCCGCGCATCCGGCGCGAACGCGGGCCGTTCGCCTCCGACGACGATCTTTTGCTCGCGGCGTTTTATTCCGAGGGCCACTATAAGGCGCTCAAAGCGGCCGGTCCCATCGACATCGGCTACCCGCTGGCGTCGACGCCGCTCATCACGCTCCTGAAAGAAATCGCGTTGCGGCGGGGCATCCGCTCGTTTCACCTGATCAAACGCCCCGCACCGGCGTGACCATGACGTCCCCCGCGATCATCACCGTTGCCATCACCGGCGCCATTCCGCGCAAGGCGGACACGCCGGCGGTGCCGGTAACGCCGAGTGAACAGATCGAATCCACGCACGAAGCTTTCGAAGCGGGCGCCTCGGTGGCGCACATCCATGTCCGCAATGCCGACGAGTCGCCGGGCTCCGATCCAAAATTGTTCGCGCAAGTTCAGGACGGCATCGCCAAGCATTGCCCCGGCATGATCATTCAGTTTTCGACCGGCGGCCGCGGCCGCCAGCAGAGCGAACGCGGCAAGATGCTTGACCTCAAGCCGCACATGGCCTCGCTTGCCACCGGCTCGGTGAACTTCCCGACGCAGATTTATGAGAACCCTCCACAGCTCGTCGAAGACCTCGCGCGCTCGATGCTGCAAAACAACGTCAAACCGGAGATCGAAGTCTTCGATGTGGCGATGCTGTACAACGCAAAGACGCTCGCCGACCGCGGTCTGCTTAAGCGTCCGTGCCAGGTCCAGTTCGTCATGGGCATTCCCAATGCGTTGCCGGCGCGGCGCAGATTGCTGGAATTTCTGGTCGGCGAACTGAAGGAGATCATGCCGGACGCGACCTGGTCCGCCGCCGGCATTGCGCGGCATCAGCTCGAGGTGAACCGCTGGTGCCTCGAACTGGGCGGCCACGTCCGCACCGGGCTTGAGGACAACATCAAGTTCGACAGGGATCGGCTGGCGAAGAGCAACGCCGAACTTGTCGCGCGCCTCGCCGGACTGTGCGGCGAATATGGGCGGCACGCTGCGAGTTGCGCCGAAGCACGCAAATTACTGGGACTGCCGGCAGCCTAAGCGCGCCGGTCTACAACACGAGAGGGGAGAGGAAAATGGCTCAGGCTTACAAGAAGGACGACGGCGCAACGATGTCGATCGGCACCATTGCACTGGCCAGCGCGATCGGCACGACGATCGAATGGTACGATTTCTTTCTCTACAACACGATGACGGCGATCGTGCTCAATAAGCTATTTTTCCCCAATGCCGATATTTTGATCTCGACGCTCTTGGCCTATGTGACGTCCTTCGTCGGATTCCTGTCGCGGCCGATCGGCGGCGTCATCTTCGGCCATTACGGCGACCGCATCGGGCGCAAGACCGTGCTCATTCTCACCGTCCTGATCATGGGCATCGCCACGTTTTTGATCGGGTTGCTGCCGACCTACGCCACGGCCGGCGTCTGGGCGCCGCTCATGCTGCTGGCGCTGCGCATCTTCCAGGGCATCGGCATCGGCGGCGAATGGGGCGGCGCCGTGCTGATGGCGGTCGAACATTCGCCCGACGGCCGGCGCGGCTTTTACGGCAGTTGGCCGCAAATCGGCGTGCCGGCGGGACTGTTGATCAGCGCCGGCGTCGTCAGCTTGCTATCGCTCTTGAATAACGACGATTTCTTCGCTTGGGGCTGGCGCGTTGCATTCCTGCTGAGCGCGATCCTCGTCGTTGTCGGGGTCTATATCAGACTGCGGATCATGGAGACACCCGCATTCAAGCAAGCGCAGCAGGAGAACAAGATCGCCGCAGTGCCGGTCGTCGAGCTGTTCCGCACCCACACCAGGAATACGATTCTCGGGCTCGGCGCGCGTTATATCGAGGGCGTGACCTTCAACATCTACGGCGTGTTCCTCGTCTTCTACATCACCAGCACGCTGCATATGTCGCGACAAACCGCGCTGACCGCGGTCATGATCTC
>Ga0210394_10003739_pt1 | contig 18598 bp, 20 predicted proteins | sample IncBWC12MmetaG_FD_160121 | JGI IMG/M metagenome (GOLD analysis project Ga0210394, IMG submission 160121) | Forest soil microbial communities from Barre Woods Harvard Forest LTER site, Petersham, Massachusetts, United States - Inc-BW-C-12-M | ecosystem: Environmental > Terrestrial > Soil >... | reverse complement strand
ACGCGAGGTCAGCGGAGATACGCCCGTGGTTTGATAAGGCTGTCATTGCGAGGAGCCGCGGGGCGACGATGCAATCTCGACTGGCCGGTGCGCGACGGCGCGATTGCCGCGCTGCGCTCGCAATGACGAGCGCGCGTTGCCAGCGTTTTGTGCTATGGACCGGAAAATCGCAGCAACAAAGGGGGAGGCGATGAGCATAGCCCTGCGGCCCGGCACGCCTGCCGACGCCGGCTCCTGCGGCGTCATCGCCTTCGAGGCGTTCAAATCGATTTCGAGCCAGCACAATTTCCCGTGGGATTTTCCGTCGCCCGACATCGCGGTCGGGCTGATGAAGACGTTGCTGGCGCATCCTCGGTTCTGCTCGGTCGTGGCCGAGAGCGACGGGAAGATCGTCGGCAGCAACTTTGTCGACGAGCGCGGAGTCATCGCCGGCATCGGGCCGATCACCGTCGATCCGGCGGCGCAGAACCAGTCGATCGGCCGCCGCTTGATGCAATCGGTCATCGAGCGCGAAGCCGAGCGGCGCACCGCCGGGGTCAGGCTGCTGCAATCGGCCTATCACAACCGGTCCTTGTGCCTCTACACCAAGCTCGGCTTCGACAGCCGCGAGCCGTGCTCGAAAATGGAAGGGCCGCCGCCGAGGGTGGCGCTCGCCGGCTACCTGGTGCGCCCGGCGACGGAACGGGATCTGCCGGCGTGCAACGCGCTGTGCCGGCGGGTCCACGGCCACGATCGCGACGGCGAGCTGCGCGACGCAATCCGCCAGGGGACGGCGCGGGTCGTCGAGCATCTGGGCCAGGTCACCGCCTATGCCAGCGAGATCGCCTTTTTCGGCCATGCCGTCGCCGAGACCAACCACGGCGTGGAGGCGCTGATCGGCGCCGCACCGGGCTTCGACGGCGGCGGGTTTCTGCTGCCGACGCGCAACAGCGAGTTGTTCCGCTGGTGCCTCGAGCACGGCCTGCGCCTGGTGCATCAGATGACCCTGATGACGATCGGCCTCTACAACGAGCCGGCCGGCGCCTATCTGCCCTCGGTGAGCTACTAGGCTAGATGCCGAACGAGGCGAGGAAGTCGCGCCAGCCGGGGTAGCGTTCGCCATCGATCTGCCCGCCGTCGCGCAAGAGGCCGAGAAGACCGCGATCGGCGGCGATGGCGGTGCCGCAGGGCAGGGCCAGCCAGCCGATCTCCTCGGCGCCGGCGATCCGCCGCGAGATCGCGCGATTGAGCGCGGCCACCGGCACATGGCCCGGTTCGACCGGCATCGCCTCACCGGCAGCGCACAAGGTCAGCAGAGTTTCGAGCAGATCCGGTGAGGGAATGAGCTCGTGCGCCGGGCGTGGGCCGGCCGCGAGTGCCCCCACGATCGCCCGCGCCGTCGGGCTGTCATAGTCGCATTCGCCTGCCGGCGTCGCGGTGGAATAGCGGATCGCCGCGGCGGGGCGGGCCAGCGCATAGCTGGTCGCCAGCAGCCGACGGGCGCGCTCCGCGGGGTCGAGGCGACGGTTGCCGCGATCGAAGACATCGCAGCGCAGGCGCTGGTCGAGCAGGAAATCGCCGACCAGCTCGCGCGTATCGGGGTCGGCGATGTCGCGCAGTATCGCGCGCGCAGCTTCGCCGAAGACGAGCGCATCGAAATTCTCGATCAGGGTCGCCGACCCGACCGGGGCGAGGCCGATCGCCGCCATCTGGGGCCGCATCTCGGTCACGTAGAGTGGCCGCCAGCCGGCATGCATGAATTCGTGGACGAGATAAGCCGGGGCATAGTCTTGCGGCCGAGCTTGGAGGTCGGCGAGCGTTGCGCTCGGCAGCAGCGCGGGCGCCCCGGCATCGGCGAGCGCGCGGGCGATTCCGGCGGCGGCGGCAAACCCGGCGGCAGCGTCGCCGGGCAGGGTGCGTCCGAGGTCGCGCACCAGCCGCTGAAACGGCAGGTCGCGCGCCCATCCCGGCATCGCATTGTAGCTGATATAGACGAGGCCGCCGGGTTTGAGATGGCGATCGATAAACCCGCGCAACGCGGCTTGGCCCTGCGCGTCGATCCAGCTGTAGACGCCGTGCGCGACGATGTAGTCGAAGGGCGGCAGGTCGAGCCCGGTCGCCGCAGCGAAATCGACGAGGTCGAGGCGCAGGTTGGTGACCCCGGCATCCGCGGCGAGGCGTCGGCCATGCTCGATATGCGCCGGCATGAAATCGATGCCGTGCAAGGCGCCCTGCGGATGGGTGGCGGCGAGTATGTTTGCCGTCACCCCCTGGCCGCAGCCGAGGTCGCACCAAGCGAAGCCATTGCGGCGGTCGGGCGGCTCGACCCCGCATACGAGTGCCACATGATCGAGCCATGCCGGCGCCAGCATCGCCTTGAAATCGCGCAGATAGGGTATATCGGTCACATAGCCGCCGAGATCGCGCGTCATCGCCTACCTTCCGGGGCTGGAGATCAGCCCCGGCCGAAAGAATGCCACATCGGCAGCGCCGGTCGACATCCGCGCCGGTGAACTTGCCGCGCCGTCGGCCGTTATCCGGGTGTCGCCGAACGGCGGCGAACTGCGCGAGGATCAGCCAATGTCGCTGCGATCGCTGACGATGTGGAGCGCCGCGGCGGCGGTGATGCTGACCCTGGCCGGGTGCGGCGGCCCCCCTTGGGTCCTCAGCCAATCACCCGAACACATCGCGCTGCGCTGGTACCCCGACACGACCCCGTCGGTGGCGGCGGTCGAGCGCGCCCGGCTGCACTGCCGGTCGTGGGGCAAATCGGCCGAGCTGATCGCCGACGCCAAGGACGGCAGCGACGAGGTCGCCCAATTTCGTTGCCGGTGAAACCCGCTGCCCTTTCGGCTATGATGCGGAGTCGGGGCGGGGCCGGGGAGCGGAGGCGACGCGATGACGATCGAGCAGCGGCTGAGCCAGTTGGGGATAGCGCTTCCGGCGGTAAGCGGCCCGATCGGGAACTATGTCCACGCCAAGCGCACCGGCAATCTGCTCTATCTTTCCGGCAAGGGTCCGCCCGAGGTCGACGGCCGGATGCCGCGCGGCAAGCTCGGCTCCGGCATGTCGATCGAAGAGGGATATCGATACGCCCGGCAGGTGGGGCTGGTGCTGATCGCGGCGCTGCGCGAGGCGCTGGGCGGCGATCTCGAGCGGGTCGAGGACATCGTCAAGGTGCTGGGGATGGTCAATGCGGCGCCTGATTTCGAGGACCACCCCAAGGTCGTCAACGGCTGCTCGGATCTGTTTGTCGAAGTCTTTGGCGAGCGCGGCCGCCACGCCCGCTCGGCGGTCGGGATGAGCTCGCTGCCCGGCGGCATCCCGGTCGAGATCGAGATCATCGTCGCGGTCAGATGAAGCCTGCGTGCTGAGGACCGGGCGCGGGACCAGCCGAACCGGCGCCGGCGTGCCGCTCCCGGTCCCGCGGGACGAGCCGGCGCAGGCGCGCGCCGAGGCATCGCCGCCGGAGAGCCGGCAGATCAGCCGGCTGATGTGGTTCTTCGCCCTCGTCTACATCGTCGAGGGGCTCGGCCAGACCGGCGGCCTGATCGCCCAGCCGCTCAACTACTTCCTGAAAGAGGTCTATGGCTGGACCCCGGTCCAGGTGACCGGGTATCTGACGGTCCTCAACCTGCCGTGGATCATCAAGCCGGTCTACGGGATCGTTTCGGATTTTGTGCCGCTGTTCGGCTATCGCCGCAAGGCCTACCTCGTCCTCGCCAATCTGGTCGCCGCCGGCGCCTCCCTGTGGGTCGCCCGCATTACCGCGCCGGGGCCGCTCGTCCTGGTGCTGCTGCTGACCGCCTATGGGATGGCGATATCGAGCACGTTGTGCGGCGCGGTGCTGGTCGAGAACGGCCAGCGGCTTCATGCCAGCGACCGGTTCGTCAATCAGCAATGGCTGTGGTTCAACATCGCGGCGATGGCCAGCGCCGTTGTCGGCGGCGAACTGGTCGAGCGGCTGGCACCAGCTTCGGCGCTGCATGCCGCCGCGGCGATCATCGCCGTCGCCCCGCTGGCGGCCATTTTCGGCGCGCTCTACCTGATCGACGAAGCTCCGAGCCGCCTCGACCTGGCGGAAATGAAGCGGACGTTTCGCGGCCTGCTGGCGGCCTTCACCTCGCGCGATCTGTGGGTGATCGGCGCGTTCCTGTTTCTGTATTATCTCAACCCTGGGTTCGGCACCCCGCTTTATTACCATATGACCGACCATCTGAGGTTCTCGCAGGCCTATATCGGCATCCTCGGCGCGATCAACTCGGCCGGCTGGATCGCAGGCGCGCTCCTATACCGAAAGCTGCTGAAGGGGATGAGCTCGCGGCGGCTGCTCAATCTGAGCATCGTGTTCGGCACGGTGACGACGGCAGCATTTCTGCTGCTGGCGAACGAAACCGCCGCGGTGCTGATCAACTTCTTCAGCGGCATGGCGGGAATGATCGCCTTTGTCGCGACCCTGACCCTCGCCGCCGATTACTGCCCGAAGCGGGCCGAGGGGTTCGCCTTTGCCGCGTTGATGTCGGTGCTGAACCTGTCGTCGGCGCTGTCGAACAACATCGGCTCGTTTCTCTACGAGCATTTGTTCCATCGCCATCTCGACCCGCTGATCCTGGTTTCGGCCGGGTCGACCGCGCTGATCCTGGCTCTGGTCCCGCTGCTGCGGCTCGGCGACAAGGCACCCGGCATGCCGGCCCGCTAAACTCCCGGTCGGGCCGGAGGAATTGCGCGATCCTCGCAGCTCGATCTTTCAGAAGCGGAATATCGCCAGCCGGAGCGATCCCACTAAATGTCGGCGTAGGTGTGGGTTTCGGCGCGGGCGCCGGGGTGGGTGACCGCACCCTTCTCCGCGTCGCCGACGGTCTGCGCGTAGCGCCACAGACAGCCGGCCTGGTAGTCGTTGCGGCGGGGGCTCCACGCGCGCCGGCGTTCGGCGAGCTCCGCATCGCTCAACGCCACCTCGAGCCTGCCGGCGTCGGCGTCGATGGTAATCCGGTCGCCGTCGCGCACCAGCCCGATCGGGCCGCCGACCGCGGCCTCCGGCCCGACATGGCCGACCGAGAAGCCGTGGGTTGCGCCGGAAAAGCGCCCGTCGGTGATCAACCCGACTTTTTCCCCCATCCCTTGTCCAAAAATCGCGGCTGTGGTTGACAGCATCTCGCGCATGCCTGGCCCGCCGCGTGGCCCCTCATAGCGGATGACGATCACATCGCCTTCCTTGTACGCGCGCTTTTCGACCGCGGCGAAGGCATCCTCCTCGCAATCGAAGCACCGCGCCGGCCCGGTAAAGCGCAGCGCCGTTTTCATGCCGGCAACCTTTACCAGCGCGCCCTGCGGCGCGAGATTGCCCTTGAGCACCACATGGCCACCGGTCGGTGCCAGCGGCCGAGAGGTCGGCATCACGACATCCTGCCCGGTCGGAAACACGAAGTCTTTGAGGTTCTCGGCGACGGTCCTGCCGGTCACGGTCATGCAGCCGCCATGCAGATAGCCGCCGTCGAGCAAAGCCTTCATCAAGACCGGCACGCCGCCGACATCGTGCAGATCCTTCATCACATAGCGGCCGCCCGGCTTCAGATCGCCGATATAGGGCGTGCGCTTCGAGATCTCGCCGAAATCGTGCAAGGTGAACTCGATCCCGGCCTCGTGGGCGATCGCCGGGATGTGCAACCCGGCATTGGTCGAGCCGCCGGCGGCGGTCGCCACCATCGCGGCGTTTTCGACGGCCTCGCGGGTGACGATGTCGCGCGGGCGAATGCTCCGGCGCAACAGCTCCATGACCGCATGGCCCGAGGCTTCGGCATAGGCGTCGCGCGAATCGTAGGGGGCAGGCGCCCCGGCCGAGCCCGGCAAGGCAAGGCCGATCGCCTCGGAGACGCAGGCCATGGTGTTGGCGGTGAACATCCCGCCGCACGACCCGGCCGACGGGCAGGCGGCGCATTCGAGCTCGTGCAGCTCGGCGTCGGTCAGCGAACCGACATTGTGCGCGCCGACCGCCTCGAACACGTCGCCGATGGTCACGTCGTGGCCCTTCAAGCGGCCCGGCAGAATCGAGCCGCCATACATGAAGACCGCCGGCACGTTTAATCGCAGCATCGCCATCATCAGCCCCGGAAGCGACTTGTCGCAGCCGGCGAGGCCGACGAGCGCGTCATAGCAATGCCCGCGCATCGACAATTCGACCGAGTCGGCGATGACCTCGCGGCTGACCAGCGACGATTTCATCCCCTCGTGGCCCATCGCGATCCCGTCGGTCACGGTGATCGTGGTGAATTCGCGCGGGGTACCGCCGGACGCCGCGACCCCTTTTTTCGCCGCCTGCGCCTGGCGCGACAACGAGATGTTGCACGGCGCCGACTCGTTCCAGGTGGTCGCGACCCCGACCAGCGGCTGGGCGATCTGCTCGTCGGTCAGCCCCATCGAATAGAGAAAGGCGCGATGCGGCGCCCGCTCGGGCCCGACCGTCACGTGCCGGCTCGGCAGGCGCGACTTGTCGATCACGGGTCGGCGGACGTCGTCGGGCATCTCGGCATCTCCCCTGGCGATAGCTTTGGCGGCGGCTACCGTAACGGTCGGGCCGGAGTTGATCAAGCCGCCCACAGGCCATCACGTTCCGGGGTGGCGAGGGGTCAGAGCGCGAAGCACACTGCCGCCAGCCCGAGGCAGACGAGCCAGGCGCCGATCACGTCGCGGGTTCCCAGCGCAAACGCCGCAGGATGATCCCACATGGCTCGTCCTCTTTGCTTGCTCGGGCTACGACGATTTGCCGGCGGGCTTGACGATGATCCTGCCGACCATCATCGGGTGGATCGAGCAGTGGTACACGTACTCGCCCGGCGCCGCGAATTGGTAGCTAAAGGTGTCCTTGGTATCGAGCGCCGCCGAGTGGAAGACCTTGTTCTGCTCGGTCACCGTATGCGGGCTCGTATCGTCGTTGGTCCAGGTCACCGTGGTTCCGGCGACGACGGTCAACGTCGCCGGCATGAACTTAAAATTGTTGATTTCGACGGCGGCAGGGCTGGCAGCGGTCGTGACCGTTGCCTGGCCCGCAGCGCCGGCACCTGGCGAAGCCGCGGCGAGCAGCGCACCGGCCGCGAAGGCGGCAAGAAGCAGGCCGCTGCGTTTTGACGCCGGATTTCTGAACATCGACATGGCTTTTTCTTTCACGCGACGAGCGGGCTGTCGATCAGCGCCGGGGCGCCCTTGACAGGAACGTAATCGACCGTTCTGACCCCGAGATATTTGCCGAGCGTGCCGGCCGGCACCTGCATCGGGCTGAAGTGCGGCGCAGGGCCTGGCGGGGTAATCGGGAAGGCCGTCGATCGCGCGGTATGGAAGGTGATGTTGCCTTCCACCTTCTGGAAGATTTGATGGATGTGCCCGTTGAGCACGGTCACCGAGCCGAAGCGCTTCAGAGAGGAGAGCGCCCGTCCGGCATCCTGGGTGCCCCAGCCCCATTGCTCGTAGATCGTCCACAGCGGCACGTGCGCCATGACGACGATCGGCGTGCTCGCCGAGCGGCCGGCGACGTCCTTTTCCAGCCATTCGATTTGGTCGTTGCCGAGCATGGCGAGACCGCCCGGTTTGAAGCCGGGGAGGAAATTGAACACGTTGATCAGCGCGATAAAATGAACGCCGGCCATATCGAAGCTGTACCAGCCTCGCCCAAGCGTGTTCTTGCCGTAGCGCGCAAGATAGGCTTTGCCGTTGTCGGCATCGGCCACGTCGTGCTCGCCGGGTATGTGGAATACCTGCTTCCGGGCGCCGTTTATGACCTGGTCGGCGGTGTCCCACTGCTCCTCCTTGGAGAGATGGCTGATATCGCCAGTGTGGATCAGGAAGGCGGGCTGGGTTGGCATCGCCTTGATCTTGTCGATCGCCTCGCCGAGGGTGGCGGTAGGGTCGGGGTTCGCCGGCAGGTGAAAACCGATATGGCTGTCGCTGATCTGGACAAAGGTCAGATCGCCTGGTGTTGCCTCGGCAGCGGCGGCCGAGCCGATCAGCCCGATCGTGCGCGGCACGCCGCCGGCCAGGCTCCAGACGACGCCGGTGCCGGCCCAACCCATACACTTCAATAAGCCGCGGCGGTTGACGCCCGCCGGGCTCGACTGTTCGCTCGCGTCACGATCGGCCATTTCTCTCTCCTGAATGGCGTAATGGTTTGCGCCGATCCAGACCGGTGGTTTGCGGGGTTTATTCCCGGAAACGATGCGTCGAGCGGAGGAGCCTTGCAGCCAGCCGATCGAGCGGGAATGAGATCGAGGCGACGGCGATCGATGCGGAGACCTTTCAGCGCGCGCCGCATTCAAACGAGCGCGTCACTGCCTCCAGGGAATTTCGGGCACGAACCCGTGGTCTGTATCGGTGCGGGGAAGAATTTCTTCCTTCATTCAGGAGATGTCCGATGCGCCCGATGGAGACCCCATTCGTGAGTAACGACAAAATGGACGCGATCTTTCCGGTAGCCGGGACATTTATCGCGCTCCTCATCGTGCTTGTCGTCTGAGCGCGGATTATCCAGATGACCGCGACAGCACGAAATAGCGTCTTCTCCTTTTGCCGAATGGCACGCTCCGAGCATCGTCAATTTCCGATGAACGTCGGCGTGGCTCGTAGCCCCGGAGGGGACACGGCGCTGGGCTCTCCGAAGGCAGAGCTTCATCCCAGAGAGCACATTGTCATCATCGGCGGCGGCTTTGGCGGGCTCTCCACAGCCCGCGCCCTGCGCCATGCGCCGGTGCGGGTGACGCTGATCGACCGGCGCAATTACCATCTCTTCCAGCCGCTACTTTATCAAGTCGCGACCGCCGGGCTGTCGCCCGCCGACATCGCCTCGCCGATCCGCGCAATCCTGAGAAGTCAGCGAAACATCACGGTTCTGCTCGGCAAGGTCACAGGGATCGATGTGGCCGGCAAGGCTGTGCTGATTGGTGATAAGCGCGTGGCCTATGACCGGCTCGTCATCGCCACGGGCGCGCGGCACGCCTATTTCAATCATGAGGAGTGGGAGCGGTTCGCGCCCGGGCTAAAGAAGATCGACGATGCGACCGATATCCGGTGTCGCATTCTGCTCGCCTTCGAGCGCGCCGATAACAGCAGCGACGAGAGAGAACGAAAGCGCCTGCTGAGTTTCGTGATTGTTGGTGGCGGCCCGACCGGCGTCGAGATGGCCGGTGCCATCGCCGAGCTCGCGCGCAAGGCGCTCTCGATCGATTTCCGCAACATTGATCCGAGATCGGCGCGCGTCGTCCTCGTCGAAAGCGGGCCGCGCGTGCTCGCAAACTTTCCCGAGCCGCTATCGGCGGTCGCCAAGCGCGCGCTCGAGAAGCTGGGTGTCGAAGTCCGTCTTGGCTCTCGCGTAAGCCGCTGCGACCCCGAAGGTGTCATCATATCCGATGAGCGGATCGAGGCCGACACGATCATTTGGGCGGCCGGGGTCATGGCGTCACCCGCCGCGAAGTGGCTCGGTGCTGAGATGGACCATGCCAGCCGGGTCGTGGTAGGACCCGAGCTCTCGCTCGACGGCCACCCGGATATTTTCGTGATCGGCGATACAGCGCTGGCCAAGGCAGCGGACGGCAAGCCGCTGCCCGGCATCGCGCCGGTCGCCAAGCAAGAGGGCGCCTATGTGGCGCGTGTAATTGTCGCGCGGGTGCGAGGCAGGCCGGCGCCGGCGCCCTTCCGCTATCGCCATCTCGGCACGATTGCGACGATCGGGCGCAAATCGGCGGTCGCCGATTTCGGCAATTTTCGCCTCAGCGGCTTTATCGCGTGGCTCCTCTGGGGCCTCGTTCACGTCTACTTTCTGGTCGGTTTCCGCAACCGGATCGCCGTGATGATGGGTTGGCTGTGGGCCTACGTGACCTTCAGCCGTGGCGCGCGGCTGATCACCGGCCACGAGACTTGAGTATAGGTCGCTAGGCACCGCAGCAATCGACTGCGCGCGGAGCTCGCGGTATCGGCCGCCCGCGCGGCCCTCGCCGTCGCGCGAGCGCCTACGCCAATAGTTCCCTCAGCGCTGCAGATCCGATTTCTGCGCCCACCCTTTCACCGGTGTCCATCGCGTCCCACGCTCGGAGCAACCGGGAGCGCGCGCGATGAAGGCGGGACATCACCGTTCCGAGCGGCACGCCCGTTACCTCGGCGATGTCGCGGTAGCCGAGCTCGTGCAGCTCGCGCAGGACGATCGTCTCGCGCAGCGGCGCCGGGAGCGCCTCGATCAGTTGGTCGAGATGCCGCAGATCGGATCGGCTCTCCAGCAGCGCCTCGGTGTCAATTGCGGACGTCGCGACCGCTCCGCCAAATTCCTCCTCCGCTTCGAGCGAGACCACATCCGCCGGACGATTGCGATCGAGCCAGCTGTAGCAGGTGCGCCGCACGATCTTCAGCACCCAGCTCTTTGCATCGTCGCCCCGATAGCTGTCGAAATACCGAAACGCCCGCAGAAACGCTTCCTGCACGACATCGCCGGCATCGGCATCGTTGCGCGTCATCCATCGCGCGAGCGAGTAGGCGGCATCGAGATGGGGAAGCGCTAGCGCCTCGAATCGCGCCTGTCGACGCAGATCGGTGTTCCTCGAGATTCGGCCTCGTGCAGCCTCGCTTGGTTTCCCGACACAGTCGATGGCAGGCGTAGTCGCGGTCAGACGACGGACACCCCGAAAGCTACCAAACCCTCGTTTTGGGCCGCTCTTTCCGCCTGCTCCAAGATCATTCTTCAATGTTACCATCCCCTTCACTCCTGGTTTGCGGGGTGAAGGAATGAGGCTGGACGGGGTTAAAGTCCTTGTCGTGCCTGTGATATCTCCTGAAATCCTCTAAGATGGCACCTGGCGACGCCACGTTACTGACCCGGTATGGCCACCCGGGGCCGAATTTTTACCCGCGAATCGCTGCGCACACCCAAGCTTGACGGCCTTCAGCGAATATGAACATTTATTAAAAGATCTAAAAGCGCGTGTTATGAGGCTGACCAACGACGCCCTGGGGGCTATCGAGTTCGGCCGGTTCCGGTTGCTGCCGCACCGTCGCGAACTTCGCGCCGACGGAGTCGCCGTCGAACTCGGCAGCCGCGCCTTCGATGTGCTCGTGGTCCTTGTCGAGGCGCGCGGCGCGCTCGTCACCAAGAACGACATCCTGAGCCGAGTCTGGCCGGACACGGTCGTAGAAGAGAATAACCTAGCTGTCCAGATCTCGACGCTGCGCAAAGCGCTCGGGGAGGATCGGGATTCCATCCGGACAGTGTCCGGTCGCGGCTACCGGTTCGCCGCCGAGATCCGTACTTGGCCGGCCGAGGCAGCGCATTCCACTCCGTCGAGCAATCTCCCGGCGACGGTCTCCAATTTGATCTGTCGTGAGCCCGAACACGAAGAGACATCGGATATTGTCGCCGGTGTTGCCGACACCGTCGACGTTAGCTCGTCATCGAGGCGACCGTCCCGTCGTCTTGATTGGAGACTTTTTGTCTCTGGTTTAGCCCGGTTGCTGGTGGCCTCGTTCTCTCGGGCTCTGCACTCCCGAGATCAGACCTCGGCACAGATTCGGTCCATAGCGGTGCTGCCACTTGAAAGTCTTTCCAGCGATCCTTCGCAAGATTACTTCGCTGACGGCATGACAGACGAGTTGATCTCGGCGCTGGCGCAGATCAGCGCATTACGCGTGATTTCCCGCACCTCGATAATGACCTATAAACACGTTCGCAAACTTCTGCCTGCAATTGCTCGCGAGCTGAACGTCGAAGCAGTTGTCGAAGGAACCGTGTTGCGTTTTGGCGATCGCGTCCGGATTAGCGCCCAGCTGATCGAGGTCCCCCTCGAACGGCACATTTGGGCCCAGAGCTTTGAGGGGGATCTGCGGGACACGCTGGTGCTTCAAAGCAGCGTTGCTCGCGCTATCGCCGAGCAGATCCGAGTCACAATGACTGAACAGGAGCAGGCGGCGCTGCAGAACTCGAAGCCGGTGAACCCGGTGGCCTATGAAGCCTGCCTCAAGGGCCGCTATTTCATCAACAAGCGAACCGGAGATGGCTTGAAGAAAGCGATCGAGTATTTCAGCGATGCGATCGAAAGGTATCCCACCTACGCTGCTGCTTATTCTGGCTTAGCTGACGCGTACGCATTATCTGGCGATTGGAAGTATGGAGTCCTTTCTCCCCAGGACGCTTTTTCCAAAGCCAAGGCAGCGGCGGCAAAAGCCTTGGCTTTGGATGATAACCTTGCTGAGGCCCACGCCTCGCTCGCTTTCGCTTTAGACTTATATGGCTGGGATTGGGAGACCGCCGAGACCGAATACAAGCGAGCAATCGAGCTGGATCCAGGCTATGCGACGGCTCATCAGTGGTATTCCTGGCATCTGATGATGATGGGGCGGCATCAGGAGGGCATCCTCGAGTTGACAAAAGCGGAAAGCCTAGATCCTCTTTCCCTAATCATCAGCGCCGACATGGCGGACGCATTGTGCGTCGCTCGCCGCTACGATGAGGCATTGCAGAAAACTAAGAAAACGCTGGAGATGGACCCGAATTTTGCCGTCGGTCATTATGAGCTGGGCCAAGCGCTTGAGCAAAAGCACATGCACGGTGAAGCAATTGCGGAATTCCACAAAGCGATCGAACTTTCCGGACACAGTGGAGCATTCGACTCCTATCTCGGCTACGCTTACGCCATGTCAGGTCAAAAAGAAGAAGCTATCAAAATCTTAGATGATTTGGAGGCCCGGCATGATCAAAACCCTTCTTCCGATGCCGATATCGCCTTGATTTATGTTGGCCTCGGCGATCAGGGCCAGGCGATGATCGCGCTGAACAGAGCGTATGAAGCGCGTTTCAAAGCGTCGATCCTGCTGCGGCCGGCCTTCGACACGCTTCGATCCGACGTGCGGTTTCAGGATCTCCTGCGCCGTATCGGGCTTCCCCAGGACGGGCCCGACCTGCTCCACTGACCGGGATTCTTGCCGGTTCGGATCTATCTTCAGTAGCATCGGCAAAGCGAGGGTTTTTTATGCTCCGCCGCCGGTACGACTGCCGGTCACGACCAAGGAGGAGCGATTGCCGCTTGCGCACCGGCGATGCGCGCCCCTATCTCCTTCTCGCCTTGGAGGAGAGGACGATGCGATACCTGACCTTGATCGCGGCGCTGCTGGTCTGTTCGAGCTGCTCCTCGGGATCGAGCCATTCGGCGACCCTGGTCCTCGACGACCCGACCTGGGAGCGGGTCAATGTCGAGGCGGTGATCACCCGGAGCAGCGATTGCGACGAGCGGCAGAACGGCTATGTCGCCACCAAGGATTTCGTCATGACCAAGGGGCATTCGCACCAAGTCGTCGCGCCCAACGCCGAAACCATCTGCTGGCGTCATGATCGCGACCCGAACAATCCGGTGCCCGGCAACTGGTCGGAGTGGAGCCGCGCCACCCTGTTCCCCGGCCAGACCACCGAGACCGACCTATAGACCGCGGGCAATAAGCCCGGCGATGCCCAGCCAGATGAGCGGCATGCGGTTTTCGTCCCGGCCTGGAGGGCGCCCGTATCGCCGGGCGGCCAAGCGCCGACGATAGGTGCGCCGACCCGGCGGATGGCGCGGCGATGACAGACCGCCGGCGAGCCGTTATGGTTGAAGCTCAAGTTAAAGCTATCGAGACCTCACCCAGAAAGGATTTCTGATGCTCGACCTGCATTTTTGGCCGACCCCGAACGGCAAGAAAGTCACCATCCTGCTCGAGGAGCTCGGCCTCAAATACAATCTGGTGCCGTGCAACATCGGGCGTGGCGACCAGTTCAAGCCCGAATTCCTGAAGATCAACCCCAATCATCGCATGCCGGTGCTGGTCGACCACCAGCCCAAGGGCGGCGGCGCGCCGATCAGCGTTTTCGAGTCGGGCGCCATCATGATGTACCTGGCCGAGAAGGAGGGCCGCTTTTTCCCGCAGGATCTGCGCGGCAAATACGAGGTTACCCAGTGGGTGATCTGGCAGATGGCCAATCAGGGGCCAAAGCTCGGCGAATGCGGCCATTTCCGCCGCGCCGGTCCCGAGGCGGGCGATCTCGGCTATGCGATCCGCCGCTTTACCGACGAAGCCAACCGGCTTTACGGCGTCATGAACAACCGGCTCTACGACCGCAAATATCTCGCCGGCAACGACTATACGATCGCCGACATGATCTCCTATCCATGGACCGCCAACGCCGAGGCGCAGGGCCAGGACATCGGCGAGTTCAAGCATTTCAAGCGCTGGTTCGACGAGGTCGGCAACCGCCCGGCGGTCAAGCGCGGCATGGAGACCGGCAACAATCTGCGCGTCGACCCGGCCACCCTGACCGCCGCCGAGCGCGAGCAGATGCGCAAGATCATGTACAACCAGCGCGCAATCCCAGCTCCGGCCTAGCCCCGCGCAGTCGGGTCGGGGTCGGTTCGTCGCCGTGCGCCGGCTCGAAGCGCGCTATCCTCTCACGCATCCCGTTCGCTAGGCTGATGATCGGAGCGACATCATGGCGCGCAAGGAACTGGCGGTCGACAGCGTGGCCGAGGCCTACCTGGCGCTGCTCGCCGAGCGCGGCGTCGAGTACCTGTTTGCCAACGCCGGCACCGATTTCGCCCCGCTGGTCGAGGCCTTTGCCAAGGCGGCGCGGACCGGCATGCCGGTGCCCCGGCCGGTCATCGCCACGCACGAAAATTTGGCGGTGTCGATGGCGCATGGCTGGGCGATGGTGACCGGGCGCGTCCCCGCGGTCATGGTGCATGTCAGCGTCGGCACCGCAAACGGGGTGTGCGGCGTCTTCAATGCCGCGCGCGAGAACGTGCCGATGCTGTTCACCGCCGGCCGCTCGCCGTTGACCGAGGAGGGGGTGACGGGCGCGCGCGACGTCTACATCCACTGGGCGCAGGAGATGTTCGACCAGGCCGGGATGGTGCGCGAGCTGGTCAAATGGGATTACGAATTGAAGAACGGCCGGCAGCTCGAAACCGTGGTCGACCGCGCCCTCGCCCTCGCCGCCAGCCCGCCGCAAGGACCGGTCTACCTGTCATTGCCGCGCGAGGTGCTGGCCGAGCGCCTGACGAGCTTCGCCTATGAGATGCCCGGGCGCCGGGTCGCCGCGGCGCCGCCCAGCCCCGACCCGGAGGCGATCGACGAGGCGGCGCGCGTTCTCGCCGCGGCAGAACACCCGCTGATCGTCACCGCCAGCGCCGGGCGCGACCCTTCGGCCGTCGCCGCCCTGTCCGATCTCGCGCGGCGCTTTGCGATGCCCGTGGTGCAGCACCGGCCGCGCCACCTGTCGCTCGCGGCCGACCACCCCTCTCATCTCGGCTATGACGCCAGCCCCTATCTCGATGACGCGGACGCGATCCTGGTGCTCGAATGCGATGTGCCGTGGGTCCCCAGCCTCAAGGGGCCGCGCCCGGAGTGCAAAATCATCCATATCGGCGTCGATCCGCTGTTTTCGCGCTATCCGATCCGCGGCTTTGCCTGCGACCTGGCGATAACCAGCGCGGCGCAGCCGGCGCTGTCGGCGCTCGCCGAGGCGCTCGACCGCCATGCCGCCGAACCGGCGGTCGAAAGGCGGCGGGCGCGGGTCGCCGGCGCCGTCGACACGCAACGCGCGATGTGGCGGAAAACCGCCGAGGCGGCGGCGAACCTGCGGCCGATCGACATGGCCTGGGCCAGCGCCTGCATCGCCCGCGCCAAGCCCGCGAACGCTATTCTGGTGAACGAATATACCCTGATGCCCGAACATTGCGGCGCGACCTTCCCCGGCAGCTATTTCGCGTCGAGCCCGGCCTCGGGGCTCGGCTGGGGCGGCGGCGCGGCACTGGGCGTCAAGCTCGCCGCACCCGACCGGCCGGTCATCGCCACGCTCGGCGACGGCTCGCATATTTTCGGCAACCCGGTGGCATTGCACCACGCCGCGGCGGCGCACAACCTGCCGGTGCTGTTCGTGATCATGAACAATTCGATGTGGGGCGCGGTGCGGCGCGCGACCAGCGCCATGTATCCTGCGGGCGAGGCGATGCGCAGCAACAAGCCGCCGCTGATAGACCTCGACGAATTGCCCGCCTTCGAGCAGGTTTGTGCCGCCGCCGGCGGCTATGGCGAGCGGGTCGAGGATCCGGCGGCGTTGCCGGCGGCGCTCGAACGCGCGCTTCATGCGGTCACGGTCGACAAGCGCCAGGCGCTCCTCAACCTCATGTGCCGCGGCCCATGATCCCGCCATCGTCACTGCCGTCGCGGCCGGGATGGCCGCGATTTGCCAAGTGCGGCGTTGCGCGGGATAGTGGCTGCTTCGGGGACGACAGCGGGATCACGAGATGAGTCCGGTGCGCGAGCTTCTCGACGACGCGATTGCGCTGCAGAAGGACGGGCTGAGCCCCGGCCGGATCGGGCTGGCATTGACCGACCGCTGGGAGGCCGGGCAGCTGGAAGCCGGCGGCGAGGTGCGGCGGACGCGCTTCAAGAGCGGCGCCCTCGAGCTGCGTTTTCCGAGCGGCGAGAGGATCGTGTGGGACGGCGCCAGCTGGGGCTACCTGCCGGCTTGAGCACCTCGCGCGCGGGCGGTTGGGCGCTCCGTCGCTTATGCCGCAGCTGGCTCGAGGCTGCGGTTCTGGGGTTGGCGCTTCTGGTTGCGGCTGCTGATGGCCCGGCCCGCGCCGAGCAGATCGTGGCGCTCTACAGCGCCTATTGGGCGGGCCTGCCGGCCGGGCAGATTCGTCTGAGCCTGGACGACGGCAAAGCCGGCTACGATGATCGGATCGTGATCGCCAGCACCGGGCTGCCGCGCCTCGTGACCCATTTTCGCGGCACGGCGCGAGCCGACGGGCAGCTTCTCGGGCACGGGCTGGCCGATCCGTCGCACTATGACGCGCTTTACGATCTGCACAAGCTGCGCAACTTCCGCATCAGCATGCGCTTTATCGGCCGCGGCTCCGCGATGGTGGCCGAGCGCGGCCCCCGCGACACCAGCCGCAAGCCGCCGCTCGCCGCGGTTTTTCGCCGCGGCGCGGTCGATCCGATGACCGCGGTCGAACGCCTGCGCGAAGCGATCGCCGCCGTCGGAGCGGCAGATCGCAGCTTTTCGATCCCGGTCTATGACGGCGTGCGGCGCTTTGACGTGGTCGGGCGGATCCTGCCGAAAGGGGACCAGACCCGCGGCCTACTGAAGGTCGAATTGACATTGCGGCCGATCGCCGGCTTCAAGGGAGCATCGAGCGGCGACGGCGGCGATCCGGACGACGCCCCCCGGCCGGTCGCGCTGACCCTGAGCGACGACGCCCGGCTGCTGCCGCTGGCGCTGACGGTCCGCGTCTACTACCTGCCGCTCGTCGTGCGCCTCGACCATCTATGCACCGCTGCAGCGCCATGCCCGACCGCCGGGGCGGCATCGAAAAGCGTCGGCCGGCAACCCCCAGCGCGCTAGTGGTCAAACGCAGACACAGGGTTAACTCAAGCCGTCATGGCCGGGCGTGTCCCGGCGATCCACGAGTTGCGGTACAAACTCTGCCGGTTTCCGTGGATGCCCGGCACAAGGCTGCGCATGACGAGCGCGCGGTTATCCCTGCACCATCTGAACGCGTCAGGGCCTGACCGGTCAGGTCGCAACGGTCTCAGCGCCAGCGGCGATGCCAACCGCGATGCCAGACTCGATGCCAGTAAGGGTGCCAGTAAGGATGCCAGATGGGCCGACCGTAATAGGCGCGATAAGCGTAGGGGTAATGGTAATAATACGGATAGCCATACCCATAATATCCTGGGTAACTGTAGTAGTATGGTCGCGGCGCGTAGTAGCCCCAAACGCCCGGCACCCCGACCCCGATGTCGACAAAAACTCGTGCCTGGGCGGGCGCCGATGGCAAGGTCAGGGCAGCTAGGCCGACAGCACCGATCGCCGCCGCGGCAAGCCGATTGATTCGCAGTCTTTGTTTCTCGACAGCCATATCTTACCTCCATCACCGCAACAGCAGCGAACATTATCTGGCTGCTATTGATAACGGCGGAGGCAGCGCTTTCATCCCCAGCGACACTGCCGGGCCGGCCGTTTGCCCATGGCAAAATCATGGCAAGCGAAGAACCCGGTGCAAACATCACGCAAAAATCGGCTCCTCGACGCGGTCGATCTCTCGATCGCGCGCAGCACCCTCCGCCTCGAGCAGCAGCGCCACCGATCGGCGTTCCATGCCTTGGCTCGCCAGCGCCAAGCTCAGCGCCGGATGGTCGAGCAACTCGGCCAAACGGTACTCCTTTTGCCGCTTCCACATAATCGTTCTCCGGCCTCGATCGGCTGCCCATCGCGCTCGCCTGCCCGATGACGTTGGTCGCGCGGCCAGAGCATTCAATTTGAAATAAATGCCCTGCTTGATGCGGCAGATCGAGGGAGCGAATGCGCGGAGCACCGATCGGCAGAACTGCCGCAGTTTCACGTTTTGTACGAAATACCGCCCGACCCATCCGGCTCTTGACCGGCGACAGACGGCACGCGCAGGCTGCCCCGCGATTCGCCAACTGTCAAGCCACATCGAGGATCAAGCAATGACCGACCCGATCCGGCCATTCGCGCCGGTCAGCGACGGCGTGCAGCCGCCCTATCTCCATCCCGATTACGGCAGCACTGTCAAACGCGCGCCAAAGCATCCGC
>Ga0210394_10003738_pt1 | contig 18599 bp, 18 predicted proteins | sample IncBWC12MmetaG_FD_160121 | JGI IMG/M metagenome (GOLD analysis project Ga0210394, IMG submission 160121) | Forest soil microbial communities from Barre Woods Harvard Forest LTER site, Petersham, Massachusetts, United States - Inc-BW-C-12-M | ecosystem: Environmental > Terrestrial > Soil >... | reverse complement strand
GTAGCAGCAAATGTACGAACTCCCCGGCTTATGAGCTGCATTGCATCTTGATAGCGCGGTCCAAACTTGAAGGGCGCAGCAGTCAGGTCAGGCAATTTGCCGATCTGGGAGAGAAACCCGGCGGCGGCCTGTACGGGATATTGGGCTGCTGCATCGCCTCCGGGTAGAGCTGCCTGCCGCAGGTGAGCCACACGGTCAAAGCCTTGCTGTACGCTTCCAACAAATATCTCGCCGCCCCATATCGTCCCGTCGTCTCCATATCCGGTGCCGTCAAGACTGATTCCTACGACCGTCTCTTCCCACTCGCCTCGCTCGGCAAGGACTGACGCGAGATGTGCGCGATGATGTTGCACGGCACACTTGCTTGAAGATGGCAAAGTCAAGGCGTATATTGTGGACGCATACTGCGGATGACAGTCGTGGGCTATCAGCAGATCTTGCCACCGTACGTCATACATAGAGATCATGTCTTTCACTGTTTCTTCAAAGGCTCGCTGGGCTTGGTAGTGATCCAAGTCTCCGATGTGCTGGCTGACAAACGCCTGTCCATCGACGGCAAGAGTGATGGTGTTCTTGAGGTCTGCGCCCAGAGCCAGGATGGGGCGTTTGGTTAGAAGCATCGCAACTGCGCCAGGAGCATATCCGCGGGCACGACGAAGGATCATCGGACCGAAGGCGCCGGCACGTGTCACTGAGTCATCGACGCGGCGCGCGATAGGGCGTTCGCCGATCAGGAATGCGTCAGATATTCCAGAAAGGCGCTCAAGCGCATCGTGATCCTCGTAGGCAATCGGTTCGCTGGAACGATTGGCGCTGGTCATCACTAGAACATCCGGGGCGCCGGCCGCGAACAGCAGATGATGCAACGGTGTGTAGGGTAACATCACACCAAGTTCATCGTTCACGGGGGCGACGCCAGCAAGCTCCAACTTCTTCGGAGCAAGCACAATCGGCCGGGCAATCGACGTCAGCAGCGCTTGGGTATCGGGAGAAAGTTGAATCAAGTTACGGGCCGTTTCCAGATCCTTCGCCATCAGAGCAAACGGCTTTTCCTTCCTGAATTTTCGTCCACGCAAGGCGACGTTGGCTGCTGGATTTCGCGCGTCGCAGGCCAGGTGGTAGCCTCCGAGCCCTTTGATGGCAACAATCTTACCCTCGCCGAGAAGCTGCGCTGCCTGGCCGATTGCCTCTGTCTCGCCGGAGGTCACCGTTGTGCCTTCGTTGAGAGAGAACTTCGGACCACAGGCAGGGCAGGCAACGGGTTGCGCATGGAACCGGCGATTGGTGGGGTCGTGATACTCGCGGCTGCAAGAGCGATCCATTGGCCAGTGACGCATCGTGGTGTTCGGCCGGTCATAGGGCAAGGCTAGGATAACGCTGTAGCGGGGACCGCAATTGACGCAATTGATGTAGGGATAGCCGTATCGTTCATTCGATGGATCAAAGAGCTCCGCGAGGCACTCATCGCAGACGGGCAGGTCTGGGGAAATGCTGACGGTCGGTCGGTCTAACCCTTCGCTGTCACGAATCGTGAAGTCGCTCAAGTCCTGGCAAGGTGCAGACTCCACTTCAATCTCTGCGATATGAGCGGCAGCAGGCGGCTTCAGCTTTATCTCCCGAACAAACGTGGCCAAATCTTCTTCGACGCCTTCGAGATGAATCTCGACTCCCCGGTTGCCGTTGAGCACCCACCCCGTGAGCATATTTGCGCGAGCCAGATGATACACGTAGGGACGAAAGCCAACGCCCTGCACCATTCCGCGAACACGGATAGAACAGCCGATGGCCATTACGACCCCCAGCCCAGAACACAGCCGCGGCCTTGCCAGCCTACCTGGATTACTTTGCCATCCTCGACCAGAACAGGAACGGTATTGTGGCTCCTGTCGAGGGAGCGCAAACGCTCCCGAGCCTCGGGATCGGCCTCGATGTCATACTCCAGAAAATCGCGCCCACCCCACTCCAGCGATTCGCGCAACTCCTGCGTGTAGGGGCAGCTTGCAGTGCCGTAGAGTTCAAGCCTCGCCACGGTCGAGTACCTCCAATGTTTCGCGGATGACATGATATGCCGAGGCCTGAACCTCCTGAATGCGCGGGATGTAGTCACTGCGAACAATGATGGGAAAGTCTACGAGGCCGAGGCGGTAGATCTCTCCACCGTCGTAGCCTAGAAGTGCGAGTGTCAATAAACCACGCTTACGCGCTTCCTCAAGCGCCATCACGATGTTGCGTGAACCTCCACTGGTGGAGATGCCTATCGCCACATCTTGCGGCTGCGCCTGAGCGATCAACTGGCGCAGGAAGATGACCTCAGTGCCGACGTCGTTGGCGAGCGCCGTGATGTTGGCCGGCTCCATGGAAAGCGATATCGCTGGAATGGAGCGATATCCCCGAGGAGGCAGTACGCAGTCCAGGGCCCAATCGTTGGCGTCGGTCGCGGACCCACCGTTTCCAAAGATGATGAGTTTGCCGCCTTGCGATAGTCGCTGATGAATGGCGAGAGCGGTGTTGCCAATCTGTTCGGCCTGTTCCCTTGCCAGTTGTATCCGAAGCAGAGTGTCGTCGTGCACCTTCATGAGGATCGAAGCGGCGACATCTTCGACAATATCGCTCATCTCCTGTTTTTTCTGTCCAAGGAATGGGTAGAGGAACGCCGATTGTCCAACATCCTGTCCGAGTTCCCGATGCTCAAGAAACACATGCACTGTTTCCCAGAGCGTGTGATAGAAGATTTCGACCATCTCCTGATGGATGAATGGATCCTGCGTGACCGTCTCAAGTGCGTACGAGCCATTGAGACCAGGCAGCGCAAAAGTCATTGCTGTGCGGGAACGAGCCCATGCTAAAGCGGCAACCACTTCGGGATCACCCTCTGGGGGACCAAACCCCATCACGATGTCTTCTGGCTTGAGGATTGCCCGCAGCCACGGCTGAAAAGCCATAGAAAGATCGAGTGCCGGTAGAGCTCGCTTTCCTACAATTACCGGATGCACGAACTCGACCGAGACATGCTGCGCGTCTGTCGCGTATGAGTCGCGGCCAAAGGCTAGCAGACGTCCTCCTAGCAAGAAGCGTTTCGACATCTCATGGCAGGCTTCTGCCAGATGCATCGCCTCGCGTGCGAAGAAAGCTTCGATCAACTCATTTCGCATGAGCAGTCGTTCTTCAATCTGCGTTACAAGTCTGCAAGCTGTTTCCATCGTCGTCGTCCTAACAAATCCGCGGCAGAGGGTCGCCCACGAGCATGTCCACGATTCGGCTGCCGCCGTATCGTGTTGTTACCAGCACGGCACACGCAGGCTCAGCTCGAACTTCGCCGATGATGAAGGCGTTCTCACCGCCCTCTGCCTGATGCAGCGCGTTCAGAGCTGCGTCGGCATATTCCGGCGCAACCACGGCGAGAAACTGGCCTTCGTTCGCGATGTGCAAGGGGTCCAGCCCCAGCAACTCGCATGCACCGCGAACCTCGTCGCGCACGGGAATTTCTTCTTCTGACAGCACGATCCCAAGCCCGCAGTCACGGGCAAGCTCATTGAGAGACGTCGCAACACCGCCCCGCGTTGGGTCGCGCATCCAGCGAATCCCAGGACCTGCTTCCTCGACCGTCGTTTCTATCAAGGGGAGCACGCAACGGGTATCGGAAGACAAGTCCGCCGTAAGATCAAGTTCGCCCCGCGCGAGCAGGATGGTGATGCCGTGGTCCCCGATCGGTCCGGACAGGAGAATTCTGTCGCCCGGACGAACTGACCGCGTGTCGATTGTCACTTGCGGCATCAGGTGGCCGATGCCGGTAGTTGTGATGTACATTCCGTCGGCTTTGCCGCGCTCAACTACTTTCGTGTCTCCGCCCACCATGGTGACGCCCGCTCTGTGAAGCGCAGCGGCCATGGCGCGGACTTCGTCTTCGAGAACAGATGTGGGCAGTCCCTCTTCGAGAACAAAGGTGACTACCATGGCTAGACCCTTCGCTCCTGAAACGGCCAGATCGTTCATGGTTCCGTTCACTGCGAGTTCGCCAATGGAACCGCCGGGAAATTTGAGAGGTTTTACCACAAAGCTATCAGTGGTAATGGCAACGCAGGAGCCGCTAATCCTGACGTGCGCAGCATCGCCAAGAGGCGCTCGTGAACTTTCAAACAGCAATGGAGCAAAGAGACCCTCTACAAGTCTGCGGCTCGCTTTGCCGCCTGCGCCGTGCGCCATTTCAATCTGCGGGTCGCGAAAGCGCACGACGGTACCGGCGCCGGCAACTGCGGATCTTCCGTTCAGGCCACCGAGCTGATGCTTGTCACCAAGGCTGCTGCTGCCTTGCGGTGTTCGTAGTTGTAATATGCTGCGCATGAACCCTCTGACGAAACCATGAGCGCGCCTATCGGACGCTCCGGCGTACATTCTTTGCCGAACAGCTTGCACTGCGCAGGCTTGAGTACGCCCTTGAGCACTTCTCCGCACTGTGCGGCCTTGGGATCGGTAACCCGGGTGCCGGGAATGGGAAAGCGTTGCTCTGCATCCCACTCGGCATATTCGTCGCGAATCTTCAGGGCCGATTGAGAGATAAATCCGAGACCGCGCCATTCAAAATACGGCCGCAGTTGAAAGACCTCCGCCATAACCTTTAAGGCTGCGCGATTGCCTTCCCACGGCACAACACGTTTGTATTGATTCTCGACGCGTGCTTCGCCTGCCTGCAACTGTCGTAGGAGCATCACGATGGATTGAAGCAGGTCCAAAGGCTCAAATCCCGAGGTGACAACCGGCTTACGTTCGCTCCTCGCGATCCATTCATAAGGGCGGCAGCCAATCACAGTCGAAACATGGCCCGGCCCGATAAACCCATCGAGGCGCATGTCAGGAGAGTCGAGAATCGCGCGAATAGCGGGGATGATGGTGACGTGATTGCAAAACACGGAGAAGTTCTTGAGGTCCTCTGCCTTTGCGCGTATCAGCGTGAGCGCGGTGGACGGCGCGGTCGTTTCGAAGCCGATCGCGAAGAACATGACATGCTTGTCTGGATTCTTTCTCGCGAGCTGAAGCGCGTCTGCGGGCGAATAGACAATGCGCACATCGGTTCCCCGCGCCTTGTGCTCAAAGGGACTGCCGTGCGTTCCCGGAACCCGCATCATGTCTCCGAACGCGGCGAAGATGACATCGCTGTTGCTGGCCACAGCGAGGCCGTCGTCGATTCTTCCCATGGGCAGGACACACACCGGGCAGCCAGGGCCATGAATCAGCTCAATGTTTGAGGGCAGGATGTCTTTCAGTCCGAAGCGATAAATGGCATGCGTGTGTCCGCCGCAAACCTCCATGATGCGATAGTGCCTCTCCGGGTCAGCTAGGCGATAAATTTCCTCGGAAGCTTTGGTAATCAGGTCGGGGTCTCGGAACTCGTCTACATATCGCATGTGCAACCTCGATGCCGGCCTACTTGGGTGGATCACTTGTCTGCGCGAAAAAACGATCCGCGCGAAAACGATCGCGCCATTGAAATCTGCGCCTCAGGTACCTTTAACGCCCTCGAAACCATACCCGCGAACTTCCTCCATGGCAACCTCTGTTTCGCCGAGCATGGCGAGAAGCTGCATCTGTTCCGAAGCATCCTGTTCGCTGATCTTGGTCATGGCAAAGCCAACGTGAATCAGCACCCAGTCACCAACGACCGGCATGTCGTCTTGCAACAGACCTAAGTCCACTCTTCGGCGCACACCTGTCACTTCCACAGTGCCCAAGTGAGGTTGATCCGGAACGAGTGCGACTATCTTGCCGGGAATAGCTAGACACATGAAGGCACATCCTCGGTTGAATACTGCGCGATACTTCCCCCAAAAACGTTTTCACTCTTGTTGCCGTGCCACAATCTCGAAGGAAAACTTGAGCTCGTCCTTCAACTTCAGAGCGCCCCCGGCAACCGATACCAGTTTGATGCCGTAGTCGGTCTGGTTGAGCGAGAAGTCGCCCGACGCACGTAGCATACTCCCTAACAACACAACTCGTACGTTGATCGGCTGACTGCGTGAGACGCCGTGCAGCGTCAAGTTTCCCTTGAGCAGCGCCGAATAGAGCGTATCTGCCATCTTCGTAACAGAGATATCTGGGGCCTCATAGAGAATCTCTGGAAACTTTGTCGTCTCCAGAACCTCCTGATTCATGAGGCGTTCCATTTCGCGAAGATCTTTGGCGCTAATGTCGTCCTGTACACTTAATGAAGCCGACTTAATGACGATCCTGCTTGAGCTGGCTTCAACCTTGTCAGGGTTAAACGTTATTTCGCCACTGAGGTCACGAATGCCAATCGTCGGGTTGTGGCCCATGGCAGCCAGAATTCCAGCCGCAAAGGCGCGCACGGTGAAACGGCTTGACCGGCCATCGATCACATAGCGATCCGTGACGGTTTCGAATGGCGTGACATCAGCTGTCGAGATCTGAGCCATGTAGTCCTCACCGCTCCAATAATGCGCGCGTCTTACATCGCCCGCAATTTCATATACCGTTCGACGTCGGGAATCGCAGCCTGAACTAGATTGCCGACTCCGATCTGTGACATGTATCGGCGGACAAAGGGATTGGAGAGAATCAATCCAGCGCCAAAGACCACTAAGGCGACGCCTCCAAGCATGTAGAGTGTGTCCTTGTCGCTCGCGTTCCCATTCGGGCTAGTTTCAACCAGTTCCATAGCCATGACAGATCTCCTCTTATTTGCAGACATTCAGTTCGTTGTGTTCGCCTGACCTTCATCCAGAATCTTCTGTACAAGATTCTCGATGACTCTTACAGCCCCGGCAACAGATGCTTCTACCGGAGCGCTCAGGCCCATCTTTCCGTCTTCGCCTCCGAGAGCGCACGGTTCACACCCGACCAACAAGATGCGGCCCAATTCCCCATGCGTCGCAATCGCCATGCGCAGCACGTTGATAGGGTTCATCGCATGCGGCTCCACGAAGCTTCCCGCTGCCGCTGAGACCGCTGAGTCGTTCAGATCGGGCTCAATCACAGAAACCGTGCCTGGGGCCTGCCCGTGAGGAAAGGCGTCGATCAGGATTGTAGTTTCGTATCCATCCTGCAGCGCATAGGCAAGATCCAGGCCTCGTATACCAAAATCGACAACACGCACCGAGGCCGGCAAGTTACTCCGGGAAAGCTGTCGCGCTACTTCAACGCCAAAGCCATCGTCACCAAAAAAAATGTTACCAGTGCCGGCGACCAGAATGCGGGGCTTCGGCAAGGTGTCCTTCTCGTGCCACTCATCCTTCAAAAGCGGCTCGACCTCCGAGAGATCAAAGAAGAAGCGGTGGCACGGCTGCCGCAGCAATCCCAGGTCGCGACCAGGGTCTTCCTCAAGAACGACACTTAGATGCGCTTTGCCTTCATAGTCCTCTTCGATGCTCTCGACCGTAGCGACCTGACCCTGTAACGCGATGTCCAGAATGTCTCCGCCTTTGCGGGGAAGAAGGCGCACGCGATCGCCGGCTCTCACTTCGACATCTGAGATCACGACATGATCGACTATCTTCTTGTCCTCAAGCAGTTGCCACTCCCATTCGTTCATCGCGCCTCCTCGATCGTCGTTCTGTTCAAGGAGCGCATCTCGCGCATAGCGCCGTGGAGCTTCATGAACTGCTCCGGAGGCATGTTTTCCGTGCGTTCGAGTATCTGGCGGGCGCGTTGGTCCGATTGCCTCATCTCGCGCTTTTCTTCATCGGTCATCGTCAAGATCCGCAGAGAAAGAATCTCGTCGATCTCGGTTCCGTCGAACAGGCCACCGGGGCTTTCAGGGGCGATCTGCGGGTAGTCATAAAGGATGATGGGCGACGATAGCATCGTGCTCCGGTCACCCTCATCGCCTACTAGAACAGGCCATGTTCCGAGATTCCTGCACGCTTCAATTAGGTCCTTAAACTGCGCAGGCGGGTCAAGCATGGAAATAAATTGGCCTCCTTCCAGTCCAAGAATGGTGTGCGCGGAGACGAGCGAATGCGGTAAGGCATCGGCACGACTGAGATGTTGCGATGGTTGGTACGACGTGAAATTGTAGATGCGCACGATGACTTTGACAACTCCCTCCGTACAGAACTTTCCATCGATATCGACCGATCCGGAGAGCTTCTCCCACTCGCGGAGAACGACGCCTGCGATCAGGCCGTCTTCCGCTCGCAACGGCTCAAACTCTTTGCTCGAGGGAAAATCAAACGACAAGCAATGATGAAACGGCGCTTCCATCGCATTCAAGGATTCAACGACGACCTCACGCTCTGCCGCCTCCTGCCACGGAATGAACGTCTGACCGCCAAAATTCAGGCTGTCGACAAGCTCGCATTCCGGTACTGTACCTTCAGTCAATTCGCGTAGAGGACGAATGAGTTTTCCCACCGAGCGATTGACGATCTGCAGGAATCGAATTTTCACGTCAAGGTGCGCGGATGGGTTGCCTTGCAGGAGGCACTCGGTCTGCATGGACCAGGATTCTGAGCCGTTCTGCGATTCACTGTACGAACGCGGGCAAAGGACTCCAAAGTTCCAGCGCTGCTGGTTCTTTACCGCCGATGCTCGATAAGGATAGAGCATGTAGCCCTCGTAGAGGACAGCTTCCGCGATCTTTTGCACCCGCTCCAGGTTCATGAAATCACCGTCTCTTCAACGGGCAGCATTTCTTCCAAAGCCTGTTCCCAGGTCGGTATACCGCGTTGGGTCTTGTACTGGTACAGACGGTCAAACACGTCACGGCGCAGATTCAGCCAGACGCAATTGGGATAATAGGAATCGATCATGTCTCGCCATACTTTGACGGGGAGCTTGAATTTGGTCTCCAGCGCCCACGAGATCGGCGCGACCTGCAAGAGGTCATCCGGGCCGGCATAAAAGACGGTGCCGCTGAACATCAAATGAAGCGGAATCTCCCCGTCCGTAAGGCCATCGAAGTACTTGGTGGAGGCTACATTGAAGTCGAAGGTGCAAGGGATGGGAAGGTCGGCGATCGTGCTGCCCTGAAAGCTGGGAACGACAACACTGACATGTGTCCAGAGCAAGCTGCGAAGAGTCTGGCTCCAACGATCGGGTTCACCGAAGAGATCGAGCATGCGGCTCTGCTCCTCTGCGGTATAGCGTCGTCGAGTTACCTCAATCTGAATCTGGCAGCGGAGCGCAATCGTGTGGACAGTCTCGCCTGCCACCGCATTCTCGATGCGCAGCTTAAGCCCGAGCGTAGGAGCAGCCGCGAACGCAACCGCGGCCGCTTCTTCGATCCTGAAGCTCAAATCAGGCATCGGCTTCTCCACTTGATACGTCCGCACGAGATCGCAAATCCGAGAAAAAACGCCCGATCTCCGCCCAAACTTCGGAGCCACCGGAGAGTCCTTTCCAGTTGGCCCGAATCAGACCGACGAGGCGATAACATTCGTCGATCGGGATAATATAGTATTCAGCGCGAGACAATTCGTGTGCGTGGCCCACCCGGTTTACGAGCAATGCTTCGATGTCCGGCTGCAGCGTCGTCAAAACCATGTTGTGCTGCGTGATTTCGCTCCATGCGTCGAGTGGCAGCAGAGATTCAACCGCTCCGGCGGGGCTGGGGTAGAGCGTTACCATACGATCTTCAATGCTTGAGCGGAAGAAGAACGCCATGTTGATGGGGATGAGCAGGTCTTCCCATTGTGTGTCGGTCATCTGGAAGTTCGTCAGAATCTGAGCACGCCTGGACACGCGCTTGTATTTTCCTCCGTTCATTCCATCGAAGAGCGTGGCGCACGCTTCACAGGCGCAGACAATCTGCCGCAGGGAAATCTCGACAAGATGCGGATGTTCACGCGCCAAGGCAGCAGTGCACAACTCGCAACGCTCCAGCGGACGCGGTGTGCGTGCGAACTGGCGAAGCGTAGCGAAAGCCTGATCCAAGGGCAATGAGGCTCCAGCAGGCATGGGTCAGCCTTTCTGCGTACAACAACACGCTCTCAATCGGCACCGCCAACTTCCGCGCCCTGAGCAGCCAGTTCGCGCATTAACTGAGAGTGCTTCACCAGACTTTCCAAGGGGACGAAGCCGGAAGTCGTTTCGCCTTCCAGTCCTAACATTGTCAGCGACGTTAAGTCCGGAGCCATTTCATAGACTTGAGCTTCCACGATAGATCGCAGGTTCTTAGCGGCCGATCCGTGGGTGTGGCCGGAGTTGTGAAGGCGGACCTGGATTGCTCCATCGTGAATACCCACTAGTTCCGCTTCGCAATCAAGCTTGCGAAGACGCGGGCTTATCGCGTCAAGCGCCTTCAAAACGCGGGTCTCTAGATCCTCGGGGTGAAGAGAATAGAGCAGCAGCAGGTTGCGGACGATGGGATCCCGGCCGAGGATGCCGATCATGGCCTCGCCATTCGCCGACGACTCGAAGACGAGCTCCAAGATTCTCTCCAGACCTGCGCCATGAACTTCCATGAGGAGTTGGACCAGCTCCCGCGCCGCAGCCGTCGAACCGCTACCCGGGATCCGGTCGAGTTCGCCGACCAACGTACCGAGTTGCCGCACTTTTTGTTGGAACTCTTTTTCGCTAGCCACGTTACTCCTTCATTGAGCTATATAGAGCGAAACCGTAGCTCCTGACAAGTTGAACTTATTGACTCCAGGTCCTGCCCGGCGAGGTCATCATCATATACAACCTCGTCGAATCTAGCAGTTCAGCCACCTTACGGCTCGAGCCCGAACATCGGAGAGTGATGTGTCTCCAGCACTTTGCCATTCCCCAAATACATATGCACGCCGCAGGGCAGGCATGGATCGAAGCTCCTGACCGCCCGCATGATGTCAATGCCTTTGAAGTTTTCAGGACCGTTCTCCTCGAAAATGGGTGTGTTCTGCACCGCGTCTTCATACGGACCAGGTGTGCCGTAGATATCGCGTGGATTTGCGTTCCAAGGGGTTGGAGGATACGGGTGGTAGTTGGCGATCTTGTGGTTGCGTATCACAACGTGATGCGACAACACACCGCGAACGGCTTCATGGAAGCCACATCCCAGGCCCTCTTCAGGAACCTTGAAGTCGTTCCAGGTCTTGGTTCTGCCGGCGTGAAGCTCGGCAAGCGCCTGTTCGGCAAAGTGAAGGGCGGCTGCCGCAGCGTAAGCCTGGAAATACGTGCGAGCACGATCGCGTTCAATCGCATTGCTCCACTTCGGAATCTTCCACTCGAACTCAACCTCGGGCTTCGACATGGTCTTAGGCAGATAGATTTTTACGCTGTGCCCCGTTGCTTTCAGATAACCAATGTCCACAATGCCTGCCAGCGCGGTCGCCCAGAAGCGCGCGATGGGACCACCGCCCGTATCGAGTGCAAGATAGTCTCCCGTCCGCTTGTCGTACCAGCGGGGAGACATGACCCACGTATACTTCCCCGTGAAATCCCGCTTCTGCGGCTTGGGAAAGGTGCTCTGGTTCCACGGATGACGTTGATCGACAGGATTCCCCAATGGATCCGTCTTCACAAAGGTTTCCGCGCTTTCCCAATCATCATAGTAGGAACTGCCCAGCAGAATGCGGATGTTCAGGTTGATGTCGACCAAGTCAGTGGTGACTAGTTCGCCGTCGACCACTACGCCCGGAGTCACAAACATGCCGCGTCCCCAGCCAGTCATCTTTTCGTAGGTATAGTCGCACACGTCTGGGTTGTTAAACGACCCCCAGCACCCGAGAAGAATCCGCCGCCTGCCGACTTCTTCATAACCGGGGAGGGCTTCGTAGAAGAAATCAAAGAGATCGTCATGCAGGGGCACAACCTTCTTCATGAATTCCACATATTTCATGAGTCGGACGATGTAATCCGTAAAGAGCTGAACGGTCGGCACGGTGCCCACGCCGCCTGGATAAAGCGTAGATGGATGCACATGGCGTCCTTCCATCAGACAGAACATCTCCCGAGTCATACGGCTCATCTGCAGGGCTTCAAGATAGAAGGCTCCGGTGAAGGGATTGAGCGCCTTCATGATGTCGCCGATCGTGTGGTAGCCGTGCAGTTCAGTGTGCGGCGCGGCGGTCTTTTCTGCCTTTTCCCAGACGCCTGGATTCGTCTCCTTTACCATCTTTTCGCAGAAGTCGACGCCGACCAGATTGTCCTGGAAGATGTTGTGGTCGAACATGTATTCGGCAGCCTCACCCAGATTGACAATCCATTCGGCAATGGGCGGTGGTTTCACTCCAAACGCCATATTCTGCGCATAGGTGGCGCAAGTCGCGTGGTTGTCGCCGCAGATGCCGCAAATGCGGCTGGTGATGAAGTGAGCGTCCCGAGGGTCTTTCCCTTTCATGAAAATGCTGTAGCCGCGAAAGATCGAGGACGTGCTGTGACATTCAGCAACCTTCCGCTTGCCAAAGTCGATTTTTGTAAAGATGCCGAGGCTGCCGACGATCCGGGTAATAGGATCCCAGTTCATTTCTACTAAGTTGCTTGCCTGAGCGGCATCTTCCTTGTGTTCCGCAGTAATCGTGCGCATCTTGGTAGCTCCTTTGACAAGTTAGTTAGTAGGACCTGGGGTGATAGCCGGTCGTAAGCTCGGCACGAGGATGTCGCCACTTAGGCTCTTTATTCACGGTGGCATTGGTGAGTGTCCGGAGAGCCCGGATCGCCATGCCATAGGTCCCGATAGCAGCACTGGAGAGCTTCGCGCCAGGAGGCTCATCCATAAACGGCATGAATTTATCGGGGAAGCCCGGCATCGTACAGCCGATGCAGATGCCTCCGACGTTGGGGCAGCCCCCGATCCCGGCCATCCAGCCTCGCTTGGGCACATTGCAGTTCACTACTGGGCCCCAGCAGCCGAGCTTGACGATGCACTTGGGAGAACCATAGGAGGTCGCGAAGTCGCCCTGCTCATAGTATCCGGCCCGGTCGCAGCCATCATGCACGGTTCGTCCAAAGAGCCATGTCGGCCTTAGCTGGTCATCGAGCGGGATCATCGGAGCGAGACCGGCGACCTGATACAGCAAATACAGCACTGTTTCCATGAAGTTATCCGGCTGAACCGGACAACCGGGAACATTCACGATGGGCAGGCCCGCCCTGGATTTCCAGCCCCATCCGAGATAATCGGCCAGTCCCATGGCGCCGGTGGGATTACCCTCCATGGCGTGAATGCCGCCATAAGTGGCACAGGTACCGCAGGCCACGACCGCCAGAGCTTTCGGCGTAAGACGGTCAATCCACTCATTCGTCGTAATGGGCTGGCCGGTGTGCGGGTTGGTGCCCAGCGCGGCCCAGTAGCCTTCTTTTTTGATCTTCTCGTTTGGAATGGAACCTTCTACAACAAGGACGAAGGGGTCAAGCTTTCCCTGTTCAGCCAGATACCAATACTTGAGAAAATCGTCGCCATTCTCGTAGGCGAGAACAGGATTGTGCAGGTGTACCTTGGGCAATCCGGGAATTGCTCCCAACAGCACATCCTCAATGCTGGGTTGCGTAGCCGCGGTAATCGATACTGAATCTCCATCACAGCCCAGACCAGCCGTGATCCAGACGATGTGCACTTCCGATACGGCAGGTTTCTTTTGTGTGACTCGGCCGTAAGGCGCTGCTTCCGCTGTCATAGGCTGGATTCTCCTCTCGACGTGTGCTTCGTGTCCGAAGTAGTGGCGCACTGTCCACCACACAGCCGTCACGAGCTACCCGAGCCATAAGAACAGACGCAGGAGTTGATTCACAAGCAGGACAGGCCCTATTTTTTCTTCATACAAATCCTTGAGGCGAGGTAGGGGAAATCCTGATGGGCTCTTGTTCGAGACTCTTCGCGCGGCTGATTGGCATACCGGCCACACGATGACCGAATCCTCAGCGAGTCTTTTCGCTGATTGTCGATTGAATCGCGTGCTGGACAAGTTCGCGGCCGCTGCGCAGAGATAATTTGTCTTTAATATGGGCCTGATAAGTTTCGACAGTCTTGATGCTGAGGCGCAGCTTTTCGGCGATCTGGCGCGCGCTGCGGCCTTCGCCGATCAATCGGAATACCTCAAGCTCGCGATCGGAGAGCGCGGAGAGGCGGGAACTCATATCCGCAGAAGAGCCACTAATGTATTGGTGTAGCAGCTTGTTGGCCATCCGATCGCTGAGGTAGATGTCTCCGCCTAGGATGCGGCGCACAGCGATCAGCACCTTCTCCGTAGCCTCCTGCTTCATGATGTATCCATTGGCACGGGCTCGCAACGCACGCTCGGCATAGATCGATTCGTCATGCATGGAAAGAATCAGCACAGGAAGGTCCGGATATAACATGCGGAGGTTCTTCAATAAGTCAAGCCCATCGGGGCCATGCAATGAAATGTCCACGATCAGAATGTCAGGCTTCTTTTCGGCAATGGACTCAATGGCGACCTGGGCTTCTTCAGCTTCGCCGCAAACCATAAGATCCTGTTCACGGTTGATTAACAGCGCTAATCCCTGACGCAGTAGAGGATGGTCATCGACCACAAAAACGGCCTTCTTTCCCGCTGGGGCGGCGCCTTGTGACTTGATAGCTTCCGCTAGGAGCATACTATTCACCATCTTTCATCGGAAAGAGGCAGGAAATCACCGTTCCGCGAGTTGCGCCTCGTTGTATCTCAAGAGATCCGCCGATCATTCCCGCGCGGTAATTCATGATGTGTAGCCCCATGCCTTGTGTATTCAGGCGATGATCTGCAATGCCCACACCATCGTCTTTCACCACTAGCGTGCCCCGGCCGTTGTCGGCCGCCAGCTGGATCATGATCTTCAGCGCCTTCCCATGCTTGATCGCGTTATTCACGGCTTCTTGAACAATGTGATAGAGATGGGTGGCCATCGTATCATCGTGTATCAAGACTGGCCTCTCACACTGAAAGCGGCATGATACTCCAAAGAGGTCCTCCACTTCAGCTGCCCACAACTGCAAGGCCGACATCAGGCCATGCGAATCGGAGACTACTGGAAGCAGCCCCCGCGCTAACTCGCGAGTTTTGTGAATCGCCTCGTTGACAAGCTTCACAATCTTGGCTGCATTCTCCGCCTCCGACCTGTTCTTCTCTGCCAGATGTGTCTCGTGCGCCTTGGCCATAAAAGCGATTCCCGTTAGATGTTGGCCGAGACCGTCATGCAAGTCCTGGCCAATACGACGCTGTTCCCGCGCACTGATATCAAGAATTGCTTTCTCCAGCTGCTTCCGTTCGGTGATGTCGATGCCTGTCGCAATGATGTAGTTCGACGTCTCTCCGCTACCGGGCAGCAGTGTACTCGTCCATGTAATCAGTCTCTGCTCTCCGTGCCGCGTGACCCAGTTGCTCTGATAGTCCTGTGGCAGAAGGTCCGTGCGCAGCACCTTGAAGATCGACCGGAAGCGATCGGCTTCTTCTGCAGCCAGAAACAGGTCCCAAATGCACCTCCCCTGAACCTCCTCCATCGAATATCCGGTGGTAAGTTCACAGGCTGGATTAAACCGCAGGATGCGACCCTCTCCATCAAGAACGACTACCAGCGCTCCCACCGTGTCTAACATTGTGGAGACGAAATTGCGCTCTTCCTGAAGTTCCTCTTCAACACGCTTGAGGTCTGAAATATCGAACGCAACGCCATGAATAAACCAGGGGCGGCCGTCCTCCTGCCGCATCATCTTAGCATCGCAATGAAACCAGATCACGCGGCCATCGCGCGCAATGACGCGATATGCAGAGCGCAGCGGCTTGCCCGAGAGAAACATCTCCGCCGCCTCCAGACTCCAGCGCTGCTTGTCGTCGGGGTGAATATGCCGATACCAGCGAACCGGATCTTCCAGCCATTCCTCTCGCGAGTAACCAAGGGCAGATTCGATCTGCGGGCTCACATACGCTTCGCTGATACCCCGGTCGAGATAGGCCATGAAAACAACCGCTGGTATTTGCTCCAGCAGAGCGCGGTACTTGGCCTCGAGGTTTGGCGTAGACACGTCAGCGTCAATATTTTTCGCGCCGTAGGCCATATCATTCAGCACATTGGCACGATTTGTAGCCGGATTGGAGAAGACGTTCGCAAGATCGACAAGCACTGCTTCCGCTTCAGCGATATCTGGCAGCCTTTCACCAGGATCAGCGAATTGCTTTTTGATGCCTCGTTGCCGGACGGCTTGCGCAAGCTCAGACATCGTTCACTCCAAACGTCATAGGTTCGGTCGCGCCGCCTTCAGGGTGTTGTCCCGGCTGCATTCCCATTGCCTGGCCTGGTGCGCCGCTGCCGCCAGACAGGCTCCTTATTCAGCGATGCCTGGGTGAAGCGTCGTAATGCATGGATGGCCCGCCCATACGTCTGAACGGCGGCTGAAGACAGCAGCGAGCCAGGCGGCTGATCCATGAAAGGCATAAATTTGTCCGGAAATCCGGGCATCGTGCATCCGATACAGATGCCGCCCACGTTGGGGCAGCCCCCGATGCCTCCCATCCAACCTCGCTTGCCCACATTGCACTGCACCACCGGCCCCCAACACCCGAGCTTTACGATGCAGAGTGGCGATCCATACTCGTCTGCAAACTGCGCCTGTTCGTAATAGCCGCCACGATCGCAGCCTTCATGTAAGGTACTGCCAAAGAGCCAAGTAGGGCGCAACGCCTCATCCAGCGGAATCATCGGTGCGCGGCCGGCAGCCATATGAAGGAGATACAGCAGCGTTTCCATGAAATTATCGGGTTGAACCGGACATCCGGGAACGCAAACAATTGGAATGCCCGCTTTCGAGCGCCATTGCCAGCCAAGATAGTCAGGCAGGCCCATGCAGCCGGTCGGATTGCCTTCCATGGCGTGAATTCCGCCGTAGGTCGAGCAAGTTCCTGCGGCAACGACCGCCCAGGCTTCTGGTGCCAGACGATCAATCCATTCACATGTCGTTATAGGCTGACCAGTGGCTTGGTCTGTGCCGAACGATGCCCAGTAACCCTCCTCTTTGTTGCCTTCATCAGGAACTGAGCCCTCGAGCACGAGAATGAAAGGATTCGACTTACCTTCCGCCGCCAGATGGAAACGCTTCATAAAGTCGTCTCCATTCTCGGAAGCGAGAAAGGGATTATGGAAATGCACTTTGGGAATCCAAGGCAGGGCTCCGAGGACAATGTCCTCGGCGCTGGGTTGTGTTGCCGCCGTCATCGCGACCGTGTCCCCATCGCAGCCCAGGCCAGCTGTGATCCAGAGGACATCTATTTCTGAAACGGGCGGCCATTTACCATCCGAGCGACGAGGAAATCCCATGGCGAGGACGGCTTCCTTTCGATACGCAACGCACCGCAGCACGCGAAAATTGACGCGTCTATATTCGGCCTCAATCACCGTTTCGTCAACAGACTCAGCTGGACAATCAGCAGGAGAAAATCGCCCCGAATGATTGTCTCTGGATGAACGTAACTACGCATGAACAAGATCGCTGCCGATTTGAATCTGTGGCATGTGAGTTGTGTGTTGAAGAAAATTTGCGGCGGAGATTCGGAGCCTAGTGGCTGGACCGGAACGATCAATACACAACCATCGTACGGTCGAAGCCATGCCAAATGGTCTTAAACCATCCTAAATCGAGGAGGCCACAACGCTAATCGTCTCAATGATATCCGCTGATTCCAGACCACTCAGTTAGCTTGCCAGTCGGCCCTGAAAGGGTCGGCGTCGGTGGTTCGATCCCCGTCTCTGGCCGCCACATTCTAAAGCGGTTAGCGGCGACCTCTATGTTAGTGTTTTAGCCTTTGAGGAGCGTAAACCTCCGTCCTTCAGGGCGAAGATAGAAGCCCAGGGATGCGATCCGACGGTGGATACGCCCCGAATCCGAGCAGCCTCGACCTGTGAAATCCAGTTGCCCGATGCCTTTTCCCCTGCTCATCCGTCTCTTCAACGGGAGCCGTAAGCCACATTTTGATCAGATGTAGCAATGTCAACGACGTGTCAGTAGCCAGCCTGGTTCCCTTTGTTTCGGGGGCAGTTGAACTCGGCTCGGAAGTGCGCACCGACGGGTGGAAGGCTTACAACGGTTGGTTTCTGATCGGTCATCTCCGGAAGTTTATCCCCCGAAAAGGCCTGTATTGCATACCTGGAGCAGCTGCGTTGGGGTGGCGGATTTCGGTGCCCGAAATGTGAGAGTGCCAGGGGCTGGCGGATAGCCGATGGGCATTTCCACTCTCAAGGACCGGTGCACGATGATGGCGGCGGTTTTAGTCCTTGGCCCCATCTTCGAAGACGTTGAGGCAGAAGACGCCACGTCCCTGCACGATGTCCTTCCCTGGGCAGTAATAGCCGGGTGCCGCATTGCGGCCGCGATAGTGGGTGTGCAAGGTGTCGCTGCAATCAACATTCTGGGTCGAGGATTGAAGATGCTCAAAGGGCAGGACACGGCAGATGCTTCTGCCGGGTGCGAAAGCACAGCCCGGATCGCCTGTGAAGTGAACGGTGAAGTAAAGCAGCAGCAGGAACCCACCGAAATGGCCGCTTAGCGGCCATCGTAGGAATCCCCTTCCTTCAGGGAGCGGGAGGATGTCAACCGCGGGAACGGGAACATCGCTCAGGCGGTGTTCTCGTTCTCAACGTTCTCTTGCACCAGCAGCTTCCAAATCCCCCTGGCAGTATTGCCAGTTCTTGCGATATGTTGCCGACCGAGCTTCACATAGCGCTCGGTCATCTTG
>Ga0210394_10003737_pt1 | contig 18600 bp, 17 predicted proteins | sample IncBWC12MmetaG_FD_160121 | JGI IMG/M metagenome (GOLD analysis project Ga0210394, IMG submission 160121) | Forest soil microbial communities from Barre Woods Harvard Forest LTER site, Petersham, Massachusetts, United States - Inc-BW-C-12-M | ecosystem: Environmental > Terrestrial > Soil >... | reverse complement strand
CAGCGTGACCGGGACGCTCTGCCCTTGCACGCCGCTATTCGGGCTGATCGAGGTCAGTGTTGGCGGAGCCAGGTTCACCGTGAACGCCTGTGCGCCGCTGGTTCCGCCCGAGGTCGTCACGGTGACATTTCGACCGCCCGTCGCGGCATTCGCGGCAATGGTAAACGTCGCCGTGATCTGTGTGACACTCACCACAGTGGTGTTGCTGACCGTGATTCCCGCCCCGCTCACGCCAATGGCGGCTCCCGCAACGACATTTGTTCCCGTTAGCGTGACCGGTACGCTTTGCCCCTGCACGCCGCTATTCGGGCTGATCGAGGTCAATGTCGGCGAAGCACCGACCGGATTCACCGTAAAGGTCACGGCACTGGTAAGGCTGCCTGAACTCGTCACGGTGATGTTTTGAGCGCCTGTTGCGGCATTCGCGGCAATGGTAAACGTCGCCGTGATTTGCGTGGCGCTTACCACCGTAGTGTTGCTGACCGCAATCCCTGCCCCGCTCACACTGATGGTGGCTCCTGCTACGAAGTTTGTTCCCGTCAGCGTGACCGCAACGCCCTGCCCTTGCACGCCGCTATTCGGGCTGATCGAGGTCAGTGTTGGCGTAGACCCGACGGCGGGATTCACCGTAAACGTCACGGCAGTGGTAAGGCTGCCTGAACTCATCACGGTGATGTTTTGAGCGCCCGTCGCGGCGTTCGCGGCAATGGTAAATGTCGCCGTGATTTGCGTGGTGCTCACCACCGTCGTGTTGCTGACCGTGATTCCCGCGCCGCTCACGCCAATGGCGGCTCCCGCAACGAAATTCGTTCCCGTCAGCGTGACCGGTACGCTCTGCCCCTGCACGCCGCTATTCGGGCTGATCGAGGTCAGTGTTGGCGTAGACCCGACGGCGGGATTCACCGTAAACGTCACGGCAGTGGTAAGGCTGCCTGAACTCGTCACCGTGATGTTTTGAGAGCCTGTTGCGGCATTGCCGGCGATTGTAAACGTCGCCGTGATTTGCGTGGCGCTCGCCACCGTCGTGCTGCTGACCGTGATTCCCGCCCCGCTCACGCCGATGGTGGCTCCGGCGATGAAATTCGTTCCTGTCAGAGTGACCGCCACGCCCTGCCCTTGCACGCCGCTATTGGGGCTGATCGAGGTCAGTGTCGGCGGAGCCAGGTTCACGGTAAACGGCTGCGCGCCGCTGGTTCCACCCGAAGTCGTCACGGTGATGTTTTGAGCGCCCGTCGCGGCATTCGCGGCAATGGTAAACGTCGCCGTGATCTGCGTGGCGTTCACGACCGTTGTGTTGCTGACTGTGATCCCCGCGCTGCTCAGGCCGACGGCGGCTCCCACAACGAAATTCGTTCCCGTCAGCGTGACCGCTACGCCTTGTCCCTGCACCCCGCTATTCGGGCTTATCGAGGTCAGTGTCGGTGGATCCAGGAGTCTCTGGGCAGTGCTGCTGCATCCGAACGAGACAATGCTCAGCACGAATGCCATCCCTAGGATTCGGGCCCACAGCTTGCTCAACTTGTATTTATTCACTTGCGTTCACTAATGCACGATCGCTACCAATGAGAGATCTGCGAAGTGACTTAAGAGTGAGTGAGTTAGGCGAGAAAGAGCGGGGCCGAAAACAGCTTTCAAATCCCATTCTGGGCCTGAATCATCAGCCCATCGGAATGTCAAGTCGCAGAGGGTTGCAGGGTTCAGGAATATGATCTCGAACCCCTGCGCATCGTAGGGGAAGTGCCTTGGTACAAATACAAACCGATCGACAAAGAGCGATTATTTTTGTCGCCCCCGATCGACGAATCTAGTTCTGACAAATTAATTAGCGGTTGTTTCCCTCAGACGGGTTGGCAAGGAGTTATGTGACGTTTTGGTGGCATATGCACCAAAACACAGCAGCGGAAACTCCCAAGTGTCACAAATTGGCCCGGTGAATTGCTCCTGCTGATAGAATTGGAAACGGAGGAGTGCGTGAGCGGTCGAAACGGGCGGTCTTGAAAACCGTTGGGCCCGCAAGGGTCCCGGGGGTTCGAATCCCTCCTCCTCCGCCACTAAACACAACGTAGCTTTGGAGTTGCAAGGATTGCCCTTTCGATTGAGGCGGGTGATTGCGTGGCTCTTTATCACAGTTTTATCCCAATTGCCTTTACTGTACTGCCTGCCCTGCTACATCTAGCTCGCTGAACAACTGTTCGACTTGTGCCATTCCGTTTTCTGTGACTTCGGGCACGTCTTTGATGTAGTGCGCGAGAGTTGTGTTGACGCTGGAATGCCGCAAGAGTTGTCCCTACCAATAATTTCGTCTGAGTCGTCAAAAGCTGCTGCGAGACGGAAGCGAGGAATTCAGATCGACCTTTGTGTCTGCGATGTTGTTTGATACAAGCGTGAGGAGTTCGGTCGCGGCGCCACAAAGCCAGTTGTCCGCAAAGTTTAGGTTTAGGAGAGCACAGATCCGGGCACGCTAGGCGGCCCGGCGTTCATAGCGGTGATGCAGTCCGCCGACCTCCGTAAGCTCCACCACCTTTCCGAGCTCCGGAGGCTGTACCCTCCGAGGGATCGGAGCATCCTTGTCGAGAGACAAGTGAGTCCGCGTCCGCTCATAGTATTCGAGATAAAACTTCAAGATGCGACGTAGCCCAGCTTCATTCGGGGCTATGACGTGGTCCAAGCACTTGCGGCGAATCGTGCCGATCAGGCGCTCGATATAGGGATTTTGCCAAGGCGATCGCGGAGCCGTGAGGACTTCGCGAATGCCCAGCCACCCTGTCGCTTCGTGGAATTCTTTTCCGTAGCACGCGTCGCGATCGCGAAGCAGATAGCGAGGCGCACTGTCCTAAGGAAAAGCTTCCAACAGTTGCCGGCTCGTCCATTCTGCCGTGGGATTGGCAGTTAGGGCGAGATGAATAGGACGCCGGCGATCATGGGAGAGAATCACAAAAACAAACAGAAGCCGGAATGTGATCGTGGGAACCACGAAGAAATCGGCCGAGACCAAGCTGTGCATGTGGTTGTTCAGAAACGTGCGCCAATTCTGCGACGGCGGCCTCCGGTGCCGGACCAGGTACTTGGCAACCGTGGCTTGCGACAATTCGAATCCTAGTTTCAACAGTTCTCCGTGAATCCGTGGTGCGCCCCAGCCAGGATTCGCCAAGCGCATCCTATGAATCAGTTCGATGACTTCCAGCGACACGGAGGGTCGTCCTTCCGGATGGCGACTCTTCCACTTCCAGTACAGTCGGAATCCCTTGCGATGCCAAGCGATGACAGTCTCGGGCTTGACGATGACCAATGCCGATCGCCAACCGCTCCAGAATCGTCTGAGCCATACCCATAGGAATCGATCCGCGCGACTCAAGCGCAGCCGATGGACACGGCTGGAGCGCTGGAGCACCAAGAGCTGATGTCGGAGGGCAAGGATCTCCGCTTGCAGCGCTGCTCGAGTTTGAAAAGCTTGCCGAGCAGAAGAAACCAGCAAAGAATGATCGTGAGCATGTCGCCGAAAAGCTACAGCGACGGCTGCCTAAATTCAACCAGTTCAGTCAGAACGGAGTTTTTGGTAGGGACAGCGGTCGTGTCTCAAGCGCGGTTGGGCGGCTTGCATCATCGCTACGACCGAGCTGCCTAATAATAGAGGACGAGCCACTCGCGAACGAACAGTCGACGGTCCGAGCTGACTTATGTGCGGGCAACGCCGCAGTCCAGTCGTCGGTCCGAATTTTTCCGATCTTTTCCGTGTACGCCCTAGTGTCACGTAGTTCCGACCCGCCGCTCGTGCTGGTGACTCGCAGCGTTTCATGCAGACGGAGTTTTGGCGAGAGACACCCGTCTTCAACCGATGAGCACTCACGGAGAGTTGCCTTATATCTGTCTCGGATATCTCGCGGCGGGAATGCTTGGCTTCTCTTACCTGGGAACAGCAAAGCGAGTGAAACTTTGCAAAACTACGCTTGTTCCTCTATATCCGGTTGCGCGAGGAACAGCAGTACGATCCCGACTACGGTGAACATACGGAATGCGGCGTCCTGACCATTCCAATTTCTCGACTGCCACATCAGGAACCACTCGCCTCCCACGCTAAGAAACGCCACGAGCCATTGCAGCAGGCCCACCGTAAGGCCGATGATCGCCACTCCCTTGGCTGAGTGAAAGGCAGCCGCGGTGCCCCGCAACGCGCCCGCGAGCTTCACTCCACCCCCGAAACACAGAAGCATTGCGAGCGCTTCCCAGGCGATGATTACCACATAGAATGTGGTATGCAGAGCCGGCGTGTTGATCGCGCGCCACATCCCGTGGTTTCCCGGAAAAGTCGAATCCATCATCATCACGTGCCGCACGAACTGATAATTCGAATCGTAATCGGTCGTGTTGTTAAACACGACGAATGCGTAGAAGAGGGCCACTGCAAAGACCAGCAACATCTTTGCTACGCGTAGAGTCATCGTTTTTCCGCCGCCACAAATGTTGCAAAATAATCCCGCAAGGCCCGGAGCGTTGCGTCATCGTAGCCGGGATTTCCCGGCATTTGCGCCTGGGCATTTTCCTTTTTTGGATCGCGCACGTAAGCCGAAAAATATGCGGGCGCGGCCGACGCGAATGCGCTCAGCACGAGCCAGGGACGTCCCGATTTTTGTTCACTCTCTCGGCCTGAGTTGTGGCAGCGAAAGCAATTCTGCTGCGCGATTTTGTAACCTGCCTGCACGGAAACATCGTCGGCGTGCGGCCCTCGCGGAGCAATGGCGCTAAATACGGCCTTCTCGTTGCGGAACTCGAGCCGCACGACCCCCCAAGGGATTTGTGCTTCGTCGCTGTGCGAAAGAATCTTGAAGCCGGATGTGAACTTCGGGTGGGAAATCATGTAGGGCCCCATGTCGTAGCGATGCGTCCCGGGGTCCTTAGGCCAGCGCGAAGGAGGCTCGCCGTTCACCAGCAGCACGAGCAGCGGATGGTGTTCCTTAAGATACGCACGCGGGTAAGCCGCGCGATATTTGTCGTCGCAAATCGCTGCGACCAGATCGGCGGAAGGTTCAGCACCCAGTAGCGGCGCCAAATCCTCCAGGGCGATCCCGCTGATCTTAGTCGGGCCGGAAAAATTGGGATCGTCGGTTACCGTGTATGTGACGAGGGGAAGGGCCAGAAGTGAATCGAGCGTCACAAAGCGCGTCGTTCCCGTCGGGAGCCCTGCTAGATCGCCACCCACTTCGAGATCCGAAGGCAGTTGCCGCGTAGCGCTCAGGGGCAAAGATGGTCGGCTGGAATCTACGGAAGACGCGTGGGCGTCCGTCCTGTGCATGTGGAACGAAAAAAGGAGTACCACAACGGCTGGCAGATACGCAGCCGAGGTAACAGAAGTTGATCGCATGGCGTATCCTAACGCATGCGCGTTTGCATGTACGTCGAAATTAGTCGGACCCGCGCATGTGCTAAAGTGCTTCCCATTTTGATCACGGAGGTAAAGGCAAGCATGGCGTCGGGAACGGAAGAGCGACTTCGTAAACTTGGCATTACTCTTCCCGTATTGCCCACGCCCGGAGGCAATTACCTTTCCGCGAAGACGATTGGGAATCTCGTTTTCCTCGCCGGCGTCATTTCCACCGGCCCCGAAGGCGTGATTACAGGAACAGCGGGCCTCGATCGTACCGTGGACGACGCCTACGCAGCCGCACGAGCGTGTGCGCTCACGCAGTTGGCGATTCTGCGGCGCCATCTTGGCTCGCTCGACGAAATCAAGGGGATCGTCAGCGTCAACGGCTACGTCAACGCGATTCCCGGCTTTCCCGACACCCCAAAAGTCATTAACGGCGCCTCCGATCTTTTTATCGAGTTGCTGGGGGAGTCTGCCCGGCACGTAAGAGCCGCCATCGGCGTTTCTGCGCTGCCGCGAAACGCGCTGGTCGAACTCCAAATGACTGTCGAAATCTAACGCGCTAGAACCGAACACAATTCTTCTGCTGCCGCAGCCGAGTCACTTCTCTTAAGGGGCTCGCACCGTAACCGAGAGCGTCTCGATTAGTGCGGCCGCATATGCGTGTTGCAGTTCCGAGGCTGAAGCAAAGACTTTTCCATCCACTTGACGGGCGGGGAATGTGAATTTCAGTAGCGGCTCCGCGAATGGGTATGGATCCAGCACGAATTCTCGCTGTCCGCCCGAGCACACCTCCACTCGCGCATGCTCACCGCTTCGCAGCGGCAAAGGGTGCAGCAAATGAGCTCGCTGCCGATAATTCACGCACGTCAGTAGCGAAAGATTGTCGGTCGCCTGCAGCAATCGGAAATGATCGAGTACGGTCGCTTCGCTGGTTTGTTCCGCGGTGAACTTCGGCTCGGCGGCAATTCGGAGTCGAAGAGCTTTTTGCAATTCCAACTGTTGCCGAAGAAATTCGTCGAGCAGCGGCAACTGATCTGGCGAGATCGTTGAGCGGTCTGCATGTTCGCTCAACAAATTGTATGTGTGCTTGGAAATGAGCAGCGCCGCGTAGGCATCCTCTTCTGCCATAAGCCGCACCGCACGATCGCGCACGGCGAGATAGTCGGGCAAATCGATTTCTTCGAAAGCGGAGTACTTGCCCACAAGGTCCACCGAGAATGCGCTGGGCTTCCCATGCCGCGTGATTTGCGGCGCGGCGTCGCGTGCCGCCCATCCATCGTCGTGCCGGGCGATGCCTTTGAGGACATTGGCGCGCGGCTCTGGCGCAAGAAACCGTTCGTTGCCCCAGTGTTCCGCGAAAGCCCCGGCGAGCCGCGCATGATCGGGATGGGTCACCAGCCACCATCCGGTCTCCGTTTCTAGGCGCAGCATTTCTCGTCTCTCCCCGTTGAAATTGGTTGCTTCACGCGGTTTCCGGTACGTGCGCGGATTCGTGCCACCGGTGAAGAAAGTGCCATTCGAAAAACATCACCAGAACAAAAAACGCAAATCCCAGCACCGTTGCGGCGGCCACGAGTGCGAAAAGATAGTCGGTCTGCAATTGCGACGAAGCATAGAGGATGGAATAGCCGAGCCCGCCAACGCCTACGCGGCTCGAGCCCGCGTACAACTCGCCCGTGATCGCGCCGATCACCGCGATACCGCTGGCGATGCGAATCCCTACAAAAAGCGATGGGACCGCATACGGCAGGCGTAGCTTGAATAGAATTTGCGCCGGCGACGCGTTGTGCATCAGAAAGAGATGCACGAGGTTCTCTTCGACGCTGATCAATCCTTGTGTGGTATTGGCAATGATTGGCGCGAGCGAAATGATAAATGCGATGAACGCGACCGCCGTCGTTCCTCCACCGATCCACATCAGGATCAGCGGAGCGACAGCAACGATCGGAACCGTCTGCAAAAGGATCGTATAAGGATAGAGCGTCCGCCGCAGCCACCGGAATTGCGCAAAGACCAGGGCTATCAAGACACCGACTACAATGCTCGCGATGAGCCCGCCTGCGGATTCCATCGCGGTGATGCCCAGCGATGCGAGAAGCGAAGAGGAGCGTCCAATTGCTACGCGGGTTACGGCCAGCGGCGACGGCAGCATATACGGTGGGACATCAAATACCCACAAAACGAGTTGCCAAATCAGCAGTAGCGCAGCGAATACGGCGATCGCATTGACTACGTTCATGAGCCGCTGTTTCATTGTGCCATCGCGCCGCGCAAGATGTGGGATACCTTGGCGACCAGCGAGCCGAATTCAGCGGTTTCGCGAAGAGCCGCAGTGCGGGGAAACGGCAGATCGATTGCGAATACCTTATGAATGCGTCCGGGGTGCGTCGCGAGGACGATGATTTCCGAAGAGAGAAAGACCGCCTCTTCCACAGAATGCGTGACAAAGACGCCTGTCCATCCTTGCTCGGCCTTCAGGCGCAACAATTCCTCATTCAGACGATCCCGCGACATTTCATCGAGCGCCGCAAAGGGCTCGTCCATCAGCAAGAGCTTCGGGCTGGTTGCGAGGGCCCTCGCAATGGAGACGCGCATTTTCATGCCGCCGGAAAGTTCGCGAGGGTAAAACTTCGCGACGTGCTCGAGCCCCACTAGCCTAAGCAGCGCTGCGGTTTTTTCTCGTCTCTGGGCCTTATTAAGGCCGTCCAGTTCGAGGCCAAGGCCAACGTTCTGCTCCACCGGCCGCCAGGGCAAAAGCGTGGCATCTTGAAAAATGAAGGAGACGGTTTCGCGCGCATCTTTCGGCGCCATTCCATCGACCTTTATCGTTCCTTGTGTTGGAGATGTAAGGCCGGCAATCAATTTCAGCACGGTGGATTTGCCACATCCGGAAGGGCCGATAAGGGTGACAAACTCACCCTTCTGAATCTTGAGATCCAGTCCCTGAAGCACCAAGCCACTATTGCCGTAGCTCTTGCTGACGTTCGCAAAATCAATTTGAGGCGGCATCATTCAGCCTCGCTTAGTGGCAAATAAAGCGCGGCCGGATGATCAGGATCGTGAAAGACGAATTGCGTCGAGCGCTTCCAATCCCAGGAAGTGGCGCTGCGCGAAGCCACGTGGGAGCAGGGATTTCGATCGTAAAGGGGAAAGGCGCTGCTCGCGATCTCCAGTCGAATACGTTCACCGGCTGCGAAAAGGCAGGACGTCGGCTCGAGATCGAACTCCCAAAGATGAATTTTGTCCGCAACGTATCCCGAGTCCGCAAAAAGCCAGCTTGAGCGTGCGATGCCGATGCAGATGAATTCCGCCGAGCCGTTCGTCTTTACGCGAACGAGCTTCGCCGTGAAGTCGGTGTGCGCCGCCGACGTAGAGCAATAGAGCGAAACTCGTGGTGTCCCAAAAATTCGAAGAGGTTCAGCAAGCGGCCCCGTCGAGTAGACAAGAATGTTGTTGCCCATCTCCAGGGCAGCTTGATCAAACATCCCTGCCGTCGCGGTAACTCCACCTGGCGCGAGGACCGGCACTTCGGGATCATAAATGAACACGTCACGCGGCTCTTCGACTTGCGGCGCCACGTTGGAAAGCTGGCCGTCCCCCTTTCGCGAATTTGCCTTGCCGCCACTGTGCAAATAAAGGGTGTATCTCGCGTCACGCGGCCAGGTGCTTGCATAGCGCCACTGGTTCTCACCAAGAACAAAGTGGCGAATCTTAGGCTCGGACACAAACTCGTGCGAGTCCATTAGCCAGTGATTGAACCAGCGAAGAAGGATTCCGTCGGTGTCGAGCAAGGCCTGGCAGCCGAAATCTCCCGCGCCGATTCGGTCTCCCCAGGGTATGTGAATCCATGGCCCGGCGATCAAGTATTGGTTTTCGCGCGCGAGATCAGTGGCCGCATGCTCACAAAGCGCGAGAAAGCCGTCGATACTGCCATGCGAGAACATGTCATACCAGCCTGAGACGTGCAGCGCCGGAACTCTGATTTTGTCGACCGAACGGCTGACATCCAGGGGCGACCAATACTGTCCTGGCTTGTCATGGTCGAACCAATCGAGGACATAGGACGGCACGCCTTCGCCTTGGATCGCCGGATGCGCGCGCAAGGGAAGTACGCTGTTTTGCGCCGCGAGATTGGCCCAGGCCGCTTCGAGACGGTGGCTTGCCTCGCGAAGTTTCAGCCTTCTGCTGTGCTCCTTGAGTAGTTGAATGCCCCAGCCCAAACTCGACGCGAGCCGCAGCGCGCCTTGATGATAAAACCAGCCGTGATAGAGATCGTGCACCGTCATACCTGGAGCGATGCAAACCAGGCCTTCGGGCTCTTGGGCCGCGGCGAGCAGTTGCGTCATTCCTTGATACGAGAATCCGTACATACCGAAGCGGCCATTCGATTCGGCGCGAGTACGCAGCCAGGCGATTGTTTCCGCTCCGTCGCGGCCCTCGTTGCGAAAGGGATAGAATTCGCCCCCGGAATCGCCGCGTCCACGGACGTCCTGAATCACCACGTTGTAGCCATGCCTGGCGAACCACACCGGATGCGCATACACGACCGTCGAGGCGATGTCGCGCCCGTATGGCTGTCGCATCAGCAAAGTAGGGTTGGGGCTGGAGCGCTGGGGGTAATAGTGATCTGAGACGAGCTCCACGCCATCGGACATGCGGCAGCGAACGCCTCGCTCAAGGCGCACTCCGTCGCCGCAATCGACCCGATTTGGACTATTCATTTTGTGCGCTGATCCGGATAACGAAACATGGCTTCGAGCAACTTTGCGATCTGCGCAGAAGCTTCTTCGATCCAGCGCTCACCCTTTTCCGGTGTAGCCGGTCGCGGATCGCCCAGGACGCCGCTGGGCGCTATGTCGGAAGTAAGCCAGGAAAAAATCGCCGGGGCGTTTTCAGGACGCAGCAATTCCGGTTTGGCAATGTCTGCGATGTAATTCGTCGTGTAGGCGGAGCGATCGACGAGTTTGGGCACGGACGCCAGGAGAAATGAAGTTTCGACTTCCCCGGCGTGGAAGCCGTAAGCGCGTTCTTGCGGATTGAGACCTTCGAAGGGAATGCCGCCAGAGCCGTGCAGCGCAAACATTCGGAGCCTGAATTCCGCGCGCAGATCGCGGGCCATCACGTCGATGAGCGACGTATTGCCACCATGTGTGTTGTAGAGCACAAGCTTTTTGAAGCCGGCGCTCGAAATGCTTGCGCCAAGATCACGTAAAATCGCCATGAACGTCGACGCGCTCACCGATAGCGTGCCGGGAAAGCCAATATGCTCGTTGCTTTTGCCGTAATGTACGGGCGGCAGCGCATATACGGGTAATTCAGGCGCAAGTTTTTCGAGAGCGTGCCCGAGCAGAAGATTATTGATGAGAGTGTCGGTCGCCAGCGGCAGATGGGGGCCGTGTTGCTCAATGGCAGCGGTCGGCAAAACAAGCAGGGTGGATTCCCGCGGCAACGCATCGACTTGTTTCCAATTCAGGTAAGCGAAATTGCGCGAATCGGGGATCCACGTCTTCACTGATTTTTCGTTTCCATCGCGTGAATTTGTGGCTGGAACGTTGCCATTTTACCCGGGTTGAGCAGACCCTTGGGATCGTACCGTTGCTTAGCCAGAAGCTGGATATTGTCCGCCCTGTAACGCCCGCCGCCTTCAACGTTGTTCACGTGGGGATTCGCGACGAAAACGCCAATCTCGCGGCAGAAATCAATCATTTCGTTCAGCCGATCTTCGCTGACGAAATAGACGACCGGTATCGCGCCGGGTATCACTTGTCCCACGCCATTCTTCATGAATTCCATATGAAAAAGAATCTCTTTGCCAAATCGCTCCTTCAATTGCCGGAACTGCTCGCGCACAGTAACCGGATCGAATCCGCACTGGAGGTAGGTGTAAGCCTCGTCCGCCGTCATGGCCCAGAGCGTGGTGTGATTCCACGTGTAATCGGAAAGAAGCGGGCGTGTTCGCAACCCATAATAGGCGCCCGAGTAGGTGACTTCGCCGCCTGATTGCCTGGCTGCGCTTTCGAGCGAAGAGAGTTGCTCGGTGGCGATCATGAAAAAGATCAGCGATTTGTCTTCGGGCGCGTACTGTCTCACGGGAGTGAAGAAGGAAGGAATCGGCCATTCGAATGTGGTAACGAGACGCTTGGTCCAGCCTGCATCTGTGGCGACTCTCTCGCTGAAGTCGAAGGCCGCGTCGAATGAGCCGAAAGCCGCCACGCATTGCGACCAGTCCACAGCGGGAGCAAGCGCAAGCCAGATGCGCGTGATGATGCCGTTAGTGCCCCACGCATGCAAGATTTCGTGGACCGCTTCGCCTTCGTGAAAGACGACCCGAGGTTCTGGCTCCATCGTTACCACTTCCAGCGCTCGGACCGTATTGAAATCCCTCAGATTTCCATTGGCCACTGAGCCAATGCCCCCAGACCCGCCGCCGAGAAATCCTCCGAGAGAAGCCTTCACAATCGTCGAAGGGTAGCAGCGAAGCTCCCAACCGCATTTGTGGGCCTCGTTTTCGAGGACGCCCAACCGCACTCCGGGATCGCAAACAGCGACTCCATCCGGCTGGATAGCGTCGATTTTATCCATGCGCATCAGGTCGAGAATCACTCCCCCGTGGAGTGGAATTGCCTGACCGTAATTTCCTGTCCCTGCCCCCCGGGTTGTGACCGCGATATCTCGTCCATGGCAGTACCGGAGAACGTTTTGTATCTCTTGCTTGTTGAGCGGCTGAACGACGATTTCACCTATTTTGCCGTCGAGTTGCTTGCGGAGCACAGGCGAGTACCAGTAGAAATCGCGCGAGAACTGTTCGACGACGCTTGGCTCGGTCACTACGCGCGCTTCTTCGCCGATGATGGAAGACAAGGCAGCGATATCCGTTGGATCCATGGTGCTCGAACAACCTAAGATTTCGTTTGCTCCTTGCGCGTCGACCAGGAACGAAATGCCTTCTGCATTTTCGGATGCGTGAAAAGCGTGACACACAACTCGCGGAGCACGGGGCCTTGAACGATGCACTGCATGTCGGAGCGGCGCGCAACTTCCTTTGCGTCGATAAGGATCTGCCGGACGAAGCGGTTAGCGTCCGCAATGGTCGCGCCATAGACCACGCGATCGAGTTGTGCCCAGAGAGCATTAGCCATGCACATGGCACAGGGCTCGCATGTGGAATACATCGTATAGCCTGCCAGGCAGGGGCTTCTTAGCTTCTTGCAAGCGAGGCGAACAGTACGCGTTTCACCATGGGCGCTCGGATCGTTTTCCTTCATCACCGCGTTGGTGCCGATCATCAGGTGTTTGCCCGTTTTCGTGTTTACGATAAGCGCCCCGAAAGGAACTGGCCGGGAAGTTTTCAGCGTGCGGGCAGTGAATTCGTACACCTTGCGCATCCGCTCTTCGTCTATTGCGGTGACACCCGCAGGAGCAACTGACACAATTTCCATGGGCGTACGCTAGCACATCCCACCGGTCACTCAAGCCCACGAAAAGCTGATACAACCTATCGGGGAAGCCGTGATTTGCAGGTCGGCCAGCATGCTAAGCTGAAAGCCCTTTTGGAAGCTGACATGGCTCTAATTTCGCCTCGCTGTACCTGCTTTCTTCTCGTGATAGCAACCGTTCTATGCTTCGCAGGCTGTCAGCACGTGTCGTCAAGTGAACCGGGCTTGACCAAGGTGACTCTGCAGGCAGACTGGTACCCGGAACCGGAACACGGCGGGTTCTACACCGCACTTGTGAAGGGCTATTACAAAGACGAGGGCCTCGATGTCACGATCGAGCCGCTGGGCCCTTACCTGAGCGTGGACAAGCAAGTTTCGTCGGGCGGTGCGCAATTCGGCCTGGGAACTTCCGACCGTATCCTGGAAGCGATTGCCGACGGACAACCGGTCGTCGCCATCGCGGCAACGATGCAGCGCGACCCGCAAGGCATAATGGTTCGAAAGAATTCTCCGATCCATTCGTTCGCGGATCTAAATGGTCACACGGTGGCGATCAAGACGGGTTCGACCTGGTGGGAATACATCCAACGAAAATATCAATTGAACAGTGTGCACGAAGTCCCAGCGATGATGAATGTCGCAAACTTCATCGCCGACCCGAACTACGTGCAGCAAGCGTTCGCAACATCAGAGCCGTACTTCGCGCGACAAGTCGGAGTCGAGACGCGGGTACTGCTTACGAGTGATGCCGGGTACAACCCGTATCGCGTCATGTTCGTCACGCGTGATTTCCTGCAGCAGCATCCCGAGATGGCGGGCAAGTTTGTGCGAGCATCACTTCGCGGGTGGCGCGAGTACCTGAATGATCCAGCGCCCGCGCACGCGTTAATTTCCAAGCTGAATCCGGCCGTGACTCCCGATTGGATACAGTTCAGCTGGCAAGCCCTACGGGATGGCCACTTTGTCACCGGCGTCGATTCGAATGGCGGGCAATTGGGAAATATGACACCGGAACGCTGGGCCACGATGTATGAACAGCTTTCCGATCTAAAATTGATTGACAAACCATTCGACCCCACGACTGCCTATACGCTGCAATTCGTCAAGCGAGAGTGACACCTGGATCAAATGCTATCGTGGCTCGCGCTAGTGTCACCGACATTGTCCCTACCGAAAACTCGATCTCGATTAAAAAGGTGAAGTGAAGCAGCTGCGGCAAGCGCATCACTCGGTGTGGTTCGCCAAGTCGTTGCGCCCTACATTAAAAGGATTCCTCACTGAACTAGACTGACAAGCGCGAGACCGGCGAGTAGGGCGCGTCTCCACTTGATTGACATGGGTTCCCCTCTTGCGCCGGATTCTAACACCAAATAAAAGGCCGGAACCTTGCGGCCCGGCCCGGCACAGCACGGATTCAGCGCGATTGACGGGCTATTGTTTTTTCACGCTTCGGTTCATCCACACTGGCCGTGGTGGCAGCTTTCCGCGAGTTGAATCCGAGACAACCCCGCACACGGCCCAGCCGAAAAGAAGGCACAATGTTGCTGCGGCAATTGCAATTATGACGAAGTCTGGTCCGTGCATAGCCGCGCATAAACACCACCTTGACGGATTCAAAAGTCAGGGCCCGCTCGACCAAGCAAAGAATAAAGAAGAGGACAAAACATGAAGGCGAAGTGGCTGCCTAATCTAGCCATCGAATCGGGGCAAGGACCCACGCTACTTCGTTGTCGTGCCTTGGGAATTGACTTGCTTCCAGTCGGAACCCATCTTCACCCACACATCAGTGCTAGCGACGGAGCGTGCGCGGTGTTGCCCTTCGACCATGGCATCGTATGTGTCCTTGTACGTGGCGACCGCAGTGTTGCCATAGACGCGCACCTTCAGATCGGTAAGCTTCTCGCTCTTGAAGTTGTTGTTTTTAGTGTCGGCCATCAACTTGAGAGCTTCCGCCTTTGTGTACCACTTACCTTCACTGTCGCAGCCCATCCAGTCGTCGGCGAGAAACTTTTCCGTCCAGGACGTGTCAGCGGCCAAGTCAGCCTTGACGCTGTCGTTTTCCAATTTGGTGATGGCCGCGACTGTGTCGGAACTCGATTGGGCATGGGCCGATTGCAGTGGGATGAACACGACGACGACCACCGTATAGATTACGACCTTGATCCAGTTCATTCAGCCTCCTCATGGAATGCGCTCAAGTTTTCGGGGCGTTGAGCTGACACTACGACGTGAGATTGGTCAAAGTCAACTGGGAGGGTGAGGGTGCCCAGACTCACCGAGGCAGGCGGGAAATGTTTGATAGATTCAGAGAGCGTGTTCACGCCTGATTCCATGTGCTCATGTCACTAAGAAACGCCGATGATGGGGCTTCTGGAACCCGCATAAAATCTGGGCAAAATTCGTCATCGCGCAAACTCCACATCGGGAGCGACATACAAACACCAGTCAACGGCCGTCAACATCTATAGTTCGCTGGCAGAATCCCACCCTCTCATCCACGCCTCTGGCGGTCAACTCAGGCTTCCGAATGCGACTCCGCGAGCCTGGAATGTGTGTGTAAAAAAAGTAGAGAATAGTTCCTAGAAATTGTGGGAACGACGGCATTTGAACTCGCGACCTCTGTTCGTGCTCAACGATTGAGGGTCGTAAAAACCTTTATCCCAATTTATCCCAATACGCTGCCAACCGTGCCCAAACCGCCCAGAGCGAACCGAATGGCGTCTTTAGTTGTCAGCAACTTAGAGGCGAGCCAGAGCGCAATCACCCGTCTTGAAAACCGTTGGGCCCGCAAGGGTCCCGGGGGTTCGAATCCCTCCTCCTCCGCCATATCTATGAATATTGCTATTTGCGACTAATTGTGCAAAACGTCAAGAAGCCAAAGTCAAAAGCGCAGGTTCCCGTCAGCGAAACGAGGGCTAGACGGAAGCAGCTGCGGCCACAGAATTGTTGAAACCGAGAAACTGCTCCTCGTATTTCGCTTGGCCTTCTTCTGCCGCAAACCGGAGAGGGTAGACACGCTTCACACAAATCTCCTTAGCTTCCGGCTTCGTCTGTAGAATCTCCATAACTTCCGCCGTGAATTCGGCGAGCGGCATCGCACGAGGATCGTTTGCCTGACGAGCTCCCCCCAACTCGGTAGCTACATAGGGTGGCACCAACTCAAGAACCTCGACTGCGGTGTCCTTCAGTTGGTAGCGAAGCGACTGTGTGTACGAGTGGATGGCTGCCTTTGTCGCACAATAGGTGGGCGTCATGGCCATCGGCAAGAACGCGAGTCCAGATGAGACCATCATGACACTCGAGCGTGGCTGCTTTTTCAGCAATGGGAGCAGAGACGCGGTCAAGCGCATGGGCGCGAGCAGATTCGTTTCTATGATCGCCTCGGCGGCAGTCAGGTCTGCTGGCATCTTGTTAAGATTCTCAGGCCTCATGATGCCCGCGTTGTTGATGAGCACATTGAGAGAAGGAAACGCCTCCGCGATCTGAGCCGTGAAATCGTTGAGCTTCGCCGAATCCTGCACGTCGAGCACTGCTGATTTCATTCCTGGATTTGCCGCGGCCACTGAATCCAAAAGAGCTTTGCGCCGACCCGCAATGATCACCTGGTTGCCGAGCTTATGAAACGCCTCGGCAAGTGCCCGGCCAATACCGGAAGTTCCACCGGTGATGAGAATCGTGTTACGTGTCATTTGCATGTTTTAGATCTCCTTAAACGAGCAGAACAGAATTGCTTAAGGCTTCTCCTATTCATAACCTCGAGTCACCCCATTAGGAGCGCTCGCCACGTTGTGTACCACCTGCTGCCAGCGTCCATTCAGCTTGACCCAGGTATCCCCAAACACGCGATCAGCGGTATCGACTTTGCCGTTGTAATGCAGGGCCGAACTGCTGTGTCCAGTCACGACAACTACGTTGTCTCCAAAGGCAAGCAGCCGAATATGGTCATGCTTGAGGTGGTCCATATGCATTTGTCCCGATTTCGTATCAGCCAGAACCTGGGCTTTCGTAAGTCTTTCGCCGATTCCAAACCTCTCGCTGACCTGGATGAAATGATCCGCCATAAGACGGCCTCTTGCGGCGACGTCGTTGATAGGAGAAGCGTCCGCACTCATCTGAAGTACTTTCGATTGATAAAAGTCATCGAGTACCTTCCGTGCCTGTTGTGTTTCAACTTCTCCGACCGTGTCCTCAGAGCCGGGCAACGGATATTTTACGATCTCCAATTTGCTATCGGCGGTAACTTGGCCCATGAGAAACCCAGCAAATCCCGCAACCGCAATTGCTATCAGTAATAAACTTTTTCTCATTGAAAGGTCCTCGCAGTTCAGGTTGCAGCAGGTATAACACAAAACTTGTTCTGCGCAGAGGAGACGGGGCGGACTGTCTGCCGTCGCTTGACGCCCGAGCGCTGTTGCGATAGCGGCGTGTGACTCGACCGGTGGTGGAATCACCAGTAAAAAGGCAAGAGGCCGCGGGGAAGCGGCCTCAGCCTCAATCCAGGTGAGTTGATAAATGGGGCTATCTGCCCGCTGCGGCAGTCGCGGTTTGGTCAAGCAGTTGTGCTGCGCGTCCGACTTCGGCCACGCTGAAGAACAACAACGGAGTGTTCGAGCTCGGCTCCACTCCGCCGTAGGCATAGTTGATGTTGATATTGGCTTCGCCGAGCCGCCCCGCAACACGCGCAAGTTCTCCAGAACGGTTCGGCAACGCTACTTGTGCCACGTCATTTTCGGTGTAGGTCAATCTTTCAGCGTCCAAAACCGTTTTGGCCGCTGCCACATTGTCCACTATGAGATGTACTTGGCTCCTGCGCTCGGCAGTAGATGCCTGGAAGGCCACGATGTTCACTTTTCGGTCGGCAAGTGCCTTGCATAACTTCGCGAGCGTACCTGGCTGATTTTCGAGTTGGATGTTGAGTTCTTTGGCCGTTGGCATAGTCGATCTCCTTGTGTGGATTTTGTGAGGAACGCCTGGGCGCCGTCCCGCGGGCGGGAATCGTACGCCGTTTGCCTGTCAATTCACCATCCAACAGATTGCTTAGTGTGAATGGGGTACTGTGGAAAACACAAAGCGACAGCGTCTGAAGACCGAGCGGTAATGCATCCACTCGTCAATCCAAATAGGGATTCCAGCTAGGAATTCTGACAGAGCAGGCGATTGATTGCCGGTATCAATACCTTGCCTGCTTCGGATTTCGGGATGAAATTCCCCTCACCAAATACCCGTGCGAGTCCGTCGGCTTCTTCGCGAGTATAGTGGCTGCTCATTAAGATAATTCCCGTTTCAGGCACACGCAGGCGTGTCTTGTAGGCCACTTCGATTCCGTTGATGTCCGGCATGATGATATCCATGACGACCACATGCGGTTTGAGTTCGCGGATTCGGTCAAGGGCTTCCTGGCCGTTTTCGGCCTCGTAGACTTTCCAATTGGCTTGCTCAGCTAAGAGAGAACGAATGGTGTTCCGCACGAGTGGTTGGTCATCTACCACGAGGATTGTGGCTGGTATCGGCATGTCCAGGGGCAAGCCGGTGACAGTTGCTTTGCCCTAGGCTTATATGCCCCTGATATTTTTGTCTGTTCAATACGGGAAAGACCTTAGGCAACGTAAACAAAGGTGGATGCCGCGTCGGCCGATCCGGCTCCGTCCCCCTGCAGAAAAGCGGAATCTCGCGGCAGGGTCCGCGGCCTCGTTGGTGTAGAATCCGCCGCAGCGGAGGATCCCACGCGGTAAGACCCAGAGGAGGAGCAATGGAGCACACAATCGACACGTTAGTGCGGCAATTTGAGCGGGGCAGACT
>Ga0210394_10003736_pt1 | contig 18605 bp, 16 predicted proteins | sample IncBWC12MmetaG_FD_160121 | JGI IMG/M metagenome (GOLD analysis project Ga0210394, IMG submission 160121) | Forest soil microbial communities from Barre Woods Harvard Forest LTER site, Petersham, Massachusetts, United States - Inc-BW-C-12-M | ecosystem: Environmental > Terrestrial > Soil >... | reverse complement strand
TCGGCAACCGTCAAACTATTTCGGCGAAGCCACGGAAATGGCCCTCTCAATCCCCTCGCGCGTGCTGCTCACATTTTGCGCTCCGGCGAGGTAGGTCAGCCCTGTGACGCCTGGGCTGGCCGACGCCTTCGCATCTTGGAGGATCTTGTGCGCCGCGGCAGCGCGCAGGAATCCCCCGATCACCTGTTCCGCGACTTCCCCGGTTGTGAATTTGGCGACGCCTCCATCGAGAATGGTGGGGGCGAAGAACGGGTGCGCCACTCCAATGCGGCTAGCCTCGGTATAAAGGATCTCCCCCACCAGTTGCATCCGTTGCGGGGAAAAACTCTGCGAGTCCCCCAGGCCGATAATGAGCAGCTTCTTCGCGCCAAGGCTGCCTTTGGGTGGCGCGATCAGGAGTGTCTCTCCGAGTTCGCCATCGAACAACTCCGGTGTGCGGATACGCTCAAGCAGACCCTTCAGTTTTTCATTTGTCTCTGCCAGCGAGCCGTGCAACGCATTCACGGGCGAAGAACGAAACAGGCAGATCGCCTGAAGATCCGTCGTGGTCTCCGCCGGACTCTGCGCCAGTATCTGGATCGGAATTGGAGCATCTTTGATGTCGATGACGTCCGGCTGGGCATGCGAGGCCGGGCAAGTTAGCAGTACGAGCGAGAACGCCGATGCCAGTTTCGTTTTCGTCGTCATGGTCCGATTTCTCTCTTTCCTTCTTATGAGGATAACCGGTGTAGTTCAAAGGCGTCATGACGGGGGAACCGCTCCCTGTGGTCACGGCTCAGCCAAGCCTCCGGTCGAGCCGGATGGAAGGCAGGTCACAGACAGTCACAGACCTGCCCCACTGGGCTCGAAAGCATCGATCGGCAGGGGTGGGGCAGGTCTGCGACCTGCCATCTCGGGCCCGGACGACTAGCCGCCAGTCTCCAAGATCCGGTAAATCTCGGCTCCGTATTTCTCGACCAGCTTGATTCCGACCCCCGGAATTGCCAGCAGCTTCGCCGCTGTTTTTGGCTCTTTCTCCGCAATCGCCAGCAGCACCCGGTCCGACATAATACGGAACGCCGGCACGCCTTGTTTCGTCGCTACGGCGCGACGCCACTTTTTCAGCATCGCCGCGAGCCCCGAGCCCCGCGGTGTTTGACCTCCGGGCGCCGTTGCCGCAACCTTGCGAGATGTTTGCTTCCTTCCCGCCGGCTTCCCGGAGAGAGCCGCCGTCTCCCGAATCCTCAGTTCGAGAAGCGTGTCTTCGTGTGCAGGCTCCGCATCGCTCGCCAAACTCGCCAGGCGAAATGGAATCTGTTTCCCATCCTTCTCGAAGACCGAATCCACCAGCCGGATTAGCCCCGCGCGCGCCATCGCCCCTATCAATTCCTCAAACCCGTCCCGGTCCATGCCGTTTTTTCCGCACAACTCGGTGTGCAGCTTGCCGACCGACTTACGATTCATCCGCAGCGTATTCACGATATTGCGCGCCAGGGCCTGCTCCTGCGCCGTAGCCATGCGGAACCGCTGCCCCACGCAGCTTTCCGGCGCGCAAAAATCGCAGATGCCGCAGGGCTTCTGGCTATCCGCTCTATCGCCGAAATGCCGCACCAGACTCGACATGCGGCATTGATTGCTCTGCGCATACCGGAGCATCGCTTCAATTTGCGATTTCTTCTGCTCGCCTTGCGCAACGTAGGAATCGCGCCAGTCATCCGTGCCTCGACTCAGGTTGTCAGCCGCATCGATGAATACGCCGCTATGCGTCCAAAGCTTCTCCAGCGCCTTCTCGAAGAGATCGGAAGGGATCTTGCTCTGCTTTTCGATGGCCTCGCGAGGCTGCGGCTCCACGCGAAGCCGGCCGTAAATCTGGTCCAGGAACTTCACGTCCGGATAATCGCGGTCAAAGAAGAAATCATGCGTATGACGGTCCGCATAGGAGTGCATCAGGATCGCGCGGCTGGGCTCGCCATCGCGCCCCGCGCGCCCGATTTCCTGATAGTACGCTTCGATACTCCCGGGCAATGCGGTATGAATCACAGAGCGGATATTCGCCTTATCGATCCCCATGCCGAACGCTATCGTCGCGACGATCACTTCCAGATCGCCGTTGAGGAATCCATCTTGCACGCGGCGTCGCCGGGCCGCGTCGAGACCTGCGTGATACGCGGCCGTAGTAAAGCCGCCCGCGAGCAAGGAAGCCACGCTTTCGGCCTGCTTGCGGCTGGGCGTATAGACGATTGCAGGGCGGCGATCGGGGTCGGATAACAACTCGCGCGCCAGCTCGGGACGTTGAGACGGGCTCGTTTCGACCCCTTCAATCGCAATGTTCGATCGCCGAAAACCATGAATAAAGCTTGCCTGGCTATCGAGACCCAGTTGATTGCAGATGTCACGCTGCACCACGACCGTCGCTGTAGCGGTCAGGGCGATCACCGGCGCCGGCCGCAGCGTCGGCAGATAACCGCCCAACAGCCTGTAGTCAGGCCGGAAATCATGCCCCCATTGCGAAATACAGTGGGCTTCATCGATGGCGATCAGGGTCGGTTTCCGTTTCGCCAGCATTTCCGGAAAACCGGGCACTCGCAGGCGTTCGGGGGCGATAAAGAGGAACTGGAGCTTACCATTCAGGTAATCGATACAAACCTGGCGCGATGCCGCACGGTCGCGTCCGGAATGGATGCACTCGACCGCAAAGCCATGATCCCGCAGCTTTCGATATTGGTCTTCCATCAGGGCGATCAGCGGACTGATCACCAGCGTCGTTCCTCCTCGCGCAAGCCCGGGCAGTTGGTAGCAGAGCGACTTTCCCGCGCCGGTCGGCATAACCAACAGCGCGTCGCGCCCTTCAATCACCGTCCGGCAGACCTCCTCCTGATTGGCGCGGAAAGCCGCGAAGCCGAAGGCTCTGTGCAGCAGCGCAGCCAAAGACTCATCCGGTTGGGCGGTCACGCGGACACCGGCTGCGTCTTCCTGCCGGTTGCTCGGCGCGACGTGTGAACCGGCTCCGTTACCGACTCCGTTGCTCATGGGAGACGCGCCCATAACGGAGTGCGTCGCGATCGATTCCTGAAAGAATTCGGAGGCGTGCGGCGCTCCCTTTGCGCTCTGGCGCGGCGCGGCCGGAATCCGGCCTACCTTGCCAATCACTTCCCGCACATAATCTTCAATCCCGCGCAGAAACGGCTCCAACTGCGCCTCGCCGCGCTGGATGCGCTTCAGATAAGATTCCCATTGCCCCGTCATCGCGGGGCTCTTTACTTCCGGATGCACCACCTCAATCAGTTGGATACCCTTGTCTGTCGCTTCCAGATTCTTCCCGTTGCGCACAATATATTCCCGCTTCAGCAGCACTTCAATGATCGAAGCGCGCGTGGCTGGCGTGCCCAACCCGGATTCCTTCATGGCGTCGGAAAGCTCTTTTTCATCGAGCGTCTTCCCTGCCGTCTCCATCGCTGTCAGCAGCGTCGCCTCGGTAAATCGCTTCGGCGCGCGCGTCTTCTTGCGGGCAGCATCGGCATCCAGTACATCCTGAGCCTGCCCGCGTATGAGCCCGGCAGGCAAAGCTTGTTGCTCCTCTTCCGAACCCTCCTCGCCAGCCTTCGCCTTCCGGCTGGCCGTCTTCTTCTTGTCGGTCTGGAAGTCCAGGGCTTTCCAACCAACCTGCTGAATCGCCTTGCCCGAAGAGTGGTAGCGATCGATCGCCTCAGGGTTCACGATCGCTGTAATTACCGTCGTCACCGACCACACATGATCCTCATGCCAGCAGGTCAATAACCGGCGGCACACCAGGTCGTAAATCCTCCGCTCATCCGGAGACAGATCCGCCCGGTCCGGCGAAGTCGCCGTAGGGATAATCGCATGGTGGTCGCCGACCTTGGTATCGTCTACATACCTGCGCCCCAACGGTTTCTCGCCAGTGCCTGGAGCCAGATGTTCCCGATAGGGACCCGACACCGTCTGCACGATCCGCCGCAGCGTGCCCGCCGCATCATGAGCCACATCCGTCGAAAGGTACCGGCTGTCCGTACGCGGATAACTAATTAACTTGTGCCGCTCATAGAGAGCCTGTGCCGTGTCGAGCGTGTGCTGTGCGCTGAACCCGAACAGCCGGTTCGCATGCCGCTGCAACTCGGTCAGGTCGTACAAAAGCGGCGGTCCCATGCGCTGCGTTTCGGCTTTCACCGATTCAATCGCGGCGATGCCGGTCTTTGCGCGCGCCACGATCTGACCGGCTTCGACACCGTCGGCCCGAAGCCGGGAGGATTTCTGGATCTCCTCCACATCCCGGACCCAGGTGCCCTTGTAGGCCTCGGCCTCCGGCCGCGCCGAGGGTCGAAACCTGGCGATCACTTCCAGATAATCTTCCGGCACGAAGCGCCGCACCGTCAGTTCGCGCTCCACCACCATAGCGAGCGTCGGCGTCTGCACACGCCCCACGCTCAGTTCATCGCCATAAGTCAGCGTATAGGCGCGCGAAAGATTCATGCCCACCAGCCAGTCCGCCCGGCTGCGCCCCCGTGCCGCATCGGCCAGCGGCTCATAATCCTTGCCCGGCTTTACGGCGTCGAAACCTTTACGGATAGCCTCCGGCGTAAGCGAGGAGATCCACAGCCGGCTGATGGGCTTCGAACACTCCGCCGCTTCGTAGATGTAACGGAAAATCAGCTCGCCTTCACGCCCGGCGTCGGTCGCGCAGATCACGCGCCCCACGCGGGCGGAAGACAGAATCTTCCGCACTACTTCAAACTGATCTTTGGTCTTTTCGTATACCACCAGAGGCCATACTTCCGGCAGCATGGGCAGCGTCTCGCGCCGCCAGAACTTCCACTGCGGATGAATCTCGTGAGGCTGCGCGAGCGATGCAAGATGCCCAATCGCCCACGTGATCACGTAGCCATTGCCATGCAGATAGCCTTCGCCCCTGGTTGTCGCTCCCAGGACCTTGGCGATGTCGCGCGCGACCGAAGGCTTCTCGGCCAGAACGGCCACTACCCCGGATTCCCCTGCCGCGTTGCTCAAATAACCAGTTTAGTGTTTGGCCGGACCTTACGTGGACTATTTCCGACACCGCACCTTCTTTCGGGGAGGCTCTCGCTCTCGAACTGGACGACTATGCGGCGGCCAACCCGAGCGCCGCTTGGTCTCTTAACGGGCAAACAGCGGAGTTCGCGCCGCGGCAGCGCAGGACGTTCTCAAGAATTCCTCGCCAAGTCCGACTCTGCGGCTCTCGTACCAGGCGTAGGCTTCCGCGATGTCCAGTCCGGCGTTTGGTGCAAAGACAGCTCAGCGGCCATGGGACGCTCGGACCCGGCGTTTTACGTCTTCCCATGCCAGTCCGGACGCCGGATTCTTCATGAGGTTCGCCTTCCTGCGTGCCAACTCCTGCCGTTGCCAGTCGTGGACCGGCACCGCCTCCGGCGTTGCCGCAAGATCGTCCCACAGGTCTTCGACGAGTTGGCGTTTCTCCGCGGGGCTTAGATCGAATATCGATGGCGTTGTCGGATTCATTCGGATACCAAGCTAATTTTCTCAAATTTGCCGACGGCAAGGCGAATGGCAATTTGGGCGCACATTGCATCGGTGCGAGATCGATCTCGCCGGGCCATGCAACCGCACCTTGATCGATGAAGACCTGCTCGAAAAACCGCGCGTCCAAAAGGGGCGCGAGCGCACCTGTCAGGTCTTCTCGCCGCAGTCGCACATGCCCAGCGAGTCCATCTTTGAATCGGACAAAGAGGCAGAAATCTGGCTCCGGCTTTACTTCAATTACGTCCCAATACATTAGAAAGTTCTCAGCTGACGGCAGCGGCTCAATCTTCGCCGGCCCACTCCTTGACAAGGCTCAAACCCCTCCGCGGTAACTGACCCTGAAGGATCTCAAAAGTATCGAGGTCGATCGTGGCCTCGAACTCACCATATCGAGCGTGAAAATGCGGCGGAGCGTGGTCGTGAAAAACATTCGGATCAGGATTCCATAGAACGAACTGATCGTCGGCATACCAGACGGCCCCGACCCCGCTAAAACATCCGTCGTGTCAGGCGCTCGACGGTGAACTTGGCGGTGTCGGCGACGGCCATGACGGTCATGACGCCGGCCTGTACGGGGTCGGTCACCACCAGGTCGGCGGCATCGGGAACGCTGCCGGCCATGTTGAGGCTGACCACCAGCAGGCCGTGGGCGCGGACTTCGCGGACGGCATGCTCGATCTCGCCGCCCATCAATGATCCGGCCAGGACCACGGCCTTTACGCGGGGCAGGCGGGCGGCGGCGCGCACGGCCTCGGCCAGCGGTTGTTCGCCCACCAGAGGAATGGTGTCGACAGAGATGTGCTCGCCGCGGATGTTATGGCGGTCGGCTTCGGTGATCGCACCCAGCGCCACCTGCGCCACCTGCATGCCGCCGCCCATAATGAGGATGCGCTTGCCGTAGATCTGCTCCATGGTGTCCACCTTGACCACTCGCTGGACCACGGGCAACTCGCGCAGGGCCTCGACCAGGGCGATCGAATCGCCGGGGAATTCGATTTCGAAGTAGGTGTGGCGCGGGGTCACGATTTCCACGCTGGTGATGTCGCCGTGATGGGCGGCGATCACGCCGGCGAGCTGATGGAGGATGCCGGGGCCCGCGTTCGCGGTGACCTCGATGCCGACCTTTTGCGCCATTAGTCCACCTCGTATTTTTTCAGGATATCGGGCCAGCGTCCCTGAGCGCCCAGAAGGAGCTCGACCACTTCACGGATGGCGCCGCGGCCGCCGGACGCGGTGGTGATGTAATGCGCGGCGCGCTTAACCTCCTCGCGGGCGTTGGCTGGAGCGATGGCCAAGCCAACGCGGCGCATCACCACGATGTCGGTGAGATCGTCGCCGGCGTAGGCAATCTCGGCCAGAGGAACGCCGCTGGCCAGATGGATTTCGTGCAGGATGGGGATCTTTTCGATGTGGCCCTGATAAACGTAGCGCATCTTGACCTGGCGCGCGCGCTCCTCCGCGGCGGGCGAGACTCGTCCGCTGATGACGCCGGTGTGGATGCCGTGCCATTCCAGCCATTGCAGAGCGATGCCGTCCTGCGAATCGAAACCCTTGGTCTCGACCATCTTTCCGTCGGGGCCGGGGACGTTGAAGAGACGCCCGTCGGTAAGAACGCCGTCGACGTCCATCAGCAGCAGGCGCACGCGCGCCGCACGTTCTTGAATGTCAGGGCTCATAGGTGGGATCCGAAAAGCTTTTCGTACAGCCCGCGCTGGTCCTCCAGCAATCGCGCGTAGACCGGTTCAAACTGCGGACGCGGCGAAAAGATCGCGCCGGTGGAGGCGGGGAGGGCATCGAGATTGGGAATCGCACCGATGCGCTCCAGCGCATACAGGGCCGCTCCGCGGCAGGAGGCTTCAAGCTCGGTCGAGGCCACCACGGGACGTCCCAGCGTGTCCGCCATCATCTGCGTCCAGGCGGGCGAATGCAGCAGCGCTCCGCCGGATGCGATGACTTCGGCGGGCGTGCCCACCGCAGCGGACAGCGCGACGTAAATCTCCCGGAAGCGCAGCGCGACCGATTCGAGCGATGCGTGCAAAATGTCAAATGGCTCGGTGGAGAGCGACAAGCCGGCGATGACGCCGCGCAGATCGGCGCGCCAGTAAGGCGAACGTTCGCCCGCGAAGAAAGGCAGCACGGTGAGGCCGTGGCCGCCTGGTTCGGCAGCCTCGAGTTGCGCTTCGGTGTCCTTGCGAAGGGCCAGAGTGCGCTTCAGCCAGGCGTAGACTTCGCCGCCGTTGGAGAGCGCTCCGCCGAGGATCGCGCGGCTGGGGTCCAGACGGTAGCACCACAGGCCGGGCGGAATCGCGGCGGGCGAGGAAACCAGAGCGCGCATGGCGCCAGTGGTGCCCACCATGAGCGAAAACTGATTCCGCAGCAGGCAGCCGCTGCCGATGTGATTCGCGGCTCCATCGCCGATGGCCGGAAACCACGGAACGCCCGCATAGGCGGGCCACATGTCGCGGTACTCTTCCCGCAGAACGTGGAGCGGCCGGTCCATTGAGGAGGGGTCGGCCAAATGGTCGCGGTGAATGGGGAGAGCCGCGAGCGTGGCATAGTCGTAGTTGTTGCCGCTTTGATTCCACAGGCCAGTGGCCGAGGCCATGGACGTGGACACGCGCGCTTCGCCGAACAGCTTCTCGAACAGGTATTCGGGAAAGCTGAGCCAGCGGCGCGTGGCGCGGAACTGGTCGCCGCGATTCCGCTCCAGCCAGAGGAGCTTGGCGGGCCAATAGCTGGAATGCGGAACGCAGCCGGTGGAGGCGTGGGTGTCCGGAACCAGCGAGACCTCGGCTGAGCTGCGCGTGTCGAGCAAATGCAGGATCGGCAGCGTGGGCTTTCCGTCCGCCCCGACTCCGCAGAAACTGTGCCAGAAGGCGCTTCCGGCTATCGCGGCGATGCGGAAGCGGGCCCCATGGATCTGGCGGTGCAATTCGTCCAGGCAGTCGATGGCGTGCTGGGCCAGCACTTCGGGATCGATTTCGGCGCCGCCGTCGGGAGTGGTATGGATTCGGTAAGGCAAATGCGCGCCATAGCCTTCCATCCGGTGAGCTGTGAAATCGTGCAGCAGCGCGCGTACCGAGGAGGTGCCGATGTCGAGGCTTACAATGTAGGCATCTCTTTGGGATAAGGCTTCGGTACTGGATAACGCTTCGGTGCCGGGTAAGGCTTCGGTGCTGGATAGGGTGCTCACGACAATGCTCCGTTATAACATGCTGGCGCCCGGCGACCGCGTGGTGGCGGCGGTGTCGGGCGGAGCGGACTCGGTGTGTTTAGTTGCGGCGCTGTGCGAACTTGCGAGCCGTTTGGGCTTCTCCGTGGCCGGCGTGGCGCACCTGAATCACAAACTGCGCGGCGAGGCATCCGAGGAAGACGAGCGTTTCGTTGCGGCGCTGGCCCAGTGCCATGGCGTGGCGTTCTACCGCGAAGAGGCTGCGGCTGACGGTGCAGGCAGCGGTACACGGGGCAATCTGGAACAGTGGGCGCGGCGCGAACGGCTCCAGTTCTTCTCCCGGCTGATTCGCGAGGGCAAGGCGAATCGCATCGCTACGGGTCATACCCGGGACGATCAAGCGGAGACGCTCCTGTTCCGGTTGCTGCGCGGCTCGGGCCTGGCGGGCCTGGCCGGAATTCTGCCCGTGACCGCCGAAGGTTTGATTCGCCCGCTGCTGGACGTCGGCCGCGCCGAGGTGCGGGAGTTCCTGCGCTCCCGCGGGATCGCGTGGCGCGAGGACGCATCCAACCAGGACCGCCGCTTTGCGCGAAATCGCATCCGCCATGATCTACTGCCCCGGCTCGCCCGGGAATGGAATCCGGAGATCGCTGGGGCGCTGGGGCATCTGGCGGATTTGGCCGGTGAAGAGGAGCGATGGTGGCAGGTCGAGATTGGGACGATCGCGGATAAGCTACTTTCTAAAGTGGATGGCGGCGTCGAGATTCGGGCGGAGGAGCTGACGAGGTTGCCGAGGGCGGTTGCGCGGCGGCTGGTTCGACGGGCCGTCTCGATGGTGGGCCAAGCCCCGGAGTTCGAGCATGTCGAGAAGGTGATCGAGCTGGCCCAAAGCGGACGGGGTTCCGGATGCCTGGAACTACCAGGCGTGCTCATAGAACGATCGTTCGATTGGATGCGGTGCACGGCGCCTGGCGGGCCTCCGGAGCCCCAGCCGGTACCCGTGGAAGTGCCCGGGCGCTACCGCTGGGCCGGCGGCGAAGTCTGTTTCGAAGTTGCTGAAAAGCCGCAGCGCGCAGGCTGTGTTAGGCTGAAATGGAAGGGGCGGCGAGTTCCCGCCCGCCTTGAATTACGGGGGTGGAGAGCTGGCGATCATTACCGTCCCTGGGGACGCGCCCGGGATCAGAAGATCCAGGAAATGTTTCAGAGAGCCCGCGTACCCTCTTGGAAGAGAGCCCTCTGGCCGATTGTTACGAATGGGTCCAAGATCTTGTGGGTCAGGGAGTTTGGAGCCGCGGCCGAATTCGCTGGGGGTGGCCCGGCTCCCTCGTTGTGGATTTGGGAAGAGAATAATGGCCCGTCATGAATCATTTCGCCCGGTTCAAACGTCTGTAATGGTAGGGTCGTCTGCGACAATAGCGTCGTCCGTAGCAAAAGCCTCAATGTGGGAGCACGCATGAATTCAAGTGTCCGTAACGCAATCCTCTGGTTCATTATTCTGGCCCTGGTGGTGATGATCTGGACGGTCTTCCGCAAGCCCGCGGCTACGACCGATCAGCCGGCCTTCTCCGACCTTATCCAGAAAACCAAGAGCGGGGACGTGGTGGACGTGGTGATTAACCAAGCCACCGGCGATATCACGGGCCACTATAGGAACAAGGACGAGTTTCACTCCACCATTCCACCCACCTATAACGACTTCGTCAGCCTGATGGTGGACAAGGGAGTGACGGTCAAGTACGAGAAGGACAACAGCAACAGCTGGATGTCGATTCTTTTGCAGACCTTCCCGATCGTACTGGTGGCGGGGTTCTGGGTGTTCATGATGCGGCAAATGCAGAGCGGCGGCAACAAGGCGCTCAGCTTCGGCAAGAGCCGCGCGCGCCTGCATTCCTCGCAGCAGAAGAAGGTGACTTTCAAGGACGTCGCGGGGGTGGAGGAAGCCAAAGAGGAGTTGCAGGAAATCATCGAGTTCCTGCGGGAACCTCAGAAGTTTCAAAAGCTGGGCGGAAGGATTCCCAAGGGCGTGCTGCTGATCGGTTCGCCGGGAACCGGCAAGACGCTGCTGGCTCGCGCCATTGCGGGGGAAGCCAACGTTCCGTTCTTCTCGATCTCCGGGTCGGACTTCGTCGAAATGTTCGTGGGCGTCGGCGCCAGCCGCGTTCGCGATCTGTTCGAACAGGGGAAGAAGAACGCGCCGTGCATCGTGTTCATCGACGAAATTGACGCCGTGGGAAGGCATCGCGGCGCGGGTCTGGGCGGCGGCCACGATGAGCGCGAGCAGACGCTCAACCAGTTGCTGGTGGAGATGGACGGGTTTGAGTCCAACGAAGGCGTGATTCTGGTGGCGGCGACCAACCGCCCCGACGTGCTGGATCCGGCGCTGCTGAGGCCGGGCCGGTTCGACCGGCGCGTGGTGGTGGATCTGCCGGATATCCGCGGCCGCGAGGCCATCCTGCGGGTTCATACCAAGAAGACTCCGCTGGCGGACGACGTGGATCTAATGGTGATCGCGCGCGGCACGCCGCGGTTCGCGGGCGCGGACCTGGCCAACCTGGTGAACGAAGCGGCGCTGCTGGCGGCGCGGTCCAACCGAAAGGTGGTCACGCAATACGATTTCGAGATGGCAAAGGACAAGGTCATCATGGGCGCGGAGCGCAAGAGCCGCGTGGTGGGCGACGAAGAGAAGAAGCACACGGCCTATCACGAGGCCGGTCACGCGCTGGTGGCGCTGATGATTCCGGATGCGACGCCGCTGCACAAGGTGACCATTATTCCGCGCGGGATGGCGCTGGGCCTGACCACGTTCCTGCCTACTACCGACCAGTTCGACTTCAACAAGCGGCAGGCCGAGGCGCAAATTGCGGTGGGAATGGCCGGCCGGGTGGCCGACGAGATCTTCTGCCACATGCAATCGGCGGGCGCGAGCAGCGACATCGTGAATGCCACCGATCTGGCCCGGCGGATGGTGTGCGATTGGGGCATGAGCGAGCTGGGGCCCCTGAGCTTCGGCAAGAAAGAGGAGCAGATCTTCCTGGGCCGCGAAATCGCGCAGCACCGCGACTACAGCGAGGCCACCGCCATCCGAATTGATGAGCAGGTGCGTAAGCTGGTGGAGCAGGGCTACCAGAGAGCGCACAAGATCATCGAGGAGCAGGCGGGCGCGCTGGAGCGAGTCGCGATGGCGCTGCTGGAGCGCGAGGTGCTGGACCAGGGCGAAGTGCGCCTGCTGATGGAAGGCAAGGAACTGCCTGCATTTACCCCGGTAAATCAGCCCAAGCCCCCTGGGGACGGTGCGCAGCAGGTCATTAAACCGGAGCCGCCGCACCGGGTTCCCGGCATGCTCGAAGGCGGCCCGCAACCGGCTTGATTCCGCGATATCCCGTCTACGTCTTTGACCTGGACGGGACGCTTGTGGATTCCGCGCAAGATATTTGCGGGGCGATTCAAGATACACTTGCGGCGTACGGTCGCAGCGATGTTTCTGAGGTTGCCTTGCGCCGCTACATCGGGCGGCATCTGCTGGACATGTTTCTCGATCTCGGGTTTGAGGCCGGACGCATCGACCCGATGATCGACCATTACCGGCGCATTTATCCGCAGCGGAAGCACACGCGGACGAAGGTTTTTCCGGGCGTCGTGGAGATGCTCCAAGGGTTGAACGGAAGAAAGTCGACAGCCACCACCAAGGGCACGCCCATGACTCGCGCCGTGCTGGAACAGTTCGGGCTGATCCGGTATTTCGATCACGTGCAGGGAACCGACGGCTTTCCAGCCAAGCCCGAACCGGACGTGATTTTGGCGGCGATGAACGGATTGGGCGCGCGGCCCGAGGAATGTCTGCTGGTGGGCGACGCGCCGGCGGATATGGAAGCCGGACGGCGCGCAGGCGTGTGCACGTGCGCGGTCCGCTGGGGTTACGGAGATCCGCAAGAGATGGCACGATGGCAACCGGATTACTGGATCGACGATCCTAAGGAGTTGTTGGGGGAGCTTCTATGAAGCGCGCTGTTCTGACGTACCGGAAAGAGGAAAAGATCGCGTCCTATTCGGAGGCGCTGCGGAGCGTGGGAATCGAGCCGGTGTTCGTTACGCCCGAAAATCCGATCGATTCTCTGGACGGGATGGGGTTGGTGCTGAGCGGCGGAAGCGACCTCGATCCGGCGTCGTACGGAGCCGAAGCGGATCCGCTGACCGAGGCGCCGGACCCAGGACGCGACGCGATGGAGCAGAAGCTGCTGCGCCAGGCGCTGGAACTGGACCTGCCGGTGCTGGCGATCTGCCGCGGGATGCAGTTATTCAACGTGACGCACAAGGGCGGGACGCTCATACAGCACATCGAAGGGCATCGAGTGCCGCTGCACGACATGATGATTGGCGAGGGCACCGTTCTGGCGACGATTTTCGGTGCGGGCAAACGCTCCGTGAACTCGCGGCATCACCAGGTTGCGGGAAGGCTTGGCGAGGGGTTGATCGTTTCGGCGCGAGCGGCGGACGGAGTGATCGAGGGGCTGGAGCGGCGCGATCGCAGATTTGCGGTCGCGGTGCAGTGGCATCCAGAGGATCTGATGCCGCAGGATCGGGCGCTATTCGAAGCCTTCGGAAATGCGTTGTAGTTCGGCCAAGTCCAGCCGGCCAGTGTAAATCGCCATTCCTAGCGCGGCGTGGATGTTCATCGCCAGAACCGCACGGATTTCTTCCAGGGTGGTGATGCCGCCGGCGGCGGTGAGCTGGTGCTTGGTTGCGGCGCGGAGGCGGCGGAACCACGCAAGGTCGGTGCCCTGCATCATGCCTTCCTTGTCGACATAGGTGCACAGGAAGCCGGAACAGAAGGGCTCCAGCCGGCCGATGACTTCTTCGGCGGTGAACTCAGTGGCCACGCGCCAGCCTTTGACTACGATCTTTCCGTGCTTGGAATCGAGCGCGATGATGAGGCGTTCCGGGCCCACGGCCGCGGCGATTTGTTCCAGAGCGGGCGTGAATGCCGCAGTGCCGACTATGACGCGATGCGCGCCCTGATCGATGAGGCGGCGCGCGCGATCGGGAGTGCGGACGCCTCCGCCGACGCGGCAGCGGGCTCGGGAGGCGAGCAGCTCCACCAGCGCACTGTTTTCGGAATTGCCGATCGCGGCGTCAAGATCGATGACCTGGATTTCGGGGAAGGCCGCGAATTTACGCAGCATCTCCAGAGGCGCGTCGCCTTCGAGGGCCTTATCGCGGCCCTGCACAAGCTGGACGACCTTCCCGTCCATGAGATCGATGCACGGGAGAATCATAGGCGTACCGGAATGCCGCGCGCGGCGAGAAACTGTTTGAGGTCGCCGACGGTGTAGGCGCCGTAATGAAAGACCGAGGCGGCGAGAGCGGCGTCGGCTCCGGCTCCGGTTTCCGCCAGAACCTCTAGGAAGTCTTCGGGCTTTCCTGCGCCGCCGGAGGCGATCACCGGAATCTGCGTGGCCTCGCGGACGGCGCGGGTGAGAGGGCAATCGAAACCGGTCTGGACGCCGTCAGTGTCCATGGAGGTGAGCAGGATTTCGCCGGCCCCGACCTCTTCGCCTCGGCGCGCCCATTCGACGGCGTCTATACCTTCGTCGTGGCGGCCGCCGCGGGTGTAGACGTTCCAGGCGGCCGCTCTGCCGAAAAACCCGCACGGACCCACACTACGTTCGCCCGGCATTAGCCGCTCGGCGTATTTTTCATCGCCATTGGTGGGCCGCCGGCCCGTGGGCACTCCCTCACGGTCGCGGTTCAGTAAGGGGTTGCGTCTGCGGGCGTCGATGGCCAGCACTACCGCCTGCGCGCCGAACTCGGCGCTCAATTCGGAGATGAGCTCGGGACGCCGCACGGCCGCGGTGTTGACGCTGACTTTATCCGCGCCGGCGTGAAGGATGCGGCGAGCGTCGTCAACGGAGCGGATACCGCCGCCGACAGTCAGTGGGATGAAGACCTCGCGGGCGGTACGGGCCACGACGTCAACCATGGTGTCGCGATCGTCGCTCGAAGCGGTGATATCGAGGAAGACAAGCTCATCCGCGCCCTGCTGGTTATAGCGTGCGGCGAGCTCGACCGGATCGCCGGCGTCACGCAGGTTGACGAAGTTCACGCCTTTAACCACGCGGCCGGCGGTGACGTCGAGGCAGGGAATAATTCTTTTTGCTAACATTCGATAAAATTGCGCACGATGGTCTGGCCGATTGCGCCGGATTTCTCGGGATGGAACTGGACGCCGGCGACATTCTCGTGCTCAAGAATGGCGGTGTAGGGTACGATGTAATCGCAGGTCGCGGCGGTGGCCGGGACGACGGGGCAGTAGTAGCTGTGTGCGAAATAGAGGAACGGGGTGTCGCCTGCTCCACGAAGCAGACGCGTTGCGCGGCGCGGCTGGACCTGATTCCAGCCCATGTGGGGGATGCGCTCACGGCCTTGGAATCGCGCGACGGCGCCTTCGAAAATGCCGAGGCCTCGCGCTTCAGGCGCTTCTTCGCTTAATGTGAACAGAGCCTGCAAGCCCAGACAGATGCCTAGGAAGGGAACTCCCGCGCGGATGCGTTCGATCAGTGTCTCACGGACGCCCAGATCGTCGAGGGCGCGCATCATCTGACCGAAGTGGCCCACGCCGGGGAGGATGATTTTGGAGGCTCGGCGGAGACCGGCGGAGTCGCGCGTTAATTCGTAGGACGCGCCGATGGCGTCGAGCGTATTCTTGACCGATTGGAGATTACCGGCGCCGTAGTCGAAGATGGCAATCATTGGTCGATCCTCATAAAAGCCCCTTGGTAGACGGAAGTTGTTGCTTCAGGCGCGCGTCCTTGGAACAGGCGTAGCGCACGGCTCGCGCGAAGCCCTTGAACACGGCCTCGATCTTGTGATGATTGGAGCGTCCGTACAGAACCTTGACATGCAGGTTCGCTCCGGCGTGATTCACGAATCCGCCGAAGAAATCCTCCAGTAATTCGGTTTGAAGATCTCCCACCAGGCGGGTCTTGACGAGGTCTTTATAGACCAGTGCGGGACGGCCGCCGAGATCGACGGCGACGACAGCCAAAGTTTCATCCATGGGCTGGACGAAGTATCCGGCGCGATTGATGCCGCGGCGGTCGGCCAGAGCTTGGGAAAATAACTGGCCCAGCACGATGCCGCAGTCCTCGACGGTGTGGTGCTGATCGACGTCCAGGTCGCCGGTGGCGCGCAACGTGAGATCGAAGCCGCCATGTTTAGCGAACAATTCCAGCATGTGATCCAGGAAACGGATTCCAGTGGAAATGTTGTAGGTGCCTCGGCCTTCGATGCGCAGGCTGCCGGCGATCTGGGTCTCTTTGGTGGTGCGTTCAATGGCGGCTCTTCTCATAGGGCGTTCTCAATCTGGTTGACGTTTTCAAGGATGGCGACAGCGTTCTCCTGATGGAAGAGCCGAGCAAGTTGCTCACGGCTCGAATGTCCCGGCGCGATGACGCCGATGAAGGGCACGCCAGCGGCGGACGCGGAGCGCGCATCGTCGATGGTGTCGCCGACATACCACAGCTTGCTGCCAGGCTTCATGCGCTGGATGGAATGCAGGCCTTCGGGCGCGGGCTTGGGCGTGGAGACGTGCTCGGCGCAGACGATGGGATCGAAACGGATATCGGGAGCGAAGCGGGCCAGCGTGATATCGAGCTCATAGCGCAGGCGGCCCGTGAAGATGGCCAGATCGAAGTGCCGGCTCAGGCGCTCCAGAAGGCCGGGTTCGGGAATCCAGGTCTCGCGGCGAATCAGGCCATCGCCGCCCTTGCCTCCATCGCTTCCCAGGAAGACGTCGTTGAAGTAATCTACGACCGTGCCATATTCCACTTCGACGCCCAAATCGGAGGCGATCTTCTGCGACAGGGCCCAATCGTTGTTCCAGCCGCCGGCGTTCTTGTATTGCTGGATCAAATCGCGCGCGATGCGGTTGCCGGTAAAGTGCTCGACGGTCTGCACGATGGCTTCTCGGTAGGATTCAGTCACCTCCGCGAGAACGCCGTCCATGTCGAAGACTATGATTGAGTCCATAGCCTCTCCAGGTCCGCCAAGAAACGAAAGGTTGAGAACCGGGTCCCCAGCGTTACCCTTACGCAGCCGGGGATTTCGTAGCTGCGGTCGCGGACCAGAATGTCGCGTTCGCGAAGGGCGTCGCGGATCGGGATGGCCCGGTCACCCAGATACATCAACACGAAGTTGGCCTGGCTGGGGAAATAGCGGATACCGAGTTCGTCAAGGCCGCGGCAAACGTCTTCGCGGGACTGCAACACTTCCGCAACGTATTGCTTGACGTACTCGGTATCTCGAACGGCGGCGCGGGCCGCGACAACGGCGAGCGCGTTCACGCTGTAGGGCGACTGCGCTTTGCGCACCCACCGCATGTTTTCCGCGTTTGAAAAAAGGCAGCCGCAGCGCATCGCGGCCATACCGTAGACTTTCGAAAAGGTGCGGCTGACAAAGAGATTCTTGTATTCGCTAACCCATGGGAGCGCGGTAATCCCGCAGAACTCGAAGTAGGCTTCGTCGATGAGCACTGCGGCGTGCGGCGCTGCGTCGAGGATTCGCGAGATGGCATCCAGGCCGATACCACCGCCGGTGGGATTGTTGGGGTTGGAGATCAGTATCGCTCGCGTCGAAGGCTCGACGGCGGCGAGGAAAGTCTCGAGCGGGAATTGAAGATCCGCGGGGTAATCGATCTCGCGCACGGCCGCGCCGGCGAGCTGAGAATAGAACTTGTACATCGCATAAGAAGGCTTCATCATGAGGACGTCCGCGCCTTCGTCGAGGAACGTGTTGACCAGAAGCTGAATGGCTTCGTCAGTGCCATTGGCGAGCGTGAACTCATCGCTTTGAACCTGGAAGAATGCGGCGAGGTCGTGGTGCGCGGCGGCGTATTCAGGATAAATCGATAGGTGATCGGCGGTGAGATATTGGCTCAACGCCTCGATGACATGGGGGGAGCAGCCGACGGTGTTCTCATTGAAATCGAGACGCAGCTTGCCCTCGCGGCCGCCGCTGGGCGGAGAATAGGGCGCCATGCGGCGCACGGCTTCACGCGGGCTAAGAGCGGCCCTCATGATCGACGGGCCTCAACAGAACGGGCGTGGCCTTCCAGGCCCTCGGCGCGCGCAAGGGTGGTGATGGCAGGCGTCAGCCGCGTCAGCGCTTCGAGCTTCAATTCCTGCACCGAAATCACTTTCACGAAATCCGCCGAAGACAGGCCGCCGCGCAGACGGGCCGCTCCGGAAGTGGGCAGGACGTGATTGGGGCCGGAGGCGTAATCGCCAGCGGCTTCGGGGCTGGCCGGCCCTAAGAACACGGAGCCTGCATTTTGGATCGAGCCGAGCAGCGAGGGATCGTGCAGGGCCAGATGCTCCGGCGCAAGGGCGTTGGAAAATTCGACGGCTCGATCGAGCGTATCGACGATCACGATGGCGCCGTTGGCCTCGATGGATGGACGGGCGACCGCGGCGGTTGGAAGTGTGGAGAGTTGGCGCTCGATTTCGGCGGCGACGGCTTCCGCAAGCGCACGGGAGGTGGTGAGGAGGATGGCCGATGCGTCAACGTCGTGCTCGGCTTGCGCGAGCATGTCGGCTGCGATCCAAGCCGGAAGGCGCGGTTCCGCGCCGTGGGGATCGCCCTCGGCGGCGATGATGACGATTTCGGTGGGGCCGGCGACGAAGTCGATTCCGGTGTCGCCGGCGATCAGTTTCTTGGCGGCGGCGACATAAATGTTCCCCGGTCCAACAATACGGTCGACGCGCGGGACGGTTTCGGTTCCAAAAGCCAGCGCCGCGATGGCCTGCGCTCCACCCATTTGAAAGAAGTGCGTGACGCCGAGCCAGACCGCGAGGCCGAGAATCTCTGCACTCGGGTGAGGGCAGGCGACGCAGGTGGTCTTGACGCCGGCGACTTGCGCGGGAATCAC
>Ga0210394_10003735_pt1 | contig 18606 bp, 18 predicted proteins | sample IncBWC12MmetaG_FD_160121 | JGI IMG/M metagenome (GOLD analysis project Ga0210394, IMG submission 160121) | Forest soil microbial communities from Barre Woods Harvard Forest LTER site, Petersham, Massachusetts, United States - Inc-BW-C-12-M | ecosystem: Environmental > Terrestrial > Soil >... | reverse complement strand
CCGTCGGCATCAACACCGAATCCACCTACAACTGGAAGGCCAGCCAATGGTCGGTGCCCGTCAACCTCACGCTCACTCAGATTCTCAAACTCGGCAACCAGCCGCTGAGCCTACAGGTCGGCGCGCGTTACTGGGCGGACACTCCCGACGGCATCGGTCCGAAGGGCTGGGGTTACAGGTTCCAGCTGACCCTCCTGTTCCCGAAGGCGAAGTGATCGTTACGGCGCCAGACGACGATCTTCGCCACATCCCATCGCTCGGTGCGGCATGCGCGGTAGTGCTCACCAACATCGCTGCGAAGCAGCCGGCAAACACGGTCCCTCGCGCGTCCACTCTGTCCCGCATCAAGGCCTCGTGGCGAAAGATGTATCTAGCATGCGCGACCGACGGATGACTCGAAATTGTGTTTGAGCGTGTACTGCCGTCCAACTGGTATGCTCGATAGACCACAAGGCTGATGGACCTGATCAATGTCCAACATCACCGATTTCCCTCTGCTGGTGTTCGCGGCTACTCTCGCTGTCATATGGGGCTCGATCCGCTTGGGAGTGATCCTTTCTTCCAGGTTCGGGACCCTCCAAGAAGACGTGCGCAAGGACCTCGAAACAGTCCAGGCCGCCGCCCTCACCCTGCTCGGGTTGCTCATCGGATTCGCCTTCTCGATGGCGGTCAGCCGTTACGAAGAACGCAAGATGTACGAGGAGGCGGAAGCTAACGCGATCGGCACCGAATACGTCCGGGCCGACCTGCTGCCGGCCGCCAATGGGGCGAAGGTGCGCGCGCTGCTGCGAGACTACCTCGAACAGCGGATGCAGTTCTACGTGGCGCGCGATGCCCAACAAGCGCGGCAGATCAACACTCGTACGACTCCCCTTCAGATGCAACTGTGGTCCGAAGTCGCGGGTGCCGCGGCGGTGCAGGCGACGCCGATGGTCGCACTGGCAGTTTCCGGCATGAACGAGGTGCTCGATTCGCGCGGCAACGCCGTGGCTGCCCGGCAGAACCGGCTCCCGTCGGCGTCATGGAGTCTGCTGGCGGTCGTTGCTGTCATCTGCGCGCTGCTCCTCGGGTTTGGCGTCCGGGGTGCTCAGGGAGAACGCATGCTGGCACTGGTGGTGCCGCTGACCGTAGCACTGGCGTTTCTGCTCATCGCTGACATCGACAGCCCGACCAGCGGCGTCATTCGCGTAATTCCGGAGAATCTGGCCGCTTTGTCGAGCTCACTGAGCGCGCGGTAGGGAGCACGCCCCTGCCGGGCGCGAGAACCCGCGGCTGGCGGCCAAGCGATGCGTCACCGGCAGCCTTGCCAAGCTTCACCAGCGGAAGGTGGCCCCGACCATCGGGCCGCTGAAATAGATCTCCTGGATCCTGTTGTTGCTACCTGTTGGCTTGTATTCGAGATACCGCCAGAGCGCACCGATCTGACCCCAGTCGAATGAATAGGCGAGGCCTCCGGCCACCTGAAAGCTGTTCCACGAATCACCCGTGCCGCCATCGAGATAAAACGGCACTGACCATCTCCTGTCCGTGCCGAAGGCATACTGGCCCTTCCCTCCGATGATTCCGTTCCAGACGTCGGCGTCCGCCCGGGAGCTGCCGGTGCGATTGGCAGGCGGGAGCGGTCCCAAAGCGCCGGTGATCGACCAGTCCAGTGTGTTGCTCAGGTCCACGTAGCGGACGCCGACGAAGAGGTCCAAGGTCCAGTCCGGGCCGGCCACTACGCGGTATTCCGGTGCGACCGTCACTATCCAGGTTTTAAGGCTCTCGCGGAGGTCCGCGCTGGTGGTGGCAGGAATCCCGATGTTGCCGATCGAGAAGTCGCGGGTATTCGACTTTGTGGCACCGAGGTTCATGTAGATGACATCGGCGAAGGCACCCCAGGCACCGTAGTGCGCATCGAACGCGCCCAGCGCCGCCAAATTCAGGTGGTTGATGAGCGTGTTCGCGTTGACGCTGATGTCCTGACTGGTCCCGAGCACCGGGAAGTCCACCGTGCCATGGACATCCGGGAGCCATCCGTACAAGGTAGCGGAAAACCTCCAGGCGTCGGATTGGCCGGTGGCAAACACTGCGTCGGCAGACGCGAGCGCTGGCAGGAGCGCTGCGGTAGCGGACACCAAGAGGCCTACCCCACGGCGGAGGCGAGCGCGAACTCCGATTGCACCCCGGGTGACGACGAGCGCGGCGCCGAGGGGGGCCCAATTGCAGCAATTCAAAGCTCTGGCGTTCATATATATCGCTGCTCCCTACCGGTTGATGAACAGCCGCCGCATGCGGAAAGTGTGAGATTCTTTTGAGCTCGTCACGAGTCCCTCGTATGCGCCGACCGCGATTCGCGGGCATCCAGTCCGTCAGCTCATCGCTGACTTTCGTCTGTCACAATTGAAGTCCGCATGTCGGATCGCCGACAAGCACCAAGGGCGTGCCGACCGGGCCCGCCGAGTGGGGCTGGACGCGTCGAAACAGTGCGCGGACCCTGCTTCAGTACCTGACCATGTACTGATGTGACTCGAGGCACACCGAAAACGCTTTTCTGAAGGCGTCGAGCTGCTGGGCTTGGGTCTGGTTGGCCGCCTGAACCTGTTGCTTCGCCTGCTGCGAGGCCTGCTGCTGCTGTTGAGACTGCTTGGCCTTGCCGGCGAGCAACCCGACCCCCGCACCGATTGCCGCACCCTTGCCCGCATCCCCGGCTATTGCACCGATCAGGGCGCCACCCGCAGCGCCGCCGACCGCGCCCTTTGCCCCGGCGCCGGCGGTGGCCTGCTGCGTCTGCTGTTGCTGCTGCGCCGCCTGCTGCTGCGCAGCCTGTGTGTTCTTAGCCACTTGGAAGGGGTCATTGCCCGTGTTCTGAACCGCCCAGTTATAGCAGGTGGTCTCATCCGTTGCCTGCTGACTCGGCGCCTGCCCGGCGCTCGGAAAGGCATAGACGTTGAGCGTGGCTGCAAGCGTCTTCTGTCCCGTTGGGGCACTGACGGGTGGGGTCTGGGCGCTCGCGGCGGAAATGGCCGCGGCCGCGGCGATGATGGCAAGGACGTTCGGCGTTCGCATCGCAAGTGTCCTCAATCTTCAATAATTGGTCAGGCTTAGGGCGCCGGCGTGCATGCACCGAACACGCTGATGGTGGTGCCATCGAGCGCGAGTGCAAACGACGCCAAGCCGGTGTCTTCGGCTATCACCAGACTGAACACGCGACCGCTCTCCATGCCCTGGATGAATATGCGGCCGCTGTCGCGTGCCAGATGAGTGAATGGCGAGCTACGCTGCTGGCCGCTCGTGGGTGGCGTGCTCAAGGTCTTCTTGGTGAGGTCCACCTGAATGGCCGGCGGCATATTCCACACAGCCGGCGACCCGGAGTCGCAACCCCTGAATGCCTCACAGCGCGTCACCTCCGTGGACGTGCACAGGAGCCGCCCCGCGCCGGAGAGGTTGTCGGCCTGTGCTATCAAAGGAATGGCGGCGATCGCGCCGATGACCAGACTGCGGGATATCCTATGGTTCATGGTATTTCAATCCCGTTGCAAGCAGCGAAATCAATGATAAGGCCTTACCACTCTCTTTGAAAAGCGCCCCCTTGGGCCATTGAATCTCACGCGCGGCGGCTGTACCGCGACACTAGGCGAGTGACGAGCCCGCGCAGGATGAGATACGGCACGATCGCCAGCAGCAAGGCGACGATGAGGGCCTCCCCAGGATAGACGAAGCGCAACTCGAGGAACTGGTAGACGACATCCAGGGCCAACGCGAGCACGAACACCTTGCCGACGCTCTTCCAGCCATCCTTGAGCAGCTCGGCGCGGGCCGTCGGGTCGGTGGCGATGGTCCAAAAATACGGCGGTTTGCCAGCCCTGGCGTCCTTGAGGCCCGAGCGAATTGCCAGGAGCGCGGCCATGGTCGGCTGCAGTACTAAGCGAAACTTCATCGGCCCGCTGACGCGGTTGACCATGTTCTCGGCGAATCTCAGCCAGACGTCCTCCATTGCCACGGGCTCCTTCAGAACAATCGGGTGATGATACTGATGAACATGAACAGACCCGCCGCGGACATGATGAGCGCGATGACGAAAGCCGGTCGCCAGATGCGAAAGTGCTGGCCACGGTGCAGGTCCCTTAGCGTCTGCCAGTATTCTATAGTGCCGATCACAATCGCGACCGTGCCCAGCCCGGTCAAAAAGAGGCCGACGTCGCGCGGGCTGTGATCGTTCCGCAGAGCTTCCCCTCGTTCCTGCATGAGTCTGGCCGCCTCCTGGAGAATCTTGTAGATCGTAAACCCAAAACTCATCAGCGAAAGGCCAGTTCTGATCCATGCCATCAGCGACCGGTCGCCCGCCATGATCGTACGATGCATGGCGAGGTCCGTGCGCTGCTCCGCAAGCTCGTTGGCGGTCAGGGTGATTTGCTCTGTCATATCGACGACAGGGAGGTTTCTGGGGCGACCGGCGGCACCATCCATAGGCGTGACGTCGCACAACGTGTGAGCGTGCCACCCAACAACAGGAGAACATATCCCATGCCTCCCGACTCGGCAAGAATCGGGTTCCCAAGGGTGCCTGAGCTGCGCCCATCCATGTGACGGCCGGGAGGAGGATATTGCGCGCTGAGCCCCGAGCCGGCGAAGATCGAGAATGATTCCGTGCAGGTCGCTTCGATGACGCCCGCCCGCCAATTTATGAGCGACAGCGAACCACTCGACCCCCCGGCCAGCTCGCCAATCGTCGCTAACTTTTCCCTGGTCGTCGGCGGCCCGTTCTACGCGCTATTGCGCCGCCTGAGACTCGTCGAGCCCGCACCCAATGTCGGCGGACGAATTGCGATGCTCTTCGTGCTGACCTGGGTGCCGTTGGCCTGCCTTGCCGCTTTGCAGGGGGTGCTGTTCGGGCACAAGGTCAGCTTACCCTTGCTGTATGATTTTTCGATGTACGGCCGCTACTTCGTCGGGCTGCCGTTACTGGTCATCGCCGAGGTCGTGATCGACCCCAAGGTCCGTCGCGTGATCTCGACGTTCGACAACTCGGGGCTCATCGGTGCGACGGCTCTGTCGCTCTATCATGCGGCACTCGAAGATATTTTACGTCTGCGAAACTCACGCCGGGCGGAACTAGTGCTGCTCGTACTGGCGTCATTGCCGTTTTTCATGCTCGTCGACCAGAAGGAGTGGACTTCCGAGGGACTTACGACATGGCATGGCAATGCTTCCGGAGGTCTGAGCGACGCTGGCTGGTGGTTCGCCTTCGTCAGCAGTCCGATCCTTCGCTTTTTGCTATTGCGCTGGCTCTGGCGCTATCTCATCTGGAGTCTTCTGCTGTTCCGCGTGATGAAGCTTGATCTGAACCTGATGCCGACGCATCCGGATCTAATGGGTGGATTAGGATTCGTACTGGACGCGCAGCGGCATTTTGGGATTCTGTTTACCGGAATCGGCAGCTTCATTGCCGGCCGCTATGGAAATTCCATTGCGTATTTCGGCGCATCGGTTGGCAGTACGACGATGCCGATGATTGTATTTGTGGTTATCGCCGTGATCATTGTGCTTTGTCCGCTAGCCGTCCTCAGTCCCAGGTTGAGTGCGCTGCGAACCGCCGGCCTTGCCCGCTACGGGCAACTGGCAAAGAAGCTGACAGAATCTTTCGACGCGAAGTGGACCGGGGAGGGGCAGGGGGGCGGGGCACGCGGATCGCTACTCGGTAGTCCGGATCCATCGTCTATGGCAGACTTTGTACGCAGTTATAATGTAATTCTGGATCTCAAGGTTATTCCCGTCGACCGAAAGTTGCTGTTGCAGGTCGCAGCGGAGGCCGCCGCTCCGCTCGCGATCGTTTTGTTTGCTGCGACGCCGGCAGAGCGCATCGTCGTCGGCGTGCTTAAAGTGCTGCTCTAGATCGAATGATGCAAAATTGCCGCAATCGCGGTGTCCCGCCGCCCAATTGTCGTTGGCCGAAATCTAACATCTATAGGAGATCTCCGATGTTCTCGCATTTGCTCCCTTCACGTGTGATTGGCGCAGCCGCGGTCACGTTCGTGCTTGGCGTCGGCGCCCCGTTGATTGCTGCAGCGCAATCGTCGAGCTCGCCGTTCCCCGGGTTGGAGCTGGTCAACTCAAAGAGTGTCGACAAGCTCTACCGCCGTCCCGATGTGGACTCTTCCGCCTACCAGAAAATACTGATCGGCGAGCCCGTGGTCGAGTTCAGCAAAAACTGGAACCCGCGCAACTACGGGAGTTCCGGTCTCTCGGCCGAACAGCTGAAGAAGATCCGTGTCGATCTTGCGGATCTGGCGAAGAGCACGTTTGCGAAGGTGCTCGCTGATGGTGGGTACCAGATCGTCACCGAAGCGGACGACGGTGTGCTCGAGATCACACCTAACATTATCAACCTCTATATCAGCGCTCCGGATACGCAGACGGCGGGCCGTTCGAGAACCTACACGATGGACACCGGCTCCATGACCCTCGCGTTGCAGGTGAGCGACTCGGTCACGGGGACATTGCTGGCGGTGGCCTACGATTCGAAGCGCGGCTCGAGTACCGGCAGCTTGCAGTGGAGCACCTCCGTCTCCAATCGCGCCGCAGCTGACCGCGTCCTTACCGGGTGGGCTGGGCAGATGAAGCGCGAACTGGACGCGGCGCGCGCCAAGTAACAGACCCCGCTACGGCCGGGCGCGAGCCCCTGCGCGTTGCGCAGCCGTGGCGGATGCGTCCTTAAGCCAAGGCCCTCGCGCTTTTGCGTTCGCCGATCACCTTGCGTGCACGCGCGAGATCAGCAAGTATCGAGCTACGGTCGCAGGGAGATTCCTAATAATGCTTAACCTGGGCAGGTTTCTCTCAATGCTGATCGCATGCGGGGCACTCCTCGCAGGCTGCGCGCATACCAACGCGCGCACGGACTTCGATCCGTCTGCCGACTTCGTGAGCTACCACACGTACTATTGGGCCGGCGGCAAGGACATTACCGGCGGGGGCAATCTCGAGAATTCCCTGGCCGACAAGCGCATCAAGGACATCATCACCGCACAACTGTCGTCCAAGGGCCTCAGCGAGGTGACGGAGAGCGCGAAGCCCGATCTCGTGGTCCTGTACTGGATCGGCTCCAAGGACAAGACGTCAGTTGAGAGGGTGCCCGGCACGGCCACGTCTGCGAGAGTGGTCTGGAGCCGATACGACCCCTATTGGGGCGGGCGCTGGGGGCGCACCTATGACGAAGTGGTGGTGCGCAACTACACCGAGGGGACGCTCATCGTCGACCTCATCGATGCCGATACAAAGCAGCTCGCGTGGCGTGCCTATCTCGTGCAGACCGTCCACAAGGACCCGCAGAAGACGGCGCAACGGGTCGAAGCGAATGCGATGGCGGCGTTCGCCCAATATCCACCGGCCAAGGGCGTACCTCCCGGCAAATAGGGGTGCGGGGCTTCGCGGCCGGCGCCGTCAGCCAGAGAAAAGCCCGATACCTTGGCATCCCGGTTCTTACCGGCGGCTGCCGCGCGTCCCTTGCGCGGAAGCGTTGCTGGCAGCGCCGCCGCCTTGGCGGTTCATTTGATACTGCTGGGCTTGTTGTGCGCCGCGCTGCCGGGCGGCAGCGTCGCGGTCGAGCTGCGCAATCGGGTTCGTGGGCTGCCGGGAAGCATTGAGGCGGGCTTGCGCCGGCATGCGCGTCGGTGCGGACGTGGAGGGCAACGTTCCTGTGGATGGGGTTCCCACGGCGGGCGTGCGTGCGGAGGGGGCTCCTGCCGAGGGTCGCAGCTGCGCCGGGCGTGACGAGGCGCTGCCGTTTTCGCCACTGGGCCTGGCCTGCGCTGCGCCGGGTTGAGTGGTCGCACGCGTTTGAGCGGCGGCCCGTTGTTGTGGGGCTTGCGATGACGCGTACGGCGTAGCGGGCGGATTAACGCCGGACCAGCCGCCGTTGCCGTACTTCTGCCAGTTTCCGCTCGAATCCTTCTTGTAGACATTGCCGTCCTTACCCGCATACAAGTTGTTGTCCTTGTCTCGGCCCACGAAGCCGGAGCCTCCGCGACCGACTCCTCCCACAACGGCTCCGCCCTCTGAGGTTCGACCTCCCGCGATAGTGCCGTTGGCATTGGATCGATGCGCAGTCTGCACCCATTGATTGCCGCGCACTGCAACGGAACTGCCCCACCGTTCATAGGCATTCGAGCCTTGGCGAGTGGCGGCATACGTTCCGGTCCAGGGATTGTAGGCCTGGGCGACGGTCGCGCTTCCGCCATACGTTTGCACCGTTGCCGCTCGTCCGTAGAAGCCGGTGGACGGGTTGTACCAGGCGGATCTGCTCGCGGTGCCGTACGGACCGTAGACGGATCGCTGCGCGTAATAGCCGCCGCTGTAATAGTTGTAATGCACCCCAACGCCGTACGTGCGCGGATAGCCCACGTAATAAGGCACGGGGTAAGGTCTGGGTGGGTAGTACACGTACGGGGGATACCGGTAGCCCGTGCCGTAGGCGATCGTGGCACCGACGGCCAACCCCAGCACGAACGTTCCCATGTAACCTGACGTGTAGCCGCAGGTGACCGTCTGCGGAGTTGATTCATAGATGCGCACGTAGGTCACGTTGTAGACCGGGCTGCTCGGAGGAATCTGATAGATCGACGCGGGTACGGTGGTGGCAGTTTCCCAGGGCCCATTGGCGCTACGGGACATGAACCAGACGCCCTGGAAGCAGAGGTAATAAAGATCGCCGACCTTGATGACCTTACTGTCGGTGTTGATGGCGTAAGACAGCTTCGTGGTCTCGATCGGCTTGAACTGCGGGACACCCTGATAGCTGACCTTCACCGCCGCGGCCGCATCCGCCTTGTTCACGACCGCAAGCGTGGGAACCTGGGCCATCATCACCGCTTCGCGCGCCTGGTCGGTGCCCGGCACACTGGGCAGGACGCGGGCCGCGGGACTGTCCGCAGGAATCTTGGCGAAATCCGCCGGCAACCGGTCGCTCGTGAACGACCAGGGGCCGGTGCGCTGCAGCGCCGCGAACCAGCGCCCGGACGTCAGGTAATAGAGCCGATTCGTCGTGCTATCGATGAAGAAATCACTGTCTGTATTGGTGGCATAGGCCAGACTTGTTTCCTGAATGGTCGCCCATTTGGGCTCACCGTCGAAAACGATCAGCTCCGCTGCGTCGTTGCTGTAGAAAACTCTCGGCGCCCGCGCGTTCGGGGGAATGCTGAGTGGGACGGATTTTTTCACCTCGGCCCATTCATCGGGCAACTTTGCCATGTCAGGCGGCAGAGTCGTGGCGAGCGTCCAGGGGCCATTTAGCCCAGCTGCCTGCAACCACAGGGGAGCCTGCAAAAGATAAAAGCGTTGCCCCGCGCTATCGAAGAAGAGATCCCAGTTGGCGTTGACGATGATCTCAAGGGAAGCCTGAGGCACCGGCGCTCTTATGGGTTCGCCGTCCACGAGCAGCAGGATCGCCGGCTCGGTGCTCACGAAGATCCTGGGTGCAACGGATTTGAGAGCCAGACCCTTGCCCGGCGCTGCCTGATCCTCTGTCGCGGCGAGCATGCGATCCAGCGAGATCGGTACCGCCTCCTTCGGGAACAGCTCTTCTGCAATGGTACGCATGTTCTGCTGCGTCGCCTCGTCCAGGGAAGGGAAGACCGCACTGGTCACGCGGATATCGTGGATGACGACAGTCCGCTCCTCCATGTCGGTATCGGTCTGCGCCTGCAGGGTGATCATTCCCGTGATGCTCTCCCCTCCAGCCGGGGTGAGCACGACGGCCACCCGGCCATCGAGCTGGCGATAATCTGCCCAGGCATCAACCTGCGGCTGGTAATAGGTCAGCCGGTTGCCATCCTTCACGATCTGGCGAGGCCAGTCTTCCGTTGGTGCCGATTCTTGTTGAGCAGGGGCCGAGGTTGGTGTCGCAGCTTGAGTCGTTGGCGCTGATTCAGTCTCTTTCTTTGCGCTGCATCCGCAGACGAGAGTGACGCACACAAGTGCGATCACGAAACCCCGCATCGGCTTGAATCGGTTCACGCGCCACTCCTTGAATCGGACAGCAGGGGATCACTGCGTGCTGGGGAGCTGCATGATCTCATCAGCAAATCGGCCCTGGCGAAGGAGCCCGGCCATGGTCTTCATCGCCGGGTCGATGTGCTTGAAGAACAGCTTGTACCCGGCGCACAGGTAATTGAGCCCAGGCTCGCCGTCCGGAGTCGTGATGAAGCGGTTGCGCGGACACTCCCCGTAGCAGGCAAACAGCACCTCGCACTCGCGGCAATACTTCGGCAGGCTGTCGAGCTTGTGCTGACCGAAGGCGCGCTGCTTCGGTGAGGCTACCAGCTCGCCCATCGGCGTCTCGCGGATATTTCCCAACAGGTAGCCGGGCTCGACGTAGTGATCGCAGGAGTACAGGTCGCCGTTGTGCTCCAGAGCGAGCGCGTTGCCGCACGTCGGTGAAAAGATGCACAGATTGTGCTGCCCGAGCCAGCTTCCCAGTGCCACATCGAAGGTCTGCACGAACACTTTCCCCACATCGCGCCTCACCCACTCATCGAAGATGGTGATGAGGAAGCGGCCGAATTGTTCGGCGCGGACCGAGCGATCGGTGACCTGCCCGCCGTGCTGGGTATACAGCGGCCGGTCCCCACCGGGCCGCTTGCCCCAGCCGAGGTTGGCAAGAGGGATCAGCGCCTCGGTAGTGCGCTCCACAATGGGGATGAACTGCAGGTACCCAGCCTGCAAGTCATCGCGAAAGAATCGGTACACCTCGAGCGGATAATCGGCGTTCGCGGCGTGAATCGTGCACAGGATATTGACGTCCACTCCATGGCGGTGCAGCACCTCAAACCCGCGCATCACCTGATCGAAGCTCCCGGCGCCACGCTTGTCGACTCGATACGCATCGTGCATGTGCTTGGGGCCGTCGACGCTCAGCCCTACGAGAAAGCGGTGCTGCTTGAAGAACGCGCACCATTCATCGTTCAACAAGGTGCCGTTGGTCTGAATCGTGTGCAAAATACTCTGGCCGGGCTTGCGGTACTGCTCGACGTATTCCATAGCGCGCCGGAAGAAGTCGATCCCCATGAGGGTCGGTTCCCCGCCCTGCCAGGCGATGTTGACTTCACCAAGGGGCTGAGCCGCAAGGAGCTGGCGGATGTACGCCTGCAGCAGCTCGTCCGACATGCGAAAGCGGTCGCCGGGATAGAGCATTTCCTTGGAAAGGAAGAAGCAGTACTTGCAGTCCAGGTTGCATATCGCACCGGTGGGTTTGGCGAGCACGTGAAACATCAATGGCTGTGCACTCACGCCGCTATGCCTCGTGTCTCGTGGGCCCTCACGGCTTCGCGAAGGTTGAAGAACATGCGCTCGCTGCCCAAAGCCTGACCCAGCGGGGAACGCCTGATTACCTCAAGGGCCAGCGGGTTCAGCGCGCACAGCCAGAGTGAAACCCCGTGCTCCCGCATCTTCTCCTCCGCCTGCGTCAGGGTGCGCAGCGCCGTGTACTCGAAGTCCGGGATGGCGCTGCATTCCAGGATCACCACCTGAGGATGCGCCTCCTCGATCAACGCCGCCAGCCGTTCCCGGGCTTGCGGGGTACTGGCGAAGGTCATCCGGCCTTCGGTCCTTACGATCAGCAGGCCCGGAATGGTCTCGTCCCCGGGGTGATCGGAAGACTGCGGGCGGAACACGTCGGTGCCGGGCTTACGCCTGACTGCGTAAACCAGCGGATGGTTGGCCTGGTAGACGAGCGTAAGGACCGAGATCGCGATCGCGACTAGGATGCCCTGGAGAGTGCCCAGAAGCACGACGCCAGCGCCGGCCGCCAGCGCCCACAGGAATTCGGTGCGCCTCACCCGCAGGATGGCACGAAACTCGGTCGTGCTGAGCAGCGGCAGCGTGGTGACGACCACCACCGCAGCCAACGTGGCCTTGGGCAACAGGCTGATGAGCGGCGACAGATACAAGAGCGTCGCCACCACCATGGCCACGGTCACCAGCTCGGACACCTGGGTGCGGGCTCCGGCCCGCGAGTTCACCGCCGTCTGGGAGGTTCCGCCGCCTGCGGGGAAGCATTGGAAGAACCCCCCCGCCACATTCGCGGCCCCCAACGCGAGCAGCTCCCGATTTGGCGCGGGGCGCGGATCGTCGTGTCTGGCGAATGCACGACCTGCAGCGATTGACTCGGTGAAGGACATGAGAGCCATACCCAGTGCGCCGGGCCACATGCGCGACACCAGCGACAGATCCGGCACTGCCGGCATTGGAAGCCCCGCCGCAACAGGACCTGTCAGCGCAACGCCCGCCTCCCGCAGCCCCAGGAATGCGGCGGCTGCGATACCGAGAACGACAGCCACGAGCGGAGCGGGAGCCTGGGGGCGAAAGCGCTCGATCCCGAGGAGGATCGCGAGAGTCGCGGCAGCGAGCACCAACGTCGCGCGGCTCGTCTCGGGCACGTGCTGCAGGATGGAAAGGATCTCGTGGAAGAATTTGTCCTTGTCGATGTGCAGGCCCAGGAGCTTGGGTACCTGATCGACGACGATGAGCAGGCCGACGCCCGCCTTGAAGCCCGTCAGTACCGGGTCGGAGAGGAAGTTCGCCAGGAACCCCAGCCGCAGCACGCCGGCCAGGATCAGGAAGCCGCCGACCAGCAGGGCCAGGGCGCCGTCGGCCGCCAGCAGATGGGCGGAGTCTCCGCCCGGCACGGTCAGCGACAGTTCACTTGCCGTCAGGATCGCGAGCGTACTGGTCGTGCTCACGCTTAAGGGTCGCGACGATCCGAGCAGGGCGTAAACCAGCATCGGCACGAGCGCCACATACAGGCCCGCTTCCACAGGCAGACCAGCGATGGTCGCGTAGGCCATGGACTTTGGGATGACGACCGCGGCCGTCGTCACCCCTGCTACCGCGTCGAAGCGTAACCAGCTCCGCTGATACCCCGACAGTAGGCCTTTCATTAGCCGTTCCACCGCTTAGAGGGCGCGGAACTTAACCGGCGGCGCCACCGCGATTTGGGCGGCGACGCCGGTTGAGGCGAACGCCTCCGTCCAGGTGCAGCCGGACTTACTGCCGCGCCAAGGGGGCGCCGAAAATTCTTCTATTCCGGGGTATACGCGCGGATTTTCTGCGGCTCCAAGAGTATACGCGCGGATTTTCTGCGGCTCCAAAGTGGCCTGCTCGGCGACGCGATCCGCCGGCGCGTTGTACGCGCGACTTACAATTGTGACCGTATGACTACAGTCGTGCGCTGCCACTCGCCCAGAGGCGTGCCTCGACAACAGGCCATATCCTTGGTGGCGCAAAGTTCGTCGACGTAGTCTGTTCACGCCTGCATCATTCTTCGGCGCTCTGCCAGCACCCCCGTACGCCTCCCGGAGCTCTGCCGGGGTTGCACCAGGAGCACGGCGCGGACGTTGTAACCCGCGTCAGAGACCCCCTCCGCGATGATCGGGATTCACCCCGACCGTGAAGTCAATGACTTTTGCGCTTCGGCCCTCGCGCGCATGCGACCGCGGCTTGAGCCCGCAGGCCCGCTTCGGCCTGGCTAATTGGACTCGTCGGGCACAGCGTCGGGGCAGGCCTGCTTGATCTCAGCGATCTTGTCGTCAAGCATCTGATTGTACTGCCCGCTAGCTATTCTGTACTTCGTACCTGCAGTACCCGTTAAAACGCCAGCGACCAACCCAATTGGCACTACGCTCCTCGCCCCTGCACTGACCCTTTGCGCAGTCGACTTTTTCTCTTCGTCAAGCATGCGCAAGTCGCCGGGGGCGGTTTCGCAATTGACGGGCATCTCCTTGACCCGATTCTCGGTTTTCTTTTCCTGCATTGAACACCCACCAGTGAGTATCGCCAGGCCAATCACGGAAACACCATATGCGGTAATCTTAGTCATCATCGCTCCCCTAGATGTAAAGTCTCAGGACGTTATTCGTGGGTGAACGGTTGCCCATTCAGGGGTTTCCCATGATGTTTTGGCTCACCCAGCTCAAGAACCAAGGCAGTTCCGACGGACATACATAAGAATGCGCGGCTTACCGCGCACTGTCGAGGGGGTGCTGGTGGATCAGGAACTCAGGGGCGTAAAAAGCAGCTGCTAGCAGCATCACTTTGGCGTTTCAGGACTACCACGAACAGGGGTTGCGGCGGTTTCAGGCTGAAGGTCCCTACTGAAACGCCGATTGGTCGCCTCCAGGGCACCTTAATTCCCTCCGGAAAGCCGGCCCGCCTTCTCGAGCATCCGGACCGTAGTGCGGCCCATGATCCAGAAGTAAGCGATCGGCGGCTCGATACGCAGGCCCGCAGGTGCAATCTTCGGAGCCTTGCGGCCCAAGCCGTTGAGGAGTTCTCATGGTCATAAGAACGGTTGGAACGTGCGCGCTCGCGGCGGTTCTCGTCACCAGCACCAGTACCGCGCTCGCGCAAGCTCCACAGCTATCCATCCCAGACCGGGTGGCTGCCCTCAAGACGACGTTGGCCGCCAGCCAGGCGAACCTGAGACACTACGAATGGATCGAGACGACGGTCGTCAGCCTCAAGGGTGAGGAGAAGTCACGCAAGCAACAGCGCTGCTACTATGGTGCGGACGGCGCGCTACAAAAGGTGATGATTGATGCATCGCCGGCACCTGCGACGAAGCCAGGGCTGCGCGGGCGGATGGTCGCGAACAAAACGGCGGAGCTGACGGACTACATGAAGTATGCGGTCAGTCTGCTGAAATCATATGTACCGCCCGATCCGGCCAAGATTCAAGCGGCGAAGGATGCCGGTAAGGTCACGATCGCCGTGCTGGAACCCGGCAAGCGCGCCAACATCAGTTTCCGGGACTACCAGAAGGCGGGGGACAAACTGACCGTAGGGATAGATCTCGTAAATAATCGAGTGTTGGCTGTGAGTGTTTCAACTTACCTCGATAGTGCCACGGATGTGGTCACGCTGAATGCGCGCATGGGTCAGTTAAACGACGGCACCTCCTACACTTCCGACATCACGCTCAACGCCCAGGTCAAGAAATTGACGGTCACAGTGCAAAACACTGGATACCGGAAGACGAATTGACAGATTGAGAATGTCGGTACGTCTTATTTAAACGGTCGACGTTGAGTCCAGAGAGGAGCACCATCTATGGCTAAGCATTTTCGCAAAGGACTGGACGAAAGGCAGCCACATCGCGACGGTGAAATTGGGCATAAGCGCAGGGATACGGTTTCGCGCTAGTTTATTTAAGTGGCTCCGCGACTAAATTTATAACAGCTTGAATCGTCCCGGCGGTGGCCGATCTTCCATGCGTTCTCCCGTGAGCCATATCCTATCGCTCAATTTCGCCGCCTGGCGCATCACCATCGCGATGAGCCCTCGCATCGCGCGTCTTGTTCTGGTCTGCCTGGGGTGGTGCTGTGCTCACACCGCGATGGCACAAAGTTTGGCCCCCCGCGCGTACCTCATTACACCGACTGGCGCCAACGCGATCGACCTGCAGTATTCGTATCTCGACGGTAGCCTGCAGTTCGATGGCGCCGCACCCATCACCGGGGCAACGGCGACGACCAATGTAGGCACGCTGAGCTACTATCATGCTTTTGGTTTCTTCGGTCGGGCGGCAAACATCGCCCTCGGTGTCCCGTATGGCAGCGGCGACTTCAAGGGCACAGTGTTCGATGCGCCGAAGGAAGCCAAGCGCTCCGGCTTTCTCGATGCGGCTGCGCGATTCGCCGTAAACCTACTCGGCGGGCCGGCCATGTCGCCGACGGAATTCGCCAAGTGGCAGCAGCACGTGCTGCTGGGGATGAGCCTCACGATCGTCGCCCCCACCGGGCAATACGACGAAACTCGACTGATCAACTGGGGCACTAATCGCTGGGCTTTCAAGCCGGAGATCGGCTATTCGCAGCGCTGGGGACACTGGTTGCTGGATGGCTATGTCGGCGTCTGGTTCTTCACGAAGGATCCCGAGTTTTTTTCCCACAACATCTACTACCCGGGGGTGCAGTACCAGACCGAAAACACGGTAGAGGAGGCGGAGACGCACCTCAGCTACGATTTCAAGCCGCGGTTGTGGGTTTCGCTGGATGCGAATTTCTGGCGCGGCGGGGCCACGAGCCTGAACGGCGTCGAAAATCCGTTGACCAATCAGAAAAGCTCGCGGGTCGGAGTCACCGCTTCCATACCGCTTACCGCGCATCAATCGATGAAACTCAGTCTTAGCGACGGCGCTTACGTGCGCTACGGGGGAAACTTCAAGAGCATCTCCGTGGCGTGGCAGTACGGCTGGGTCGGCTGGAAATTTTGAAATGCTATCCGCATGGGTCGCACGATCGAGCGCAGCAGCGACCGCCTTGCCCCGACATGCCTGAAGCCACCTCCAGGATCGGACTCCAGCGAAGGCATTGATCGACGACCGTCAGGACCCGAAACGCTCCCGCGGTCCGCGAGAGAGTCGTGCATGCAGTCCATGCTCAGGGCTCATGCGCGCGGCTCTCCGCCGGCGGAATGCCCCGGAATAGATTCCCGAGCCCCTTTCGTCTGATTTGCTTTTAAATCAGCAGACTACTTGTCTTTCAGATCTCCGCTGAGAGCTTGAGGATCCGTCGCACTACGGCGAGCGTGCGATTCAAGATTCCAACGGCCCATGCCTTTCGCGCTACGCGGTAGCGCTGCAGGCTGTCGTTGTGCACTTGATCCAACCATAGGTCGCCCATGTACCGATCCAGATCCTTGAGCGCGCGGGCTGCGCGCTCGACACCTTTCTTGTCGGCAGACTCGGTCACGTATCGAGTTGCGGCATCGCGCCACTTTCGACGTGGTCTGACACCGCAGACAATTCCTTCCCGGATCTGCGCGAGCCGCCTCGCGAGATACCGCTCGCCGTCGCCAGCCAAAAGAACCCGCATACCGCAATCAAAGAAAAAACGAATCCCGACAAACCCAGAAAAATACCGCGCCGCGCGGCGGCGGCCACTTCGGTAAGTGGGAGACGAGACGCTCCGCTTGACAGAATGACGGTCAGAGCGATTGCTCCAAGGAACGGGATGGCCGACGTAAGAAGACCTGTCGGGACAAAACCGGATACGGGGCCGGCGAGAATTCCGGCGGTCACCAGCCAGACTACGTCCGGCACGCGCGTTCGCGCGAAGATGAACTCGCCAAGTGCCCCCAGCAGGAGGATACCGGCAATCTCAATTACCAACTTGACAACAGGATCCATTCTTACTTTTTTGGTAAGTGCGCGCCGCCCCTGGATGGGCTGACGAGTCTTACTAACACGATCCCTGACGAAGGTAACTTGAGTTTTAGCGGACATGTGAATTTTGGAGCGATTTTTGTGCGACTTTGTGACACCGAGGTTCATGTAGATGACATCGGTGAAGGCGCCCCAGCTCGGTGGTGCACATCGAATGCTCCCAACGCCGCCAAATTGAGGTGGTTGAAGAGCGTGTTGCCGTCGACGCCGATGTCCTGAGTGGTCCCGAGCACCGGGAAGTCCACCGTCCCATGGACATTCGGGAACCAGCCGTACAAGGTTGCGGAAAATTTCCAGGAGTCGGATTGTGCGGTGGCAATCACGTCATCTGCAGCCGCAAGTGCGGGCAGGAGCCTGCGGCGGCGAACACCAAGAGGCCTATCCCGTGGCGGAGGCGAGTGCGAATTCCAACCGCGGCCCGGGCGACACCGAGTGCCGCGCCGAGGGTGGTCCACTTCAAGTCAATCGAAGTTTCGGCGTTCATATATATCGCTGCTCCCTAACGGTTGATGAACAGCAACCGCTTGCGGAAAGTATGAGATTCTTCTGAGGTCGCCACGAGTCCCACGGTCTGCGCCGACCTCCTCAAGGGCATCCAGTCCGTCAGCCCATCACTGACTTTCGTCTGTCACAATTTTCGTGTCACATCGCCGACCAGCACCAAAAGCGTGACGACCGGACCCCTGGGTAGGGCTGGGCGCGCAGAAATGGTGCGCGGACCCTGCTTCAGTACCTGACCATGTACTGATGTGACTCGAGGAACACGGAAAACGCTTTTCTTGAAGGCCTCGACTTGCTGGGCTTCGGTCTGGATAGCCGCCTGAACCTGTTGCTTCGCCTGCTGCGAAGCCTGCTGCTGTACACCGCAACGCTCGGATTGACCGGGCCGGCGGCTACGACTTACGACTCGCAGCTATTGGTACTAGAATATCGAAGTAGCCCACTGAGGTCCGCGGCCCGTGGCGACGATGGCGCCAAGGAGACTGCGGCTCTGCGAACTAAGGAGAAAATCCGTGGCCAATGAATCCGGTAAGCCCGCCCGCACAATCCTGCCGATTCCCGATCAAAAGCATGTAGGCCTGACGACCTACGACGCCAAGGACCCGGATACCAAGTTTCCGCCCATCGAGCCGCTGCGGCCGCCGAAGGGCGCACCCAATGTGCTGATCGTGCTCCTGGATGACGTGGGCTTCGCCGCTTCCAGCGCCTTCGGTGGGGTCATCAGTACACCCACGGCCGAGCGACTGGCGAAGGGTGGGTTGAAGTTCACCCGTTTCCATACGACAGCCCTTTGCTCGCCGACGCGCCAAGCGCTGTTGACCGGGCGCAATCACCATTCGGTGAATATGGGCGGCATCTGCGAAGTCGCGACCTCGGCCCCCGGCTACAGCTCTGTCCTGCCCAAGGACAAG
>Ga0210394_10003734_pt1 | contig 18610 bp, 24 predicted proteins | sample IncBWC12MmetaG_FD_160121 | JGI IMG/M metagenome (GOLD analysis project Ga0210394, IMG submission 160121) | Forest soil microbial communities from Barre Woods Harvard Forest LTER site, Petersham, Massachusetts, United States - Inc-BW-C-12-M | ecosystem: Environmental > Terrestrial > Soil >... | reverse complement strand
CTGGGAAGGTGAGCGGGGTGACATCGGCGTCGTGCGCATGGAGTGCTCCCGTACTCGATGACAGAAGCACTGCGAGTAGCACGGAGACGACAGCAAACGAGCGTTTGCTACATTTCATGGCTCAGCTCCCTCTGGGTCGCGACCGTCCGTATCAGGCTGGCCGGTCCAAGCACTGGAAAGTGAAGAACCGGAGCATTCGGCGATGAGCCGGGTGATGGAGGCGTTCGGTTGACCCGCTCGCAGAATAAAACACCCGAACGGCCGGTGCTCCGGTTACGGGCGATGTGAGCGGCATCGCCCGGCACGATGCAGGTGAAGCCACGCACGCGGCGATAGCTGCGTAGGCCCGGCGACCTGTCGGCACACCCCGCCATGAGGAAGCACATGGCCGCACAACGGCGTGCCATTAAGCTCACTCCATTCCCGAAATTCATCGACCGTGAGACCGGCACGCGCTGCCTCGTCGCGCTGGTCGCCGCCGTCAAACATTGTTGATCTCCTTGCGCACCCAGATTCGCTGATTCGCATTAAGTGCCACAGGAGGTGAGCGGATTTTCAAATTGGATGCGGCAAAATAGTGGCAGGTGGCACAGCATGCTTTGAAACATGGGGCTGGAAGGCTTGCTGTCGAAAATCCGGGATCGTCCGTATCAGGCTGGCCGGTCGCAGCATTGAGTGAAGATCAAGAACCGGCAGCACCCGGCGACGGATCGGGTGGTGGAGGCAGGTGCCTTTCTCCCTTATCCGCATGAAGCCGCCCGAAGCGAATGGGCGGCAAGGCTAGATGCGCATAATTCGTTGCGTCCATAACCGTCGCCGTCGGTTTCCTGGATCAACGTCACTCCGCGGGTTTAGCTTGCGCTGCGCCTTGGGCTTTAACGGATGCCGCCTGGCGGTCGCGCGCGGCGATCAGTTCTTTCTGAAGTTTCAACTGTTCGTCGGCCGTTGTGGCGGGCCTCTCCCGCTTCGGCGGCAGGAATATCGGAGGATAAACGCTTGTTTTCGGAGGCGCAGGTGCTTCAGCCCGCGCGTCCATTGGTGATGAGCCAGCAGTCGAAGTCGCACAGCCGCCGAGGGAGACGGTCAACAACAGGACCGTTCCCGCCGCGAGCGCCGCTACCTGCCCATTGGCAATACCCATGCAAGCGTATTCCACGAGCATTGCGAGCCAAATATGACCATCAGCCGGGGAACCGTGTGGCTTATTTGCAGCAAAAAGGTCCGCCGGTCCAAAGAAGCGCGGGACCAACAACGGACGATTCTGAGAACGGACGCGGCTGCAACACTTTTGAATTATCTGTTGCCCGCATTCACTCAAACACCTCCGGATCGAAAGATTTGATGCATGCCGGTGGTTAGCTCTATCATTGAAGGCCCCAGGATGCACGCGATGTTGGACTTTCACAGAATGGCGATGTTTTTGTTGGTACTTTGGATTTCGGTGGCAACAACCATGCCGCTTGCGAACGCTCAAGAACCGGCAATTTCGGAAGGGGAGCGCCGCGGGCTTGCGGCCTGTTTGACCAAATGCCCCGATGGCGAGATGAAATGTAACAACCGGTGCATCTCGCAATTTCAAACCAGGGGCGCCTGGAGCGATCGTGCGCGGGCTTGCATCAGGAGTTGTAGGAATGGATATCGCGGAGGCACCCAACAGGCGGCCGATGGGATATTTGGTTGCTCAGTGAGCTGCGTGCCCTGATCGAAAGGTCCGGTTGTCCTCTTGTCGTCTCCTTGCCTGAAGGGTGCCACATCTCAAGTCCCTCCGCCCCCATAACGTCCCGCTCGAACCACGTCAAAGCCTGCTGGGCAATTTCGGTCCGCATGATGGTGCTCGCCACTGCAATGGCCTGACCGTAATTATAAAGACGCGGAAATCATCGTGGCCGCGTGGCCGCGCTCGCGAAAAAGCATCGCTGTTCCGTGCAACAGCGACAACATCAGATCACTCCCATGCACCATAGCAAAAGGGCGCCGTAGGCGGGGATGGTGGCCGCGGCGAGCGCCAGGACGATGACGTTGCGCCAATCGGTGCCGGAAGGTCGCGGCTCATCAGCCGACCAGCGCGGCGAGTCGGAACGATCGGAAAGGCTGCTCATTAGTAGTTCACCCGATTGCGTGCCAGGCTCGAAATCCACTTAATGTTGGCGTCGCGCAGCGTCTTCAAATCGTCCTGGGAAAGCGTGTCGAGCAGTTTGCAGAGACCCGTGTAAGCGGCGCTGGTCGGGTCCACGCGATCGACGGCACCGTAGGCCACGCGAAGGTGTTCGACCATGTCAGGAGTTAGTTTGAGGGACATCTGCTCGGCTCCGTTGTTGACCGACGCGGAATGTCGATTTTACTCGCGACAAAGACGGGCTGGTGATGAGAAGTTCTGGATAGAGTGCTGAGTTACGTTTCAGAATGCCAGAAAACCAACTTCGGAGATTTCAGTGCGCTCGTCGGCTGGTTGAAGTCGGCCGCATTGTCACGCAGCGCGCGGAAGTCTTGAGGCTGAGACGTCACCCTTCGTGCGCGATGTTGCGGGCCCCTGGAAAGCACGGTCCGCTTCACTCCGAAGACCGACCAAATTTCTCTCAGCAGTAAAAATAACGCGAAAACCCAATAGCACCCGTCGTCTATTCGACCACGCAATCAGCTTCGATCTCGACGAGCCAGGCGGGATCGATGAAGCCGGAAACCTGGACGAACGTGCATGCCGGGCGAATATCTCGAAAGACCTCGCCATGTGCGCGAGCTGCATCGCGCCAATTTGAAATCTCGGTCAGCATGATCCGGGTCCGAATGATGTTCGCCATTGTTCCGCCCGCCTCCGCTACAGCTTCGCGGATGATTTCAAGGCAGCGGATCGTTTGACCATAGGCATCGCCCAACGCCGCGGTGGCTCCCGCGGCTGCAATCGGCGCCGTCCCCGCCACAGCAATGAATTGGCCAACTCGCACCGCGCGGCTAAAGCCGATCTCGGGCTCGAGATATGATCCCGACGAGATGAGTGTTCTAGGCATGGCGGGGACTCCGTTGAAGTGAAGCTCATACAGTAGACATTGTTGTGAATGTCGCAAATGAACCGGCCGGGACAAACCACCGCCGCAGCAAGACGGTCCGCAGCTTGGTCGAGATCGGGCTGATTTTTGCAGCTTTACGCCTTCGATATCCTGGCCCTCGATGGTGATCGATATCCGCTCTCTGCCGTTGTCCATGACAAAGACGAACCTTGAACGGCTGTTGGCGCGGGGGTCTGATCGCATTTTTGCGGCCGCACATAAGTTCGCTTCGCGGCACGAGCAAAGCGACGGGCGCACGCAGGAGTGAGCGCGGGATCTCCAAATGTCACGTTAGGTTGAAGTTTCTGACAGGGAATTTAGCGGTGACGGCGCAACGGCTTTCCTACGTCAGGGTCGTCATCGTCATCACGAACCCAACAGGAGAATGCCAGTGGCCAATCTTAAAACACTAAGCGCGATTGCTATTTTTACCGCCGCCGTTGCTACGCCAGTGTTCGCTCAACCGGCCCATCATAGCCGAGCCTTGGATCGGTATCGCGGAGCGTATAATCAGGTGACCCAGCCGTCCGATGCCACTCCACGAACGGGTGGGCGGAACTTGGAGGACTTCGAATTCAACCACTCGTTTCCCGGCGGTGAAGACCCGTCGAACAATCCCCCAGGAAACTAAAGCTTTTAAAGCAGGCTGCATTCCCATGTCGGCTGCGCAAGATAATTCCTCGCTGCTGCTAATTTAGCAGCAGGTACGGCGGGGCGGCCCACTGGGTTATCGATCTCCAAGGCGTCAGCGGCCGCCCCGTCATCTTTCCTTGACAAGAGTTCAACAGGTGTTGCTCCCATCGCCGGTCCTAAACTGAAGTCGATGGTCCAGTCGGGCGGACCAACGATGTCCGCGCGGATCGGCGTCATGAATTCGCTCAATCGAAACCTCGAGCGCGTGGTCAACCTCGATCGGAAAGACCACCATTGGAGAAAGCAGAAGCTGAAGAGGGACGAATAGTCAAAATGGGACCGATCGGATGCATCAGCTCACACGATATCTTCGATCTCGCGCAGAAGCTTTCGCTTGTCGTTGATGAAATAGCAGCTCGATGATTGACCGATCAATCCGCGCCGCTTCAGTTCGGTCAGAGTTCGACTTACGTTTTCGCGCGCAACGCCCGCCATTGCCGCGATGTCGCTCTGCCTGATCTTGTGCAGGATGACAATTCGTCCGGATTCAGTCTCGCGACCGAGATGCTCAGCAAGTTCGAGCAGCGCGCGCGCGACCCGGGCCCTGACCGTCAGGAAGCTTGCCGCGGCCATCGCATGGTCGGCCTCGCGTAGGCGTGACACCAGGGTGGAGACGAGATTGCTGTAGATTTCGGGATATTCTCGCAGGCAATTGACGAACGCTTCCCGGCTGATGAAGCTCAGCTTGCAATCCCGGACCGCGACCACGGTGGCCGATCTCGGCAGCCGGTCGATGATCGCGAGCTCTCCGACGATCGAGCCCGGGCCAAGGATCGTCAGTATCCGCTCGTCACCTTGAGGAGAAGTGATGCTGACCTTGAGCAGGCCTTGTTCAAGACGATAGCAACCATCGGCGACGTCGCCAGCCTCGAATAGCACTTCTCTTTCGGCTAGCGATTGCTGCTTCGCGTTTGCCAACACGCTCTCGGAAAACTGTGCCGGTAGGTTAGCCAATATGTCGGAGAAGCCGCGCTTTGAGGGCACGCCTGTTGTATTACTTGTCTTCGGTGAGAGCTTTCGGGCCGGCATCGGTGGAGCAATCGTTCCAGAATTTGCATTATTTTGATTCATATCACAGACGCAGTATCGCAGCGGGTATACGGTCAAAACTGGGCGGTTTCTACAACGACTTAAGTTCGGGTTGGGGTATTGTTAATGAGTGCACTTCATCGCCTCGCAGCCGTCACTGACGCGACAACTCATCTCATTGCTCAGTTACGCGAATTGAACGAACTGCGCGAGCAGGTCAGGAAAGCAGAACTGTCAGCGCGCAGATCGCGGCCGATAAGTCCAAGAAAAAGACGGCGCCATCCGGTAGCGCGACTGCATCGATAACATCTAGTCCGAGAGAGAACCACGATCCGGAGAGCCTTCGTGCGTTCGCCTATGCCTGCGCCCGGCGAGCGTGATCAGCTGAATTATAAATTCGGAAATCGTCGAGTTTTTTTCCCGACCTGAGCAGTGGACTGAGCCAACGTGGCTTCCTTCCGCGACCAGACCAAGTCTCAGTGGGATTTTTCGGGTTTTGATATTTGGGAAATACCTTCGGGTATGGCCGTCGCATGCGATGGTCTTGTCGCTGCAGCTGACGCAGCCGTTCCTCAAGCTTGGCCTTTTCCGCCACGAGTTGGCTGCCCAGTACGACGATCATCTCCTCGTGAAGCTTCCACAGCTCCTCCAAGGGCATCGACTTCAGGTCTTTCGTTTCCATTGGACTCCTCGCGAGTTCCACAATGGCGCTGGCATCCGCGGAACGCACATGGTTCCCGGTATTTGCAAAAAAATATGGGTTAATCCCCGCCATATTCGGACCCATTCGAATTTTTGCATCGCACCCAAGCGCGGTCCCTTCCGGGCGTGGGCGAAGAAGCACACCCTTTAGCACACCGAGCGAAAAACGCCCGAGGCGACCAAATTAGACGACATGTCGGATGGTCACGCCCACCTTTTTCCAAAGACCGGCGACTTAGGTTGGTCGACTTTCCAGTCGAAAAAATCATAGTTGCCCGACCATGCGTGAACTTTGACGCCGCAAACCTCGCAGCTGAAGCTGCCGGAATGCTTGGTTGGATGCTGCTCCCTCGTCGCGGTGTAAGGCAGCCCGCAGTTGGGACAGCTAAAAAATTCGGTCGTCCATATGTTGCTTGCCATATCGTGATTATGCGAGGGATCGAGCACATGTTCCAGCCCGGCAGTCCGCGATGATCAACGAGCCACTAGCCAAACCTCTAAAACCTGCAAATATCTCGTCTCGTTTTCTTAACTTCACCGTTTGGGCGTGTACTCGTTGCTGTCGCTTCAAAGCGGCGACTGAAAGCCTCGCTTTGCGTGTCCGTTGTGGCGTGCAGACGTGACGGCGCCTTAGCTTGTCGGATGTGCGCGTCCTGGCGCGGAGATATCGCGCTCGCTATCCAGCATATCGAGAATTGGACAGAGCGATCGCTCTTCACTGCAGCCCTCGATCAGGATTGCGAGAGTTCGTTCCATTTTGGCGAGAGCGCTGATTTTTTCTCGAACATCGGCCAGGTGATTTGCCGCAATCGCCTTCACGTCGGCGCAGGAACCGTTGCCCGATTTGTTCAGCACCAGAAGTGATCGAATTTCTTCAAGATGAAATCCCAATTCGCGCGCACGTCGAATGAAGGTCAGCCGTCGGAGGTGCTCGTGACCATAATGGCGATGGCCACCTTTGGTGCGGATCGGCCTCGGCATGAGACCAATCCGCTCATAGTACCGGACAGTCTCGAAGTTGACCTCCGCGGCCTCGGCAAGCTGGCCAATTTTCAGCCCCCCAATGCTCATGCCGAAAATCTCTGCTTGAACCTGTACTAAGTACAGGCTGCACACTAACACCCTCACCTCCCGGCAGGGAATAAGGTTTTTAAAAGGGAAGTCACGCGCCTGGAAATGAAGGGAGGTACGCCGAGCCGGGCGGTACCAAGCTATTCGATCGCCCTGGAGGCCTCTTTCCGAATAGATCGGTAAGGCGCGGCCGACAGCAGAAGGAAGAGAGCCCTGTTGGCCTGATATTTGGCGGCGGGGCGGCTGGTTTCCGAGCCGCACATCAGGATTTTGCCTTCGGTTGTCGAGACGAACCACCTCCAGGCCCGGCCGCGTCTGCTTATTTTCGTGTCAAAGACAGGAAATTGGTCAGGCCTTGCCACCGTCTAACCCCTCTGATGCCGCTGGTATATATGTCGCCCCACATCGCACGAGGTTCAAAATTCGAAAGAAGCGAAAACGCCGACCAGTTTGTATCCCACCAGGAACTTTATCAAAAACTTGAAGCAATTTTGCCTTTGCGTCGGGGACCAGATGTCAATCCATTCGAACAGGATCGCGCTCTTTATCGACGGCGCCAATCTATTTGCCACCGCCAAGTCACTCGGATTCGACATTGATTACAGGCGTCTGCTCGCGGAATTTCAGAATCGCGGGAGCGTGGTGCGCGCATTCTACTATACGATGATCGTGGACGACCTCGAGTTTTCGTCCATCCGCCCGCTGGTCGATTGGCTGGACTACAATGGCTATACGGCAGTCACCAAACCGATCAAGGAATTCAAAGACGCCAACGGCCGCCGCAAGGTTAAGGCAAATATAGACATCGAACTCGCCGTGGATGCCATGGAGATGTCCCAACACATCGACGAGATGGTTCTCTTTTCAGGCGATGGCGATTTTCGTTCGCTGGTTGAGGCGATGCAGCGACGCGGCGTCCGGGTCACCGTTGTTTCGACGATCTATACGCAACCGGCAATGATCGCCGACGAGTTGCGGCGCCAAACCGACGTCTTTCTCGACCTGAGGGAATTGCAATCGAGGATCGCCCGCGATCCGGTTGAGCGGCCGCTGGCGAACGCTGATCGTGCCCCCAGGACGCATAGCAAACGGCCCACGCCTTCACTTTGAGTTTTTGTCGGCTCCGGCCGTATGCGGCAAAGGCGGAAAAACATCCGGACACGACCCCCCATGCCGGGCGCACGCAATTTCAACTGGGTAGGTGCCGCGAACGCAAGCTTCAGCCTTGACGGGAGGCTCGGTTCGCATGACAAAGGGTTTGCTGCCAATTGTCGCGCGGGACCATGGCATGAGACGTTTTGACGTGGTCGCGATGTTTGTAAGCCTCTGGCTTCTGGCCTCAATGGTGCTTGACGTCGCGACGCCAAAAGAACTCACCGTCTACATGATCGGCGCTGCGATCGCGCCGGCTGCCACGATCTCAGCGCTTTTATACTGGCTACGGGTGCCGAGATTCGACTTCGTGGTGAGCTTCGCGACGCTTTGGATGGTCTCGGGGATGTTGATTGAGGTGATCACGCCCAGGCCTCTGTCGCCGCTGATTGCCATTGTCGCGGTCGCACCGATGGTGATCGTCGGTGCCGTGTTCAAGGTCCATAATTGGCGCGGTTGGAGGCGGAAGCCGATATCCATGTCGCAGGATCTTGTGGGCTCCGACTGAGTGGTGCCGTCTGCCACAGGGAGCGATGGCGGCGCCTCGGTTTTTGGACGCTCGCTGAAGAACGAGTGCCGACCCCGGCCGGATGATCTGCGGGAGCGGTATTGAGAACCGGTCCGTTCATACCCGGAGCTTTTTTGGTTCGACGGATAGTAAGAACGATACTATTTATTTCCCGGGGGCACGGCTTTCGACGTCCAAGGTTTTACGGCAACCAATATCGATCTTTACTGACCCATGATCGGTGCTCTCATTGCGTTCGCGTTATTGGCATTTGCTTTCGCCGCTGGCTATGCGACGCGAGCATTCGTCTCTCAAAGACGACGGACGAGATACCTGCTTTACCAACCCTATCTTCCACGCGGAACAAGGGTCGAGGCGGATGCTCGAGGGGACGATTTGGCGTCTCTTCCTGCCGAGCCGGCACTGGACCTGCCGGACGCAACCGCCAGTCCCCCTGCGACAGTTACCGATCAAGATGGCCTTGACGAACTGCTCCGGCGGATGGAGCGCGAAGCCAACAGGTCTCGGCGGAACTAGCCATCCCTGGATCGGCCTCGCTTGGCACTACCTGACTACCCTCATACATCGATCCCCCACGCAGGGCGCCAGCCGTGTCCCTCCGTCGAGACCGCCACGAAACCATTTTCCGAAATGGCGAAATCATCCTGAAACCGACGGCCGTATATCAAGAGGGCCTGGTGTTGGCGTACAGGGTGAGTTCGATGGTCGAGGTTGTAGCAGCACTTCTTGCGTTGTGTAGCGCGGGCATCTTTTTGGCACACGCTGTCGAGGCCTATAGCACCCGCTAGAGCAGCAATTGGTGCACAGGCTTGGAAGACCGATGCGTGGCGCTTTCCGCCACTACATATCTACCGGCGGCAATGGCCAGCCGGATCATCTTCGCTCCCGATCGAGGCTCGGTTTGTCCGCGAACACGCGGGAGCCAACAGACGCATTCATTCAGACTACTTCCTTTGCGCGCGAAAAAAAACGCAATCCCAACAACATTGCCCGACCAAGCTGGAGCCCTCACTCCCCCGGCCTCTCCCGCCCATGGGGAGACAACTGATGGCCCCGGCGCACCATTAGTCGGGGCCATTTTTAATGCACCCCGGCCGATGATATCCGCTTTCGGTTCTTGAAATCGCTTGCGAGTACCGCGCGCTGCCGCCGGAATATCGATCGGACTGACGGGAATGCCCCGGTGACGGCGCGCTGGGGGAGGCCCTCTCGGCGCTGCCATTCATAGTAAACCGATCCTTAACCCGGGATTGATATCTGTTGCCGAGCCCGGGTGGTGACCGCCCGGCTAGCGGGAGTGAACATCATGCCCGTCGAGATGCTGACCTATGCCGAGCTGGGCGAGAGGCTCAAGATCTCCCCGGAGGCGGCAAGGGCATTGGTGAAGCGACATCGATTGCCGCGTTCGCGCTCCAATGACGGCAAGACGCTGGTGCAGGTCGATCTTGCCGAAATCAGCCATTCCCCGGTTCCTCGTGGGCCGCAGGTTCAGTCCGCTCAACAGGTCGTCACCGCCCTGAAGCAGAAAATAGAGACATTGCAGGCCGAGCTGATCGAGATGGAGGCCGTCTCCAGCGGGCATCGTGCCGACTTTGAGAGAGAGTGCGAACGCACCAACAAGCTTTTGGCCGAGTTGCTCAAGGCGAGCACCGAGAGCATGGCAGCGCGCGAGAAGGCGGCCCTGCTCGAAGGCAAGCTGTCGATGCTGACGCAGCCGTGGCGGCGTCGACTGGTCGATGCTTTCACGCTCGTGCTTCCGCAAACCGCGACCAACGTTCGCAAGAGTGACCGCATCGCGCGCTCACATCGTTGAAGCGACCTCGATCAAGGCGAAGATTCGGAAACGACCAGATCTGACCTTCGGGGCTGCTTGACGAGCCGGCCCCGAAAGCTTCCTCTATCGCGAACGCTGCATCGGGCCGGGCGTGATAACCGCCAGATAGGGAGGCCGTCGGCGCCCGAGCGGATGGCGTTCGACGGATTGAATCAAAGGCCGACGCAGCACGCTGGGATGGCGCATTACGACCAGCCTGCAGCGGGGGCCTTCCAGCCGGTTCAAGGCTTCCAGCCACGCATCGAGCAAAGGATGGCACTGTCTGAGTGCGCGAATCGCCTTGGCCGCATCGTGGGTCCGAGTTTCCATGAATCAAGAATAACCGATGTTGGTTCATAAAGAGTCAAAACGGCCCCGACCTTAGGGGGTGCCGGGGCCGTCAACCTCCGAGGTTTTCTCCCCGGATACATGCGCGGCGGTTCCGGAGAGCGAGGAGTCTACCCTCAGCCAGGGCGTATGGTTCCAATTGCTCCCCATGCTCGCCAAAGGCAAAGGAAACGGCAATCGATGTCGTTGGAAGCGCTGGTTTGAGGCACCGGCCGGCGCGTCAAGCTGTGGTGATGTCTTGTTTCAGTCGGCGGGCGCGCAGGCCTTGTAACGTTTGCGCCAGACGTATTGATAGGGACAGAACGGACGCGGTTGCGCGCCTGCCGGACATTCGTTCCATACGTTCGCTCCGGTTCCCCAACCATCGACGACGCATGCACCCTGCCAGGTGATGTGGCAGCCTGGACCACATCCGCCTGCCGCGTTAGCCATGCTGATGCAAGCAAGTGTGGTCAAGAACAGGACCGCGACGAAAAACGCTTTCATGAACTTCTTCCTCCGCTCTTCCTGCGCTATGCGCGCAAGACGCGCGCGATCCTTCCCGCAGGGGGCACGCCTGCCCTGCCTGCGCTCGATCACCGGCCGCCGAGCCGCCGCGCTCGAGTTGCCGGATTTCCATGATTCGCAAGCTTAACCCGTAATCTTGCCCGTCCGCTAGCCGGGTGCGGTCCTCCTTCGGCCGCGCCAAGGACCGAAGCGAGAGTTCGCGGGAACGAGCGACCTCGGCCCGACCCAATGGAGCGCGATTCCCTGGGGAGTACTCCGGATGGCTATGGCGTTTGCAATTCCCCGACTCAAACGAAGATGGCATCATCCATCCAGGGGTAGGTCAAAGCGAGCATCCGCGATGACCAAAAAAGTAATCGCTTTCGAATTCGTCGTGCCGACGGTGTTGGCCGTCGCGCTTGGTTTTGTGTTGTCGATTGGCGCCGTCTTTCTGACGAACAAATATCTCGGCCCGATCGACCAGGCGGAAGCCAATTTCTCCGCCACCGCGGACCAGTAACTCCACGACCTTGCGTCGCCTGGGGCTGATGACGGCTCGCGTGGTCACGCCTAAAACTCTGCATGTTCTTTCAGCGCCCGATCGCTCGATCGGAGTACTGCCGTTGCCGCCATGTGCCTGCCCGTCTTCTTCGTGAGATCACGAAGTAGCCGAGCGCTTGCGCTCTCTGGGGTAGGTGAAAAGGGCGGCGCCCGGCTACTCGGCCGCGCGGCGGTGCGGCCTTTCTATAACACCATCAATGACTTAAAAAATCGTCTTCGGATGCTGCGAGAACGCGGTGGCTCGCTGGCCGAGTTGCCGCGGCCGCCGGCCTACTAGCGCTCCGATTCCGAAGTTCGCAAATATTCGCGGCGACCTCTGATGCGAACTTCGGAATCAAAGGAGCACTAGCAAGTTAATGCTTCTAGTGCGGTTGTGAAGTTCCGATGACGAGATTGAAGCAACACCGACAGGAACTTCAAATTCACCGCGCCAATCGCGTTTTTCAAACTCTGCGCTGAGTCCGGGATCGGCGTTCGAGTGCGGCCGTCTCAGACAGAACGACCGCGTTCTCATTTCTCCAATTCGGAGACGTCGACCTTCTTCCAGGTTTGATCGGGGTTGAACGAGGTCATGCGCTCGGCGATCCGCGCGGTGCGCTCGCCGAGGTCCTTCTGGAAAACGGTGCCGGCATAATTGACTACGAATGTCATCACGCCGGAATTGCCGTATTCGGCCGGATAGGCCACAAGCGCAAAGCCGCCGATCATCTTGCCGCGCACGACGTAGTCCACCTCCCCGCCCGCGGCCATCGGACCCTGGCGGGTCAGGATCCTGTAGTAATAGCCGTGGTAGGGGACGCGCTCGCCGCCGATCGCATAACCTTCCTTGCTGGCTTGAGCGACGAGCTCGCCGAGCGGGCTTTCCTCTTCGCCCGGTGCAGCCGGCCAGTAAAGGCCGTCCTTCTTGCCCGGCCGGCTGACGATGCGCTGCGCATAGGTGGCGCTGCCGGCACCGGTGCGATCCTTCTCGGCATATTCATTCTGCGCGTCGACATAGGCGAGGCTCGCCTTGATCGCGTTGATTTCATTGCGGCCGATCCGCCGATAAAGAATCTCAAGTCGGCCAGTGGCCGTATCGAACTTCCAGGCCGCGCCTTTGCGCATCAAAGGAATCGGGAACGGAAAATCATCCTTGCCGATGATCATCACCGCCTTGTCGTCGCCTTCCTTCTTCACCTCGTGCCTGGCGTCGTAGGCGGCGAGAAATTTTTCGCGCATTGCCTCATCGGAGGTCTTGTCGCCGGAGGAAACAATCTCGTCGGCATCGGGGCCAAGCACAGCGATCACGCCTTTGGGCCAGTTGTTCTTGGCGGCGTTCACCAGCGCCTCTGCTGCGTCCTCCGGCGATTTGAACGATTGCTGGGCGCAGGCCACCGAGACCGACGCGAGGATCGCGGCGGCGGCGGTGAGGCAGGTAATTTTTGCAGGAAACCAGAAAATCCCGGTCATGGCAGTTTTCACCGTCTATTGGATTTGCGCTTGTCTGATTCCGGCCACGGAGGGAATTCGTGCTCCGGAGGCGACCCAGTGGTCATAGGTCTCGAACTTGAGGCCGAGCTTTTCGTAGAAGACCCGCAAATACCCGTCGCGTCCGCGGACCACGGCACGAGGCATCACCTCTTGCACTTCCTGCGCCATCACGCCGACATAGGCCTTGTCACCGCCGTTGTAGGCGTAGCGATAGAAGCCAAGACCGTTGTCGAGCACCCCTAACAAAACAATGTCGTGCTTGAGGTTGATATCCGAGCGGCGCCCGCCGCCGCCTCCGCCTCCGCGACCGCCGCCACCTGCGGCGCGCGCTCCACCGCCACCGCCACCACGCGGTCCGCCACCGCCGGCGCTCACGCGTTGACCGCCTCCGCCACCACCTCTGGGTCCGCCAGAGCTGCCGAGACTTTGCTTGCCGCGCGCGGCCTGGTTATTGGCGACCCTGCCCGAGGAGACATTCATGGCGCTGTCGCGTTTCGGTGCGCCTGCGGTCGGACGGTTGCCGCCGCCTGAGGGTCGGTTTCCCGCACTGGGCCGATCGCCGCCTTGCGAAGGTCGATTTCCTGCACCGGGTCGATTGCCGCCTTGCGAAGGCCGGTTTCCGGCATCGGGCCGATTGCCTGGTGTGCGATCTCCCGCGCCCGGACGGTTGTCGCCAATATTACCTGCGCCAATGTTGCCGGCGCCGCCACCGGGCTTGAGAACCTGATCGCCGTTCCGGCCGCGAAAATCCATGCGATCGGAACTTCCAGCGCGAATGTTGTTGTTGCCGCCGAATTTCTGCTGAACGTTCGTGTTGCTGTACTTCACGCCCTGGCGGTGCACCGGATTGTGCTGCCAATTATTGCCGACGTTGATGTTGCCGGTATTGATGTTGACGGGCCGGTTGACGTTGATGTTGCGGTTGCCCCAGTTCAGACCGCCGCCCCAGTAGTTTCCACCCGAGGTCCAGCGCCCGAGCGCATAGCCTGCGCCGAATGCCAGGCCAGTGGCGAGCAGCGCACCGGAAACGTAGCCGTAGGGCGGCGGGAAATAGTACGGCGGGTACGAGGCATAGGGCCATGTGCCGTAAACCACGGCGGGATCGTAGTACGGCACGTAGACCGTGTCCGGCACCGCCGGTTCGATGACGATGACGTCCCTGCCCTGCTGCGTGGTCGTCGTGACCTTTTGTTCCTTGGTAGAGGTCAATTTATTGTTGGCCTGGGCTTTTGCGCGCAGGCGCTGAACCGCGTCCATCACGTCAGGTTGCTGGGCAAGGACGGCATCGCCAAGCTTCTGGGTCCAGTCGAGCTTCGTGCTCATCATCGAAAGTACGGAAGGGGTTGCAACAAGCGCCTTCACACTGTCGTCCCAGCTTTGCTTGTCGACCGCAGCCTTGAGCTGATCGCCCTTCAGGTTCTTGTTTTCGGTCGTCCATCGGTCCGCCTGCACGACCTCCAGCGGATAGGTCGAGGCCATCAGGATCTCGGCCAGAAGAGTATCGGGATAGAGCGCGATCGGTGCCAATAGCTGATCGAGTTCTTCGGGTTTGAACAATTGTTGCGATTGATCGGGGGCGGATGCGGCGGGGGTCTGTGTGGCGGGAGTCTGTGCATGGAGGACTGCGGTTTGCGGCACCATCAAGAACAGTGCCGCGATAAATGAACGAACCATCGACAGATGCATTGGGCGTCTCCCGGAGGCGCAAAAGATGGAAAGAGTATTTCCACACCGCGGGGGCACCGTGTTTGCGCTAGATCAATGCCCTGGGCGTGCTTAACGCAATGCATTTTGAGGCGATTTGACGGCAGAAAGTGCGGGGTGTCGCGTTCATGGACGATAGTATGGTAGCGGGCTCAAGTTTCGCGAGCGGCTTGCCGCCCCCGTTCTCGTCGATTAGCAACCGCGGCATTCCTGTCGTGCTTGAAGGCTGTTGTGGAGACTTTTTCTCCTCGAGGAATTCGACAACACCCGGAATTTGAGGTGCCCTTCAGTGCCGCTTCACCCGCGGCAGAGACGATTGGGTTCGTTTCGCAAAAAAGTCGGCGCTAGCTCTCATCGCTTCTGCTTTGCCGCTTCCGGAGACGTACACCGGGTCCATCACCGTTCCCGTCGATTAACTCGACAGGAAGCCCTTCGATGTTGAACTGCAGGCTGCTGGCGTTGATTTTGCAGGAGGAAATTGGGTTCGTTTCGCCAATTGACCTACCCGGGATCATCCTCGAAGCAAAGGCGGATAACTTTGTTCCGTCTCGCAAGTGCGCGATGCTCATAGCGATCGAGCACGCGAAGAAGCGGGACCGCAAGCTCAATTGCTCCGGCCCCAAAGTTGTCTTGGGGCGATCGATCCGGCGCCGAGGAGATTGTGGCCCTGCTAACATGTGTCGCGAGCGCGTTCCTAACGACAGCCGTTGAAATTGATCTTGCCCTGAGGACCTCCTGCTGTGCCTGCGCAATCGATCGGGCGTGAAAGAGATCAATCTTGCCGCGGGTCGAATCGACGATGTCGCGCGCCTGCTGTTCCACTCTTGCGGTCCAATCGGAACCGACCGGGCCCCCTCCGGCCAGCCCGTGACGATAGGCGTTTTGGCTCGCGCGGCGTTTGCCGCCGCGCGAGTTCGGCCCGGTGCTCCTTTTTGAATTAGCGCGGTTAGCCGCGATCTGGCGTTCAGTGGCCACGCCTGTCCTCCCCTTCCCCGACGTTTTCAATGCGAGCAAGCTCCTCAACTTCTAGCAAGCGGCCCGTTCCCTGTTGAGATTGTCGCGCTATCATTTCGCGATAGAAAGCTAGGTTTGGCAAAGTCTTGTCCCGGCGCGATGCGTGCGACGCTTCTGACTGCTCAACCGCCGCCAGTTTGCCCGAACAGCGAATAAAGGCTTCAGCTTCGATCGCTGTTTCGTCAAGCCCGTATCTCTCAAGGATTTCGACCACCTCAGACTTAGCGTTCGCGTCGTCTTTAGCCCACCGCTCGACCAAGAGTTGGGCGTTGCTGCGGTCCATCGCGCCCAGCTGCCGGGTAAGAAGATCGTAGAGCGCTTCAATCAACGCCGCTTTAAGGATGGCAAAAGCAAAGTGTCGCCGCTGCGAGGTTTTCAAATTATAATAACTGATATCCTCGACGTGCATTTGCTCGATCTTGTCCCGCGGCTTGATTGCGCTCTCGAAGGCGAGACGCTCGCTTTCAAAATGTTCGGCTGACTCTGTTGGCAAAACATAACGGGCAGGCTTTGGCAGTACCGGTCTTTCGAGTTTCATGATTACCTCATTACAATCATTAGTTGCAATTTATCGCATATGCGGGATGACGTAGGTCAGCGCGTGCGCTCCTACTTTACCAAGCCGACGACTAGTCCCTGGCGGGCACGGCCGAGGCGCTGGGCTTCGCGGAACGAAGTTTGCTGCTTCGACTTCTTAATCTTCTCCAGTCGGGTGAGCGCCTGCGCGATGATTTTATCGATCCATTCCTCAAACTCGAGCTCGCGCGCAAACACATCATCTGTGAGAATCGTTGGTGGGTCTGCGAAGCGAGCGGCCGCCGGCGGCAAACGTTTTTGGAACTCCTTTTGCATAGCCTTGAACCAATCCTCCGCCGTCCGAAACTCACGCCTGGGGCATGTGGCCTCGAGATGATCAGCAAAATCAGCGAAAGGCCCACCCAGTTGATCGAGAAATCGCCGAATCCCTCCACTGTCCGCGGCGTCCTCTCCCGCGGCGTGCCTTATCGCAAAAGAGAATGCGTTAAGCACCGTCGCCTCATCATATGGCTCGTGACGGCGGTCGAATTGCGCAGTAGTTACTCTGGCTGCCAAAAAACGCTGATACCGCTGCTTATGCCAGAGGCATTTTGCAATGGTCAGAACCGCATCTTCTTCCAAAGGGCCATTAGGTGATAGTTCCTCGACGAGTCGCGCGTGCATTATTTGGAAGTCGAGGGGATTCTCGCCCGGTAAAATGACAAAATCGGTTTCGGCGGCGAATTTCAATTGCGCGAAATCGAGAGCCTCGGCTCCAGACCTCGCATGATCGGTCTGGTTCGACGCACTGAACTGCGTGCTCTTAGGCGGCTTGCCGCAGCCGACCTCCGCGCACTTGCGGGTAGTTCTTGACTTAAGAGGAACTCGTTTAATCATGTAAATCTCCCAAGTGGGCAAGTCAGAGTCTTGCGCCCGCGCCGGTTGCACGCGGGCACGCGCGAAATTCCATTCTGTCTCTGACGCCTCCGATTTGCCCGGTCCTTAAGGACCGTAGCTGGTTCTTGAACCTGCGCTCTCGGAGCTGTCGCTGCGGACCACAACAAACGGTGGCCGCTGAATCAGCGAAGGTTAGAACCGTGTTTTTTGTAGTGTTTGGCTCACTCCCGCCGAAAGTCAATCAATTGAACCGAGTTCCTGAATCAAATACCAAATATTGAATTCGCGCAGAGATTTGAAAGCGGATTTTTGGCTTTCAGCGACGAAGCACACGCCGAAAGCAATGTTGATTGATTCCCGCGAGACCTCTTCATTCGGTGAAACGATGAACTCGACGCCCGCGGTCTGAGCGCGGTACTCGTCCTGCCTGAGGGCTTGCATTGCGTTCATCCTTCAAAGATATACGTTATAGCTCCCTTAAGGAGAAGACGACGATGCGCGTTGAGTTCCGCAAATGGGGCAACAGCCTCGCGGTGCGGATTCCGAAAACCCTGGCGGACTCGCTCAAAGTCGGTGTGGGTAGACAGGCCGAGATTGCAATTGAGAATGACGCGTTGGTGTTGCGGCCGATCAAGAGACCGAAGCGGAAGCCGACCTACACGCTAGAGGAATTGCTGAGAGGCATGACCAAGGAAAACGTGCCGCAGGAGGTCGAGTGGGACGAACCACGCGGCAATGAGGCCTGGTAACTTGACCGCCTATGGCCCTGACGTCGGCGACATCATTTGGCTCGATTTTCTCCAGTCCATCGCCAACGAGCAGGCTGGAAGGCGCCCTGCGCTGGTGCTTTCGCCGCGCGTTTTTAATGAATTGACGGGCCAGTGCGTCGCGTGCCCGATCACGCGGCGCGACCGCGGAGTTTCCATGTTGCGGTTACCGGCATCGACGATGTCCAAGGCGTCGTTCAAACCGATCAGTTGCGCAGCGTGTCCTGGGAAAAGCGCGGATCACGTTTTATCTGCTGGGCGCCCGCGGCTGTAGTTGATGAGGTCAGGGCCAAGCTAAAGCCGTTGCTGTCGCTGTAATGCGGCGAGCCCGACAAAGGCGCGAGCCCACTCGCCCGACATTGAATGCTTCGGCTTGCGGCCGATGCTCGTGCCCTCGGCACTGGCACGGCCTTCATGGGTTCGCTGCAGGATCGGCCGAGCTCGCGTGTCGGCGCACGGCTCGCCGAACGGCTTGAACCCAGCGCCTTTCTTGGCGATCTGGTCGACGAATCCGCAAGAGGTCGAGCTTGGTTACCACCAGCACGTCGGCTGCCTCGATGGTGACTACTTCTCCATGAATCCAGACGCCATTCCACTCGTCGGCCGGCGGATCCGCCTGATAATAGCGGCAACGGTCCAGAAAAATCTGGGAGGACCGATCCTGCGGAGCCAGTTCAAGCGCATCGGCAAAGTGCGCGATTCCGCCCTGCCAGTCCCGTCGTCGGTAGCAATCGAGACCAGCCTCATACTCATTGATGACCTTCGTGAGCTTCGGGAAGGTCTCGGCGGTATGATGCGCGAGAGACTCGTAGAC
>Ga0210394_10003733_pt1 | contig 18610 bp, 16 predicted proteins | sample IncBWC12MmetaG_FD_160121 | JGI IMG/M metagenome (GOLD analysis project Ga0210394, IMG submission 160121) | Forest soil microbial communities from Barre Woods Harvard Forest LTER site, Petersham, Massachusetts, United States - Inc-BW-C-12-M | ecosystem: Environmental > Terrestrial > Soil >... | reverse complement strand
ACCACGCGGCCGTCGGCGGCTTGCAGGATATAGGCGCGGTCGTGGTCGTAGAGCCGGCGCACCACGATGTGGCTGCCCTTGTCGAGGCGCAGATGCGGCTTTTGCCGCAGCCGCAGCACGCTCTCGGCCAGCGTCTCGACCCAGGCGCCCGCGGCATTGACCAAAACCCGCGCCGTCACTTCCTCGCGCCGGCCGCGCGCATTGAGGATGAGCCGCCAGGCATCGCCGCGTTCGGCGCGCACCGCGCGCGTGCGCGTGCGGATGGTGGCGCCGCGTTCGGCGGCGTCGACCGCGTTGAGGACGACGAGGCGCGCATCGTCGGCGAAGCAATCGGAATATTCGTAAGCGTGATGGAAGCTGCGGCGCAGCGGCGCGCCGGCCGCGTCGGTCAAGAGATCGAGCTCGCGCGTGCCGGGCAAAATCCTGCGCCAGCCGATCCAATCGTAGATCAGCAGGCCGAGGCGCAGCACGAGCGCCGAGCGGCGCTCCTCGTTCACCGGCAGCACGAAGCGCAGCGGCCGGATCAGGTGCGGCGCCGCCCGCAACAGCACCTCGCGCTCCTTGAGCGCGGTGCGCACCAGGCCGAATTCGTAGTGCTCGAGATAGCGCAAGCCGCCGTGGATCAGCTTCGACGACGCCGACGACGTGGCGGAGGCCAAGTCGTTCTGCTCGACCAGCACGACCCGCAAGCCGCGGCCGGCGGCGTCGCGGGCGATGCCGGTGCCGTTGATGCCGCCGCCGATGACCGCGAGATCGAAGTCAGCCACTGGGTTACCCTCGCGCCGATGATAGAGATTTCTCGCCGGCCCCGCTTGCCTGGAATGGCAGATCGGCGATGATAGGGCATGGACTTCCGCGATCGTCACATCGTCGTCAGCGGCGGAGCGGGTGCGCTCGGCAGCGCCGTGGTCGAGGCATTGGCGGCAGCCGGCGCAATCTGTCACGTGCCGTGCCTGCACGAAGCGGAGAAGCAGAGCTGCCGGTTGCAAGAGAGCAAGAACGTGCGGCTCGCGGTCGCCGGCAATCTGGCCGACGAGGCGGTCGTGGCCCGCTTCTATCAAGGCATCGCGCCGCTGTGGGCCTCGATCCATATCGCCGGCGGTTTTGCCATGGCGCCGATGCGCGACACCACGGCGGCGCTGTTGCGGCAGCAGCTCGACATGAATTTCGTCAGCTGCGCGTTGTGCTGCCGCGCCGCAGTGAATGCCATGGCGGGCGCCGGCGGCCGCATCGTCAATGTTTCGGCGCGCGCTGGGCTGGAATGGCGCAGCGGCGCCGGCATGGTGGCCTATACTGCGAGCAAGGCCGCGGTCGCGGCGCTGACCGCGGCGCTCGCCGAGGAAGTCGCCAAGGACGGCATCTTGGTCAACGCGGTCGCGCCCTCGATCATGGACACGGCGGCCAATCGGCAGGCCATGCCCAAAGCCGATTACGCGCTGTGGCCGAAGGTCGAAGAGGTCGCGGCGACGATTATGTTCCTTGTCTCGCCGGAGAACCGCGTCACCCGCGGCGCCATCGTGTCCGTCTACGGCAAGTCATGATTTTAGTTTGAGCATGATCTTGTCCGAAAACCGGTATCCACTTTTCGGGTTCATGCTCTAATAGCCCGGCCATAATCCCGGCGTCGCCAATTCGACGAGATGATTGTCGGGATCGCGGAAATAAATACTGACGCCGCCGCGCGGCCACTTGGTGCGGCCTTCGATCGCGACATCGGCTTTCGCCAGTTGCGTTTCCCAGGCGGCAAGCTCGTCGGCGCCAATCGAGAACGCGATGTGCACCGGACCGCTGCCATCATGGGGTGGGATCGTGCCGCCGGGCATGTGCACGGTCTCGAGCGAATGGCCGCGCAGAAACAACAGCAGTAAGCCGCGGCCGCCGACGTCGTAGGCGCACAGCCGTTGATCGCGATAGACGCTGTTGAGCCCGAGCACCTGCTCGTAGAACAAGCAGGCGCGCTCGAAAGAGTCGACGTAGAGCACGGTTTCCAGAATACCGTGCAGGCTCGGCACGGTCAGCCCGAAACCGGCACGACTTCGCGCACCGGCGCATGAACGAGCCGCGTCACGGCGCTGGCGGCGACGACGGCGTGCTGCTGCGCATAGGCCTCGTGGTTCTTCTCGATATAGCCGAGATCGTAGAGGTAATTCACCATCAGGCCATAGGACTGCGCCAGCGCGCGTTCCGAGGTGTCGCCGGGCCAGTTGAGCCGCTCCAGCCGCGCGCCGTTGCCGAGATGGAAGCGCGCCACCGAATCGAGCGGCAGGCCGCGGCGGTTGCGGCCGCGCACATAATACCAGGCGGCGGCGCGCAACAGCGGCTCGCGCACCCGCTCGGCGATCTCCGGCACGCGCCAGCAATTGACGTCGTCAAGGGCGGCAAGCACCTCGCGATCGTCCTCGTCGATCGCGATCGAGGCCGCATTGGCGCGTTCGCGCTTGAGCCATTCGGCGAAATTCGGCGCCGGCGACAAGGTGACGAAGGTCGCGACTCTGCCGAACTCACGCGACAGCTCCTCGACCACCTGCTTGATCAAAAAATGCCCAAAGCTCACACCGGCGAGGCCGCGCTGGCAATTAGTGATCGAATAGAACACCGCCGTGGTCGCGCGTTCCGGATCGACCTCTTCGCGCTTGCCGGACAGGATCGGCGCGATCGCCGCCGGCGTCTCGCGCGTCAGCGCCACTTCGACGAAGATCAGCGGATCGTCGACCAGCGCCGGATGGAAGAACGCGTAGCAACGCCGGTCCGGCGGATCGATGCGGCGGCGCAGATCGTCCCAGTCGCGGATCTCGTGCACCGCTTCGTAGCGGATGATCTTTTCCAGAACGATCGCCGGCGACGACCAGTCGATGCGGCGCAGCACCAAAAAACCGCGGTTGAACCACGACGAAAACAGATGGACGAAATCGTTGTCGATGACGGCGAGATCGTCGCGGTGATCCATGGCGTCGATCAGCTGTTCGCGCATGCGCACCAGCGCCGCGGTGCCGCCGGGCGCGAGATTGAGCCTGCGGAACAGCTCGAGCCGGCGCGGCTCGCTGGCATGATGCAGTTCGGCGGCGGTTTCGTCGGACGGCGCTTGCTGCCAGTCTTTGATCGTCTTCTCGATGCGGGCGCGATCGGAGCCAAAGGTGGTGGCCAGCGCCTCGAAGAAGGCAATCCGCGGCCCGATCGTCAGGTCCTCGTAGCGGCCGAGAATGTCGCGGGCCAGCGCCACGCCGGACGCCTCACCGCGGCCGGACAACAGCGCCTCGCAAAGCTCCAACAGGCCGGCCGAGCGCTCATGCGCCGGCTCGCGGCGCTGGATCAGGGCACGGCCGCGGTCGGCGATGCTCTGCAACATCTCGCTGAAAAAGGTGGTATTCACCGAATTCTTCCCATCCGCCCGGCCCGAATTAGCTAATGATCGCCGGCGGCAATGACAAGTTGGCGGCGCGCCACAGTGTAAACAAGCCGAGTTAACGCCAGACTGTCGGCGAAAGACATATTTGGGGCCGCAGTCCCGATCAAACGTATTGATCGCGAACGCCCGCCTGGACAAATTCGCGCCACTGCGCCACTTAAAACGCCGTGCGGCGCGGGGCTGCGCGAGGTCGGGAGCGTTTCATGCCGGGTCCGTTGGCTGGTTTGCGCGTGCTGGAGCTTGCCCGGATTCTGGCAGGTCCTTGGGCCGGCCAGTTGCTCGCCGATCTCGGCGCCGACGTTATCAAGGTCGAACGCGCCGGCTCGGGCGACGACACCCGCGCCTGGGGGCCGCCCTTCGTCGAGGCGGCCGACGGCAGTCATCTCAGCGCGGCCTATTTTCACTGCACCAATCGCGGCAAGCGCTCGGTCGAGGCCAACTTCACCACGCCCGAGGGCCAGCGCATCGTCAAGAAACTGGTGGCGCGCTCCGACGTGCTGATCGAGAATTTCAAGGTCGGCGGCCTGAAGAAATTCGGCCTCGATTACGCGAGCTTGGCGGCGGACAATCCGCGCCTGATCTATTGCTCGGTGACCGGTTTCGGCCAGACCGGGCCATCGGCGGCGCGCGCCGGCTACGATCTGATGGCGCAAGGCATCGGCGGCATCATGGGCATGACCGGCGAGCCCGACGGCCCGCCGATGCGGGTCGGCGTGCCGACTGCCGACGTCTTCTCCGGCGTCTATGCGGCGGTCGGCATTCTGGCGGCGCTGGCGCGGCGCGAGAAGACCGGCAAGGGCGGCTACGTCGATTGCGCGCTGGTCGATTCCACCGTCGGCACGCTGGCGTTCCAGGCGCTCAATTTTCTGGTCTCCGGCGAAATTCCCAAGCGCATCGGCAATGCCCATCCTAACCTGGTGCCGTATCAGGAATTTCCGGTCGCCGACGGCGCCGTCATCATTGCCACCGGCAACGACGCGCAATTCGTCAAGCTGTGCGGCATTCTGGGCGACCCGCAACTCGCCGAGGTTAAGGCCTACAAGGACAACAAAGGACGGCTTGCGCATCGCGCCGAACTGGTCGGCAAGCTTTGCGCGCTGACGTCGCGCATGAAACGCGAGGAAATTCTCGACAAGCTCGAAGCCGCCGGCATTCCCGCCGGCCCGATCAACGACCTGCAACAGGTCTTCGCCGACCCGCAGGTCATCCATCGCGGCATGAAGCTCACCCTGAAAAACCCAGCCGCCAAAGGCGGCACCAGCCCCGGCATCCGCACGCCGATCGTGCTCGACGGCGCGCCGATGGCCTCCCACCGCCCAGCGCCGCGGCTCGGCGAGCACACCGCGGAAATTTTGCGCGAGATCGGCGAAGGGTGAGGCCGTCTATTGGCTAACCCGTAGCCGCAATCCCTAAAACGCTCTCGAACACCATGGCCCGCATCTCCTACATCGAAGAAAACGATCACCCCGAGCTCGCCGAACTGATCGGCAAAATTCGCGCTGGACGGCGTGGGGCATTGATCAATGTCTATAAGCTGCTCCTGCATTCCCCGTCGCTCGCCGCGATCTGGCTCGAGTTCGTCAGCGCGGCGCGGTTCAAGGTCGAGCTTGACGGGCGGCTGCGCGAGATCGTCATCATCCGCGTCGCCCATCTCAACCGCACCGCTTACGTCTTCAAGCAGCACGTGCCGCAGCTCTCGGCGCCCGAAGGCTTGAGCGACGCCGAATGCAATGCGCTCGCCGACTGGCGCAACGCCAAAACATTCAGCGCGCGCGAGCGTGCGGCGCTGGCCTACACCGACGCCATGACCCGCGACATCGCCGTGCCTGACGACGTGTTCGAGGCGTTGCGGCCCCATTTCAACGAGCGGCAGATCGTCGAGCTGAGCGTGCTGATCGGGCTCTACAACATGCACACCCGCGTGTTCACCGCGCTCGGCATCGATCCCGAGCCGCATCACAAGTGAATCGTGTTTGGGGTCAGCCCACCGCCGGCTGCGGTGCTTCCGCCCGCTGCGCCTCGCGCAGCGCGCGGTCGAGTGCGGCGAGGTCGTAGGGTTTTTGCAGCACGGCGAAACCCTGGCGCACGGCGTCCTGGGCGCTCGAACTATAGCCCGTGGTCAAGAGCACGACGATGTGCGGAAAGCGCCGGCGGACGGCGTCGGCGAGCTCGAGGCCATTCATGCCGCCGGGCATCAAAATGTCGGAGAACACCACATCGATGTCGCGCTCGCCCTCGACCAAATCGAGACCGGCTTGGGCGCTCGTGGCCTGTTTGACCTTGTAGCCGAGCTCTTCGAAATAGGCTTTGCCGACCTCGGCGACTTCCGCATTGTCTTCGACCAGCAGCACGGTGCCGGCGTGTTTCTTTGCACGCACGACGGCGGATTGCTCCTGCGGCTGTGCGGGGGCTTCCCAGGTCCGCGGCAGGAACAGCGTGACGACAGTGCCACGCCGCGCCGAGCTGGCGATGGTCGCCGCGCCGCCGGATTGCCGGGCGAAGCCGTAGACCTGGCTCAAGCCCAGGCCGGTGCCCTTACCGATGTCCTTGGTGGTGAAGAACGGCTCGAACACCCGCGGCAGCACGTCAGCCGGGATGCCCGATCCGGTGTCGGCGACGCGGATGGAGACGAACTCGCCCGCAAGGCCTTCTTCGCTGACCTTGCCGCGCAGGACGACCGGCTTGGCGGTGATGGTCAGCGTGCCGCCGGACGGCATGGCGTCGCGGGCATTGACGGCGAGATTGAGCAGCGCTAGCTCGAACTCGCTCGGATCGATCTTCACGGTGCACGGCCGCCGCGGCACGCCGACGCGGATCTCGATATCGCCGCGCAGCGAGCGGCTGAGCATGTCCTTGATCTCGGGCAGCTGTTCGGCGAGATCGATGACGCTCGGCTGCAAGGTCTGGCGGCGGGAGAATGTCAGCAATTGCCGGGTCAGGCTCTCGCCGCGCTGCGTCGCCGTCGTGATCGCGTCGAGCAGGTGGATCTGCTTCTCGTCCTTGATGTGCCGGCGCAGCCGCTGCACGCTGCCGCTGACGATCATGAGCAGATTGTTGAAGTCGTGGGCGACGCCGCCGGTCAATTGGCCGATGGCTTGCAGCTGCTGCGCCTGGTGCAGCGCGCCTTCGGCCATTTCGCGGCGCTCGGCTTCGTCGTGCAGGCGCTGGGTGCGGCGCAGCGCGAACCACAGCACGGCGAACAGCAAGAGCGTCGCCGGCAAGCCGAAGATCAGGTGCGCGCCTATTGTCCTCAACCATTCGCGGTTGATCGCCACGATGCTGGTGCCGGCGAGCGCATAGACCGGGTAGCCGGCAAGCTTGCGAAAGGCGATGCGCCGGGGCACGCCGTCGACCTCGGAATCGACGGTGAACGTGCCGTGGGTGACGCCGTGCTCGATGGCCATGCGCAGCGCGCTGGTCTGGCTCAATCGCTGCGAGCGGTTGATGCGGGACGGATAGCGCGCCAGGATGGAGCCGTCGTCGCGGACCAAGGCGTAAACGCTGCCGGGCGTCTGGCCGACCAGGTTGTAAAAATCCTCGAAATATTTCGGCCGCACCGCCACCGCGATCACGCCTCTGAAAGATTCGTCCGGCGCGGCGAGACGCCGGGACAGATCGAAGAAATCGCTGCCGACGCTCGCCAAATTCGGCGTGCGCACGTCGCTGACATAGGTGCCGGCGTCCTTGTCGGTCTGGGCCTTGAAGTAATCGCGGTCGGCGAAATTGACGCCGGTCTTGACCGATTCGAGCGCGCTCGACACCAGCGGCCGGCCATCGCGGCCAATGAGCACGATGGCTTGTAGCTGCGGCATCACGTCGGCGATCTGCGCGAGGCGGGGATGCAGCCGCGACTGCGCCGCACGAATGTCGTCGTCGGACATGCCGCGCACGACTTCGTCGACCTCGGCAAAGGTGCGGTCGACGGTCTCGAACACTTTCAGAGCTTGTTCCTGCTGCACGTCGAGCGAACGCTCGATGCGCTCGTCGGCGGCGGCATGAATGTCGCGATAGCTGACCCACGACGCATAGCCGTAGAGCGCCGCCGGCAGAACCAGCGACGCGACCATCATCAGTTTCAGCAGACGAACTGCCGATTCCCGTGCCGTATTCATCGGGTGCGAATATTGCGACCGTTACGCCGTCAGTTTTCCATATTTCTCGGGCGCAAACGAGGCAGCGTGAGCCTTCGATAGTTGCAAATTCGTGACCGGTTCGTGACCGGAATGGCCAGGTGTCACTCTTGACTGTACGAAATCGGCCGCATTTGAACTGATTTGGTCGGGAATTCAGGCGACCGCGGTTGGCGCCAGCGCCTCGATGTCGGTGACTACGTCGATGACGGCGGGACGATTTGCCGCGAGCGCCTGCGCCAGTGCCGCCGGAAACGCCGAGGGCGTTTCGACGCGGATGCCCAGCGCGCCCATGTCTTCGGCTAGGCGGGCGAAATTGATCTTGCTGAAGGTCCACAATTCGCGCGCTTTCGGCGTCTGCTGGCCGCCATAGACGCGGTCGAAACCGCGCTTGGACTGGTTGCCGCCGCCATTGTTGTTGACCACGGTGACCGCATTGATGTTCCAGCGCACCGCGGTCTCCACCTCGGCGATGTGATACCAAAACCCGGCGTCGCCGGTGAAGGTGACGACCGGCCGGTCCGGGCAGGCGCATTTGGCGCCGAGGCCAGCGGGGAACGCCCAGCCGAGATGGCCGGCGCTGCGCATATAGCTCTGCCGCGGCGATTTGAGATCGAACATGCCGCCCATCCACATGCCGGCATGGCCGGTATCGACCACCACGATGGCGTCATCGGGCACGTGCTGCGTCAACTCGCTGCACAGCCGTTCCGGCCGCATCGGCACGGCGTCGGATTCGAACGCGGCTTGGTATTTTTGCCGCCACTGCGCGCACAGACCTTGCGCCTCCGCCACCCAGCTCTTGCGTTTTGCCGCGCTGCCGCGGTCGGCAATCGCCAACATCCGCGCAAGCGTCACCTTGGCGTCGCCATTGACGCCTGCCGCCAGCGGATAATTGCGGCCGAGCGCTTCCGGATCGATATCGATCTGGATCGCCGGCGTGCCGATTTTCGGCACCGCCCAGAAATGCGTGGTCATGCCGCCGGTTTCGCTGCCGATGAAACAAACCAGATCGGCGGCGTTGACGACGCGATTGGCGCTCTCGCGCGAATAGGTGCCGGCGACGCCGACCGACAGCGGATGATTGCCCGGAATCGAATCCTTGCCGTTGAGCGAGGTCGCCACCGGAATTTGCAGCGCCTCCGCCAGCGCGACGAGCTCCGATGCCGCGCCCGAAGCGCGCACGCCGCCGCCGGCGACGATCACCGGGCGGGCAGAGTCTTGGAGAACTTTCAGCGCCCCACGCACGCTCGCCTCATCGGGCTCCGGACGAAACGCCGGCACGCGGGAAAACTGCGGCTCGACCAGCGGCTCCATGTCGGCCTCTTCCGCGTCAATCTGGCCCTCGTTGCCGCGGAATTGCAGATGCACGGGTCCGGGACAGCCGGTCACCGCGGTGCGAAATGCCTGCCGCACCATGTCGGGAAAGCGCGCGACGTCGTCGATCGTGGCGTTGAATTTTGTCACCGGCTCGAACGCCGGCATATCGTCGATCTCCTGATAGACCTTGCGGAATTTTGTCTTCGGCTCGCGGCCGCCGGTCATGGCGATCACCGGCGAATGGGCGAGCCAGGCGTCGCGCAGGCCGGCGGCGAGATTGAGCGCGCCGATCACCTGCGCCATGCAGATGCCCGGCTTGCCCGAGGCGCGCGCATAGCCGTCGGCCATATAGGCGGCGGCCTTCTCGCCGTGCACATGCAGCCGCTTGATCTCGGTGCGCCGCTCCATCTCGGCATAGGTGGTGCGCAGCACGGCGGGCACATGAAAGACGTGGGTGACGCCGTAGCCCTTGAGCATGTCGGCGAGGCATTGCGCCCCGGTCATTTTGCGGTTGTGGCCGATTTGCATGTGAGCGTTTTCCTTACTGAGCGTTTCCCGGGCGCTGCGCAGCACGAAGCGAAGCGGAGTGGTGCGCTGCAGACCCGGGATCGTAGCGACCGCCGAGCCCGGAGCGATCCCGGATTAGCGGTGCACCACTTCGTGCTGCACCGCATCCGGGAAACGGAAATCTAGTTGTCGAACACCGCGACCGCGCGGATCGGCGAGCCGGTGCCTTCGCGCCATTTCAGCGGCAGGCCGATGAATTGGAATTCGCCCTGGCCGAGCAGGGCCTCCAGATTGCACAGGCTCTCGATATGGGTAAAGCCGAGCTCGAGGCAGGCCTTGTGCACCAGCGAATTCACTTTGCCTTCCGGCCCCGGCCGCATCGAGTCGATGCCGAAATGCACGATGCCTTGCTGCGCCAGCCATTCGGTCGCCGCGACATTGACGCCGGGATTATCGGTCGCGTAGGCCGCGGTCGGGAAGGTGCGGGCGTGATGGCCGGTGCACAGCAGCACCGTACCTTTTTTCGGGATCGGCACGCCGGCCTGTTTCACCGCCGCTTCAAGATCGGCCGGCGTGATTTCCGCGCGCGGCTTGATATGGCGCAGGTCGATACAGATGCCTTGGACGATGCAGTTCTCCAGCGGATATTCGTTGATCGGCGTGCCGCTCTTGCCGAAATGCCGCGGCGCGTCGATGTGGGTGCCGCCGTGGTCGGGCATGGAGAAGAACATCACGCTGTTGCCCTGGACATTGCCGGATTCGGCGAACGCCTCCTCGTGGGTCTTCCAAATGCCGTGGATGATGGGCGGCTGCCCGGGATAAGACGGCGTGCGGTGATAAAGCTCCCGGCTTAAATCGACGATCCGCATTGCATTTCTCTCCCTTGCCGCTTCGGCTTTGGGCGAACACTATCCGCCCCTTGAGACCGCGACAACGCCACGCCGGAGCACGCCATGAAGACCTCGACCGACCGCATCCTCACCACCCACACCGGCAGCCTGCCGCGGCCGAAGCCGCTGATCGATCTTGTTCTGCGCCGCGAGAAGGGCGAGGCGATCGCGGCGGACGCTTTCGAGGGCGAGGTGGTCAAAGCGGTCGACGACATCGTCGCGCAGCAGGTGGCAGCCGGCATCGACGTGGTTTCGGATGGCGAGATGAGCAAGCCGTCCTACACGACCTATATCCGCCACCGGGTCAGCGGAATCGAGATGGACCCGCGCGCGGCGGAAAAGGGCCGCGATATCATGATCGGCCGCGATCTTCTGGCGTTTCCGGACTTCGCCCGCCAGCGCAGCAATTTCTCGGCGATGCCGTTTCCCGGCTGCGTCGGCGACTTGCGCTACGTGGACCGCTCCGCGCTCGACCGCGATCTCGCGCATCTCAAAGCCGCGGCGGCGAAAGCGAAGCCGGCCGAGGTGTTCATGACCGCGCCGTCGCCGGGAATTCTGACGCGCTTCATCATCAACCTGCATTATCCGACCGAGGAGGCCTATGTCGCCGCGCTCGCCGACGTGCTCAAGGTCGAATACCGCGCCATCGTCGAGGTCGGCTTCGTGCTGCAGATCGACGCGCCCGACCTCGGCTCGGCGCGCAACAACCAGTACCGCCATCTTACCGACGACGAATTCCGCTCAAAAATCGCCGAGCGCAATATCGCGGCGCTTAATGCCGCAATCGAAGGGTTGCCGGCCGACCGCATGCGGCTGCATATCTGCTGGGGCAATTACGAGGGCCCGCACACCCACGATCTGCCGGTGACCAAGATCATCGATATCGCGTTCAAGGCGCGCGTGCAGGCGTTCAGCATCGAGGCCGCCAATCCGCGCCACGACCACGAGTGGGAAGACCTCAAGGCGATAAAAATCCCCGACGACAAGATCCTCATTCCCGGCGTCATCGACTCGACGACCAATTTCGTCGAGCATCCGCGCCTCGTCGCCCAGCGCATCGGCCGCTATGCGCAAGTGGTCGACCGCGAGCGGCTGATCGCCGGCGTCGATTGCGGTTTCGGCACCGCGGTGCGCACCGAGCCGATGGTGGCGGACTCTATCGTCTGGGCAAAATTCGCCGCACTCAGCGAAGGCGCAGCGATCGCGAGTAAGCGATTGTGGGGATAGACGCGCTAAAGCTTTCCACCACGCAAACTCCAGGCGAGATGCTAGGGGTCGCGATCGGCTTCATGCGTAAGCGATCAGAACTTATAGTTCACACCAAAGCGAGCCATTTGGACTCTTACATTGTCACTCAAGGTGAACGAGCACGCATTTGGCACACCGCAGTTGGGATTGTTTGAAGCGGTGGTGAAACTGTTGCTAGAAAGTCTTACATAAAGGTATTCACCCCGTAGTGTGACGTGGTCTGCAACGGCCCACTCTAATCCGCCACCGGTTCCGAATACAGATGGCTCACGGAGCCATACGCAAAGCCGCCGGTCGCGTAGGCCAATAGCATTGGCGTCACCAGCGCGCCCAAACGACCTCGCACCGTCCCGACATAGTCGACGTTGGTCTGATAAGTCAGTGCAGCCGACGCGAAGGTCGGCACGGCCGTAATTATGTTCTGGGTACCACCAACGCGCGGTCCGGAAATGTCGGCCTCCGCCCCAAGGACCACTCGGTCAATCTGCCAATTATAGCCCGCCTGAAACGTGCCAATCACACCGGTCTTGCTGACCTGATAAGCAGCCGGGATTACACCGGCGGCGACAAATGGCGCGAAGAGTTGCGGGGGACCGGCCGGCAAACTAAGCGTCGCTGGGTCTTTCATCCATTCCGAACCGACGCTTGCGCCAATGTAGAAACCGGTCCAGCTCCAGACCGGAGCAACTGCGGCCGGCGCCTTGTACACAGGGAGTTGTGGCGGCGGCAGGTCGGCTGCGAATGCCCCGACTGCGGTCAGGTGAGCAACTGCACCGACGACGGCGGCGCCGAACCAATGCGATTTCATGTCGAATCCCCCACATAGGTGTCAGTATCCACGAGGTGTTCGCCGGCGGCACTATGGTAGCGACTTACCAGTGACGCGTTGCTGTGCGGACTTGACCCCCCGCTGGCTTCCAATCCCGAGTCCCAATGGAAAATCTACTGGCTATGGCAACGACTTGGCTTGGACTATGCGGAAGTTTCCAAGACTGGGCGGAAGTCTTAAACGATTTGAACCTCGTGTTGCCCGCGAGCAACATAGACAAGTTCGACTGTCGAACGACCCGGGACACCGATGGCGGCGGGCGCGGATGATTTTCACGGTTCTCGGGTTTCCGGTGACGCGCGACTGGACGCAATTACGGTCGACATAATCGAGAACCTCGGACGTAGCGATTTAACGATCGATGTCGTCGCAGAACGTCATCATGTTACGCCGCGTTACGTACGCATGCTGTTCGAAAAGAAAGGTTTGACGTTCTCGGAATTCGTACTTGGCGAGCGCCTGGCTCGTGTCCACCGCGCGCTGATTGATCCGAGCTTCGCCGATCGTCCGATCAGCGACATCGCCTTCGCGGCCGGTTTCGGCGACCTGTCGTATTTCAATCGAACTTTCCGCCGCCGCTACGGCGCGACGCCTACGGATGTGCGTGAGGCCGCCCGCCGGCAGAATCGCGATTAAGCCCCGTCAGGTGAAGATATGCGACACGAACACGCCGATGCCGACGCCGGCGATCGCTGCGGCGACGCCGATCGAAACCGTCTCGAACACCGTGCGGACGATGCTGCGGCCGCCGATCTTGGCCCGGCCGACGCCGAGCGCGACCAGCAAGAGTGTCGTGACAATCCCCGAAACCACGCGGCCTTGCGCCACGGGCAGAAAGCCGAACGGCAGTATCGGGATGGCGGCGGCGAGAAAATCGGCGAGCAGCATCCACAGCGACCGCACCAGCGGGCTCTGCCGCGAATCGGCATCGCCCGGCATGGCGAGCGCCATGGCGAAACCGCGCAGCACGGCCGGCTGTGAACCGAGGAAGCTCTTGACGCTCGCCGCCTGATCGTTCGCCATGCCGACGGCTTGCAGCCGCTGCGTCACTTCTTGGAGCACCGCACCTGGGTCGTTCTGCAGATCGGATGTGATGCGCGACGCCATCACTTTGGTCTGATCCTCACCGGTCTCGGCATCGAGATAGGTGCCGGCCATCATCGACACGGCGGCGGCAACCGCGCCCGAAGCGCCGGCGATCAGCACCGCCTTCTGATCGGTGGTGGTCGCGGCGACGCCGAACACCAGGCCGAAGATCGAGACGGTGCCGTCCTCCATGCCGAACACGATTTCGCCGGCGGAAGCCTGCAGCGAGGTCTTAAGCCGCGCCCACAACGATGCTTCGTTCATGCCACAGCCTTTCTGGAAATGGCCTTTCGCGAAATGTCCGAATTCACTCCGCGCGGATGTGGGCGGCCCTGATCACGTCGCCCCACTTCTTGGTTTCGGTGACCAGGAATTTGCCGAACTCGGCCGGCGTCACGATGAACGGCTCGGCGCCGAGCTCGGCATAGCGCGCCTTCATCGCCGGCGTGCTGAGGGCATCGTTCAATGCCTTGTTGATCTTGTCGATCACACCGGCCGGCGTGTTCGCCGGCGCGCCCAGGGCGTCCCACACATAGGCCTCGTAGCCGGGCACGATCTCGTTCGCGGCGGGAACGTCGGGCAGCGCGTCGAGGCGCTTTTCCGAAGTCACCGCGAGCGGGCGCAGCTTGCCGGCCTTGATGAACTCGATCGACTGCGCCACCGGGCTGAACGACGCCTGTACCTGGCCGCTCATCAGATCGGGCAGATAATTGGAGTGATAGGCGATGTGCACGAGGTCGATGCCGGTCATCAGCCGGAATAGTTCGCCCGCCACATTGGTGGCGCTGCCGTTGCCGGCCGAGGCGTAATTGAGCTTGCCGGGATTGGCCTTGGCATAGGCGATGAATTCGGCGAGCGTCTTAACCGGCAGCGACGGCGTCACCTGGATCACGCTGGCCGAGCGCATCAGGCCGCCGACCGGCGCCAGATCGCGCAACAGATCGAAACTGAGATGGCCTTCGTAGAGCGTGGCGTTGATGGCGTTGGTCGCCGTCATCGTCAGCAGCGTGTAGCCGTCGGGCGTCGCGCGCACCACCAATTCGGTGGCGACATTGCTGTTGGCGCCGGGTCGGTTCTCGACGATGAATTGCTGCCCGAGCCGCTCCGACAATCCTTGTGCGGCGATCCGCGAAAAAATGTCGGGTGCGATGCCGGCCGGATAGCCGACGAGGATACGCACCGGCCGCGTCGGATAGTCGTCCGCGCTGGCAACGCGCGGCAACACCGGCAGCGCCGCCGCGCCCGCCATGAGACGCAAGAATTTCCGGCGCTGCGGTTTCATTGCGGTTTCAATCCTGCGAACTTGACCACCTTGCCCCATTTCTCGGTTTCCTCGACGATGAATTTGCCGAACTCGGCGGGTGACATGGCGAACAACGGCGCGCCGAAGTCGGACAGCCGTTCCTTGAATTTCGGGTCGGCCTGAATGGCGGCGATCGCGGCGGCAAGCTTGTCGATGACGTCCTTCGGCGTGTTCTTGGGCGCCACGATGGCGCTCCAGCCGCTGGCTTCAAAACCCGGGATGGTGTCGGCGACGGTCGGCACGTCCGGCAGCTCCTGGACGCGTGCCGCCGTAGTGACGCCTAGCGCGCGCAGCTTGCCGGCTTTGATATGGCCGATACCCGAGGAGATGCCGCCGACGCCGGCCATGAGCTGGCCGCCGAGCAGGTCGGTCACCATCTGGTTCTCGCCCACATAGGGCACGTGGATGACATCGATGCCGGCCATCATCTTGAGCAATTCGACGGAGAGATAAGGCGGCGTGCCGGCCGACGGCGAGCCGACGCTGAGCTTGCCGGGATTGGCTTTGGCATAGGCGACGAAGCCGGCGACGTTTTGCGCTTCGAACGACGGGTTCACTTCCAGCACCAGCGGAATGCGATTGATGGTGCCGACCGGTGCGGTGTCGCGGGCGAAGTCGTAGGGCAGGTTGGGAAACAGCGTCGTGTTCACAGTATTGGACGCCGCGGCGAAGAACAGCGTGTAGCCGTCCGGCGCCGCGTTGACGACCGCTTCGGCGCCCAGATTGCCGCCGGCGCCGGGCTTGTTCTCGACCACCACGGTCTGCCCGAGCTGATTGCCGAGCCAAAGCGCTGCGAGCCGCGCGATGATGTCGACCTGGCCGCCGGCGGGGAAACCGACAATGAGGCGGATCGGATGCGCCGGGTAGGCCTGGGCGCGAACGATGTGCGGCGCGAATGGCAGCGCCGCGGCGCTTGCGGCCAGTTGCAGAAAGCTTCGGCGCTTCATTGTTCCCCCGGGCATCGGCGCACGCAACGCGCGTGGACGCGCCCATGCCGATGGCTACAATATACTACAGGCGGCCGGACCGAGAGTTGGCAAAGGGGCGCACGTGAACCTGCAAGCCAGGCCAGCGAAATCGGCCGGATCGCGCAAGCGCTCGGCCGTACTGGGGCGCGTACTCATAAACCGAGTGCTGAGTGATGATTGCTGAATGTCCGCTTGAGCCCGCACGCCAAAGCGGACACTCAGTTGCGGCGCACCGCAGACTCCCAGGAGAACGCGATGACAACGGCAATCGATAGCGTTGAGCTGACGCGGGTCGGCCCCGGTACCGTCATGGGTCAATTGATGCGGGAATACTGGATTCCTGCGCTGATGTCGTCGGAACTTGCACGCGACGGCGCGCCGCTTCGGCTGATGTTGCTCGGTGAGAAGCTGATCGCGTTTCGCGACAGCGCGGGCCGCGTCGGAGTGATGGATCATCGCTGCCCGCATCGCTGCGCGTCGCTGTTCCTCGGCCGTAACGAGGAAGGCGGCATCCGCTGCGTCTATCACGGCTGGAAATTCGACGTTTCGGGCACCTGCGTCGATATGCCGAACGTGCCGCCGCATCAGGACTTCAAACACAAGGTCACGGCAAAAGCGTACCGGGCGGTCGAGCGCGCCGGAGTGATTTGGGTCTATATGGGCTCGCGCAGCAAGGCGCCGCCGCTGCCGGCGCTCGAGATTCTCGACGTTCCGGAGCATGAGGTCGGCGTTGTCTTCATCCAACGCAACTGCAATTACCTGCAGGCATTGGAGGGCGATATCGACACCTCACATTTCGGCTTCCTGCACGCCGGCCACGTCGACCCTGATGAGCTCGGCGAGTCCGATCCTATCTACCACACGGTCGCGATCCGCGCGCCGGAATACCACGTTGCCGATACGGCCTGGGGCACGACCTATGCGGGCTACCGCGTCGCCGGGCCCCGCCGCATGTCATGGCGCTTCGGCAACTTCCTGTTTCCGTTCTGGGCCCAAGTACCGAACGGGGAGTTCGCTCGTCACGTGCAGTTCCGCGGCTGGGTGCCGCTCGACGATGAACACACCATGTACTGCGTGCTGTGGTGGAAGCGCGGCGTTTCGGCGATGACGCAGCAGGCGCCGGCGTCCAAAGACGGGGCGCCGATCGGCGGCATGGGGCGCGGCAACGATTTTCTGCCCAACACGAGCGACTGGCTCGGCCGCTGGCGGCTTGCCGCAAATGCGAGCAACGATTGGCACATCGACCGTGCCGCGCAGCATGACAACGCGATCTACAGCGGCATCGACAGCATCCATTTGCAGGATCAAGCAGTCACCGAGAGCATGGGCGCGATCTTGGACCATAGCTTCGAGCATCTCGCGCCATCGGATCAAATGATCACGCGCACGCGCCGCCGCCTGCTGATGGCGGCCCGCGCGCTGCGCGACAACGGCGTGCCACCGCCAGGTGTCGAAAACGTCGAGGTATTCCGCGACGCGCGCGGCGGCTACTTCGTGAGCGACGACAGCAGCGGATGGCAGGATGCCTATGCTGAGCAGCTGGCTTTGGCTTGGCGTCCGCCTCCGGCCACTTTGCGCGCCGTGGAGTAGTGCGTTTGGACCTGAAAAAGACTTACGATAAGCGTGCGTCCCGGCCGGGCTAGCGTACCCTTCGGTGCATCAGCCTCAGTGGCCAGCGGTTGCAATGGGAGCGTCCATGAATCTGCAAGCCACACCGGCAAGACCGGCAGGATCGCGCGAGCGCTCGCTAGACGAGGTCAAGGCCGAGTTCATGCGCCGCGCCGGCCGGCTCAATCCGTTCGAGGATATTCGCCGCGAGGACGCCGAGCGCGTGATGAATGCGCTGCAAAACCTCGACAAGGATCATTGGGCGCAAGAGTGGTCGAACATCGGGCTCGGCTATGAGGCGACGGGCGACGCGCGCGCCAAGGCCGGCGCTCCCGGCACGGAGCTCGCAGAGCTTTACATGCACGCCTTCGACGCCTGCCGCGTCGGCCGCTATCCGACGCCGAATTCGCCGGGCAAGCTTCAGGCGTACCAGCATTCGCTGCGCATGTTCCGCAAGGCGGCGAAATATTTCGACCCGCCGCTGGAAATCATCGAGCTGCCGTTCGACGGCGGAAAAAAGCTCATCGGCTATTTGCAGCTGCCGCCCGGCGTAAAGAAGCCGCCGGTGGTGCTGCATTGGGGCGGCGTCGACGGCTGGAAGGAAGATCGCCTACGCATCGCCAAGGCGGTAATGGATGCAGGGCTTGCTTCCCTCACCATCGACATGCCGGGCAGCGGCGAAAATCCTGTGCTCTACGGCGATCCCGCAGCGGAACGCACATTCCTCACGTGGCTCGATCATCTGCCGCAACGCACCGAGATCGACGGCGGCAGCGTCGGCGTTTGGGGCGGCAGTTTCGGCGCCTATTGGGCGGCGCGGCTTGCCTACACGGCTGCCGAGCGCATCAAGGGCGCGGTATTCCACGGCGGCAATGTCCATTACGGCTTTCAGAAGGAATGGCTGATCCCGGCTTTCACCACCGGCGGCGCGACGTATCTCTTCGGCGCGCACAGCCTGCTCGAAGCGCGCGGCCGCGCCATGGGCACCAAGACGCTCGAGGAGTTTCTCGAAGCCGCGCCGCGCCTGTCGTTGAAGACTCTCGGGCTGCTCGACAAGCCGTCGGCGCCGATCCTCGGCGTCAACGGCAAGCTCGACGACCAGGCGCCGGTCGACGACATCTATCTGCTCATGGAGCACGGCAGCCCGAAATCGGCGCGCATCTATCCGCAAGGCGCACATATGGGCCGCACGCCCGGCGAGCCGTCGGACCACATCACGACGACCATCGTCGAGTGGCTCAAGGCGCGGTTGAAGCGATAAAGGGTGTTGTGAAGCGAATTCGCGCTCCGCGACCACCGTGAATTGATATTTTTC
>Ga0210394_10003731_pt1 | contig 18615 bp, 11 predicted proteins | sample IncBWC12MmetaG_FD_160121 | JGI IMG/M metagenome (GOLD analysis project Ga0210394, IMG submission 160121) | Forest soil microbial communities from Barre Woods Harvard Forest LTER site, Petersham, Massachusetts, United States - Inc-BW-C-12-M | ecosystem: Environmental > Terrestrial > Soil >... | reverse complement strand
CCCAAAATGACGCCTTTGCCGGCCGCGATTGTCGCCATGACGGAGCCTTTGCTTTGAATTTCGGTTGCCGCCGGATCGTCCTCCGTCATGGTAAATTTTGTTCTAATCGCGCGGCCAGGACGCCGGCTCCATCTTATTATCTTCGTTTAACGGCATTGATTCGCCGCGTCGAGAAGACCGCATCGATCATGATCGACCGCCCGCAACGTGCTGCATGGAGCGTTCGCGTCGGCGAGCTCGATCGCGCGCTCCACCGCGATCCGAATGCGACTGCGGCGCGCTTTGAACGCGCCGGTCTCTTGCGCGAGCAGGGCCGGTTCGAGGAGGCAAAGCGCGACTATCTCGAGCTCATCCGGCAAAGGCCGACCGATTTCGGCGCGCTCAATGATTTCGGCACGCTCGTTCTCAATGCCGGCTATCGCGAGGCGGCGCGCTTGCTGTTCGAGGAGGCGGTGCGGCATCATCCATATAATCCGAATGGGCACGTCAATCTCGCCAACTTGCTGCTTCTGATCGGGGAGCGCAGCGAGGCCCGGCGCCATTTCGAAGCCGCATTGCGGATCGATCGCGATCATATCCACGCGCATCGCGGCATGGGCAACCTGCTGGCCGAGATCGGCGATGAAGCGGGCGCGCACCGGCATCGCGATAGGGGCTTTAAAGATCACTTTTTGACGGTGCTGCTGTATCGCGGCGAAGGGCAGCCCGTTTCGGTCTTGCTCTTGGTCTCCGCGGTAGGTGGCAATATTCCAACGCGTTCGATTCTCGACGATCGCGATTTCCAAACCACCGTGCTGGTGACGGAATATTACGACAACAAAATGCCGCTGCCGCCGCACGACGTCGTCTTCAACGGCATCGGCGATGCCGATCTATGCGGCGAAGGCTTGGAAGCCGCGCGCACGGTGCTCGCGCGAACCGGCAGGCCGGTGATCAATCATCCGGCTCGGGTGCTCGAAACCGGGCGCGTTGCCAATGTCGAGCGGCTGCGCGGCCTGCCGAACGTCATCGTGCCGCGGATGACCCGGCTGCCGCGCCGCGTGCTTGCCGGCCCTGAAGGCGCCGAAGCCGTCACCGGCAACGGGTTTTGCTTTCCCGTGCTGGTGCGCGCGCCCGGTTTCCACACCGGGCATCATTTTGTTCGCGTCGAAAAGCCGGATAAGCTTGCTGCCGCGGTGGCGGATTTCCCCGGCGAGGATGTGTGGCTCATCGAGGAACTCGATGCGCGAGACGGCGAGGGGATGTTTCGCAAATTTCGCGTCATGTTCGTCGATGGAAAATTGTATCCATTGCACCTCGCGATTTCGCCGGACTGGAAGGTCCATTATTTCACCGCCGACATGGCGCAATCCGCGGCGAACCGGCGTAGCGACGCCGCCTTCCTCGACAATATGGCGAACGTCATCGGCCGACGCGGCATGGCCGCGCTCGAGCGCATCAACGCGACCCTTGGCCTCGACTATGGCGGCATCGACTTTGCGGTGAACGGCGAGGGCGACATTTTATTTTTCGAAGCCAACGCGACCATGGTCGTGCTGCCGCTCACGGCCGACGACAAATGGGCATATCGGCGGCCGGCCCTCGAGAACGTGTTTGCGGCCGTGCGCGCCATGCTGACGAAACGGTCACTCGCCAACAGCGCGGCTTAGGGCGCTGGCGAGTTTACGGCGGTAAAATCCCGCATCGACGCCGTGATTTGCAGCAGTCTTTAAGGCTTCATTAACCATAAATTGCCCAGACTATGTGCGCTGCCTCCGTCTGAAAATGAAAATTGCAGGTGCGGCGGATGCGGCGAACTCATCAAGGGAACGCCGATGAACAGCAATCAGCTTGGAATTGCATTCGCACTTGTTGCCGGCCTGCTCGGCACTGCGGCTTTTGCCGAGGACGGCGTTTCCGGCAACACAATCCTGTTCGGGCAAGTTGCCGCGCTCACGGGGCCGGCGCAGGATTTGGGACAGGGCATGCGCCAGGGCATCTTGGCCGCGTTCGACGACGCCAACCGCCACGGCGGAATCTCCGGACGAACGCTCGAGCTCAAATCGCTCGATGACGGCTATGAGCCGGAAAAAACAGTCGCCGCCACCAAAGAGATCGTCGACGACGATAAGGTCTTCGCCATGATCGGCGCGGTGGGAACGCCGACGTCGAAGGCCAGCCAGCCGATCGCCACCGATGCGAAAGTCCCGTTCATCGGCCCGTTCACCGGCGCCGAATTCCTGCGCAATCCCTACAATCGCTACGTCGTCAATGTGCGCGCCTCCTATTTCGAGGAAACCGAGGCGTGGATCGAGCATCTGACCAAGGATCTCGGCATCACCAAGATCGCGATCCTCTATCAGGACGATGCCTTCGGTCTTGCCGGTCTTGAGGGCGTGCAGCGGGCGCTGGCGAAACGCAATATGTCGCTCGTCGCTTCCGGCAGCTTCAAGCGCAACACGATGGCGGTGAAATCGGCACTGCTCGACATCATGAAGGGCAATCCGGAAGCCGTGGTCACGGTCGGGCCCTACAAGCCGGTCGCCGAGTTCATCAAGCTCGCGCACCAGGTCAAAATGAACCCGGTATTCGTGGCGATCTCCTTCGTCGGATCGGATTCATTGGCGAAGGAGCTCGGCAACGACGACGCCGGCGTTATCATCAGCCAAGTGGTGCCGTTTCCATGGGACACGTCGCTGCCTGTTGTCGCGTCCTACCAAAAGGCTCTGACCGCGGACGACGCGAACGCCAAGCCTGGCTTTGTTTCGCTGGAAGGTTATCTGGTCGGACTCCTTGCGGTCGAAGCGCTCAAGCGCGTGGACGGCGAGCCGACGCGCGAAAAGCTGCTCGACGCCATTTATGGCGCGCCGTTCGATCTCGGTGGCGTCACGCTGCGCTACGGGGCGACGAAGAACCAGGGCTCGGATCAGGTCTTCTTCACGATCCTGCAAGCCGATGGGTCGTTCAAACCGGTCGTTCGCCTGATCAAGATGGCGGGGCAGTGACGAAGCGCACCTTCGCGCTTTAGCGGCTACGAGGTCGGAGCGGTGCCTGTAGGCAAATACACATTGAGCTTCGACGGCATTCGCGGCCGGTTCGGCTCGTTCACTTGGCTGCGCACGATACGGTCACGACTGTATTTGGCGTTCGGTCTGGCGGCGGCCTTGACCGTGGTAGGCTCGTCGTTTGCCCTGTTTGCCGCCGCCGATATCAGCGCCACGCTGCGCGAAATCGTTTCCCGCAGCATGCCGGCGACCATCGAGTCATTTCGGCTTTCCGAGGACACCAATAGCCTGATTGGATCGGCGCCGCGTCTGATTGCGGTCCAGGACGAAAGCCAGCGGGCGGAAATCGCCGGTCAGATTGCAGCGCAATCCCACAATTTGCAGGCCAGGATCGACAGCCTGCGCACGCTCGATGCGAGCGAAAGCGACGAGATCGCGGTAGCGCAGGCCGCCATGGACGAGCGGCTGAACGCGCTCAATCAAGCGGTTTCCGAACGCATCCGGATTTCCGCACAACGGCGCGCGCTCGCGCTTGCCGTCCGCAAGGCGCACGAAAATCTCCTCGAGACTATTACGCCGGCGATCGACGACGCTAATTTCGATCTCATGACGAAGAGCCAGGCCGAGGATCGAACGACCCTCAATGAATCGATCGATGCACTGCGACGCCTCCTCGAAGTGCAAGCCGACGCCAATCTTCTCGCCGGACTGTTGATCGAGTCCTCGATGGTAACGGATATTGCGAACCTGCCGCCGCTGCGGGATTCAATCGCCGGAGCGGAGCGCGACATCGACAGCAACCTGAAAGAGCTGCCGCCGTCCGACCAGCGCAACAACATGACGAGCCTCTACGGAAAGCTCGCCGCGGTATCGGGCGGCGATGGCATTATCGTGCAACGCGCCAACGAATTGAAGGGTGAAAAGGATGCGCAGCAAGTGTATGCGGCCGCGCTTGCCGAGGCGACGCGGCTGCGCACCGCCGTGGAAGATCTGATCGAGCGGCAACGAACGTCGGCGCAGGCGCTTTCGGCGCGCGCCATTTCGCAGATCACGTTCGGCCGGATCGTTCTGATCGTGCTCAGCATCGCGGCGCTCGCCGCCGCCGGCTTGATTGCGTGGCTGTATGTCGGACGCAGCATCATCGGCCGCTTGACGCTGTTAAGCAGCGCCATGCAGCGGATTGCCGAAGGCGAAACCAATGTCGCGGTAACGGTCGCCGGCCAGGACGAGATCGCCGGCATGGCCCAGGCGCTTCTTGTATTCCGCCAAGCGATCGAAGATGTCACGGCGGCGCGCCGCACCGACGCCGACCGCGCGCGCGAAGCGGAATCGCGCCGTCAGACGATTGAGCTGGCCACGCAGAATTTCGAACGCGAGGTGAACGATATCGTCCAGGCGCTCGACGCGGCCTCAAAGACGATGGATCGCTGCGCGCAGATCATGGCGGAAGCGGCCGAGCACAATAAGACGCAAGCCAATGCCACCGCGACGGCGTCGGAAGAAGCGACCACGAACGTCGGCAATGTCGCCATGGCGGCGGAGGAGATCGCGCAATCGGTAGAGCAGATCTCGAGCCAGGCGCGCACTTCGGCGGACATCGCTCGCCACGCCAGCGGCGAAGCAAAGTCGATCATCGGCACGGTGGAACGGCTCGCCGCGACGGTCGGACAGATCAACAACGTCAGCAATCTCATTCGTGACGTCGCGGCGCAGACCAATCTATTGGCGCTCAATGCGACCATCGAGGCGGCGCGCGCCGGCGCCGCCGGACGCGGTTTTGCCGTCGTTGCCCAGGAAGTCAAAACGCTTGCGGCACAAACCGAGAAGTCGACCGGCGATATCACGCAGCAGATTTCCTCGATCGAGATGACGACTTCGAGCGTGGTTCAGGCCATGAAGGCGATCGCCGGCACGATCGGGCAGCTCGACGAGAACGCCAATGAGATTTCGGTGGCGGTGCAGCAGCAGGATGCGGTCAGCAAGGAGATCGCCCGCAGCGCCATTGCGGCGGCCGAACGCACCCGCGAAGTTTCGGCAAGCGTGGTGCAAGTTTCGGATGCCGCCGCCAAGACCGGCGAGGTTGCGAACGCGGTGCTCACCGCCGGCGGCGAGCTGGCGGCAAAATCCGGTAGACTGCGCGCCGAAGTCGAGCGCTTCCTGGCGCAGGTCCGCTCGCCTAGTGCGTGCGCAACGGATCGGTTCGCGCTTTAAGCAGCCGTCACAGCTTTTGCGATAGACCGACATAATAACCGCGGCGCGCGCCGTATTGCGGCGCAAACACCCCGATGCCGGTGCCAGTGCGCAGTTCGTAGATCTGATCGAACAGATTGACGATATCGAAACGGACGGTGAGGGGCTTGTAGTCCGACGACCATTGGAAGTCGTGCGCGACGCCGGTGTTGACGACGGCGTAGGGCGTGCTGTGCAGGGAATTGGGCACAAAATCGGGCAACCCACCCGTACGCAGGCCGCTGCCGTAAATCAGGTCCGCGGTCAATGTCGTATCGTAAATTCGATACGACGCGCCCGACGATCCGGTCATGCGCTGCATATCGTCTGTATAATGATAGTTGTGAAGGAGATACTCGTAAGTCGCGGCATCAAGGACATACTGATTCGATTCGGCATCGATCGCCCTCGTTATGTTGTAAGAGAAATTTGCGTAGGCGTTGAAGTTACCGTTGTGATATTTGAGCTTGAATTCGCCGCCTTCGCTGTATCCGCGCGCCCAATTAAATTGCGTCAAGACTACAGCCTGGCCGAACTGACCGTCGTCGATCATATCGCGCGCCATCTTGTAATAGGCATCGATTCCGAGATCGAGACCGGGCAGCACGGTTTGATCGACGCCAGCATCGAAATAGCTCGAACGTTCGGGTTTTACCGGATCGTCCAAGGGGACGCTCGGCTGATTGGTCGTATTAGTGAACAAGGCGAGATTGGCTTGGGTCGCCTGTGCCTGATAAGGCGGCGTGAAATAGCGCGCATAACCGGCGTGGAAGGCGGTGCCGGCAAAGGGTTTATAGATGATGGCGGCACGCGGGCTAAGCTGGTTGGCGTCGACGAACTGATACAATTGATCGAAGCGCAGACCTAAATTCAACGTCAATTGGTCCGTAAGCTTCCATTCGTCTTGAACGTATGTACCGATATTCCAGCCGAGCAGCGATGTTCGATCGGTGAGGCTGAACGCCGGTCCTGTAACCGCGCCGACAGAGCCGGGCATGACGGTTGAAACATTGGTGACGTTGGTTTGCTCGCCGCTTACCGCGAAACCCGCGCGCAACGTATGCTGGCTATTCACGATGTAGGACGCATCACCCTGCATGCCGGTCAGCGTGCTTTGCCGGATCACAGCGGACGCCACATCATTAAAGATCATGTCGCCGAAGATATCGGGGACGAAGTGAACTTCGGCGTAACGGGAGAATACGGCGAGTTGAGCGTCGCCGTCGGTACCATGTTTTTGTAGCGCCGCCATGGTGACGACGTAGGTGTCGTATTCGTTTTCGTTGAGCGTCGATGAGTCGTAACTTGTTACGGGCATTCCAAAAGGGAAATCGCCGCGCGGCGTTTGACCGGGATTGTTCGGAATCCGGAATGCGCTGTAGGACGCCGCCGAGATCAAGCTGAAGCGGGTCGATTCGTCGAGCAGCGTCGAGGCGTAGCCGAAGAACTTACCCTGCTGCGTTTGGTCATGAATGGCGTTGACGCTCGGCGTCGGATTTTCAATCCCGAGGCCGTTCCAATCGCCGCGCGCGGAGACAAAATATTCCGAATTGCCGACGCTGCCGCCGTAATCGAAGCTCGGCATAAATGTTTGCCGGCTGCCGCCATAAAGACTGACTTCCCCGGACGGCGCGGCAAAGGCTCTGCTCGTAATGTCGAGGACGCCCGCGGTGCGCAGCCCATATTCGGCCGGCAGCGCGCCAGTGAGGAGCGACATGCTGCCGATGAAATTGGTGTCGAGAAACGGGCCGAGGCCCGAAACGCCCTCGGGCACGACGATGCCGTTGATCCTAGTCTGGACGTTGGCGTATTCGCTCCGCACGTGGAAACTCGGATTGGAAACTGCCGAATCGTACGACACTCCCGGCAGCTGCAGGATGACTTTGTCGATCGGCGTATTGTCGGCCTGCGGCATTCTCTCGATCGTGTCGCGGCTGATGGTGTAAGTCGAAGCGCCGATATTCGGCAGCAGATTGTCGCGCGCCTGATCGAACTCCGTCATCTTGGCGTCGAGAGCGGTTTGCGCGGTCGTTGCCGAATTGTTTGTTGCCGCGACATTTGTCGCTGCTTGCGGTACGCGGCGTTGCGCCGCTTTTGGTTTGTGCTTCGGCGCTGTAACGACGATTTCCGGCATCGTCGTCGATTTATTGTTCTCCGCGTCGCCTTGACGAACGGTGCCGACAGCAATGGTGATCGCGAGCGCGGTAAGGACGAATGCGCGGCAGCGGTTGCGGCGTCGCGAATTCGGCGGTCTGACCGGCGAAGACACAGTTTAGAACCATGAAAAAGTGCAAATATTTCAATATCTTGTTAACAAGCAAAATATTTCACGCCAATACATAAATGAGATTTGGCAGTCGAAAGTAATTCTTCTAATTCAAAACTGGCGCGGTCTGCTTGTTATAAAGATTCTAAACAGCAGTCGCGTACTCAAAATCTTTCTTATTATTCAAGCCGGGGATAGCCGCCGATAACTTGCATAAAGCGGCTCCCACATCTTGGCGCGCACGGCTGCGGCCAGCGCCTCGTCCGAAAGTGGAGCGGCAAGCCCTTCGGCCTGCGCCTGTTTGGCGACCGCCAGCGCGACGTGGAACGAAAGCCTGCGAATTTCGACGAGGGGGGCGAGCAGATTGGCATCCGGGTCGCGCTTGGCCGGCGATAGTTCGGCGATCGTCCGTGCCGCTGCGAGGAACATTCGATCGGAAATGCGGCGGGCATCGGCCACGATCGCGCCGAGCCCGATGCCCGGATAGACGTAGGCATTGTTGGTTTGATCGACGCGGAAGCTTTTGCCAGCGCGTTTAAGTGGTGGGAACGGGCTGCCGGTGCCGATCACGGCGCGGCCTTCCGTCCAGACATCAAGATCATGCGGGGTTGCCTCGGCGCGTTCGGTTGGGTTGGACAATGGAAAAATCACGGGCCGCCGCACGTGTTCGGCCATGCCGCGCACGACCGCTCGCGAGAACGCGCCGGCTTGGCCGGAAGTGCCGATCAGCACCGTTGGGTGCGCGTTGGCGACGACATCGGCAAGCCCGATCCGGCTGGGCGCTTCGAACACCCATTCGGAGATGCGATCTGGACTTTGCGCGAATGGCGCTTGAAACGATCGCAGGTCGACCATGCCTTCGACCAACAAGCCTTGCCGGTCGACCAGATAAAAGCGCTCGCGCGCCTCAATTTCGCTCAAGCCCGCATCGAGCATGGCACGAAGCAGCAAGGCGCAAATGCCGGTGCCGGCCGAACCGGCGCCGAGCACCGCGACGCGTTGCGCGTTCAATGTTACGCCCGTCACATTGATGGCGCTGAGCAGCGTGCCGACCGCGATGGCGGCGGTGCCCTGAATGTCGTCATTGAACGTGCACAATTGATCGCGGTAGCGCGCCAGGAGCCGGTTGGCGTTGCCAAGCGCGAAATCTTCCCAATGCAGCAGGACGTGCGGCCAGCGCTGGCGGACAGCGGCGACAAATGTCTCGATCAGCTCGTCGTATGCCGCGCCGCGCACGCGCTCATGCTGCCAGCCTATATAGAGGGCATCGGCCAAGTGTTCCTTGTTATCGGTGCCGACGTCGAGAATGATCGGCAGCGTGGTCGATGGATGTAGCCCGGCGCATGCGGTGTAGAGCGACAGCTTGCCGATCGGAATGCCCATGCCGCCGGCGCCTTGGTCGCCGAGGCCGAGAATGCGTTCGCCATCGCTGACGACAATGGCCTCGACATTGTCATAACGGGGATGGCCGAGGATGCGCGCGATGGCGTCCTTGTGGGGAATGCTGAGAAATAGGCCGCGCGGCTTGCGAAAGATATGGCTGAACAGTTCGCAGCCGAGGCCGACGGTCGGCGTATAGACGATCGGCATCATCTCTTCGATGTTTCGGGTCAACAGCGCGTAGAACAGGGTTTCGTTGGAATCCTGCAGGCCGCGCAGGAACACGTATCGCTGAATGTCGCTGCCGAGCCCGCGGAAGGCGTCGAGCCGGCGCTTGACCTGGTAGTCGAGCTCCGCGACGTGCGGGGGCAAGAGCCCGTGCAGGTCGAAGGCGTCGCGTTCGGTCTCGGTGAATGCCGTGCCCTTGTTGAGCAGCGGATCGTTGAGGAGCTCGTAGCCGCTCAGCGCGGTCTCGACGTATCGCGGATTTTTCCTGCTCATCGGTCCCGGCGCCCAATCGAGCAACACGATACAAGCGAACTGGACCGTTCAACAGGACTTTTGCGACAGCAATATCACGGTGCGGGGTCTGCGGCCGTGCCGCTTCCGGCCGTGGGTTTCAGCCCTCGACGTCGGTCTCGGGCCGATCGTCGCCGCGAGCGAGTTCCTCGTGCCACTTTCCGTTCTTGTCTTCCCACGAGATCGCGCGGGTTTCGCCCGGCACATGTTGCTCCTGGGCAACGCGCTGCGCCGCCGCCCGGGCGAGGTCGTGGGATGGGAATGTTTCGGAAAACACGCCGTTGACTTGATACGCCCAGCCATCGTCGTGCTTGACAATATGATAGGTGATTTTTGTCATATAGCTCCCTCCTTATGCAGAATAATAATTTCTGGTCGTGAAAGTTCCCATTACGCCGATGGCGAGGTGGAGTTCTCGCGCTTTCGCCGCGCTTCGTAAGCTTTGAGATGCGCGTAGGCGATCCGCAGCAGCGGATAGTCGCGATTCTCGCCCGCGCCGCGCTGCAGCAGATCGCCGACGATGTGGTCGGCCTCGATCGGTGCGTCGCGCTCGATGTCGCGCAGCATCGACGCGGCAAAAATGGAGCCTGGTGTAGTCAGCATGGTCCGGTTGCGGACCATGGTGGGTTCACGGGACGCAAAGCCCTGCGCTGCGGCAATCGCCGCGCATTCAGTCAGAAGTGCGATCGCAAGATCTCCGGCGTTCGCCGCGACGATATCGCCGACGGGAGCTCGCATCAGGCAGGTGATGCCGGCCATGGTACAAATGAGGACCCACTTCTCCCACATTTCTTGCAGGATGGCCTCGCTGATGCGAAACTCGAAGCGAGCGCCAGTCATCGCGGCGGCGATAGTTTCGGCGCGTGCCGACATCGAGCCGTTCTGTTCGCCGAATGATAGAAAGTGCGTGTCATTGAGATGCAGGATCTGGCCTTCGCCGTCGAGCGTCGTCGAAATTACGCATTGGCCGCCAAGCACGACGGTCGGGCCGAAACGGCGGCTGAGGAAATCCATATGCGCCATGCCGTTGAGCAAGGGCAATATCGCGGTATTCGGTCCGACAGCCGGTGCGAAAGAGCCGGCGGCAGACTCAAGATCGTAGGCCTTGCAGCTGAGCAGGATGACATCGAAGGGTTCGCGCAGTGCTTCGGCCGCGACGACGGGTGGCGCCGGCAAATTCAGGTTGCCGAACGGACTGCGAATGACGAGCCCCGTCTTCGCAAGCTGCGCAGCGCGCCGCGGCCGCACCAGGAAGGTCACGTCGCGGCCGGCTTCCATAAGCCTGCCGCCGAAATAGCCGCCGATTGCGCCGGCGCCGACTACGAGGATACGCATTAAAGCTCCTATGCAGAGGCGGCGCGCTTCGGCACTAAAAGATTGCCGGTGAAGACCATAACGGGCTCGTCGTTCTGATTGAGTGTCGTCGTGCGCACCCTGATCATGCCGCGATCGGGCTTCGATTTGGAAGGCCGGACCTCAAGTATCTCGCTCCTGGCGCGCAATTCGTCGCCGGGCCGCACCGCGCGCGGCCAGCTCAGGTCGTCGAAGCCGACGCCGAGGATGCCGCCGGCCGGTTTCAATTCGCCGTCGACCATCAGCCGCATGGTCAGCGCGGCGGTGTGCCAACCGCTTGCCGCCAAACCTTGAAACGGCGATTGCCGCCCCGCCTCTTCGTCGACATGGAAAGGCTGCGGATCGAATTGCCGCGCAAAAGCGAAAATCTGCTCCTTGTCGATGCGCAACCGGCCGGTGTTGAAAACCTGGCCGACGGCGAAATCTTCCAGATATCGCACGGTCATTGTTTCAACGGCTCCTGTGACCGCAGATTTCCTGGACGTCCGCCATTTCCTTTAAACCATGCGCCGCGCGCAACCGCGGCGGCATTGATCAGACCGAAAGCGGCGAGCGCAACAGCCAAGGCGATGAAAACATCGGTCATGTTGCCGGTTATGCGTAAAGCCAGCCAGCCGCCGCCGGCCGCGATCAGCAATCGCGCCATGTTGGCCAGCAACGGCCACAACAGGCGGCCCGCGCCTTGCGAGGCGAAATAGAGCGCCATGCCGAGGCCGAATAAGCCGTAAACCGGCCCAACCGCGTGCAGATAGCGTGAGCCGGCGTCGAGCATCGCGGGCGCGGTATCGAACAGCGACAACCATGCGCGCGGAGCGACCGCGGCGGCAAAGCCGATCATCTCGCAAAGGCCGGTGGCGATCGCGGCGCCGATCCATGCGACGCGCAAGGCGCGATCGGGACGGCCGGCGCCGATATTGGTGCCGACCATCGCAACGAGCGGGCCGCCGAGACCGAAGACGAGCGGAATGAGCAAATATTCGAGGCGCGAACCCGTGCCATAGCCGGCGATGGCCGCCGGACCGAATGCGCCGACAAGGCCCGTGGCGATGGCGATGGTGAGATTGGTCTGGATAGTGATCAGCGCGGCGACCAGTCCGACGCGGAGAATGTCGGCAAATAAACGCCAGCGCAGGCGGATGCCGCGAAAGGCGAGGCGAACCACGCTGCGTCCCGACCGCAGATAGGCCGCGAGCACCACGCTTCCCACCGCGTAATAGAGCACGACTGCAACGGCGCCGCCGGCCACGCCGAGGCTTGGAAAAGGCCCCAAGCCGAAGATCAGGCATGGCGACAGTGGAATGAGCACGACGACGCCGGCGCAGGTGACCACCGCCGGCACCATCATATTGCCGGTGCCGCGGATCACATTGGCGAGCGAATTGAACAGCCAGACCAGAATCGCGCCGGCGAAGACGACCTGCGAGTAAATCAGTGCCGCTTGCAGCGAAGCGCCATTGCCGCCCATCGCCGCGTAGAGCCATCGGCCGCCAGCGAGCAATGCAACCGTGAAAGTGAAACCGAAGACCAGCGCGATGACCAGGGCATGAAGCACGAGTGCATCGGCGTCGGCGCGGCGTCCGGCGCCGAGCGCCCGTGCAATCGCCGACGATATACCGCCGCCCATCGCGCCTGCCGACATCATCTGCATCAGCATCAGAAGCGGAAAGACCAGCGCGACGCCGGCCAGCGGGTCGGTGCCGAGCTTGCCGACGAAATAGGTCTCGACCAGGCCGACCGAAGTCTGCGCCAACATGACCAGCATATTCGGCGCGGCGAGGCGGATGAGCGTCACCGCGATCGGCCCGTCAATCAGCGCCCGGGTGCGTGGATCGTAGCCGGTCTTCTCCGCTGCGGCGGTGACAGCCACAGCCGGCAGCGGCTCTGCGGCGGCAAGGCTTTGTGCGGACACTCGGTCGCTCCGGTCAGCTACGCCGTATATTGAACACGGCAGCATATAGGAGTATATACGCCTATATGAAAGACAAGGGGACCGCAACAAACCCGATGCCGCCCACGGTCGCCAACCCTGCGGGTTGCAATTGCCTGGCGCTGCGCCAAGCGGACCGGCATCTGACGCAATTTTACGATCAGTTCCTGGCGTCGAGCGGCTTGCGCGCGACGCAATATTCGATTCTTGCAAGGCTGCAGCGCAAAGGGCCAATGACGATCAACGCGCTCGCCGCCGAACTGGTGATGGACCGCACCACGCTCGGCCGCAACATTTTGCCGCTGGAGCGTGACGGTCTTATTGCCGTCGATCCTGGGAAATCCGATCGTCGCAGCAAGGAGTTGCACCTGACCGCCGCGGGGAGGTCGCGCTTTAACGCCGCGCGCAAGGGCTGGCGCAAGGCACAAGCGCGGTTCGAAACCACGTTCGGCGCCAAGCGCGCCAAGGAGCTGCGCACGCTATTGCAGGAAGTGGTGACGCACGAACCCCAGGCAAGCGGCAAAGATCTTCATGCGTAGCGCGAGAAGTCGCGGCCCTCTTTGACTACGAATTCGAGCAGGAACGGCGCGCCATTTTCCGTGACGCCAACCGCCTCCTTGATCGCGCCGACGATGTCGGCGGGTTTTTCCACCCGGGTCGCCGCGACGTTGAGGCCCTCGGCTACTTTCGTGTAGTTGCCGCCGACCGTCATGGCGCCGTATTTCGCGTCGGAAATCTTCAACACGTCGCGCTCGGCGCCCATGACGCCGTTGTTGAAGACCACCGTGAGGATCGCGATGCGATTGCGTGCGGCGGTCTCGATATCCATACCGGTCATGCCGATCGCGGCGTCGCCCATCACGTTGATGCAAAGTTTCTTCGGCGCCGCGAGCTTCGCGCCCATGGTGATGCCGAGCCCGTAGCCGAGCTGGGTCGACTTGCCCCAGCCCATATAGGAGCCGGCGGCAGTCGTCTCCCAAAACGGAATCATCTGCTCGCGCGGGCTGCCCGAGTCGTGGGTGATGATGACGTTGTCGCGGTCGAGCGTGCGCATCAGGTCGCGGATGATGCGATATTGATTGAGCGGCGTTTCGTTGGAGTCGAGAAACTTCGCCCACTCGTCGAGCCACGCCGTCTTGCCGGCTGCGACCTCTTCCTTGAGCGAGGCGAGCGCATTGCCGCCGCCCGGACCCTTCTGCTTGGAGATCTCGGTCATGAGTGCATCGATGACAAGGCCGGCATCGCCGACCGCGGCATGATCGGCGCGATATTCCTTGTTGATATCGCCGGCGTCGTTGGTGGAGTGGATGATCGTCTTGCCCGGCGGCATGGACGGTCCGAAGTTGGTGACGGTGAGGCTTGAGCCGATTGCCATGACGACGTCGGCCTTCTTCATGAAGTCGGCAAACACTTTCGAGCGCGAGCGCGTCGCGCCGCCGAGCGCGAGCGGATGAGTATCGGGGATCGCGCTTTTGCCCGGATTGGTGGCAACGACCGGCGCCGGCAGCATCTCCGCCAACGCGGCAAGCCGGTCGCCGGCTTCGGCGTAATGTACGCCTTGCCCGGCCCACAACAGCGGATGCTTGGCCGCAAGCAGCATTTCGACGGCTTTCTTGATGGCGGCCGGATCGGGCGCGGCGCGTTGCACTGGTACAGGGCGATAATCGAGGTTGCCCTTGAATTCCGCCTCAAAGACCTCGTCCGGCACCTCGATCAGCACCGGCCCGGGTTTGCCCGAGCGCATGGCGTGGTAGGCGCGCCGCATCAGGTCGGGCAACTCCTGTACGTTATGCGCGAGCGCCGACCACTTGGTGACCGCGCGGTAAACGTCGGCGGCGCGGAATACCGGACGTACATATTGCCGCGCCAGCGGCAGGCCGCCGGAAATAATGAGAAGGGGAACGTTCTCGGAATAGGCCTGAGCGATGCCGGGGAAGGCGTTCTCGATGCCTGGCCCGGCCTGGGCGGCGAACACGCCATTGCGCTTGCCGCGCTTGATGCGGGAATAGCCGTCGGCAATGCCGACGCCGACGCGCTCCTGACGGCACAATATCGGGCGAATGTCGATCGCCGCGCAAGGTTCGATCACGGGATTGCGTGGATAACAGGAAAGGAACTCCGTACTCTCGCGCTTGAGAATTTCGGCAATGACTTCGGCGCCATTCATGGCTTTTGGCTCCCCGGCTCGACAAAATCCAAGACCCGATAATAGGCTCGATCCCGTTTGCTGTACCATTGCACAGGCTGCTATGGCTTGTCGCGCAATGACGTTTCTTCCGCGCCGTCTTTTGGCTATGATCCGAGCGTGGCTCTGGAGCGTGCAATGAACCGGCTACTTGCCCTGGGCGGCCTTCTCGCTTTTGTCTGCGTCACCTCACCGGTGGCGGCTGCAGAGTATGGGCAGATCGACGAATCCTGTTATCAGTGCATTCGCGACGCCATCTATGCGGACGTCAAAGTCATTAATCGTCTGGAAGCCAATCCCGACATCGACGAAGGCATAAAGGGTCCGCAAATCATCGCGGCGCGGGCCGATATTCATCGCTTGCGCGCAATACTCGGACCTTTTGAGCAGGAGGACACCGAGCCGTGCTGCTATACCCGCCGACCGCTCTTGATCCGCTGAGAGGCCGATATTTGATCGCCGCTTAGCTAGCCCGCCGCCGCGCCGAACAGGCCCGGCAGCAGACGCTGTCGCGTCCGCAGCGACCATTGGCCGAGCCGATCCATATACAGATAGACGACCGGCGTCGTGTAAAGCGTGAGCAGCTGGCTGATGAGGAGCCCGCCCACGATCGAAATGCCGAGCGGCCGGCGGATTTCGCCGCCATTGCCGAAGCTCACCGCCAGCGGAATTGCGCCGAGGATCGCGGCCGTGGTGGTCATTATGATCGGCCGGAAGCGCAGCAGGCAGGCCTGGAATATCGCATCGTAGGAGCTCAAATTCTGCGACCGTCTTGCCTCGATGGCGAAATCGATCATCAGAATCGCGTTCTTTTTGACGATGCCGATGAGCAGGATCACGCCGATCAGGCTGATAATGCTGAATTCGGTATTGAACAGCATCAACGCCAATATTGCGCCGACGCCCGCCGACGGCAGCGTCGAGAGAATCGTGATCGGATGGATGTAACTCTCGTATAGCACGCCGAGAAGAATGTAGACGGTGGCAATTGCGGCCGCGATCAGGACCGGCTCATTGGCGAGCGATTCGACAAATACCTGCGCGGTGCCGGCGAGACTGCCGTGAATCGACGCCGGCATGCGGATTTGCCTTATGGCGTCGTCTATTTCGTTCGCCGCGTCGCCGAGCGCCGCGCCGGGCAGCAAATTGAATGAAATGGTGGAAGCGACAAACAATCCCTGGTGATTGACGGATAGCGGCGCATTCCCGGCATTGTAATGGCTCAGTGCGGCAAGCGGCACCATCGTCTCCACCGCGGTCGAAACCGCGGCGCCCGATGAGGTAGAGCTCCTGCCCGAATTGGCCAGTGCGTTTATGGCGACGTTGCGCGCCGAATTGTTGTTGGCAGTGGCCGCCGCGGTGGCGCTCGCCGACGCGGCCGAAGTAGTGTTGACCGCAGTCACCGTACCCCCCGGAGCGTTCGATTGCTGGGTCCCTGAAGCGCCGCCGCCGGACGTCGCCACGTAGATATTGCGCAACGACTCCGGATATTGAGTATAGCGCGGATCGATCTCCATGACGACGTGATACTGATTGATCGCGCTATAGATGACGGAGACTTGGCGCTGGCCGAATGCATCGTAGAGCGTATTGTCGATTTGTGTCGGAGTGATGCCGAGCCGCGAGGCGGTCGGGCGGTCGATGATAAGATCGGACTCCAGGCCGTGCTGCTGCTGATCGGAATTCACATCCGCCATGACCTTCGAGTGCTCGAGCGCCTGGACCAGTAGGGGCGTCCATTTGTACAGCAGGTCCGGATCGTCGGCCTGCAGTGTGTATTGATATTCCGCGTTGCTTTGGCGGCCGCCGGCGCGGATATCCTGGACCCCGAAGAGAGTGAGCCGGCCGCCCGGCACTTGGGCAAGTTTCGGCCGCAGCCGCGCGATGACCTGATCGATCGGCGGGCGGTATTCGATCGATTTCAGGGACACGAACACCGAGCCGGTATTGATCTGACCAAAGCCGCCGCCGCTGCCAACGCCGGTATAACCGACGACGTGCTCCACCGCCGGATCCTGCTGCACGATGGCGATCATCTGCCGCAGTTTTTGCGTCATCAGCTGGAACGAAACGCTTTGGTCGGCGACCAGCGAGCCGATCAGGCGTCCGGTGTCCTCCTCGGGGAAAAACCCCTTCGGTACAATGTAGAACAGCACGATGTTCAGCCCGATGGCGCCAAAGAAGATCAAAATAACCACTCGGCTATGCCGCAACGCCCAGCCGAGCGAGTGCTCGTAGCCGGCGAGCAAGCGATCGAACAGGTTGCGCCGCCGCGGCGTTTCGCGCGGCGGCGGCGTGCGCAAGAACAGCGCGCACATCATCGGCGTGGTGGTGAGCGATATCACCAGCGAAATCATGATGGCCAAGGACAGCGTCACCGTAAATTCGCGGAACAGCCGGCCGAGGATGCCGCCCATCAATAAGATCGGAAGAAACACCGCGATCAGCGACAGGCTGATCGACAGCACGGTGAATCCGACCTCGCGCGCGCCAAGAAACGCCGCCTGCACGCGCGGCATTCCGGCCTCGAGGTGACGCGAGATGTTTTCCAGCACGACGATCGCGTCGTCGACCACGAAACCGGTGGCGATGGTGAGCGCCATCAATGACAGGATGTCCAGGCTATAGCCCAGAAGATACATTGCGCCGAACGTGCCCAATATCGATACCGGCACGGCAACCGACGGAATAGTGGTGGCGCGAACGTTGCGCAAGAACAGATAAACGACGATCGTCACCAATGTGATGGCGAGCATAAGCGTCAGTTCGGTGTCGTGCAGCGATTGCCGGATCGTCGTAGAGCGATCGATGGCGATGGTCACGTTGACGTCGGCCGGCATTGCCGCTTCGAGATGCGGCAGCTCGGCCTTCACGCTGTCGATGGTTTCGACGATGTTGGCGCCCGGCTGTCGGAACAGAATGATCAGCACCGACGGCTGGCCGTTGGACAGGCCGAGATTGCGGACGTCTTCGACGGAGTCGAGCACGCTCGCGACATCCGACAATTGCACCGCCGCACCGTTGCGGTAGGCAATGATGAGCGGCGCATAATCCGCCGCTTCAGTCGACTGGTCGTTGGTGTAGATCTGAAAGCGCCGGCCGCCGTCGTCGATAGTGCCCTTCGGGGTATTGGCGTTGGCGGCGGCCAGTGCCGCGCGTACGTCCTCAAGGCCGATGCCGTATTTGAACAGCGCCTGCGGATTGAGCTCGATGCGCACTGCGGGCAGCGCCGAACCGCCGATGATGACCTGCCCGATGCCGCTGATCTGCGACAACTGTTGCTGGAAGACGTTGCTGGCGGCGTCATAGATTTGGCCTTGCGTCAGCGTTTTCGACGTCATCGCCAGAATGAGGATCGGCGCATCGGCCGGATTGACCTTGTTGTAGGTCGGATTGCTTTTCAAGCTCGACGGCAGGTCGGCGCGGGCAGCGTTGATGGCGGCCTGAACGTCGCGCGCCGCGCCATCGATGTCGCGGTGGAGATCGAACTGCAGCGTGATGCGGGTTTTCCCGATGCTGCTTTGCGAGGTCATTTCGCTCACGTCGGCGATCTGGCCGAGATGACGTTCGAGTGGCTCGGTTAGGCTGGTCGCCACCGTTTCCGGACTGGCGCCCGGGAGCTGCGCACTGACCGCAACGGTAGGAAAGTCGACTTGCGGCAGGGGCGCTACCGGCAATTTCCAAAACGCGAGAACGCCGGCCAATGCGATGCCGAGCGTGAGCAGCGTCGTCGCCACCGGCCGGCTGATGAATGATGCGGAGATGTTCATTC
>Ga0210394_10003730_pt1 | contig 18625 bp, 15 predicted proteins | sample IncBWC12MmetaG_FD_160121 | JGI IMG/M metagenome (GOLD analysis project Ga0210394, IMG submission 160121) | Forest soil microbial communities from Barre Woods Harvard Forest LTER site, Petersham, Massachusetts, United States - Inc-BW-C-12-M | ecosystem: Environmental > Terrestrial > Soil >... | reverse complement strand
AGGTGCGCTCGAACACCAAGGCGATCGCCTTCCCGCGGCAGGTCGCGATGTACCTCGTCAAGCAACTCACCTCCGCATCGCTTCCGGAAATCGGCCGGCAGTTCGGCGGCAAGCACCACACCACGGTTCTCCACTCGATCAACAAGATCGACGCGCTGCGCCGCAGCGACAAAGACCTGAACCGCACCATCAACAAACTGATGGATTCGTTTGGTTGATTTTCGATCCCCCATTTTTTGCGTCGTCTTAATCCAACAATTCTAGTTCGTGTGGTGCGCGCTTCCAGCTTGCGTAAGTCGGCTGCTGCACGTTGGCACTCGCAACAACCAAAACCCACAGGCTGGAAGCCTGCCCCACGCACGTTTTGCCCTGTTTAAAACCTGCACATAATGCTGTGCTGTTCCTGTGCGTCGCGCGATGGGCCTGAGGAAATTTTTCGCGGTGTAGCGCGCTCACGCACGGATTGGGGCGAGTCTTCCTCGGTATCCACAGTTCGCCGCAGAAGCGCGCGCGACGCGAACGCATCCCTGCTTCGCGATGCGCGCCTTTTCCTCATTTCCACAGTGACGGCTACTACTGCGGTCTTTATCCTTACTATAAAACAGGGTAGAGTAACTCTTCGCAGCAGCCGTAGTGTTTCGCGTTCTTAGCGGAGGAAATCCAGCGATGGAATTCAGTGTGAAAAAATTCGACCTGCTCCAGGAGCTCAGCCTGACGCAGGGAGTCGTCGAGCGGAAGACCACGATTCCGATTCTCGGCAACATCCTGTGCGAAGCCTCCGGCACTCGCGTCACGCTGACGGCCACCGACCTCGAGCTCTCCATCCGGACCGCTTGCGAAGCCAAGGTGAAAAAGGAAGGTGCCGGAACGATCCCCGCGAAAAAGCTGCTTGAGCTCGTCCGCCTTTTGCCCGACGGAGAAATTCGTTTCAAGCTCCTCGAAAACCACTGGGTGCAGATCACGGCCGATCGCAAAACTTACAAAATGGTGGGAATGGCGAAGGATAATTTTCCCGCGATCCCGTCGTTTCCGCATCCGGTCGCAAAAATTCCCGCGAAGATTCTAGCTTCGCTCATTAGCAGAACGGCCTTTGCCATATCGAGCGAGGAGTCGCGCTACACGCTGAACGGCGCGCTGCTCCTCTTGAAGCCGGACACCGTCACCATGGTGGCGACCGACGGCCACCGCCTGGCCGTTGCCGAGATCGATCACAAATTCGAGGGCTTGAGCCGCGAAGTTCGTCCGCTCGTCCCGAAAAAAGCCCTGGCGGAAGTGCTGCGCCTTGCGAGCGAATCGGGCGACGACGCCGAGATTGAGTTCGCTCTCGATGAGAGCCACTTATTTTTCCGCGCGGGAGATCGCCTGCTCATTTCGCGGATGCTCACGGGCCAATTCCCGAATTACGAAGCCGTCCTGCCGCGGGAGAACAACCGCAAAGTGGTGATCGAGCGAGGAGAATTGAACGACGCCGTCAAGCGCGTCGCGCAGCTCGCCGATATGCGCTCGCATGCCGTGAAACTTTCCGTCTCCACGGAAGGCGTCGAAATCTCCGCGTCCAGCCCGGAATACGGCGAAGCCAAGGAAACCCTCGAAAAGGAATACAAAGGCGAGCCGCTCGCCATCGGCTTCAACGCCCAGTACATGATCGATTTCCTCGCAGCCGCCCCTGAAGGCCCCATCAGCGTCGAACTCAAAGACGAGCAGTCTGCCGGACAAATGCGTCCCCTCGCCGATGAAGCTTACCGGTACCGCTACGTAATCATGCCGATGCGGATTTGACCTCTAATGGTTTTCCCTTTTGGGAAACCGCTTCAATTTGGGCCCATCTTTGTTGGCAGAGACCTCCAGGAGATCGTCAATCTGTTCTCTCGATAGTCCTTCAATTTTTTCCAACAAGAGCATAAGTCCATCGGCGGCAATCTCGCTCGGTCCAATTCGAGGATCGTTCCTCTTTTTTCGGCGCACCCGAATGATTTGGAGAATAAGTTGCTCCTCGGGCGTCAGATAGAACCTGACGGGCTCTGCGTCGTCGGATAAGCGCTTTGGGCGACCCATGAACGTGCACCAAATAGGGAAATACTTGACCTTGGTCGAAAAGACAATTAAACAATAAAACGAAAAGAATGTATATTAGGCATGACGCCAGAGAGCCATAGGTCCACTTGAACTTCAAAGTAAACGAGAGTCCGACGAAGTTGCGCGGCGGTTACTACACACCGTTAGACCTAGCAGTTTACATTTCAAGATGGGCAACCGAAAAACATCCCAAATCTGTGCTCGAACCCAGTTGCGGCGACGGCGTTTTCGTCGAGGCCTTGGCAAAGGCCAGCCCGCGAGCCAAATTCTGCTTCACAGGATTCGAACTGCTCGATGAGGAAGCTACCAAAGCGAGGCAGCGCTGCCTAGCTGTGCCGCAGTTCGAGTCGAGGATTCGCAACCAAGACTTCCTCGATTTCGCAATATCGCGGATTCTGACCGGACAAACAGATTTTGATTGCGCTGTCGGGAATCCTCCGTTCATTCGCTACCAATATCTACCGGAGGAATCACAGCGCAAGGCGGAAGCGGTCTTTAAACTTCTCCATCTACCGTTTACCAAACATACGAATGCTTGGGTTCCTTTTGTTCTTGCCGCCGTAGCGATGCTGAAACCGGGTGGGCGGCTCGGAATGATTCTGCCTTCTGAAATCATTCACGTCATGCACCCCCAGTCACTTCGCACCTATCTTGGTGAGGTATGCAGTAGGCTACTCGTAATCGACCCTGAAGAACTTTGGTTCGACGGAACACTACAGGGTGCTGTGATACTCTTCGCCGAGAAGAAACATCAAACCGGTGATCACTGCGATGGGGTTGGAATCGTCAGGGTCTCCGGGCGCTCGTTTCTGTCGGAAGAACCATCTCGTCTTTTCAACGATACTGCGCGTATCAATGGGAAAACGGTCGAAGGCAAGTGGACGCGAGCGCTGTTAACCATCGCTGAACGGAGCCTCGTTGATTCGTTATCTGAGCATCCGGAAGTGCATCGATTCGAAGACATAGCAAAAGTGGATGTCGGTATCGTAACAGGGGCGAACAAATTCTTTCTTGTACCTGACGACACGGTTTCACGTTACGGGTTGGCGAGATTTGTGCATCCTATGTTCGGTCGAAGCGAACACTGTCCTGGCGTCATTTACGATGGGTATCAACACGCCCAGAATGCCCGAATTGGCAAGCCTACGAATTTCGTCTGGATAACGGCTCCGAAAGGCGGGCTTTCGAAGAAGGTGCTCGAATACATCGAACTCGGAGAAAAGGAAAAACTTCACACCCGTTATAAATGCCGGATCCGGAAACCGTGGTATACCGTTCCCTCGGTGTACGCAACTGAGGTCTGCATGCTGAAACGAGCAAATGACACACCGAGGCTCATTCTGAATGAACTTTCGGCTTATACCACTGATACCGCCTATCGCATAAATACGAAAACTGCGGTCCCCGAGCAGTTGGTCTACTGTTTCTTGAATGCGCTCACGGCCTTGAGTGCCGAGCTGGAGGGACGACACTATGGCGGCGGAGTTATCGAACTTGTGCCGTCAGAAATTGAGAAGTTGCTGGTTCCGCTACCAAAGAGATTGCGTCCTAACATGCAACAACTAGATAAGTTGGTCAGGAAAGAAATTGCGCAGGTGGTTTTGGCGCAACAAAGCAAACATGTCCTCGGAGAACTTGGAGTGAGCCCCGCTGACCAAAAACGATTACTGCTGGCGTGGCTTCGTCTAAAGAACCGCAGACAACGGGCTAGTGAAGAAGATACGAACGAACAGGACGCGGCATGAATGGAAATTGTACAGGCCTGTGCTTATGAAATCTCGATGAAGAACGGCTCATCGGTTCCTGCGGGTGGGCCATAGAGTGAAAACGTTTTACCAGTAACATCGGCCTTGCGGATGTCATCCCCAAGGCTTCCCCAGTGTAGTGCGGAAGTATAGTTCCCCTGATTTGCTTCCCCACTCGGCTTGTCACTCACGAGCAGCCGGTGGATTCCTATGTTATTGCCTAGAACTTTGATGTGAAATTGGACTCCGGTTTCTTCACGAGAGTACGAGCGTGCCTTCGTTTTCCTCCAGTTAAACCTCCCAAATACGTCATTCCGAAAATACGTCGTCTGGTCAATTACCTTGCCGTTGATTTTCCAATTCGCCTGCGTCAGCCTAACTTCACCAGTCACATTACCGGGTTGACGCTGCGCATCGGTCAAGGTGAGTTTCTTCGTCCAGACTAGCGGTCCTCGGTTGGCGGCAGCGGGCGCCGCGCGGCCAGCGGCGGGCACTGGCACAGCGACGGCTGGTTTGGCAGCGCCCTTGCGTGAGGTCGCTTGCGGAACGACCTTCGAAGCAAATAGTTTTTTCTTCGGAGTCGTCGTGTCAATTGCAGCGTCGCTTTCCGCAGAAGTCTCCGACCGATTTGCCCCGGCTTTCTCTGAACCTAGGTACCCCTCCGCCTGTAGCTCCTGTAGAAACGCTTCGTCTAATGCGTGCGAAAACCCACTGGCGACGTCACAATACGTCTCGACGATCCTTTCAGTAGCGGCTACCAGTTCCGCATCCGGCTGTTGCCTAAGGTCGAGTTCCTCCATTAACGAGATTTCGTAGTTGCCGACCAAGCCCTTCCCCGTCATGTTGTTGGAGCCTACGGTCAAAAATGCTCTGTATTTCTCTTGGCAGAGGTACAGTTTGGGGTGAAATATCGGATTTGCGGCATTGTCGTTATGAAAGACAAAGACTTGCGCTCCCTTCTTGGCGGATTCAAGCAAAAGTTCCAGGCCCTCAGCAGTTGTGACCCTATTGCTCACCCCTACCACAACGCGAACATGGCCTCCGCGCGCAAGGAGCCCTTCCAGTTCTTGCTGCAACTCTTGCACGCCGGAGCTCACTGCAAAGGCTACGAGCGCATCAAACCTCAACACTCCTGGCCGTCGCAAAAGTTCCTTAAGAAGTGTTGCCAGTTGGACGTCATCGGGTTGATTTAGAAGACGAGTAGGCATTTTGGAGTTCCGACGTAAGCTGCGCTCGAAACTATACACATTTGTGTAAATGATCAACAATTTATTTCTTGAGTGGAAGCCGTGCCCTGCTTTGACGCCCACTCCACGAACAATTGCTCAAATTCTTTCTGCGTGTAGATTCCCTTGTGAATCAACAACGTGTTCATGGCGTAGACCGTCGCCTTAAATCTGTCATCGCGGGACAACCGGTCCAGTGCTTGTTCGTAGGACACAACAAAAATCCCCCCAATTCGCGGCGAGCGCGCTGATTTTATGTTCGCGCGTGCTGCGTGTATACGTGCATTTTTGGCGACTCTTTCGCGCTAATCGTGCGAAAAGATTTGCGAGAAATTGTCACGAAACCGAACGAAATGCAACACGGAGATATGCCGCCCCGATGGTCTACGAGACTATCTTTAACTTACACAAAATACACCAATTATATCAATAGAACCGGCCACATTGGGCTTGAGAAAATGCCTCGGTGAGTGTACTATTTGAGCGGTCAGACGGACATTGTTTTCCTCCAGTACGGCACGTCGGCCAGGCTGGCAGCGCCCCTGAATTTTGTGCTCGCGCCATAGCCCTTCCCGCCTTGAGCGATGGGGGCGAGCATGTGGGACGCCGCGCGCCTGGAGGAAGAAAGTCTTCGCCGCGTTCGCATCCGCTTCGGCGGATTCCGGACGGGATGGAGCAGAAACCCTTCGAGTCCCGGCACCGGGTGCGGGCTTTACTTGAAGCCCGCTCTTGATAAGTCGATTGCCGAGGGCCACAGGGTAAGGTGACGGTCGAATCGATCGTTGCGGGCCTTCTGCTTGAAAGCGCAATGAACGCCCGCGAAAAAAGCTTATGACAGGTTTTGTGACAGCGCATTTCCCCGGGTGCGGGCTGTGCCCGCCAGCGCCAAAGCTCGCGACGGCGGGCGCCGGCGAATGGAAGCCCGACCCTGAGCAGACTCCGCAGGAGCACGCAAATTATGGCTGACAACGCAGCGGCAATCGGGAATGAAGGGGGACACCGCTACGACGCGGCGTCCATCAAGGTGCTGGGCGGCCTCGAGGCGGTGCGCAAGCGCCCCGCGATGTACATCGGCTCGACGGGCGAGATGGGGCTGCATCACCTCGTCTGGGAAGTGGTCGACAATTCCGTCGACGAGGCGCTCGCGGGATTTTGCGATGAGATCAACGTCGTGGTGCACGAGGACAACAGCGTCACCGTGACAGACAACGGCCGCGGCATTCCCGTGGACATGCACGCCACGGAAAAAAGGGCCGCGGCGGAAGTCGTCATGACCGTGCTGCACGCGGGTGGAAAGTTCGACAGCGATACCTACAAGGTTTCGGGCGGACTGCACGGCGTCGGCGTCTCCGTGGTGAACGCGCTTTCCGACTGGCTGGACCTCGAAATCTGGCGCGACGGCGAAGTGTGGGAGCAGTCCTACAACGAGGGCAAGCCCAAGGCAAAGCTGAAGGCCACAGGGAAAACGCGCAAGACCGGCACGAAGATCACGTTCCACCCCGATCCCTCGATCTTTGAAAACCACAAGTACAGCTACGACATTCTGGCGCAGCGCCTGCGCGAGCTCGCGTTTCTGAACAAAGGCCTGAAAATCACGCTGACCGACGAGCGCAGCGACAAGAACGTCGAGTTCCGCTTTACCGGCGGCATCGCCGAATTCGTGAAGCACCTGAACAAGGGCAAACAGGTCCTGCACGATTCGCCGATTTACATGGAAGGGAAGCGCGACACGGTCGAAATCGAAATCGCCCTGCAATATAACGACAGCTACACGGAAAACGTTTTTGCCTTCGCCAACACAATCAACACAGTAGACGGCGGAACGCACCTCTCCGGCTTCCGCTCCGCGCTGACGCGCACGATCAATAATTTTGCGTCGTCCTCGAACATGCTCAAGGAGCAGAAGGACGAAGTCTCGATTACCGGCGACGACGTGCGTGAAGGGCTCGTCGCGGTCGTTTCCGTGAAGCTGCCGCAGCCTCAATTCGAGGGCCAGACCAAGGGCAAGCTGAACAGCGATATCAAAGGCCCGGTCGAGCAGCTGATCAACGAGCGCCTCGGGGAATATTTCGACAAGCACTCCACCGTGGCGCGGCGCATCGTCGGTAAGTGCATCGATGCGGCGCGCGCCCGCGAAGCTGCGCGCAAAGCCCGCGAGCTGACGCGCCGCAAGTCCGCCATGGATTCGGGCGGGCTGCCGGGCAAGCTCGCCGATTGCCAGGAGCGCGATCCGGCCCGCTGCGAGCTGTTCATCGTCGAGGGCGAATCGGCCGGAGGCTCGGCCAAGGGTGGGCGCGACCGGAAGTACCAGGCCATCCTGCCCCTCAAGGGGAAAATCCTCAACGTCGAGAAAGCGCGCTACGACAAGATGCTGGGCCACGAGGAAATTCGCGCCATCATCACGGCGCTCGGCGCGGGCATCGGCAAGGACGACTTCGACATCGCAAAATTGCGCTATCACAAGATTATTCTGATGACCGACGCGGACGTCGACGGCAGCCACATCCGCACGCTGCTGCTCACGTTCTTCTTCCGCCACATGACCGAGCTGATCAAGCGCGAGCACATCTACATCGCGCAGCCGCCGCTGTACCGCGTGAAGCGCGGCAAGATGGACCGCTACATCCGCGACGAGGACGAATTCAACCACGAGCTCATGTCACGCGCGACGGAGGATCACGTCGTGAAGCCGAAGGAAGGCGGCGCGATTCAGGGCGCGGCGCTCACGAAGTTCTTGCTGAACGTGCAGGAGTACGTGTCGGCGGCGGCCAAGCTCGCGCGCAAGCTCCGCGAGCCGCTGCTTGTGGACCTGCTGGCCGCGAGCGACTTTGAGAAGAAGTCCGACTTCGAGGACAAAAAGTCGCTCGAAAAGCTCTCGAAAGCCATCGACAAGGCGAAGCTCGATATCGATCCGAAAATTGTCTACGACGAGGAGCACAGCCTCTACGATCTGCTGATCCCGGGCAACGCGGCCCGTCCTGGCGACAAAAAAATCAACTGGGCCTTTGCCTCGACGCCCGAATACAAGCGCCTGCGCGCCTCGGCAAAGGCGATCGGCGAATACGATCACCCGCCCTTCACCGTGACGCGCAATGGCGACAAGGAAGTGAAGGAGAAAGCGTCCGACGTTCTCAACTACGTTCTCGAGGACGCCAAAAAAGATTTCACGATCACGCGGTTCAAAGGCCTCGGCGAAATGAATCCCGAGCAGCTATGGGAAACCACGATGAACGCCGAAACGCGCACACTACTCAAGGTGCGCCTCGACGACGCCGCGGCCGCCGAGGAAATTTTCTCGACGCTGATGGGTGAAAACGTGGAGAGCCGCCGCAAATTCATCGAGGAAAATGCGTTGGAAGTGGTGAATTTGGATATTTAAATATTCGAAGGCCGGAGAATCATTCCTTGTCAAGTTAGCCTGAACCTGGAGACCGTTTTTGGCTCCGGGAGCCAATCCGAGGACAAACGTATTCTGACGGTTTGTGGGTCGCGGCTTCAGCCGCGACATGAAGGGGCCTAATCGATCGGGCTTTAGCCCCTGAGGGTGCGCGAGTGGGAAGGATTGCCCGGCGCGTTCGGCAAGCAGGCGTCTATTTTGTAACGACCGATACGTGGCAGAAACATTCCCTCTTTATCAACACCGCGCTGGCACACATTGTCGTGGAACAGATTGTGAGTTGCCGGGACCGGGGATTTTACAAGTTGCATGCTTTTGTGTTGATGCCGGATCATTTGCATGTCCTGTTGACGCCGGGAGAGACAACGACAGTTGAGAAAGCAATGCAGATGATCAAGGGCGGTTCGGCGCATCGGATCGGGCCGAAAAGCCCCAGACGTTTCCGATTTGGCATTCAGGGTTTCATGATCGCTGGATGAGAGACGCTACAGAATATGAGGGAAGCAAGCAGTACATTGAGCGGAATCCAGTTGAGGCAAAGCTGGTCGAAAGACCAGAGGATTATGATTTGTCATCGGCGAGCGGGAAGTTTGTGCTCGATCTTAGTCAATTCGACAAGGTCAGGGGCTGAAGCCCTGATCTGGCGGCTGGCTAATGTCGCGGCTGAAGCCGCGACCCACAAACCGTCGATCCGATTTTGGGGGAAATGATCTATCAATTGAGTTGGACGACGCTGCCTGGTTTGCGGGGCCTCGCCTGCTCGGAATTTCGAGCAATTCCGACGGCGTCTCCCGATATCGTGCGCGGCGTGGGATTCGAGTGTGCGGGCGGCGCCGAGTGCGACGCGCTGCTTGGGGAACTTGAGGCGCATTTCGGTCCGATGCGATTTTTGAACACAGCTGCGGCGTTTGACGCGGTGAAAGATTACGTCGCCCTCCGGGCGACAAAACGATAGCCAAAAACTGAGGACGGATCGATGGCGGACGAACCCAAACAGGCACACATGATCCCGGTCGAAATTGAGGCCGAGATGAAGAAGTCGTACCTCGACTACGCGATGAGCGTGATCGTGGCGCGCGCGATTCCCGACGTTCGCGATGGCTTGAAGCCCGTGCAGCGGCGCATCCTGGTCGCGATGAACGACCTCGGCCTCGCGTCGAATCGCGGCTACCGCAAGTGCGCGAAAATCTGTGGCGACACTTCGGGAAACTACCACCCGCACGGCGAGGCCGTCATTTATCCGACGCTCGTGCGCCTCGCGCAATCCTTCAACATGCGCTACCCCCTGATCGACGGGCAGGGGAACTACGGCTCGGTCGACGGCGATCCTCCGGCGGCCATGCGGTACACCGAAGCCCGCCTCGCGAAAATCACGGAAGAAATACTCGCCGATCTCGAAAAAGAGACGGTGGATTTCATCCCGAACTTCGATCAGACGCGCGAAGAGCCGGTCGTTCTCCCGTCGAAGATTCCGAACCTGCTCGTGAACGGCGCGAGCGGCATCGCCGTCGGCATGGCCACCAACATCCCGCCGCACAACCTGGGCGAAATCATCGACGCCGCGGTAATGCTGATCGATAAGCCCGAGACGACGCTGAAAGAAATCATGAAAGTCGCGCCCGGGCCCGATTTCCCCACCGGCGGGTACATCTCCGGCGCCGAGGGCATCCTCAACGCGTACAAAACCGGGCGCGGCAGCTTCACCATGCGCGCCAAAGCCGCGATCGAAAGCGTCGGCAAGGACCGCGAGAACATTGTCATCACCGAGATTCCCTACCAGGTGAACAAGTCGCGCCTGATCGAGCGGATCGCCGAGCTGGTGCAGACGAAAAAAATCGAAGGCATCGCCGACGTGCGCGACGAATCCGACCGCGAGGGCATGCGCGTGGTGATCGAGATCAAACGCGGTGAAGAGCCCAAGCTCATCCTCAACCACCTCTACAAGCACACGCAGATGCAGGAATCGTTCGGCATGATCCTGCTGTCGATCGTCGGGGGGCAGCCGCGCGAGCTGGGCCTTCTGGCCCTCCTCAAGCTGTTCATCGACCACCGCGTCGAAGTGGTGCGCCGGCGCACGCAATTCGAGCTGCGCAAGGCCGAGGAGCGCGAGCACATCCTGCTTGGGTACCACATCGCGCTCGATAACGTCGATAACGTCATCAAAATTATCCGAGGGTCTTCCAGCCGGGCGAACGCACGCGAAAATTTGCACGATTTTTTTGAGAACAAGGAAGTCAAGATCCTGACCGCGGGCGGTAAGACCGAGACCCTCAAGGGAATCAAGCTCGACCGCAAGAAATACGGCCTCGTCGACGTCGGCTTCGGCGCCGCTCAAGCCGGCGCTGGAATCGGGCTGACCTACCCTCAGATCGACGCCATCCTGGAATTGCAGTTGCACAGGCTGACGCGGCTTTCCGTCGACGAAATCCTGAAGGAGTTGGCGGAGATTCGCGCGCTGATCACCGAGCTGAAGGATATTCTGGCCAGCGAAAAGAAACTGAAGACCGTGATCGTGAAAGAGCTCCGCGAGGTTCAGAAGGACTACGCCGATGCGCGCCGCACCGAGATCGTCGAAAACGTCGAGGAAATCAAGCTCGAAGACCTGATTGCCGACGTGGAAATGGCCATCACCGTCAGCCATGCGGGCTACATCAAGCGCACGCCGGTGGACGTATACCGCCACCAGTCACGCGGCGGAAAGGGCCGCATCGGAGCGAAAACGCGCGACGAGGATTTCGTCGAGTACCTCTTCATCGCCTCGGCGCACAGCTACATCCTCCTCTTCAGCTCGAAGGGCCGCGTGTACTGGCTCAAGGTCTACGAAATTCCCGAAGCCGCCGCGGCCACGCGCGGCAAGGCCATCTCCAACCTCGTGAAATTCCAGGAGGACGAGCACCTCACCGCCGTAATCGAGGCGCGCAATCTCGAGGAAGAGGGCACATTCATTTTCTTCGCCACCAAAAACGGCACGGTGAAGAAAACCGCGCTCAACGAATTCTCGAACCCGCGCTCGACCGGCATCATCGCCATCAACCTCGAGCAGGACGACGAGCTGATTGGCGCCCACCTCACCGACGGCAAGAAGATGATTTTCCTCGCCAGTCGCGACGGCCAGGCCATCCTATTCCGCGAGACCGAAGTGCGGTCGATGGGCCGCAACGCCGGCGGCGTGAACGGCATGGACCTCGCCAAGGGCGATTATCTTGTGGGCATGGAACCCGTAAAGCCCGACTTCGAGATCATCAAAGCGGAAACAAAGAAAGACACGCAGAATCTCGACGAAATTGAGAACGAAGCCATCAAGGATTCGCTCACAACCCTGATGCTGACGGTTTCGGAAAAGGGCTTCGGCAAACGCACGCCGCTCGCCGAGTACCGCATCACGTCGCGCGGCGGCAAGGGCGTGATCAACCTGAAATCCACCGACCGCAACGGCCCGGTGGTCGCCGCGCTGCAAGTGGCCGAGGAATCCGACGTGATGATCATCACTGAGTACGGCAAAGTAATCCGGGTGCACTCCAACGAAATTCGCGAAGCGGGCCGCTCGACACAGGGGGTTCGCCTGCTCCGCCTCGAAGAGGAAGACAAAATCGCCGCCGCCGCGTCAATTCTGGAAGAGCAGGAAGTGCCCGAAGAAAAGAAGTAAAAGCGCCACGCGACGCGCCGAAATACAATAGCCAGCATGGACGCAGCGCACGAAGCGTTGGGGCCGATCTTCACGGCGCATCTTTTTCCGAAGCTCGAGGGGAAGCTTGTTGAGGTGCTTCGGTCGCTCACGCAGGAGGAGTGGGAGAAGCAGACTCTCGCTCCAATGTGGAAAGTGAAGGATGTTGCGGCGCATCTGCTGGACACGCAGGTCCGCAAACTGGCCGCCGCGCGGCACGGCTACAAACCCGAAAACTCCAAGACCTCGCCTGAAAAGCTCGTCGCGCTGATTAACACGCTGAATGCTGAGGGCGTCCGCCAGTACCGCCAGCTCAGCTCGTCCGAGTTGATTTCGAGAATGGAAACGGCATCGCGCAAGAGCGCCGAATACCATCAGGCGCTCGACCCGTTCGCCCCGGCCATGTTTCCCGTGAGCTGGGCCGGCGAGGAAGAATCGCTGAACTGGTTTGATAGGGCGCGCGAGTTCACCGAGCGCTGGCACCACCAGCAGCAGATTCGCGTGGCGACCGCAAAGCCCGGCATTATGACGCGGGAATTCTACTTTCCCGTCCTGGACTGCTTCCTGCGCGCGCTGCCGCACACCTACCGCGATGTCCCAGGGAAGCCGGGCACGCTGGCTCAATTTGATGTTTCGGGAGAATGCGGCGGAAGCTGGTACCTGTTCCGCGACGGCGTAGCGTGGAAATTAGTCGCCTCACCGGCCGGAGAAAAAATCTCGGAGACAACGATCCCGCAGGAAATCGCCTGGCGCATCTTCACCAAGGGAATCGCATCGGGAGAGGCAAGATCGCAAGTCCAGATTTCAGGGGACCAAACGATAGGCGGGCACATCCTCAAAATGATTTCGATCGTGGGTTGAGTAGCCCGTCCAAATTACGATTGCAAAAACCACACAGCGAAGAGTCGCTGTGCTACTTCGCCTCGAGAAAATATCCCGGCCGCGTCCGCACTTTCACTCCTCCGCGATCCACGGTCACGGAGATGTGGTGGTAGCCCGGCTTGTCTCCCGTGGGCCGGTAGCTCAACACATATTGCGAGTTGATGTCCCCGCCGATGGCGTCGATGGCAGTTTCGATCTTGCTGTCGCGCACCGCGGATTGAAACGTGCCGCCAGTGCCCACCGCCGCGACTTCGAGCGGGCGATCCTTCACCACCGCCGTGACGTTTCGCACGGCCCACTCCGCGACGCCCAGCAGATCGACGTTGCTGCCGTATTGCGCCTGGCTCGTCGGCGTCTGCACCTGGCCGGGAAACGACGGGCCGCCGAATGTGCCGGGAGGAGTGGCCGGCGCCGGGCCGGCTTGCGCCGCTGGCGCGCGCAAGCCTGCAGAAACGGTCGAGAGCCCCACGCTGTAAATCGCGACGTTGGAAAGCTGCGCATCGCGCAAGACGCGCCCGAGCTTTTCCCCGCTGCCGGTATCGCTCGCTTCGCCAACCACGACGATGGCCCGGCGCTTCTGGCTGGGGCGTTCCCGCAGCATGCTGACGGCGCTAGCGAGCGCGTCATAGAGGCGCGCGCCGCTGTCTCCCGTCTTCAGCTCGGCGATGGTCTTCTCGATTTTGTCGTTGTCGGTGCTGAAGGGCAGCAAGTGGTTCACGTTGTTGTCGTAGCCGAGGACCGCCGCTTCTCCCGAAGATCCCACGATCGTTTGCGTAAAGATGATCGCCGCTTTCTGAACCGCGGGCAAAACCGGAGCGACGCGCGAACTCGTCTCAAACACGAGAACGGCGGAAAGCTCCTCGCCACCCAGCTCAAACGAGCCGATCGTCTGTTCCACACCATCGTCGAAAATATGAAACTGCTTCTGTTGCAGGTCGAGGATCGGCTCCCCCTTCGGGCCGATGACCGCGACCGGCGCGCTGACCAGCGCGACGCGCACGCGAATCGCCCCGCTCGGCGGTTGTTGCACCTGAGTGCCTGGCGTGGGAGTGATGGGCCCCTGCGCTTGTCCCGCGCGAACGGCCAAAGCCGCAAGCGCCATCCCCGCGGCAATCGCCGCCGGCCAAATCGCGTGTCTGTGTTTCGTCATCATAGGCATGATCGGGCGCCCACAGTCTACTACGTTTGGAAGCGAAAACAGGGTTCCGTGTTGCCGTGCCCGGCGGAGCGGCAGCAACCGCGCAGTTTTGGGGCCGCATGGATCGTATAAGGACGGAACACACGTGCTCCGAGTCTCTGGCATTTGCACGCGCCGGATGCTTAGAATGTTGAATCGCATTCATTTCCGTTGGAGGATTCATGACCCGCAGGCGCCACAATGAGATCGAGCCGCCCTATCGCGATCCGCTATTCATGGAGAGCCTGCCGGCGCGCCCTGTCCGCATCATCACCGAGTACATCGATCCGCTCGAGCGCCTGCGCCGCGAAAAAGTGGGCGACACGATCGTCATGTTCGGCTCGGCGCGCATCGAGCCGCGCGACCGCGCCCATGCTCGGCTGCAAAAGCTCCGTAAGAAGAAACGCCTCCACGCCACGCTCGAATACCGGGCTTCGCTTCGCGAAGCGAAATCCGCTCTCGAAATGTCGCGCTATTACGAAGAGGCGCGGGAGCTGGCGCGGCGAATCACCTCCTGGGCCATGTCGCTCGGCGATCATCCGCGCCGCTTCGTGATCTGCTCCGGTGGAGGCCCCGGCATCATGGAGGCGGCCAATCGCGGCGCGGCCGAAGCGGGTGGAAAATCCATCGGACTGAGCATCGAGCTGCCCCACGAACAGCGGCCGAACGATTACATCAGCCCCGAGCTGAGCTTCATGTTTCACTATTTCTTCATGCGTAAACTGTGGTTTGCGCAGCTCGCCAAGGCGCTGATCGTATTTCCCGGGGGATTCGGCACGATGGACGAGCTCTGGGAGATGCTCACGCTGAGTCAAACGGGAAAACTCGGCCGGCAAAACCTGATCCTGATTTACGGGCGCAAATACTGGGATCGCGTGCTCGACTGGAAACACATGCTGCGCTGCGGAACCATCAACAAGCACGAATACGGCCTGTTGCAATTCGCGGACACGGTGGACCAGGCGTTCGCCCGCGTGCGCGACGACCTGGAACGGCACCATCTTGAGCCGGATTCGCTGCTGCGGTAGAAATCCATTTTCAGCTCCATTTCGTCTACAGGATTGCCCTTATCGCGGCTGGATTTTTGCTTGTTCCGAGCAACCCCCGCATCCGTTCGTCCGATCAAACTGAAGGTAGTCGGAAGAACCCGACCCGCCCCGGACTTTCTACGCACCCCAGGAGGTGCCACATGGTCTGGACCAAACTTCTATCGCATATGACGCTGGCGGCAGCTCTGGCAGGCGGAGTTCTATTCTTCGGTGCCGCGCGGGTCGCGCACGCCGACGACGATGACGTCGCGAGCTGCCGCCGGAACGTCGACAAATGGGAAGATCGGTTGCATCACGATATCGACCGCCACGGACCCGATAGCCGCCAAGCCCAGCACGACCGGCACGAACTCGACGAAGCGCGCGACAATTGCCACAAGCGCTTCGGAAACCGCTGGCATGACAGTGACGAGCACCACGAACAGGACTACGATCGCCACTGAGGCAAGTGCTCGATCGCAGCCGAAATGAACAACGGGCCGGTCGCCATTTTGATATTGGCGCCGGCCCGTTACGGTTTCTGAAAGGAAGTTTGAAGATCGATTCTAGTTGTTGCTGGCAACCAAGTCATCCGAAAACACGCCCTCGAACCGGCGCTTTTCGTCCTGATCGTGCAGCAGGACTACGGGAACGATCCGCAACGAGCGGCGGCACGAGTGGCAGGCCGCCATCTCTCCTTGCAGATCCTGTAAGAAGCCATCCGTGAAATGATATTGATCCGGAGTGCGCCGCGCCGCCTTGACGCCAGGTTCCCCGCAATACGGACACTTGTACTCCAACGTGTCCTCCTGTGGGTCGCGGCCAAGGGCGGCCCAGCCCGTGTAACGAATGCCAACTGCTTCTTTGGAAGGAATACGCATGATTTCTACCTCGCCTTCGAGCCCGAACTGAGCCCCAAACTGCCTATAAGATGCGCGAGCACGTGAAATTGGTGCACCGGCAAGAAGATTCCACTGTAATTTACTGTAGCTAATAAACTTATGCCAGTTTGTCGGATTCCTGGCGTGTGTCCACTTCCACCAGAGGGAACCCCGCTGCCAAACCGGTGTCCAACTTAGCGAGAGCGCGCTCCTCGATCTTTTATTTCTACCGGGTCTCGCCCTGCCGTCACGGCGGCTGTCTAGGCCGGAATTGAGGAGTGTGCATGCGCAAAACAGATGCATCCGCTAGCAAGTCTGCAAGGCCGGAACCTTCGCAGACCTCGTTCGGCCGGTGCCTGGTCGATGGCGACGCGACCGCAGTGTCTCGCGATCGGCGCAGTCGTCGCCGGGCACTCGGTCTTTCCTTCGCGATCGAGATTGGCGCGCTGGTATCGGTGGTTCTTGCGCCTTTGCTGACCAGCGTGGCGCAGCCTCACCTGATCAGGTCTGCGTACATCCCATTCATCGGCAGACCTCTTAGGGGCAGACCCGGCGTGAAGGCGGCGCCTCCGAATCGACCGAATATTTATGATCGAATCCCAATTTCTCTCGGGATGGAACCCTCTCGCCCTGCGCCGCACTCACCCGGCGAATCTGGTGGCGACATCGAAATCTCAGGCGGTGGCCCGATCGGCGATACTTTCGGCCTTGGCACACCCGGATTTCTGCAACCGGCGAACCCAGTTGCGCCTCCTCCCCAGGAGATCAAGAAAAATTCAGAACGGCGGTCGCTGAAGCTCAGCGAGGGTGTCGTGCAGGCGCAACTGATCTCGCGCGTCGAGCCCAGATACCCGCCGCTCGCACTGCAGATTCGGCTGCAAGGAACGGTGCGCCTGCAGGCGATCATCAACCGAGACGGGCGAATCACCTCACTGGAAGTGGTCAGCGGCCACCCGCTGCTGGTGCAGTCGGCGCTCGACGCGGTGCGCCAGTGGCGCTATCGCCCAACGATGCTGGACGGTGGGCCCGTCGAAGTCGAGACAACGATCAGCGTCGTTTTCCAGTTGCATAGTTAGCTCGCGCTTCAACAAAAAAGGGCCGAAGGTGACGGTGCTTCGGCCCCTGCTTATCCCGGTGCGGCTCCTCCTGCGGCGACGCCGGGAATTTTGGCGACTGGGAAATCCGGACTTGTCAGAAGCGGACGACAACGCCCGCGGAGTACCGGAAATTGTTCCAGTTCACTTGCCCGGCCGTCGCCGGGATCCGCGTCAACAGGTAATCCACCTGAGCGAGGCGAATCCCGAAATGCCGCGTCGCGTTCCAATCGAGGCCGACTCCGGGCGCGGCGGCAAACGTGTTGTGTGTGATGGGCTGCTGGCTGTAGCCGGGATTCGTATGCACGAATCCAAAAAGCGCCTGCGCGAACGGAGTGAATTTCGACCTATGAAACAGCATGATCTTGGGACCGGCCATCACGGTTTCCGCTGTTGCGTCCACGTCCGCGCCGCCGATATGCGACGCATGCACACCGCCTGCTTCGATGACCCCGGCGAACCAGTTGCTGAAGTTCAGCGCCGCCGACGCCACGCCTCCGTTGGAGTTGAACGTGGAAAGTTGCGCGCCCGGTTCGGTGTGAACGAAGGAGTAGCCGGCGAAAACGTCGACCACCGTACCGCCGTAGCCTTGAGCCGCCGCGCTGACGCTGCACAAACACACCAGTCCCAATAGACACACGAGTTTCTTCATCATTCGCATCTCCTGTCGATGAGCATGGAGGCCGCGGGGCTTGGCGGCTCCATTATCGTATTGGTAAATACGGACGGCGAACCTGGGCCGGAGGGATGCGGGCCGTCTAAGACAAACGACCGCTCGAACCCTCAATCAGATGCATCGTTTTGGTGCAGCGGTTGCCTGCGGGTAAGGCGCGCGAACGTAAGGTATTACAGCTGATGAAAGTACAGGTTTACAGCAGCGGTTCGCGCGCATAACGGGCGATAATTTCGCGGGCCTCGTCGCGCACGCGCACGATTCCCTTCCAGTCCGCGGCATCGCGCGGCGAAGCGATTGGAGGGCAGATCGTGATCGAAATTTTTCCCGGACGCGGCAGCCACGTGCCGTCGCGCAGCGCTCGCCGCGTTCCCTCGAGCGCGACGGGTACGATCTCCCGCCCCGCCGCGATCGCAGCTTTGAACGCACCCAGGTGAAACGGCCGGACGCCGGCCTGTGCGGTGAAAGTGCCCTCCGGAAAAACAAAAACGGATTCGCCGCGGCGCAGCGCCTCCTCGATCTGTTCCGCTTGCTGCAGGCGGGCGCGGGGGTCTTCGCGGCGAAAGGCGAAATGCCCGAGCTTGCGAAGAAACGTGCGAAAAAATGGCATCGCCATCACTTCACCTTTGGCGACGAAATGGTAGTCCGTGCCGAGGGCTCCGATGAGCACGACGATATCCGCGTAGCTCGTGTGATTCGCGACCAGCATGCGCGGCGCGCTGTCCCGGAGATGCTCGATTCCATCCACGCGCACGCGCCATCCTGCCAGTTTCAGATACGCG
>Ga0210394_10003729_pt1 | contig 18629 bp, 14 predicted proteins | sample IncBWC12MmetaG_FD_160121 | JGI IMG/M metagenome (GOLD analysis project Ga0210394, IMG submission 160121) | Forest soil microbial communities from Barre Woods Harvard Forest LTER site, Petersham, Massachusetts, United States - Inc-BW-C-12-M | ecosystem: Environmental > Terrestrial > Soil >... | reverse complement strand
CTCCGGCATGTCGTCGCCGACTCTCATGATGTATTCCTTGTGATCGATCAGTTTCTCGCGGAGGAATTGCTTGAAGTGCGCGCCGATGCGCTGCAGTCGCGGCACGCGATCCACGACGTCCGCCGCCAGGTGAAAACGATCCATGTCGTTCAGCACGGTCATGTCAAAAGGAGTCGTCGTCGTTCCCTCTTCCTTGTAGCCGCGCACGTGCAGATTTTCGTGGTTCCGGCGGCGATACGTCAGGCGATGGATCAGCCACGGGTACCCGTGATACGCAAAAATAATGGGCTTGTCGATCGTGAACATCGAATCGAATTCCGTGTCGTCCAAGCCGTGCGGGTGCTCGCTCGCTGGCTGAAGCGTCATCAGGTCCACCACGTTGATGAAGCGAATCCGCAGGTCGGGAAAATGCTGCCGAAGCAGATCCACTGCCGCGAGGGCCTCAAGTGTCGGAATGTCGCCCGCGCTCCCGACGACGACGTCCGGCTCGGCGCCCTGATCGTTGCTGGCCCAGTCCCAGACTCCGATTCCCGCGGTGCAGTGCTGGATGGCGGCCTGCATGTTCAGCCACTGCAGCGCCGGCTGCTTGCCGGCCACGATCACGTTGACGTAGTGGCAGCTGCGCAAGCAGTGGTCCGCGACGGAGAGCAGCGTGTTCGTATCGGGTGGCAAATACACGCGGACGACATCGGCTTTCTTGTTCACCACGTGGTCGATGAAGCCCGGATCCTGGTGCGTGAAGCCGTTGTGGTCCTGCCGCCACACGTGCGAGGTCAGCAGATAATTGAGCGAGGAGATCGGGCGGCGCCACGGAATGTGTTTCGTCACTTTCAACCATTTGGCGTGCTGGTTGAACATGGAGTCGACGATGTGGATGAACGCTTCGTAACAGGAAAAAAAACCGTGACGCCCCGTGAGCAGATAGCCCTCCAGCCAGCCCTGGCACATGTTTTCGCTCAGGACTTCCATCACTCGACCGGTGCTGGAAAGATTCTCGTCCGTGGGGAGAATCGGCTCCATGAGAATCTTGCCGGTTACTTCGTAGATTGCATCGAGGCGGTTTGACGCGGTTTCGTCCGGGCCGAACACACGGAAATTTTTTGCTTCTGCGTTCACCTTCATTACGTCACGCAGGAATTTTCCGAGCTCCCTCGTCCCTTCCGAATAGGAAGTTCCGGGCTTCACAACCTGGACGGTGTAGTTGCGAAAATCGGGAACGATCAGGTCTTTCCGTAGCAGTCCGCCATTGGCGTGCGGATTCGCTCCCATTCGCCGCTCGCCTTTGGGCGCAAGCTCCGCCAATTCCGGAATCAGCTTGCCGTTGTGATCGAACAGCTCCTCAGCGTGATAGCTCTTCATCCATTCTTCGAGTTGCTGCAGATGCTCCGGCTTTTGGGCGAGTTCCGAGAGCGGGACCTGATGCGCGCGCCAGGTGTCTTCGACCGGCTTCCCGTCCACCACTTTCGGACCGGTCCAGCCCTTGGGAGTGCGGAGCACGATCATCGGCCACGCGGGGCGCTCCGTTTTTCCCTGGAGTCTGGCCTTGTTCTGAATGGAGCGTATTTCCCCGATCACGCTGTCGAGCGTTGCCGCCATGAGCTGGTGCATGGCTTCCGGTTCGCGGCCCTCGACGAAATAGGGCTGGTATCCATATCCGGTGAAGAGTTGGGCCAGCTCGGTGTCTGACAGTCGCGCCAGCAAGGTCGGGTTTGCGATTTTGTAGCCGTTCAGATGCAGGATCGGCAGAACGGCGCCGTCCCGCGCCGGGTTCAGAAATTTGTTCGAATGCCAGCTCGCCGCGAGGGAGCCCGTCTCCGCTTCCCCGTCGCCGACCACGCAGCAGACGAACAAATCCGGATTGTCAAACGCGGCGCCGAACCCGTGAGCGATCGAGTAGCCCAGCTCTCCGCCTTCATGTATCGAGCCCGGAGTCTCCGGCGCGACGTGGCTGGGAATTCCCCCGGGAAAAGAGAATTGCTTGAAGAGCCGCTGCATGCCCTCTGCGGTCTGCTGAATGTTGGGGTAGATTTCGCTGTAGGTGCCCTCGAGATACGTGTTGGCGACCATTCCCGGTCCGCCGTGGCCCGGGCCCGCGATGTAAATGGCGTTCAGATCGAATTTTTTGATGACGCGGTTCATGTGTGCATAAATGAAATTCAGGCCGGGAGTAGTGCCCCAATGGCCGAGCAAGCGCGGCTTGATGTGCTCGAGCTTCAGGGGTTCGCGCAGCACCGGATTCGCGAGAAGATAGATCTGCCCCACGGAAAGATAGTTCGCCGCGCGCCAGTACGCGTCCGTGCGGGCGAGCTCTTCGGGCGAGAGCGGCTTTTCCGATCCGAGCGCTTTCATCGAGGTGGAAACCTGATTGAGACCAGTCTGATGGGCAGCCATTTGAATCTCCTCTTCCGGGCTTCCACGCGCCCGTCGAATTGAGACCAGCGCTGGGTGAAGATGCTTCGACTGGGAAACCAGGTCGGCGGGCTGGGCCGCTCGGAACTAGCGGGCTTGCAATTCCGCGACGGGCGACGGTGTGCGCGCCCACTTGATTACGCTCGGCAAAAACAGACCGCTGGAATCCGCCTGGTTTGGCGACGCGCGGACCGCACCGCCGCGCAATCCGCCGTTTGTTGAAGGTAGAGAAATCGTATGAACATTGCACAGCCGCGCGGTGTCCATTTCGGAACACGACATGCGAATCATCAGAGGATTTTTGTGATAGTGATGCCCATCGACAGGGCGAGTAAGAACCGGCGAGGTCGCAATATCCACAGATTGCGAATTCGGCGTTACCATGGCCGGCACGAGAACCTCATCGCCGAGACGTGTTTTCTAAAACGTCTTCGGAGACTGATTCTACACTCAATCGTCGCGAATCTCCTTTAACATTTCCGCGCCAAGCGGAGACGTGGAATTGCTAGAGCTCGGGAGCCTTGCCAAATCCTTCCCGAGGGAGCGAACAACTTAGAAGAGCAGCTTCAGCCCCAATTGAATAGCGCGGTTGCCACCGGACCCGAGCACGGGGTTGCCGGCAGCTTGATCCGGAGTGGCGCACCCGCAACCGAAAATCGCCGTCTGCGAAGGGTCGGCATAGGCGCCAAGCCCAAATCCGCTCGACGCTCCGTAAGGATTCGCGAAATTAGGATGGTTGAGAATGTTGAAAAATTCCGCACGGAACTGGGCGGTCAGCCGTTCTTGGAATTTCCACTGTTTGGTCACAGACAAATCCATATTGAAGAGGCCGGGATCACGAAATATGTTTCGACCCATCGTCCCGAAGGTTCCAGGCGCGGGAGGGATCATGACTGAGTTCCCTTGCGCGTAGCAACCGAGTGTGGTGACTTGGGTAGTCGTCGGCCCTCCCGGCCCTCCGTCCACCTTGGAGGCTGCCGTGAGGCAGGAGCTAAAGAACGCTGCGGATTGCGCAGAAGGAAGCGAGAAGGTAGCGCCGCTAGCCAGTGTACTCGGTGTGGTCTGTGTGCAAGCGCCATCCGTAGTACTCGTGCCGATACAATAGGGGATGGAAGAGTTGCCAGACTTGAAATCGTTGGGATTGCCGAAGAAATCCCAACGATCTGACATTTCGTTCGTCCCACTGATGTTGTTGCTCATATCGTTGGCGATCCAAGGCTCCCCAGTTTGCCAAGTCACGATGGAGTTGACCGACCAGCCTTCCAATACCTGCGCGAACGACTGCCTGCCCGGAAGGGCATACGTCAGCGAGAAGGTCAAGCGATGCCTGATGTCGAAGTCGCTGCTCGCATATTCCCTCTCAGGATGCGCGCTGTCTTGAGGCAAAAATGGGCTGATATTGTAAGAATCCTGGTCTAGTCCATGCGAGTACGTATAGCCGGCAGTGAATGACAACCCGTGGGTTGTCCTTTCGGTTAAGGTAGTTTGCAACCCGTTGTAGTTAGATCGATAGAGATTCGACAGGAAATCGATAATCCCAATGTACGGGAACGTTCCCGCGTAGGGTAAAACGCCGGTAGTCAAGTTGGGCTGATTCAGGTCTCTCATGCCTGGCAGCCGCGAACCGTGATTGCCGATGTACGCGACATCCAGTGAAAGATCCGTTGTGAAGGCGTGTTGAATCCCGAGAGTCCAGTTCGTGACGTACGGATTGCGAAAATTTCGATCCATGGCCGAGACGTTGCAAGGGGTGGCTGCCAAAGGGCTGGGATTTTGTGCAGTCGGGGGCGGCGTCGATCCGTCGCCGCATTGGATCGGCGTGCTGGCCGACGGAAAGATAGTGGTATTGGGACCGTTATTCTGCCAGTTGGATGCCAGGGTCGAAGCGGGTATCGTGACGCTGCTGACCGCAACTGATCCCGTTCCAGGCGTGGCGACGCCGTTGAGGACGATCTGCGCCCCTGTGGGAACGGTGATGATGCCTCCGGTGGCCCCGTTTTGCGCGTTTCCAGAAATATTGGAAAATACAAACATCGGCAATTGCGCGTCAAAGATAACGCTTGCCCCAGCGCGGATTACCGTCGTTCCCTTGCCCGAAAGATCCCATGCCACGCCAACGCGAGGCCCAAAATCCTTGTGGTCGCCGTTGTACGGAGAGCTAATCTGCTTTCCGACCTGAAGTAAACCGACTGCGGGATCGAAGTTCCCTAGAAGATTGTTTGATTCTCTAAGCGGCGTTATATAGTCGTATCGTAGGCCAAGATTCAAAGTGATTTTCGGAGTGAGGCGCCAATCATCCTGGATGGATAACGCATAATTCCACGTCGTCAGGTGGCGCTGCGGCGACCCGAGTTGAATACTCGCGGTGGATGGGAATCCGGCCAAGAAGTCTTCGAGGGGCGTCGCCTCGGGACCGCTGTTGAATTTGATGGCGCCCTTAGAGCCGCCGTAGGCGCCAACGTCGACGCCATTGTGACGGATTTCTCCACCAAATTTGAACGCGTGATTGCCGTGCAGGTAAGAGACGTAATCCACGAATTCGTAGACTACCGCCGGCCCCTGCAGAGAGGGCCAGCCTGGGCTACCCCCCAAATTGCCGAACCCTGAAATGTGAATTTGGGGCAAGGAACCAATGATCGGATTGGTCACGCCGGTGTAAATTCCATATGCCGACGCGGGAGTGCTCTGATCGACCGTCTTATTGTTCCGTTGCATGTAGATGTAACCGAAGCGGGCATCGTTCACCCATTGCGAGTTCGGTACCCAGGCCCAGTCCGCCCCGAAAACCCTAGGCTGGTTGACTTGGTGGGAGAGCCATTGCGGCTGTAAGTAGGTAACGTCTTCGGCCGTAATGTCGCCTTCGCTTTGAAAATACATTCCATTCAATGTGTTGTGATCATTGATGTGGTAATCGATCTTCGCTAAGCCGTTGTCGGACCGAAACACGTCCGGAAAACCCTGCGCGATCGTCGTCGTATTGCCGTTGTTGGTTGGAAATAGATTCCCAGTGCACACATAAGCCGTAGCCGAGCCGGTCGGAGGAGCACACCCAACGAGTTTAAGGCTGAGTGAACTCGGCTGGACGCCGTTCTGAATCAGATCGGAGATGGCATCTGGCAGGCTATTCGAACAATCCCCCGCGCTTATGACCGCGCATCCGCTGCTAGCACCGGTCACACCGGGCTGGGGAAGATCTTCCGGGACCGACGGAAAAAACGTATTTCCGACGCTGTAGCTTTCCGCCTCATAGCCGAGGAAAAAGAACAGTTTGTCCTTCTTTATCGGGCCGCCCACCGTCGCGCCATACTGCTGCAGTGCCACCTGTCGCTGGTCAGCCGGCGGCGCGTTGAAATAGTTGCGCGCATCCCAGGCACTGTCGCGTCCAAACGCGTAGGCAGTTCCATGAACACCGTTCGTCCCAGATTTGAGCCCGACGGTGACCACGCCGCCCGGCTTCCCGCCGTACTCGGCTTTCGGATTTTCCTGGATGTTCACCTCTTGAATCGCGTCAATGGGCAGGATCGTCGCCGCGTCACCTGCAACACCCGGCCCGTTGATGATCGTCAATCCGGTGAGAGGATTGTCGTTGGTCAGGCCGTCGACGATGTATTGGTTGTCTTCGGGGCGTATGCCGTCGGTGCTCTGGGTCCAGCCTCCGCCGCCGGGGTAGATCATCATGCCGGGGTGTAGGACCAGCAGGTTCTGATAGTTCCTGCCGTTCAGCGGCAGCTCGTTGATAGTTTCATTGCTTAGCGTTCCACCAAGCGTCGCGTCGGTGGTCTCAACCAGCGGCGCTTCTTCGGTGACCGTCACAGTTTGAGCCTGTTCGCCGGGCTGGAGTACGAGGTCGACACGAATGTCTTGCCGCACTTCGAGCAGGAGGCCCGCTCGTTCGACCGTCTTGAATCCAGTCGCGGACGCTCGGACGGTGTACGTGCCTGGAGTCAAATCGGGGGCGACGTATTCGCCGGCCTGGTCCGTGGTCAGAGTGCGTGTGACGCCTCTTTGAACGTCGGTGACGGCTACGCTGGCGCCGGCAATCACGCCGCCGCTTTGGTCTGTGACCGAGCCGAGGATTCGGCCCGCACTGCCCTGCGAGTAAAGCGGACCGCTCAGGAGTAGCACACACAAACACGCAGCCAGCAAGCGAACACAAAAACTCATATTTATGCGGAAGAATTTCATGGACACCCCCTAGGATCGAACCGAGCCAGAACAGTCGAGCTTCACTGCCCCGAAACACACACCCGTAGCGCAAGGCAACTCGCCGACACTTCCAGCTGCAATGCGTATATCATCGTGTAATTCGGAGCGTCAAGTCTATTTCCTGCAATGTTTTGGCGAAATCCACGCGGAAGTAATATGGGAGAACGGAATACATGGAAGAGCACGAACGAGACGGGTAACGCGTTGAACTGGGACAACGTCAAGTGTATAGTCCCGAATTAACAGCAGGGCTATTTCCGGCGCGCCATTGCTCGGCAAGGAGAGTTCATGCGATCGATCAGCAAGCTTGCGGCTTTTGCAAATCTGCTGCTTTGTTTTTCGGCCCCCGCATTTGCCGCGACCGTCACCGGCACAGTGAAGAGCCCGGACGGTGGGCCGTTTGAGGGCGCCTTCGTCGTTGCCGTCAACTCGAAGACGAAGATCAGCGTCAGCGTGCTCTCCGACAAGCAAGGCCACTACCGCGTTGAAAATCTTGCCGCCGGGGACTACCAAGTGCGCGTCCACGCCGTGGGCTTCACAGCGGAGCCGCGTAGCGCCGTGACTCTCACCGCCGATCAAAACATTTCGTTTGATTTTCCGCTGAAGCAAGGGACCGTGCGCTGGAGCGACCTGAATCTCTACCAGGGCAAGAAACTCATGCCGGACGGCAAAGGCAAGGACGTGCTTTCGGCGAACTGCTTCATCTGCCACGGATTTCAAACGCGGATGGCCGCCGTTCGCCGCGATGAAGACGGCTGGCGCGACCGCATCGGCTACATGCGGGACGCGATGGCGTTTCAGCTGAGCGATCGAATCACCGATGAAAAAGCAGATCAACTCGTCTCGTATCTAAATACCGTGTTTGGAACGGAGTCGACGGTGCCGCGCAGCCCCGCCGAACTGCCGGCGTACAAAGATACCGTGCGGCCGTTCAGCGATGAGGCCATGGACATCGTGTACGTCGAGTACGACGTCTCCGGCTCGGCGGGTTTGCCGTGGAGTGCCTCGCCGGACAAAGACGGAAATTTCTGGATTCCTTATTACGGTCGCGGAAACGAAGTTGCGCGCCTCAATCCCAACACCGGAGAACTCAAACGATTCCATCTTCCCTTTGAGGAGACGGCCGGCGTTCACTCCGTGGTGCGCGGACCCGACGGCTTCGTCTATTTCACCGAGTTTGCGCTGGACCGGCTGGTAAAAATGGACCCGCAGACCGGGAAAATGACGGAATTTCAGGACAACGTCAACGTGCCGGGCGAGCGGGCGGACAAGCACACGGTGCGCGTGGACGCGAAAGGAAATCTTTGGTCCTCCGGTAGCCCGCTCAGCAAATACGATCAGGAGACGGGAAAATTCACGCACTTTATGGACGTGCCGTCATCCTACGGCATCACGTTCGATAAGGACGGCAACGTGTGGTTCTGTGTGCTGAAGAAAGACGGAAAAATCGGCAGGATCGATGCCAAGACGGAAAAAGTGACGCAGTGGTCTCCGCCGACTCAGGGAACGCCGCAGCGGCTGGCGATCGATTCCGATGGAATTGTCTGGTTCGGCGAGCGCACGGGAAATAAAATCGGGCGGTTCGATCCGAAGACGGAAACATTTAACGAGTTTCCGCTGCCCGGCCCGTCGGCATCGCCCTATCCGATCGTCGTCGGTAAAGACAAGGGCATTTGGTATGGCTCAACGGATCAGGACACGATCGGCCGTCTCGATCCGAGCACGGGAAAGGTGATCGAGTACCCGTTCCCGCATTCCGAAGCGATGATGAGGGAATTTTTCCTGGACGCGCAGGGACGCATCTGGTTCGCGACGCCGACAAATAACCGCGTGGGATATTTCTATCTGGCAAACGCGAATGAGCGCGTCAGCAAGTAAGTAGCACAGCGACTCTTTGCTGTGGGGCTTTTGCAACGTCCAAAAAGGCACGCAGCCAGCCCCTCGCAGGGCTCGGGATAACGGGGGGCTGCACTGAGGATTTCAGTGTGGTTCGAAGGATGATCGGTCTGACCGACTGATTAACTACCAGCTCCGGCGGATGACTTCGCGGGCTCTTCTTCGGCTGCTCCGATGGATTTGGCGGAAATTTCCAGACCGTTCTTGTTCATGTCAAACCGCTGTTTCCGGTCCAGTCCCTTGACGAACTCGCGCGTTGCTCGGGCCACACCGCCCGGAAGGTTCGAGGCATCCACTTTCACTGTCGACTCCACCGTTTCCTCGTTTCGATCGCGATACCGAAATTGCACTTCAAACGTTTTCATCTTCGTTGCCTCCCTTTCGCAAGTTGAATCAATATCCGACTGACTCTAGGCCTGATGCCGCTTCCGGCTCGAAGTTTTCTTTTTCGCTTTTCTCGGTTTCCGCGACTTGGCCTCCGCCTTCAACGCGTCATTCTCTTTCTTCAAGTTGTCGCGGTCGGCCGTGACCGTTTCAAGATTATTGCCCAATTCTCCGACCTGTTTCTGAAGGTCCGCCACTTGGGTCTTCAGTTGCTCGTTCTCCTGCATCGTTTTCGTATCCTTGCACGCAGTTGAGAACAAGCACAGCGCGGCGGTCAAAACGAGGCTCGCCAAATTAGTCTTGCGAGTCATGCACCATCCTTCCAGTCCGTGAGTGTTCGAGCAAAAACCCGAAGCAATTGAGCTTGATAGCGGGGTGGGTGGGAGGCTCCGCCGACAGCACTTCCAGCGTAGACGATTTGCATAGTCGAAGCAACCCTCTCATCGCAATTTGTATGAGCCGCATCTTACCATCGCTGGCCGCACGCGGTCGTTGGCCCGCTTTCGCGTGTGGCACACCCCACCTACAAATTGAAACTTTAGGCTTACTGGCGCGTAAGATAAAGAGGAGAAGGATAACCACCATGAAACCACGAATGCTTTCTTCCCTCACTCTTTTAGCGATCGCCTCGATTGCGCTCGCCGGAGCCGCGACGACGCGCGGCGCACGGCAGGCCGCGCCGCAAGACCAGCAGCACAAGGCCGGCGACGATTCCGGCCAGAATCCGAGTATGCCGGGGATGGATGACAACATGCCCGGAATGGACATGGATCATGACATGCCCGGCATGAAAATGGGCCCCGCCTCAGACGAAAAAAATCAGCAAGCCGAACACGGCGCGATGGACGCCATGAGCCACATGCACCATCACCAGATGGGGCCGCACATGTACATGACCAAGCTGCGCGCCCCCGCCTCGCCCGCCGACTGGGCCAAAGCCGACGAGATCGCGGGCGAGTTGCGCGAGTCGATCGAAAAATACAAGGACTACCACGTGGCGCTCGCCGACGGTTTCCGCATTTTCATGCCGAACCTGCCCCAGGCCGAATATCATTTCACGAGCTACTACAATGGATTTCTCGAATCGTTCAGCTTCGATCCCGCGCGGCCCACTTCCCTGCTCTACAAGAAAACCCAGACCGGTTACGAACTGATCGGCGCGATGTTCACGATGCCCAAGCGCGTTTCCGAGGAGCAACTGAACGAACGCGTCCCGCTCAGCGTCGCCCAGTGGCACCTGCACACGAAACTTTGCGTACCCCCTAAAGAGGATCGCGGGCGGGCCGATCGGACAAAGTTTGGATTGCAAGGCTCGATCCTGACGAAGGAAGCCTGCACCGAAGCCGGCGGCACGTTCTATCCCGTGATTTTCGGCTGGATGGTGCACGTCTACCCGTTTGAGAATTCGCGCGAAAAAATCTGGGCGCAGTGACGCTGACTGAAAAGCCTTCCACCTGTTCTGCCTGCCGGCGCGCGTTCACACCGTACTCACTTTGTTGTCACCAAACTTTTACATAGTGTGCGTATAATGAGCTACCGGGAGGCTGTCTAGTGAGTTCTCGTCCATTGTCCACTGTCGAGCAGTCGCCCGCCAACCCGGTTGTTGAATCCTCCCCGCAGATCGTGCCGGCCCGAAAATACCCGGGAGCGCTGATCGTCGTCGAAGGCATCGACGGCTCCGGGAAAAGCACCCAGCTCTATTTATTGAAGCGCTGGCTGGAAATCGGCGGCTATCGCCTGCATTTCACCGAGTGGAATTCCTCGCCGCTTGTCAAATCGGCGACGAGGCGCGGGAAGCAGCGCCGTCTGCTGACTCCCACCACGTTTTCCCTGTTGCATGCCGCGGATTTTGCCGACCGCTGCGAGCGGCAAATTCTTCCCCTGCTCCACAGCGGATACCTGGTGCTGGCGGACCGTTACATCTATACGGCGTTCGCGCGCGACGTGGCGCGCAACTGCTCGCCGCGCTGGCTGCGCAATCTGTACCGGTTCGCCCCCGTGCCTGATATCACATTTTACTTCCGTGCCCCGCTGGACGTGGCCGTCAAGCGCATCATGAGCGGCCGGCCGAAACTCAAATACTACGAAGCGGGCATGGACTTGAACCTCTCCCTGGACCGGGCGGAGAGCTTCCGAATTTTCCAGGGCCGTATCCTGGCGCAATACGATGAAATGATCGAGTCGGACAAATTCGTGGTGATGGACGGCACGCTGGCCGTGAATTCGCTGCAAAAGCAGATGCGCCAGATGGTGAAAGCGCGGATCGATCTGGCGCGCTTCGCGCCGAAAAAGGCCGCCAAGAGGGCCGCGCAATGACGGCAAAGGCGAGCCGAAAAGACGGTCCGTCGAAAAATGGGAAGAAGGCGCCCGGTCCCGGCGCAACAGCCCCGCGCAACTACGGTCTGCCTTTGCCCGGCGTGAACGACCAGGAATTCGGCGGCTCTCTCATCGTAATCGAAGGCATGGATGGTTCGGGCCGCTCGACCCAAATTTCGCTTCTCACGGAATGGCTGGAGTCTGAAGGCTTCGCCGTGGAGACGATGGGCCTGCGCCGGTCGGGTCTCGTGGCCAAAGACATTGACGCGCTGCTCGCCGAGAATACGATCACGCGCATGACGCTCACGCTGATGTACGCCACCGATTTCTACGATCAACTCGAGCACCGGATCATTCCCGCGCTGCGCTCCGATTTTGTCGTGCTCGCCGACCGGTACTTTTATACTTTGATCGCGCGCGCCGTGGCTCGCGGCATCGAGCGTGACTATTTGAACGGACTGTACGAAATGGCGGTTCGGCCCGATCTCACGTTTTGGCTCAACGTGCACCCGGAAGTCGCGTTCGAGCGCGAGTTTCGCAAATCGCACGCCATTAGCTACTGGGAATCCGGCCGGGACCTTTCTCTCTCCGACGATTTGTTTAAATCGTTCATCTTGTACCAGGCCAAAATCAAGAAAGAATTTGAATCGCTGTCCGAGGGCCACGGTTTTCTGGCGTTGGACGGCGAGGCGAGCGTTGTCTCCGTCAACAACGAATTGCGCAAGCGCATCGCCGCCCACCTTGGCATTCAACACACGCACTACCGGCCATCCGCCGCGCTGGCCCCACTGTGGCGTTAAAACTTCGCAAACCCATCCAGCTCGCGGCGATCGACGCCGGATCAAATGCCTTTCGACTGATGATCGCGCGCATCCGTTCCACCGAGGACTGGGAAATCGTCGACTCGGTGCGCGCGCCGGTGCGCCTCGGCCACTCCGTCTTCACATCCGGAAAGTTCGACGCGAAAACGCTGCGGGAAGCCACCGCCGCGTTTCGCGAATTCCGCGGCATCATGGATGCCCACGGCGTTACCGCCTATCGCGCCGTGACCACCAGCGCCGCGCGCGAAGCGCGCAACCGCCACCTCTTGACCGACCGCATTCGGCACCTTGCGAAAATCGATCTGGAAATTATTTCCGGCGATGAAGAAGCGCGGCTCGTCCGGGTCGCGGTTCTTCGTGCGCTTCGCGACTTCGATCCGCCCAGGTTCATTCTGGATCTTGGCGGGGGCAGCCTCGAACTGAACGAATTGCGCCGCGGCGCGCTTCACGAAACGGTTGGCTTGCCGCTCGGCACCGTTCGGCTGATGGAAGCTTTCCATGCGCAGGGCGTGATTCACGACAACACGGCAAACGAAATTCGCCTGCACGTCTTGTCCGTGCTGCAAAGCGCCCTTCCCGGCCGGCCGCGGCCTTCGGGAGCGTTTGCCGTAGCCTGCGGCGGAAATGCGGAAACGCTCGCGGGTCTGGCCTCGGGTCCGAAGCTTGGCACCTTCATGACGCTGAACCCGCGTTTGCTCCGCGATCGGCTTTGGCACATTCTTCAGCTCAGTGTGGAAGAGCGGATGAGGGCGTTTTCCGTGCGGCGGGACCGCGCTGAAGTAATGGGTGTAGCGGCCATCGTCCTGGCGACCGTAGCCTCCTGGCTGCGGCTGCGCCAGATGATCGTCCCGCGCGTCGGCGTGCGCGAAGGGCTGCTGTACGAACTCGCCTCCGCGCAGATGTGCCAGCCGGAACTAACCGAGGAGCAGCGGAATCGCGCGCAGGCCATGCTGGCCGGAGCGGAATCTTTTGCTTATAAGCTGCGCTGCGATTTGAAACATGCCGACCAAGTCCGCCTACTCTCCCTGCAGCTTTTCGACCAGCTGTGGCCGTACCACCATCTGGATTTTGAGGCGCGAACGATTCTCGCGTCGGCCGCCGCGCTGCACGATTGCGGCGTGCTGATCAACCGCAAGGCGCACCACCGTCACGGCGAATACCTCATCCATAACGCGAAAATCCCGGGATTGCGCGGCTGGGCGAAAAACATGACGGCCGCACTGGTGCGCTATCACAACCGAAAATCCGAGCCGAGCGCGGCGCACGCCGCCTTCGCCGCGCTGACGAGCGAACAACGAAAGAAGGCCCGGTTATTGGCAGGTATGCTGCGCCTGGCCGAGCGCCTCGAGAGCGATCACCGCCAGGGCATCTCGAAACTCACGGTCGAGGGCGGACCACGGGATGTTCGGATCCACGTAGAAATGCGGGACGCCTCCCGGCTGAACCTCGCCGGAATTGAAAGGAAAGCCAAGCTGCTCGAGCGCGAATTGAATCTACGCTTGTCGTTCCAGCGCGTCCTGCTGGTTGAAAAGGAGAGGGTCGCCTGATGCTCCTCTACCTGATCCGCCACGGCATCGCCGTCGACCGCGAAGCGCCGAATTGCCCGCCCGATCCCGAGCGCCCTCTCACTCCCAAAGGAATGAAGAGGTCCCACGCTGCCGCGCTCGGCTTGCACGCGCTGGACGTAAAGCCAAATGCCGTCCTGACAAGTCCCTGGCTTCGTGCCTTGCAAACCGCGCAAATTTTTTGCGAAACGATCGGGTATCCGTCAAAAAAAATAATTCGCACGGACGCTCTCAAGGGCACCAGCGCTCCAGCCGATTTGCTGCGGGAAATACAGACGATGAAGGCGAAGGTCGTGCTTTGCTTCGGTCACGAGCCGCATCTGCATCTCGTGATCGGCCACGTCCTTCACACCAGCGCAAAAATCACGGAACTCAAGAAGGCCGGCCTCGCCGTTTTGGATCTGGAGCGCATATCGCCCCCGCAAGGAAGATTGCTCGCGCTCTACCCCGCCAGCACGCTCCGCCAATTGGCAAAATAGGCGTAGCGCCAACCTTTAGGTTGGCATCGCCCTGCGGCGCAGGCTAGTGCCCTCACATCGGGCGTCTCCTGGCGGCTCATCTTACGGGCTGTCACAAATGTCCTGAAATACCAGACGGGCGCTAAACCGGCTCGAGATCACCGAAGTTCGGGCCAGCGGAAACATGTACGCAGATGATCGTTCACCATGCCGGTGGCTTGCATGAAGGCGTAACAAATCGTTGAGCCGACGAACCGGAAGCCGCGCTTCTTGAGTGCCTTGCTCATGGCGTCGGATTCGGCGCTTCGCGGCGCCAACTCTTTTGGGCTGCGCAGCGAGTGCTGGAGCGTCTTCCCGCCCGTGAATTGCCAGATGTACGCGTCGAAGCTGCCGAACTCGCGTTGCGCGTCAAGAAACGCCCGCGCATTCGAAATCGTGGAGGAAATTTTCAGGCGGTTACGAATGATGCCGGGATCGGCCATCAATGCGCGCACTTTTCGAGCGTCGTACTTCGCGATCTTGGAAGCGTCAAAGCCGTCGAGCACTTCGCGATACCGCTCGCGTTTGCGCAGAACCGTCTCCCAACTGAGACCGGCCTGCGCGCCCTCGAGAATCAGAAACTCGAATAACACGCGGTCGTCGTGCACCGGCACGCCCCACTCTTCGTCATGGTAGCGGGCGAGCACACCTCCACCGCGCGCCCAATGGCACGTGCTCCGGGACGCGTGCTGCGTCCCGGCGTCAATTTGATCCGGCATGGCGGGGTTACACCAGGTGGCGCTGGACGGCTTTCTCGATCTGATCGCGGGGAACTGCTCCCACCACTTGCTCCGCAACCTGCCCGCCCTTGAAGATGAGCAGGGTCGGGATGCCGCGGATGTTGAACTGCCCGGCGGAGTTCTGATTCTCGTCGACGTTCAATTTCACGACCTTGATTTTTCCCTGGTACGCCGTGGCGACTTCCGCCACCGTCGGAGCGAGCATCAAGCAAGGCCTGCACCACTCCGCCCAGAAATCGACCATAACGGGCTGAGTCTTACTCGCCTCGATAACTTCCGACTGAAACGTGCTGTCCGTTACATTGCTGACATTATCTGCCATGGGAACCCTTTCCGATGGGATCTACCGGCGATATCTTAGCCGATTTTACCCTGAACTCATTGGATGAAGTTACTGCCTTTTGGTTTCTAGAGTTCCAGGCGGCATCATACAGCTTGGCATACTCGGCCGCCGAAACTTGCCAGGAAAAATCCCGGCTCATGCCGTTCAACTGAATCTGCCGCCACGCCGCCGGTTCGTTCCGGAAAACGGAAAGCGCTTCGCGAAGCGCGCCAAGAAGCGACGGGGCATCATAGGCCTGAAACTTGAATCCGGTGCCGCGCCCCGTAGCCGCGTCGTAGGCCTCAATCGTGTCGTCCAGGCCGCCGGTGGCGCGAACCACCGGCACCGTACCGTACTTCAAACTATAGATCTGATTCAAGCCGCACGGCTCGTAGCGCGAGGGCATCAGGAAAATATCCGCGCCGGCTTCGATCTTGTGCGCGAGGGCGTTGTCGTAACCGACTTTCACGGCGACTTGAGCGGGATAAGCCTTCGCGAGCTCGCGTAGGAATTTCTCGTATTTCGGCTCACCCGCGCCGAGCGCGGCCATCGCCGCGTCTTCGGTGAGCAGATCCGGGGCGATTTCCTCGATCAGATCGAACCCCTTTTGTCCCGCGAAGCGCGAGACGATCCCGATCAAGGGCTTTTCCATGACCGCAGCCGGCAAACCTAACTGGTCGATCAGATTTTTTTTGCACGCGGTCTTTCCCGCCATGTCCTTCGGCGAATAGCGCGCGGCGATCATCTTATCGCGTTCGGGGCTCCACGCCGCGTAGTCAACGCCGTTCAAGATGCCCGTCAGACGACTAGCGCGATTCCTTATCACGCCGTCGAGGCCGTAGCCGTACTCGGGCGTCTTGATTTCTTCCGCGTATTTTGGGCTTACGGTTGTCAGGTAGTCCGAAAAAATCAGCGCGCCTTTCAGGAAATTCACGCGTCCAAAAAACTCCATCGCGTCGATGGTGAATAAGCTCTCCGGCAGGCCGAGTTTTTTCAGCACTTCGCGCGGAAACGCCCCCTGATAGCCCATGTTATGGATCGTGAAAACGACAGGCACATCCCACAGAGCAGGGTCGTTCGCGTAACGCGTCTTTAAGAGCAAGGGCACAAGTCCCGCTTGCCAATCGTGGCAGTGGATCACGTCCGGCATCCAAACTTGCTTGCAGAACTCAATGGCCGCGCCGCAGAACTCCGCAAATCGCTCGGCGTTGTCGGGGTAGTCCTTGCCGGCTACGCCGTACAGTTGCTCGCGATCGAAGTACTCCCGGTCATCCACGAAGTAAAAGAGGACACCATGCAGCGCCCCACCCTCGACGATGCCCGGGAAACGCAAGTTGTCTCCGGACGGAACCGTAACGCTCGGCACCGCGATCCCCACGGTTTTTGTATTGTGGTAACGCGGCAGCAGGACGGCAACTTCGTGGCCCAGCTCGACGAGCGCCTTGGGCAGCGCTTCGATCACATCGGCCAGTCCGCCCGTCTTGGAAAACGGCAACCCTTCCGAGGCAACGAAAAGTATTTTCATATCGCGTGGCTGATTTAAAGCTACTGAAACCCTCCGCCGGCGTCAAGGATCACGGGCCTGCGCTTTCGAAACGTTCGTGCGAAGCCCCCTGGGCGCTGCCATCTTTTTTGCGTAGATTGAGACGTTGGAGATTCGATGGTCTAAAGGCCAGTGCTCCCGGCCACCCGCTCGAATGTAATGTTTCTGAAACGTTTCAGGCGTAGAATAGAACTCGCCTGAGTTTGTCCCTGACCGGGCCGAAAATATCGCTTCCTCTTTCGGATAGAGCATCGTTTTCACTGCGAAGGAGCCGAATATGCCGAACGTCAAACCAATTCCCGAGGGATACCACAGCGTTACGCCGTACCTCTACGAGCGAAACGCGGCAGCCGCGATCGAGTTCTACAAGAAAGTATTTGGAGCCGAAGAAGTCCTGCGCATGCCGGGACCCGGCGGGAAAATCATGCACGCGGAAATCAACATCGGCAACTCCCGAGTCATGCTGGCCGACGAAAATCCGCAGATGAATGCGCTGGGACCGTTGAGCGTCGGCGGCTGCGGTTCTTCCCTGTATGTCTATATTGAGGACGTCGACGCCGTCGTGAAACGAGCGGAGGCGGCAGGCGCCACGCTGACCCGCCCGGTAAAAGACCAGTTTTATGGCGATCGTTCGGGAGCTTTCACGGATCCATTCGGCTATAACTGGTACGTGGCCACCCGCGTCGAGGACGTAACGCCTGAAGAAATTGGCCGGCGCGCCACCGCAGCGATGAGCCAAAGCGCCGGCTCGTAAACACAAACCGCCTTCAACCCTCAATGAGATCGCCGCTTGGCGTCATTCGCCAAGCGGCATCTTCTTTGCGTCTCGCGGAACGTCTCCCCGCATTTTGCCGGCAGCTCATTCCTCGTCTGATCTTGGTACACTTCCCTGCCATGTCGCCGGAGAAGCTGGGCCAACATTTTCTAACCGATGCAAGCTGGCAGGAGCGGATCGTCCGGGCGATTCGTCCGGACGAAGGAGTATGGGTGGAGATCGGCGCGGGGCACGGTGAAATGACGACGCGGCTCGCTCGACATGCGCGCAAAGTATTCGCGATCGAGATTGACCCGCGCCTGGCGCGGCGCTTGCGCGAAGTGACGGCGGACCGTAAGAACGTCGACGTGGTTGAAAGCGATGTGATGGCCGTCGATTTCGCCAGGCTGACGAGTGGGGAGCGATTTTCAGTCTACGGAAATTTGCCGTACTACATTACCTCGCCCATTCTGCACCGGTTGTTCGACCACGCCGGACGGATTTCGGCGATCCACATTGTCATTCAGTTTGAAGTGGCCGTGAGAATTGTGGCTCCCCCGGGGCGTCGCGACTATGGGTATCTGTCGGTGGTTTCGCAGTGGTTCGGCCGGCCGGAAATCGCGTTTCGGATTCCGCCGGGAGCATTTCGGCCGCGACCGAAGGTGGCTTCCGCGCTGGTCAGCTTTCGCATGCCGGGAGAGTGCTCGAAACATACTGTCGAGAATGAAACTGCATTCCTCGAATTTGTGAAGGAATCCTTCGCGCAGAAGAGGAAGACTCTGCGCAACAATCTCCGCTCGCGCCTCGGAGCGCGCGCCGAGGACGCTTTGGAGGAAGCCGGTCTCCCAGCGGCCACCCGAGCGGAAGAGCTCAAGCCCGCCGATTTCGTGAAGTTATTCCGAGTTGCCCGTTGATCTCAGCGTTGCATCCAGCCGCGGACTCTCCGCGCCCTCGCTTTTCTCCGTGCCCTCTGTGTTGAGATTTCGTCTTTCCAGTCGCGCCAGAAAGCAAACCCTTCACCACAGGGCGCACAGAGGATCCCTTGAGGTTCTCTACTCTTTCTCGCTGAGAATTTCGAGGAGGCGGTCCGGATAATCGGTGATGATCCCGTCCACGGGTATAGCGAGGAGGCGCCGCATTTGCTCCACCTCATTGATCGTCCAGGCCACCACTTGC
>Ga0210394_10003728_pt1 | contig 18634 bp, 15 predicted proteins | sample IncBWC12MmetaG_FD_160121 | JGI IMG/M metagenome (GOLD analysis project Ga0210394, IMG submission 160121) | Forest soil microbial communities from Barre Woods Harvard Forest LTER site, Petersham, Massachusetts, United States - Inc-BW-C-12-M | ecosystem: Environmental > Terrestrial > Soil >... | reverse complement strand
TTCTGCGCATGTTGGCGCATCAACTCGCGCGCCACGGCGCCGGCGAGCCGATCAGGCTGCGCACGCCGGAAGCGGCGTTCGATGAGATTCGCCGTAGCGTCGCGGGATATGACCTTTCCTGGGACGGTCTTCTCGCGGGCTGCGCCGAGGCGGCGCGGCCGACTGCGGCTGCGAATGGCCAAGCTGCTTACGACAACGCCACGGGCGCCATCCTCTCCGCGGCGGACTCGCAGTTCACGAGCGGCAGCCTGAGCCCCTATTGCACGATGATTCGATCTTTGCACGAAGCGGATGGACGCTCGTGAACGAACTCGCGGCGCAGCATCCCATCATCGTCGTCGGACTGGTGAAAATCGCGGTATTGCTATTTGTGCTGCTGACCGTGCTGGCCTATCTGGTCTGGTTTGAACGCAAGGTTTCGGCGCACATCCAGTCGCGAGTCGGCCCGTACCGCGTGGGCCCGCATGGCCTGCTGCAACCGCTGGCCGACGCGTTGAAATTCCTGACAAAGGAAGACCCCACACCGGCCGGCGCCGATCGCTTCGTTTATTTCCTGGCGCCGCTTTTGACCATGGGACTGGGCATTTGCGCGGTCGCGGTCGTACCGTTCGGTCCCGGCACCATTCGTATTTTCGGGCAGAGCACGCCGCTGGTGGTAGCGGACGTGAACATCGGACTGCTCATCATTTTCGCACTGACTTCACTGGGCGTTTACGGCGTGGCACTGGCGGGCTGGTCGTCGGACAGCAAATATTCGCTACTGGGCGGGCTGCGCAGTTCGGCGCAGATGGTGAGTTACGAGCTGTCGCTCACGCTCTCTGTGGTCGGCGTGGTGCTGCTGGCCGGGACATTCAGCTTGCGAGAGATCATCATGGCGCAAAGCGGTACCACCTGGGGTTTCCTGCCGCGATGGAACCTGTTCAGTCCGACGGCGCCGCAGGTCCTGGGATTTTTCTGCTACTTCATCGCTGCTGTGGCGGAGACCAACCGGCTGCCGTTCGACCTGGCGGAGGCGGAAGGCGAATTGGTCGCCGGCTTTCACACCGAATACGCGGCGTTCAAATTCGGCATGTTCTTTGTCGGCGAATATGCAGGCATGGTTACGGTCTCGTTCCTGGCGGTTATTCTGTTTTTCGGAGGATGGCTGTCTCCGCTGCCCACTGGACCTCACATGGCCTGGGCGATTTATTTGCCGGCGGCGGCGCTGGGCCTGGCAGGCTTGAGTCTGATTGCCGATGCTGTGCGTTACTGGAATATATCCGGGCGAATCACGCTGTCGATGATGGGTCTGGCGTTAGGTGCGATCGGCATCCTGTGCACGCGCGAGGGCGTTCGCGAGCTGGTGCAGGGACCATTCTGGTTTCTGCTCAAAGTGTTTGTCGTTCTGTTCGTGTACGTGTGGGTTCGGTGGACGCTGCCGCGTTTCCGTTACGATCAGCTGATGGCCATCGGCTGGAAAGTCCTGCTGCCGGCTTCGCTGGCCAATGTCGTCATCACCAGTCTGCTCGTGGTAGCGCGCTCATGACTGCCGAGCTTGTGGTGTTTTTTGCGCTGGCGGCGCTGGCGGTAGCCGGCGCTGTGAGCCTGATCCTGCAACGCCATCCCATCCATAGCGCATTGTCGCTGATTGTGGTCATGGCGGCGCTGGCGGGCTTATACCTGCTGCTGGAAGCGGAGTTTGTGGCCGCCATCCAGATCATCGTGTATGCCGGCGCCATCATGGTGCTTTTCGTTTTCGTGATCATGCTATTGAACGCCGGAGTTGAAGAACGGACCCAACTCAGCAGCATGGCGCGTTACGCGGGAGTTCCTCTAACCGGCGTGCTGCTGGTCGTGCTTACCTTTCATGTGGCGCGCGCTTCAGCGGCGATGACGGCAGCGCCTTTGACGGAGGGAATGACGCACAAAGTGGCGCTGCTTTTGTTCCAGGATTTTGCCTTTCCATTCGAGCTGACGTCGATCCTGATTCTGGTGGCGCTGCTGGGCGCGACGGTGCTGGCGAAAAGAGATTCCTAGTTTTGCGGACGGAGTGAGGGAGGCAGAGGTGGTCCCGATTTCGTTTTACCTCGTGCTGAGCGCGGTGCTGTTTGGCCTGGGCGTAGCGGGCTTCGTGTTCAAGCGCAACATCCTGACCGTGTTCATGTCCATCGAGCTGATGCTGAATGCCGTCAACCTGGCGTTCGTGGCCTTCAGCCGCGCGCTGGGGCAAGTCGACGGCCAAGTGTTCGTGTTCTTTGTCATCGTGGTCGCGGCGGCGGAGGCGGCCGTGGGGCTGGGCATCGTCATCGTGGTCGCGCGCAACCGGCAGTCGCTCAACGTCGAACGGATCAATTTGCTGAAGCTGTAACGGCCAAGTCATGTTCGTGCTCGAACACTTGTGGATCATTCCCCTGCTGCCGCTGCTTGGTGCGGCAGCGAATGGTCTTTTCGGCCGCACCTGGCCGCGCCGCGCGATAAATGCCATTGCGCTCGGCAGCACCGGCCTTTCCGCTCTGGCCACGGCTGAACTGGCGCGCGAATTCGCCTACCTCACGCCGGCACAGATTCCCTGGACGCGCTCCTATTTCACCTGGATCATGGCCGGCAACTTCCGGGCGGACTATTCCCTGCAGGTGGATTCGCTCACGCTGGTGATGCTCGGAGTGGTCACCGGCGTGGGCTGGCTGATTCATCTCTATTCCACCGGCTACATGGCCGACGATTCCGGCTACCGGCGTTTTTTTGCCTATTTGAATTTATTCATGTTCTTCATGCTGACGCTGGTGCTGGCGGCCAATTTCGTACTGCTTTTCGTCGGGTGGGAAGGCGTCGGCCTTTCGAGCTACCTGCTGATCGGATTCTGGTTCCTGAAAAAGACGGCCACGGATGCCGGGAATAAAGCGTTCTGGGTAAATCGTGTCGGGGACTTCGGATTTCTGGTGGGACTTTTTGTGCTGTTCCGGCAATTCGGCTCTCTCGATTTTGCCTTCGTTTTCAGCGGTGCGGCCGCGCTGCCGGTGGAATCCGCCGGAGTCGGCGTGCTGACCACGGCCGCGCTCTTGCTGCTGGCCGGGGCCACGGGCAAGTCGGCGCAGATTCCGCTGTACGTCTGGCTGCCCGACGCGATGGAAGGCCCCACTCCGGTGAGCGCGTTGATACACGCGGCGACCATGGTGGCCGCCGGCGTGTACGTGGTGGCGCGCGCAAACATTATTTTCCTTCACGCCCCGATGGCCATGTTGGCGGTGGCGGTAATTGGGTGCGCGACCGCCCTGATGGCGGCGACCATCGCGCTGGTGCAAACGGACATCAAGAAGGTGCTGGCTTACTCCACAATCAGCCAGCTGGGCTACATGTTCCTGGCCTGCGGCGTGGGCGCATTTTCCGCCGGGATTTTTCATTTGATGACACACGCGTTTTTCAAGGCGCTGCTCTTCCTAGGCGCGGGCAGCGTCATCCACGCAATGGGTGGCGAGCAGGATCTGCGACGCATGGGCGGGCTGCGGAAACACATTCCCTGGACCTACGGGACAATGTTAATGGCCTCTTTAGCCATCGCGGGCGCTCCGGGTCTTGCCGGGTTTTTCAGCAAGGACGAGATTCTGATGGCAGCGCGGTCGGGACCTTATGCCAACCTGACGCTTTACAGTCTGGGCGTGCTGACGGCCGGGCTGACGTCATTCTACATTTTCCGATTGTTCTTCCTGGCGTTTCACGGCGCGCCGCGATATGACCAGGAGCACACGCACGTGCATGAATCTCCGCGCAACATGCTCGTGCCGCTTGTCGTGCTGGCCGCGCTGTCGCTGGCCGGCGGGTGGTGGGCCGCGCCGGAACTCTTCGGCGGCGCCAACTATTTTGGACGCTTTTTCGCGCCGGTGTTCGCGGCGGCCGAAATGGACATTCAATCTCCGGGGTTGATCGGATCGCTGCTTGGCGCCCCCGTGATTGCCGGGCTTCTCGGATTCCTGCTTGCCTGGTGGCTGTACATCAAACGCCCCGAGATGCCGGAGCAACTGGCGAAATCGCTGAGCGGTCCGTATCGCCTGCTTGCGGGGAAATATTTTGTTGACGAACTGTACCGGGATGCGATCGTGCGTCCGCTGGGGTGGATTTCGGCGAACGTTCTGTGGCACGGCATCGATGAACAGATCATCGACGCGGGAGTGAACGGCGTCGGCCGTAACGTCGCGCGTTCCGGCGATACCATGCGCCGCCTCAATTCAGGCAATATTCGCACGTACGGCGCGTGGGTGGTGCTGGGCGCGGTGCTTTTGACCGCCGTGCTCGTATGGATGGCGACCTGATATGCCGCCTTCCTATTTGCTCACGGTGCTGACTTTCCTGCCGCTGGCCGGCGTGGCGGCGCTTTTGCTGCTATCGCGCGAAGACCACACCTGGATTCGCCGCGTGGCGCTGGCTGTTTCCGTAACCGAATTCCTGCTCTCACTGTTATTGGTGCGCGGATTTCAGACGGGCACCGCCGCTTTTCAGTTCGAGGAAAATCGCCAGTGGATTCCGAGTCCGCCGATTGCTTACCACATCGGAGTAGATGGCATCAGCCTGTTTCTGGTGCTGCTCACCGCGTTTCTGATGCCACTGGCCATTCTGGCATCGTGGAAGTCGATCAACAGCGGCGTGCAAGGATTTTTCGCCACCTTGCTGGCACTGGAAACGGGGCTGGTCGGCGTATTTGTCTCGCTGGATCTGTTTCTATTTTTTGTCTTTTGGGAGGCAATTCTGCTGCCGATGTACTTTCTGATCGGTATCTGGGGGCACGAGCGCCGCATTTACGCTTCGATGAAATTTGTTCTGTACACCATGCTGGGGTCGATCCTGATGCTGGTGGGCATCATCTGGCTGTATCTGCTGAGTGGTACATTCGATTTGCCACGCATCGAATCGTTGCTCACCAGTGGCCAGCTGGTACTGTCCGCGCGCACGGAAACTTTGTTATTCGCCGCATTCTTTTTGGCCTTCGCCATCAAGGTGCCGCTGTTTCCGCTGCATACCTGGCTTCCCGACGCGCACACGGAAGCGCCGACGGCCGGTTCAGTAATTCTCGCGGGCGTGCTGCTGAAGATGGGCACCTACGGCCTGGTGCGTTTCTGCCTGCCGCTTTTTCCCGAGGCTGCGCGGCATGCTGCGCCTTATGTCGCCGTTTTGGCCATCGTCGGTATCCTCTACGGCGGCCTTGTGGCCATGGTGCAAACGGACTTGAAACGCCTAGTGGCTTACTCTTCGGTCAGCCATCTAGGGTTTGTGGTTCTGGGCACTTTTGCGCTCGATCCCACAGCGATGCAGGGCGCCGTGTACCAGATGCTGAACCACGGGGTCTCGACCGGAGCCCTCTTCGTTCTTGTCGGCATGCTTTACGACCGGCGGCACACGCACGAAATTGGCGAGTACGGGGGACTGGCGACGCCAACGCCCGTGCTGGCGGCGTTTTTCTTGTTCGTTTCACTGGCCTCGGCGGGTTTGCCGATGCTCAACGGATTCGTGGGCGAGTTTCTGATTCTCGCGGGCACCTTCCAGCGGCACGGCTCGTGGGCCGTCTGGGCCACGGCTGGAATCATTGTCTCGGCTTTGTATCTGCTGTGGGCCTATCAGCGCGTATTCTTCGGCGCCGTGACGGTGGAGCGCAACCGTTCGTTGCCGGATGCAGATCGGCGGGAGCGGCTGATTCTCGCCGCCATGGCAGTCATGATCTTATGGATGGGCATCGGGTCCGCCGGATTTACGCGCCGCAGCGAAAGCTCGACAAGAAATGTGTTTGAGCTGATGAAGCGACCCGCAGCGTACAACGTCGGCACGACCCCGCGGCCCGTTTTCGCCGCGAAGGGGGCGCGCTAAATGCCTCCGGTGCGAGAAGATTTTCTACGCCTGGCGCCGGAGCTTGTCCTGTGCGTCACCGGCATCCTTCTGATGGTCATGGAGCCGTTCTTGAGCCGCGGGCGTCGCACCATTCTCGCCTCGATCGCAGGCGGAGGGGCCGTCCTGGCGCTGGCCGCGGTCGCCTATCCTGCACTGCACCAAGGCTCCGCATTTTCCGGACTTCTGCAGATTGATCGTTTCAGTATTTTCTTTCACGCACTGATCGGGCTCGTCGTAGTGCTGGTGATGCTGGCCTCACCGGATTATCTTGAGCGCGAAAACCTAGAACACGGCGAATACTACGCTTTGGTGCTCTTTGCCGCCGCCGGAATGGGCGTAATGGTCAGCGCCGTCGAACTGATGACCGCATTTGTAGGGCTCGAGGTCAGTTCCATTTCCACCTACATTTTGGCCGGCTATCGCCGAGAGTCTCCCGGGTCGAACGAGGCAGCGATGAAGTATTTCCTGCTGGGCTCATTCGCAACGGCGTTTTTCCTCTATGGAGTGGCCCTGCTCTACGGCGCGACAGGCACCACGCGACTTGAACATATGACCGTGACGGCGCTGCCCGGCGTGGCGGAACTCTTTCACCTGGGGCTGGCGTTAGTGCTGGTCGGCCTGGGTTTCAAAGTGGCTGCCGCGCCGTTCCAGCTTTGGACGCCGGACGTCTATCAGGGCGCGCCGACGCCCGTGACGGCGCTGCTGGCCTCCGGCCCCAAGGCCGCCGCGTTTGCGCTGTTGTTGCGCATACTGATGACGGTCGAAGGAGCCGGATCATTCTGGTTCTGGGCGCTGTGGATTTCCGCTGCTGCGACGATGATCGCGGGGAATCTGGCCGCGCTGGTGCAGACCAATATCAAGCGCATGCTGGCCTATAGCTCGATTGCGCACGCCGGGTACATTCTCGTGGCGCTGACGGCCGCGGCGGCCTCCGACGAACCGGCCCTGGGAGCGGCGGCCGTGCTGTATTACCTGGCGGCCTACACGCTGATGAAATTCGGCGCGTTCGTGGTGGTCTCGCAATTGGGCGGAGCGTCGGAACGGCATGTTGAAATCGACGATCTCGCAGGCCTGGGCAGCCGGCAACCTGCCACCGCCGCCTGCTTTTCCTTGTTCCTGATATCCCTGCTGGGCCTGCCGGTGACGGCCGGATTCCTCGGCAAATTCTATATTTTCAACGCAGCGCTGGCTTCGCAGCTAATCGGACTGGCTATTCTTCTGGCGCTGAATAGCGTCATTGCCTCGTTCTACTATTTGCGGGTGCTGGTAGTGATGTATATGCGCGAGCCCGCTGAAAAAATGCCCAAGACACCTATCCCCTGGGCCATCGCGACGGTTCTGCTCATTTCGGCCGTGGGCACGCTCTACCTAGGGCTTTTCCCCGGGCGCGTCATGGCTTTTGCCGCACAAGCTGCGCAATCGCTTCCCATCTCCAAATGACGCCGCCAGCAACGCCAGGGGCGGTCGCGGCCCCGACCCAGCACTCCCGATTCGGGCTCGGCGGCCATCCACGCGGCCTGATGACGCTCTTCTTCACCGAAATGTGGGAGCGCTTCAGCTATTACGGCATGCGCGCGCTGCTGGTTCTGTTCATGACGGCCTCGCTGTCCGGCGGCGGGCTGGGCATGGACATCGGAAGCGCCGGCGCCATCTACGGCCTGTATACCTCGATGGTTTACCTCCTGTCGCTGCCCGGCGGATGGGTGGCCGACAAACTTTGGGGCCAGCGCAAGGCAGTGTTCGTCGGAGGCTGCATCATCGCCGCCGGCCATTTTTCGATGGCTATCCCGCTGGTTCCGACGTTCTACCTCGGGCTGACTCTCATCGTCCTGGGCACGGGCCTGCTGAAGCCCAACGTCAGCGCCATGGTCGCCGATCTGTATCCGGAAGGCGGCGCCCGTCGGGACGCGGGTTTTTCCATCTTCTACATGGGCATCAATCTCGGCGCATTTATGGGGCCGCTGCTTTGCGGCTTCCTCGGCGAACGATACAACTTCCATCTTGGCTTTTCCCTGGCGGGGATCGGCATGGTATTAGGCCTGACCCAATACCGGCTGGGAGCCAGGCATTTGCAGCATGCGGGCGAGTTCCGCAGTGAAGAACCGGCACAAGTTCTCGCACAGCGCGGCCGGACGTTTTATCTAGTCACCGGAGCGTTAGTGGCGCTTGCGGTGTTGTTCGGCTTCCTGGTTTACTCTGGCGCTCTGGCGATCAATTTGCCAACGGTAGCGGAACAGCTCGGCTGGGGCATCGCGATTCTTAGCGGAGGCTTCTTTCTTTATCTCTTTGCTGCGGGCGGACTGGACGCGACCGAAAAGAAACATTTGCTGGTAATCGTATGGCTGTATCTGCTGGCGACCGTATTCTGGTACGGCTACGAACAGGCGGGTTCATCGCTCAATCTTTTTGCGCGCGACCTCACCAACCGCATGATCGGCGGCTGGGAGATGCCCACCAGTTGGCTGCAAGACGTCAACCCGATCCTGATCATAATCTTCGCGCCGCTTTTCGGATCGCTGTGGACATGGCTAGCCAGCCGCAAGATTGGTGCCTCCGCGCCATTCAAGTTTGCATTTGGACTGTTCGGCCTCGCCGCAGGATTTGCCGTGATTACCTGGGGAGCAGTCTATGCTAGCCCGGATAATCGCGTGTCCATGAACTGGCTGACGGTCACCTATTTCCTGCACACAGTCGGCGAGTTGTGCCTTTCCCCTGTAGGGCTGTCCTCTATGACGAAGCTCGCGCCGCGCGGCCGCGTGGGGCAGATGATGGGCGTATGGTTCATCGCCGCGGCGCTCGGGAATTTAATGGCCGGCAGGGCAGCGGGGAGTCTGGCGGTCATGACGTCCCACGATCTATTCTTGAGGGTAACGTGGATTGCAGCGATCGCTGGAGCGGTGGCCTTAGCGGTTAGCCCAATCATTAGCCGCCTGAGCACCGGCGCGGAGTAAAGCGGGCTAGGCAGCGTTCAGGTTGGACAGCAGCTCACTCACCTGAAACGGCCGCGACGATGTCGCTGAGACTGCAAACAGCCTGCGCAGATCGTCGCCGTAAGACAGCGAATATTCCCCTCCCCCGAACAATTTTCGGAAAAAGGTGTCGAATTCCGGCTGCGCCGCCTCGCGAGTCGATTCGCGATTGGGCGCAAGCAACCGATCGTTGACGAACAACTCGATGTCGCGACCGTTGAAGCGAAACCTGCCGTTGAGCGCCGGCTCAGATTCGATGCGTTGACAGGCCGTCAGAGCGGCCCGCGCGGCCTGTCGCAAGCGATCCTGATTGCTGCCGTCCAGCGGAGCCTTGCGGTTGTAACGAACGCCGAGTCGATTGTCGGTGTGGTCCACGCTGTAGTCGCCGGCTTGCCCGATCACAATCACGCCGGGGCCGCTAGGCACGTGGCGATAATCGGCGATGTCCAGAAGCAGATCGCCGAAGACTTGACCTTGAATCCAGGCATGAAAGACCGGAATGAGCGGCGCCAAGTCCGGCTCGCCTGTACCGGCGATGCGCAGCTTGAAATTGACGTGCTGAAGCTCCATCAACCGGCGGTCCCTTTGATTTTAGCCACCTCGTGCGCCGGCGTGCTGATGCGCTGGTAGCAACTGTGTGCGGCCTCCACGAACAGATGCGCTTCATCAATTCGGTAACGCGCCGAGTCTGCGGTATAAGGCTCCTGCGCTTTTTCGTGCGCGGCAAAGAGGTACTGCGCAAACTTGCCGCCGGCAAATGGATCGAAGAATTTCTGCGTATCGTAAAAGCGGCCGCGAAATTCGCCGACGATCTGGACGGGGTCGTCGGAGATGTCCTCGAATTCCAGGTGCACCAGACCTTTTGCGGCGCGCAGCATGGCCTGATAGGCGAACTGGCCAGCCTCTTCGATTCGCCCGGCTTCAAGGGACACCTGTGCTTCAAAGACTCCGCGCTCCGCGGCGGCCAGATCGAAATCGATGGATGAAACCACTTCTCCGGCGCATTCGCCCATGCCCATATCGCCGAGGCTGTATTCGCGCGGATCGCCCCAGTCGGTGAAGATGGTTCGATCGGAAGGATCGGCCGGCGCATGCGCGAGATCATCGAGCAGAACCTTCAGCTCCGCCTTACCCATGCGCTTGATGAAGTCCTTGAATAGCTCGCCGTCTTTTCTGCCGGCGGCGTAGCGCGCGGTAAGGCGGTCGACAACTTCGGGAATATTCTTCGAGGGGATGGCCATCACCGGCAGACCGTAGGATCCCCCGTTATGACCCCACTCGCCACCGAGGACAACCTGGAAGTGCGGAACCGCGTATCCACCCATTTTGCGGCTGACGCCGTAAAAGCCAAGATCCGCCACGTGATGCTGGCCGCAACTATTGAAGCAGCCGCTAATCTTGATGTGCAGCTTCTGAACGGATTCGTCGGCCTGAGCGCCCTTCTCCACCAGCCGGCTGCGCAATTCCGCCGCCAGTCCGCGGGAAGAGGAAATGCCCAGCTTGCAAGTGTCCGTGCCCGGGCAGCTCACGATATCGGCGATGGATTCGGCGCCGGGATCCGCGAGGCGTATGGCGTCGAGCGCCTTGTAGAGCTCGAGAAGGTCACTCTGGCTGACCCAACGCAAAACAAGGTTCTGTTCGACGGTGGTGCGAATCGTTTCTCGCGTAAAGCGGCGGGCGATATCCGCCAGGGCGCGCAACTGGTTGGCGGTGATGTCGCCAAGCGGCAGAGCGATGGTAACTACCAGATAGCCGGCCTGCTTCTGACCGCGGGTATTGCTTTTGGTCCAGCGCGTAAACGCTGGATCGGCGCTGGCCGCGGGCCACTCTCCGATGCGCCGCAGCGGCAGTTCCTTTGATTTCCCGGCGCTTTCGATATATTCGGTCCAGCGCGGGTCCGGTGTCAGGGTCCTGCGCTCTTCGAGCACCAATTCCTTGAATCTGTCGATGCCCAAGTCCTGAATGAGAAATTTGATCCGCGCTCGAGCGCGGTTCTTTTTCTCGCCCAGCCTGGCAAACACGCGCGCCACCGACTGAGTGAGCGGCAGAATTTCTTCCGCCGGCACAAACGAGTCAAAAAGCTTGGCCTGATAAGGAACTGCTCCGAGGCCGCCGCCGACATGGACCTGAAAACCGCGCTTCTCCTGACCGTTCTCGATGCGCCTGGCAGCGATGAAGCCAATATCGTGCATATTGGTCAGCGCGCAGGGATTGTCGGCGCAGCCGCTGAACGCCGGCTTGAATTTTCTGCCGAAGTTCTGGCAATCCGGATGGCCGAGCAGGAATTTGGACAACGCGTAGGCGTACGGCGTCACGTCAAAAGTCTCATCGGGGCAGACGCCCGCGTAAGGGCAAGCCGTCACGTTGCGCACGGAATTGCCGCAGGCTTCGCGGGTGGTGATTCCCGACGCAGCCAGGCGCCGCATCACGCTAGGCGTATCCTCGATGTGCACGTAGTGAAGCTGGAAGTCCTGCCGCGTGGTCACGTGAGCGATGCCGTCGGAGTATTCCTCGGCCAGTTCGGCCAGCGTCTCCAGTTGCAAGGCGTTGAGGCCGCCGGCGGGGATTTTGATGCGCTGCATGCCGGGAGCGTCCCACAAAGTATTCGGCCCTTTGGTCAGATCGCCAGAGGGATAGGCCATCTGCTGAACTTTTTCCCCGTCATGGCGCTGGCCGTTGTCGTACCGCTGGCCGTACGTACCGCGGCGTAGGCGCGTCTCAGCGAAAAGGCGCTCGTCGATCTTTCCCTGCTTGCGCAGCGCGATTTCGGTCTCAAAAATGTCGATTTCACGCGCCACACTCTCGGGGAGTTTCCCGGAGAGGTGCTCCTGCCATCGCGCATTCGAGGCTTTCATCTTGCCGTCGTCTCCCTAAAAGCAAAAAACCCGCCGGGACCTAACGTCCGCCGGCGGGCCGATTCGAGCTAAGATTCTTTAGGACTCAGAGCTATACGGCAGAGGTCGGCGAGTTGGCGCAACTACAGGCGCAACAGAACCCGCACATCGCTCGGATAGACTTTTCCACGGCAACCAGTTTAACGGTTCGCATCCCGGGTGTCAATCGGGAGGCCGGGGGGCAAAGTAGAAAGGGAGCCGGAGCAGTCTCCCGGCTCCCAGAAAGCCGCTTCGCAAATGCGTGCGTTAGACCTTGACGAAAATAATGACCAGCGTCAGCAGTGCGAGCGTCTCGATGAAAACGAGGCCCAAAATCATGGACGCGCGGATCGCTCCCGCAGCTCCGGGATTGCGCGCCATGCCTTCGCAGGCCGACGAGGCGACTCTCGATTGGCCCAGCGCACCGCCAAACGCCGCGAGCGCCATGCCAAAACCCGCCGCAATTGGCGCCCAGTTCGTGCCCCCCGCCGCTGTTCCCGCCTGGGCGAACGCCGCCGGGCTCACGAGCATGACCACACCCAACGCCACAAACAAATACAGTAACTTGCGCATCTCTTCCCTCCTATGAATTCGCCGCCAGGAGGTGGTTCCCGACATCCTCAAGCAGCCGGTCTCACACTGAAGCGGCGTACTACCTGACAACCATAAAGCCGGATTAGTGCTCCTCCGCCGTGGCGAATCCGATGTACATCGCCGGGAGCAGAGTGAAAACGTATGTCTGTATGATGGAGACGAAAATGTGCAGTCCGATGAAAGCCAGAGGAATCAGGGCCGGAAAAACTCCCAGCAGCGCGCCGGCCGCGGGTGTCTTTTCCCAACCCCACATCACCGGCTGAACCAGCAGGCCGAGAAATATCACGTACAGCAGATCGCTGGCGAAGATATTGGCCCACAACCGGACGGTCAGCGAAAGAATTCGCGCGCTGGTGCTGATGATTTCTACGGGAAACATCAGCGGCGCAAGCCACCAGATCGGCCCCGCAAAATGTCTCAGGTAACCGCCGGCCCCGTGATGACGGATGCCCTGCCAATTGAAATACAAAAAGGTCACGACCGCACAGCCGAGCGGAACGGAAACTTCAGCCGTAGGCGAAGAAAGCGTGGGGATGACGCCGAGCAGATTCGCCAACAGAATCATGACGGAGATGGAACCCACCATCGGCACATACTTCAGCCCGGCGTGGCCGGCGTTTTCTTCCAGCAGGTCTTTGATCCCAAAACCCAGAGGATTGGTAAGCAGCATCTCGGCGACCTGTTGCGCACCGCCCGGATTATCGGCGGAGAGCCGCGGCCGCAGCCACAGGGCCAGCAGACACCCTATCACCACGACCAACATCAACATGACAATATGATCGGGTATCGGGTTTACGGGGTCGGCAGGCGTAATCCGCAAGGATTGCAAAATCCGAAGCGCCAATGCCCCGAAGTAATGATTTACGAAGACGGTGAGCCAGCTTACGTGATGTTCCATTCGCTAGCTCGCGTGATGCAGGATTTCATACAGAGTTGCCAATATGGTTGCAGCCCCCAACGCACACAATCCCAGCAAGATGCTCACAACGGGAATATCAAGGATGAAGAAAGTAACACACACGACTGCCCCGATCAAGGCGTAGCGTCCCACGAATTTCAAAACGCTACCAAACGGCACGCGAGCCCGCCCCGAAGCGGAATTGGCGGTCGAGACTTGCACCAGCGCATCAAGCGCCGCTTCCAGCCAACGAAAGCTGATCCATGCCAGGACCGCACCCACCAGAATCCCCGCCCCCGCGCGAATCGATGAAAAATACGTGGCCCCAACCGACGCCACCGCGCCGATAACCAGGGTTAGCTGGGCAATCCGCCGCTCGGTCAGCTTATACCCGGCGATATCAACTGCCGCCATTGCCGTCTTTCCCCAGACGCCTCAGCACATCCCGGACGCCTGCGTAAAAACCTAAACCGCCCAAGATCAACAGGAATACGGGCTTGGTTCCGAGCCAGCGATCGAGTAAATAGCCGAAAACGCCCCCTACCACAATTGCAGAAACCATCACAAACGGCAACTCCAGCGCGAGACCAAACTGGCGCGAAGTCGAAGAGGAATCCCGTTTGGGCGGGCGCTTGGAGTCAGGCGACTGTGGGTTCTCAGCGACCAAGAATTGCAGCGGGCAACGCGAGCGAGTACGTGGCCATCCGTATAAACGGCTCGGGATAGACCCCGGCGATGACCGTCACCGCGCACATCACCGCGAGCGCCACGGACTGCGCCGCCGTCACGTTCACTTCGCCCGCGGCGCCGGGGTCACGCAACCAAGCGTGAACGACAACCCGGAAGTAATAGTACAGCGCCGGCACGATGTAAAGGGCACCGAAAACGGCCAGACGGTAGTGTCCAGTCTGAATCAGCGCCAGGAAGATATAATACTTCCCGATAAATCCGGCCAGTGGCGGTATGCCCGCGAGCGACAGCATAAAGATGAGCATCAGGACCGCGGCCGCAGGACTGCGCTGGATCAGGCCGTTGAGATCGTCAAGTTCATCACCGATGAGCCCCTGGCGCCGCAACGTGATGATGACGGCGAACGCCCCGCCGGTCATGAACGCGTACGCGAAAAGATAAAACGCGATGCCGGTCATGGCCGTGGCGTTCCCATCCGGCCCCGAAAGCGCCGCCACCAGACCCAGCAGGATGTATCCCGCGTGAGAGATCGAGGAATACGCGAGCATGCGCTTCACGTTTGTTTGCGTAAGAGCGGCGAGGTTGCCGACGGTGAGCGAGGCCACGGCCACCACGGAGAGGATGCCGATCCAATCCACACGCACGGGCCAGAAGGCGTAAATAAAGAGGCGCAGCAGCAGCGCGAAACTAGCGGTCTTGGAAGCCACGCTCAGATAGGCGGTCACCGTCGTGGGAGCGCCTTCGTAAACGTCCGGAGCCCATTGGTGGAACGGCACGAGGGCCACTTTGAAGAACAGGCCCGCGGCGACGGTGGCAATCGCCAGGAACACCAGCAATTTGCCCGGACCGTCGAGGCCCTGCTCGAGCGCGGAGCGCAGGACGTCAATATTGGTGCGAGGCAGCATCAGTGGCGTGCCCATGGGCCCGCGCACATCGGCCATCGCGCTGATGCCATACAGCAGCGAGAAGCCGTAGGCGAGCAGGCCGGAACTGAACGCTCCCAGCAGCAAATATTTCACGCCGGCTTCATTCGATCGGCGCTGGCCGCGAAGGAATCCCGCCAGGATGTAGAAGCTGATGGCCATAGTCTCCAGGCCGAGGAACATCACGATCAAGTCGTATCCGGAGGCCATGAACATCATGCCCACAGTGGCAAACATCAACAGTGCGTAATATTCGCCGTGATGTTCGCCTTCGATCTGCAGATAGCGCACCGAAAGCAGAATGACCAGCGCCAGCGCTATCAGAAAAATCATGCCGAAAAACTCAAAGAACGGGTCCACCACGATGGAACTGGTGAACCCGCCGACCGGACCCGGGCCAAGGCCGCTCCCGATTAAGCGAAGAAGAAGTCCATTGAGCGGGTCGCCGAGCCATGACATTTCGTGCCAGCCGTAAAAGCGCCAGAGCGACAAGCCGCTGAAGAACACTCCCATCATGGCAAAGATGGCGTTTCCGGTCTTGTCCCGCACGCCCAACATGAAGTCAAACACCAGGATGGCCAGGCCAAACAGCGCGAGCTCCACCTCCGGCAGAATCAAAAAGAAATCGTGAGAGATCGTATCCATCGGTGTGCCTAGCGCGTCGCTCCCGTCGCGGGATCAACAGCAGGGGCCAGCGGGTTGGCCGCTGCCGCCGGTGGCGCTTCCGGCAACTGCGGTACAGCAGCAACCGGAGCCGGCGCAGGAGCCGCTTCTGCATTCTGGTAATAACCCGGATTCACCTGCTGCACGATCTGCTTCACTGGCTGCTCCAGAATGGTGAACAGCGGCTTAGGATAGATGCCGATCCAGAACGCCAGCGCCACCAGAGGCAGGAGCGTCGCATATTCGCGCGCGTTCAGGTCGGGCAGATGCTCATTGGCGGGGTTCGTCACCGAGCCGAACATTACGCGCTGGAAAAGCCAGAGCAGATAGGCAGCCCCCAGGACGATGCCCGTGGAGGCCCAGGCCGTCCAGGCGATGCTGACCTGGTACACGCCGCTGAGAATGGTGAACTCGCCGATGAACCCGTTCAGCAGCGGCAGGCCCAGCGAGCTGAGCGTCATGATCAGGTAGATGGCGGCGAAGTTGGGCATGGGTGTCGAGATCCCGCCGTACTCGGAAATTAGGCGCGTGTGCCGCCGCTCATACAGAATGCCGATGAGCAAGAAGAGCGCCCCGGTGGAAATTCCGTGGTTGATCTGCTGAATGACACTACCGGAGATGCCGTGCGGGTTCAGCGCGAAAATTCCGAGCGTGCAGAAGCCCAGGTGGCTCACCGAACTGTAGGCGATGAGCTTTTTCATGTCCTTCTGCATCATGCAGACCAGCGCACCGTAAATGATGCCGATGATCGAGACCACCATCAGGATATTGATGATGTGCTGCCGCGCGGCAGCATCGGTGGGCAGCAGCGGCAGCGAAAACCGCAGGAAGCCGTATGTACCCATTTTCAAGAGCACGCCTGCCAGGATCACCGACCCGGCCGTGGGCGCTTCGGTGTGCGCATCGGGCAGCCAAGTGTGGAACGGGAACATCGGCACCTTGATGGCGAAGGCGAAGAAGAACCCCCAGAAAAGGTACTGTTGCAGCAGAGTGGAGAACTGCGGCGCCGCAGCCAACAGGGTCGGTACGTCAAACGTGTAGGGTTGCCCGGTCAATTCATGGGCGCGGTAGTAGAGCGTCAGAATCGCCAGCAGCATCAGCACCGATCCGGCCAGGGTGTACAGGAAAAACTTAATCGCTGCATACAGCCGACGATCGCTGCCCCAGACGCCGATCAGGAAATACATCGGGACCAGCATCACTTCCCAGAAGAGGTAAAAAAGGAAGAAATCGAGCGACATGAACACGCCCAGCATGCCCACCTGGAGCAGAAGGAACAGAATGTAGTACTCCTTCTTGCGGAGCTGGATGGCGCTCCAGGAAGAAAGGATGGAGATTGCTCCGAGGAACGTGGTCAACATCACCAGCAGGAAGCTGATGCCGTCAATTCCCAGCGTGTAGTGCGCGCCAATCGACGGAATCCAGTCCGCGGTCTCCCGGAACTGATAGCCGGCCACACTGGTGTCAAACCGCCACAGCAGGGGCAGCGAAATCACAAAGCCCAGCAGGCCGAAAACATTGCCGAGCACGCGATGCGCGTTCTCGCTCTCCCGCGGGACGAAGAGCAGCAGCAACGCGCCCACCAGCGGGGTGAGCAGAATTACCGTGAGGATATGTGCGTCGTAAAATTGCATTCCCGTCCTCGCCTTCCTATTGCAACAAGCTGTGCCACATATTGAACGGCGTGACTCCGGATAGCCTCAGGTAGTACGCCAGGAACAGCAGAACACCGATCACCATGAGGAGCGCGTAATTGGCCACGCGCCCGCCCTGTATCATGCGCACCGGAATGCTCAACACCCAAACGATTCGGGCGGCAAGATTCACCAAGCCGTCCACGATCCAGGAATCCCACCACATCGAGACGAGCGAGGTGGCGCGCGTGAGCCAGCCCGCGCCGTTCACCCCCAGGCCGTCCACGACGCCGCGATCGAACGCGCCCAGCGCGTTGCCCAAATCCTTGGCGCGGTTCACGAACATGGCATCGTAAATCTGGTCGACGTAATACTTGTTGTAGAGCAGCTGGTAGATGCCGCTGAATCTCCTGGCCAAGTTGCCTGGCACTTCTGGATTCCTCAGGTACCACTGGCGCGCCAGCAAGATCCCGCCGACCGCCATCGCAACCGAGACCAGCATCAACCCCATTTCAGTGGACTGCGACAGCGCATGCACCCCTTCCGCCGTTTCGGCGTGATGCACGATCACTGGATCGAGGAATTTCGCAAAATTGTCGCCGCCGCCCAGCGCCGCCGGCACGCCAATCCATCCGCCAACGATCGACAGTCCCGCCAGAATCATCAGCGGCACGGTCATGGACGACGGCGACTCGTGCAGGTGATGCTCGGCCTCGTGCGACACGCGCGATTCTCCGAAAAAGGTCATGTACACCAGCCGGAACATGTAAAAGGCCGTCATGCCCGCCGTCACCCATCCGATGACCCACAACGCCGGATGCATCTCAAACGCCGCCGCCAGGATGGCGTCCTTGCTGAAAAAACCGGCCAGCGGCGGAATGCCGGCGATCGCTACCGTGGCCACAAGGAACGTCTTGAACGTCGTGGGAATTTTGTTGCTCAGGGCACCCATCTTGCGCATGTCCTGCTCGCCGGACATGGCGTGAATGACGCTGCCGGAACCAAGGAAGAGACATGCCTTGAAGAAGGCGTGCGTCATCAAGTGGAAGATGCCGGCGGTGAACGCGCCGGCTCCCAAGCCCATGAACATGTAGCCGAGTTGACTGACGGTTGAATAGGCCAGCACGCGCTTGATGTCGTTCTGCACCAGGCCCATAGTCGCGGCAAAGATCGCAGTAATCGCCCCCACCGTGGCGACGACGGCCAGCGCCGTCGGGGCCAGTTGAAATACAGCGTTCATGCGCGTGACCATGTACACGCCCGCCGTGACCATCGTCGCGGCGTGGATCAAAGCGCTGACCGGCGTGGGGCCTTCCATGGCGTCCGGCAGCCAGACGTACAGGGGAATCTGCGCCGATTTGCCCGTCGCGCCGACGAACAGCAGCAGCGCGATGGCCGTCATGGTCGCGTCGCCAACGCTATAGCCGCCCGCTACCAGAGCCGGCCCGACCTCCGTGAAGCGAATCGTGCCCAGCGCGTTGGCCAGACCGAAGAGTCCGAGCACGAACCCCGCGTCACCGATGCGATTGACGATGAA
>Ga0210394_10003727_pt1 | contig 18635 bp, 19 predicted proteins | sample IncBWC12MmetaG_FD_160121 | JGI IMG/M metagenome (GOLD analysis project Ga0210394, IMG submission 160121) | Forest soil microbial communities from Barre Woods Harvard Forest LTER site, Petersham, Massachusetts, United States - Inc-BW-C-12-M | ecosystem: Environmental > Terrestrial > Soil >... | reverse complement strand
ACCGAAGGCTTCGGCCGCTTCGTTTCCTCCACGACCGCTCCGATTGCTACCGGCTGGAGCGAAAGTTACCGGGTGGGACTACCTACCTCCCACTGGGGAATCGCGCCTTTCCACGGCGCACCACAAAACCGGCACACTAAATTTCGGCCCGGCAGCCGAAGTGCCCGCGACTAGCCCGCCGGTCGGAGGCACCGAGCATGATCGATAGGGCTTTTCTATGTGTTCGGAAGTCAGATTATTGCGCGCACCAAATGTTCGCTTGCGAACCCCTCCCCGGTTAATAGCAGTCCGAGGTTGGCCGTCTCAATTCCGTGCGGGACGGAAGATGGGTTGAAAAGGTCGCTACCGGGCTAGCCGATGTGAATGCTCACCTCTCAGCGCAACAGCAAAGCTTGCACTGCTTGAGTTAGCCCACGAGCGGGACATGGTAACGTTCATATTCATAATCCAATTTCCTCCGTCAACGCTTCCATTTGGGCGCAGGATCCTCCGTTGAGCGGTTCGCGATTTCTGGTGGTTTTGATTGCAGCGCGGGTTCATGGCGCGGCGGCAGTTGCGAACTCGACGCTCCTCACCGGACACTGCAAATTCTGGTCCTCAAGCGAAATTCGTTTCGAGGGCATCGCAGCGGTCTCGGCATTCGCCATGGTTTCACCGATAGTGGTCCACAATCGTCCCCTCTCCGCGCATTGCTCGCCGTAGGCGAACAGCGGCTGCATGGCAGTTGCCCGAAAATCGGTTGAACTGTATTGGGGGTAGTCGAACGGCAGATACGTCGATTGAACCGACATCCGATACTTCTCGGCGAACTGATCAACAGCAATCACCTGAGCGCTTGCCATGTGCCTTAACGCCGCCGAGAGCGTCCGTGACACGATCGGTGCCAGCCGGAGGGGAGTCGTTTCCGGGGCGTCGATTATTCGTCCGTTTATCAATACGTAAATCCGAGTGCCTTCCAGACTATGCGGGTCCAGCAGCGCAAAGTAGGCGGCCACAGGCGCGATAAACAGCGAAGTCGATGCATTGCCGTCGATGTGCATCTCGTCATAGGAAACTCCCGCCTCCTGAACGTGAATGAGTACGGGCGAGAACACGCCTGGTACACTGGCCGATGCCACCAGCACATCACGGAATAACCTGCGAGCCGGCTCGCCACCACGCGCCGCTATGGCTCCCAGATCCCAAATCACCGTCTCTTCTTTGTCCAGGTCGGTTGTTGCCACCCACAAAAGTCTTCCCTTTGCGGCCTCTTGGGCAACAGCTTTGATCAGAGCGCTGGTCACGTAGTGGTCCACCAGCGTATTGAGTGCGGCGGTCCGTCGCCTGACGCCAAATGGCACTGCGAGCAAACCATTCAGACTCATGCGCTGGTCTGCCCCGATCGTGAATGCATCGGTTAGTTGGGAATCCCATTCAGGACCGAGAAACGCAAACGGGGCGATGAGAGCACCGGCGCTCACGCCGGTGACTAGGTCATATTGCGGGCGCTCATGGGCGCGACTGAGCCCGATCAAGGCTCCTGCTCCGTACGCGCCACCGGCACCGCCCCCCGATAAGACCAAGGCGCGCACGATGCCATCCTTGGATGCGTTCCTTAAGCGCTGCAGCCCCACTGCAGAGTGACTCTCGACGCTCGCCAGATCGGTGCTGAGGAATCGCACCTCGGAAGAAAACCCGACCGGCGCCGCTCCACTAAAGAGAGTGGGCGGTGCCTCACGGCGCGGGAGGGCTGCGCAGCCCGCGAGTACGAAGATGCTCAACGCAAGCGTCCAACTGACGGTCCATTGCCAGCCCCGAGTAACTGTGTTTCGAGTCGTCATCATATCCGCTGTCCGTGTGCAAAGAGGTTGGGGGCTCAATGCCCGACGGAGGCCGCATCGACAACTCGAGCCGCCTTGGGCGCGAGCACGATTGAAGCCGCAGCGACAACGAAAATTCCCGCCATCACCATCATCAGTCCGTTAGTCGCAAGCATGAGACTCTGCCCGTCGACGAGGCTGTTGAGGATCTCGCGGCCGAATTGCAGATTGATGCCTGGAGGTAGCTGTGGGGTCGGACCGCCACTGACTACGACGTTTGCCAACTCGGCATGGGCGCGGATGCTGCGATTTTGCCAGGAGGTCGTGACCAGCGAGGTGGCGAAGGCGCCGGACAAGGTTCGCACGAAGTTCATGAGACCCGCCGCGGAGGCGGTCTCCTCCTCAGTCACCGATCCCATCGCTAATCCTGTCAATGGCACGTAATACATGGGCATGCCGACGCCCATGAAAAAGAGCGGGACGCAGATCGCCCAGTAGCTCATATCGGAGGTACCCATCGAGCGCCAGAACGTGTCCAGCCCGAGCCACAGACATCCGATGAATATCAGGACCCTGGCATCACTTTTGTTGGCGAGATTAGCCGCGATCGGGGAGAAGATAACCGACAGCACACCGCCCCAGGCGACCACCATGCCTGCCCAAGTTGTGGTGTAGCCCATATTGAACTGCAGCCATTGCGGGGTGAGGACGTTCAGGCCAAAGAAGGCCCCAAAAGCGAGCGCGAGAACGAACATGCAGGAGGAGAAGCCACGATGGCGGAACACGCGCAGGTTCACGATCGGATTCGCCTCCGTCAGTTCCCAGATCAGGAACGCCGCAAAGCCGATCACCGCCGTGATGGCGAGGACGCGGATCTCCATCGAGGAAAACCAGTCCTTGTCCTTGCCTTCATCGAGCATGATTTGCAGGGACGCGACCCAGATCACGAGCAGCAGCATGCCGATCTTATCCACCGGTTTCTTGACCGGCGCGTCGTGATAGGGGCGCAGGAGCACCCAGGCAATCGCCCCGAAGGCGATGGCCATGGGCACGTTGATGAAGAAGACATACGACCAGGTGTAGTTATCGCACAACCAACCTCCCAGTACCGGGCCAACGACGGGCGCCAGCAGCGTCGTCATGGCCCACAGGCCCATCGCCTGCATGGACTGCTTCTTTGGGAAGATGCGCAGTAGCAGCGTCTGTGAGAGCGCCAGCAACGGCCCACCGGCCATACCTTGCAGCACACGCATTCCCAACAGCATGCCGAGCGAGGTCGACATGCCGCACAGGAGCGAAAAGAGACCGAACAGGAACACCGCCAAAGTGAAGACCCGGACGGCCCCGAAGCGACTAGACAGCCAGCCCGTCAGGGGCACCGTGATGGCCTCGGCGACCGCATACGAAGTGATCACCCAGGTACCTTGGGATGAACCCGCTCCGAGCGCGCCGGCCATGTTCGGCACGGTGACGTTCGCGATCGTCATATTAAGTACCGCGACGAAGTTGGCAAGGGCGAGAACTATCCCACCGACCCAGAGCATGAGCCCCTGCAAAGCAGGCTGCTCAGAATGGTCGTTAGCAACGGCTGACATGGTCCGCTCCTTGAGCTGTCATGCTTTTTGGTTATGGTGTTCGGTGGCCGCCTCAGGCGGACGGGGGGCTGCGCAGGTCGACCTTGGCGTCCACCGACAGCCCGACGCGCAACGGGTGTGCGATCAACTCATCAGGGTTGAGCGCAATGCGCACCGGCAGGCGCTGCACCACCTTGATCCAGTTGCCGGTCGCGTTCTGTGCCGGGATCAGCGCGAAGGCAGAGCCGGTGCCGCCATTGAAACCGGCGATCACGCCGTGGTAGATGACCTTGTGGCCATAAAGGTCCGCGATCAGCTCGACATGCTGCCCGGCGCGCACCTGCTTGAGCTGAACTTCCTTGAAGTTGGCATTCACGTACATCTGGCCGACGGGTACCACCGAGAGTAAGGGCGTGGAGGGCTGCACGCGTTCACCGAGTTGCACCTGGCGCCGCGCGATGATTCCATCCACCGGGGAGCGGATGACCGTGCGGCCGACGTCCACCTCGGCTTTGTCCACCCGTGCCTGGGCAAGCGCCACACCAGCGCGGGCAGCATTCAAGGCTGCACGCGCATCGCTTGCGCCATTAATCACATGAGTCAGCTCGTCGCCCGACACCGATCCTGAGGCAACGAGAGCCTGGCGGCGCTGCAAGTCGATTTGAGTGCGCTCGAAATCCGCCGTGGCCGAGATTACCTGCGCCTGCGCGCGCGCGAAGTCCGCTTGCGCCTGGCGCAACGCCAGTTTCGCGTCCGTGCCATCGACTACGATCAGCACCTCTCCGCGCTTGACCTCCTGGCTGTCCACCACTTTCACCTCGGAAACCGGTCCATCGACTTGGGCGGTTACGAGCGCCACCTCGGCAGCCGTGTAAGCGTCATCGGTGCTCACGTAACGAGAGCCAATGGCATTCCAGTAAGCCTTGTAACCCCCGCCGGCGGCGAGAACGACCAACGCCAGCAGAGCGAACATGAGAGCGCGTTTGCTGCGACGGTGCGCGCTGTGGCTGACCTGCGGTGCGGCAGGATCATTGGCGGCCCGGGCTGCGGGGCTTGAGGGGGCAAGGGATACTTCGACAGCTGCGTTCATGGGAATCTCCTGATTTCGTGTCATTGGGTTTGAAGGGCGGGATTAGGTGGTCGGGCGATCCGGTGCGAAGCCGCCACCCAGTGCGCGCACCAAGCTCACATCGAGAATCAAAGCGCGGGTCTCGAGAGCTGCTTGCGCCCGCTGTGCGGAGATCAGCTCGTCTTGTGCCTCCAGCACATCAAGATAAGTCGCAAGTGCGCCCTCGTACCTCGTGCGCACGAGCTGGTGGGCTTCGGCGGCGGCCGAGACCGCGGCACGCGCTGCCTTCAGCTCCCCGTCGAGCGCCTTGCGACTCGTGGCAGCATCGGCCACCTCACGTAGGGCCTGCGACAGCGTTGCGTTGTAGGTCGCGACCGAGGCATCGTATTCAGCGCGCGCGCCGCGCAGGGCCCCCTGCAGACGGCGCGTATTGAAGATGGGTAGCGACACCGCCGGTCCGGCGGACCCGACCTCGGATCCCGCGCTCATCAGGTTACGGATGCCAAGGGATTGCACTCCGACCAATGCGATCAGATTGACGCTCGGATAGAAGCCGGCCTTCTTCTCATCTATGCGGAGCGCCGCGGCGTCGGCGCGCGAGCGCGCAGCGAGTAAGTCGGGCCGGCGACCGAGCAGATCGGACGCAAGGTTTGGCGGCAATCCCGTCGAGGCTGTAAAGCGCGCGCTCGGGCGCGCAATGGCCAGACCGCGGTCCGGACCTGCCCCAAGCAGGGCAGCAATTGCGTTGCCCTGTAGTCCGATACGCTCATCGTAGCTGCGCAGTTCGGCCTCGGCGGAGGCGCGCCGCGCTTCCACCTGACGCACACTTGCGAGCGTCTCAAGCCCAAAATCATGCCGGCGCCGAAACAATGCAACGGTCTCCTCGCGCAGTCTGAGGGTCTCGGCGGCGTTATCCCGCACGGTGTAGAGATCGACGAGCCCCGCATAGGCGGCCGCCACCGAGGTCGATAAGAGCAAACGGGTTTCCGCGTACTCAAAAGTCGCGGCCTTCTGATCCGACACAGCGGCTGCCAGCGCCGATCGATTCTTGCCCCAGAAGTCCAGCTCCCAGGAAAAGTCCAGCGAGACTAATCCGTAATCGGTCCAGCCGTGCGGCAGCGCCTGCCTCGGAATGAGGGAGTTGTAGCTCTGCTTCTCTTCGGTCAACGCGGCACTGCCGGTGATCTCTGGGATGCGCGTGGCACTGGCGAACCGCACAGCGGCAGCTGCCGCATCCAGTCGCGCCTGCGCGAGTGCCAGGTCTGGCGCGCCGCGCAGCGCCTCCTCAATCAGTGCGTCCAGTTGAGGGTCGGCATAGGCACGCCACCAAACGTCGCCCGGCCACTCCGCGGCGGCCGCAGCGAAGGCGTCCGCGGCGGCAACCTGTTCCACATTTTTAATGGTGGGCGAGGGATCCAGCCGGGGGATGTGCGCGCAGCCTGCGGCGACCAGGAGGCTCACCGCCAACGTCACATGGACAATGTACCGGCAGGCAGAGGGAATCGAGATCTTGATAGCTTCCATGGGCCAACTCCAGATGTACTGTACGGTACAGTTTACTTGACTTTAGACAGTTGTCAAGGAAAACTGTACTGGCCGGTTCAGTACCAAACGAAGGACGACCAGTTGAACAAAAGTGCCATCAAGCGACAGGCCATCTTGGACACCGCCTACGGGCTTTTTCGCACGCAAGGATTCGCCAAAACTTCCATGGCAGAAGTGACCGCTCGGGTGGGTGGCTCGAAGGCGACGATCTACGGTTACTTTCCCTCCAAGGAGGAGCTGTTTGCCGAATGCATGACGGCCGCCGTAGAGAACTATCTGTCAGACACGCTGCAGCATCTGGACGCTTCACGCGGCAACGCGCAGGAGGCCCTTCGCAACTTCGGTATCAGCGTCCTTCAGTTCATTTGCTCTCCCGAACAGGTGGAGGTGCGGCGTCTGATCATTGCGGAGGCGGCGCGCTCGGGAACGGGGAAACTGTTCTTTGACAAGATCACCGCGTTGCGGGCTCAAATTTCGGCGTACTTGGAGTCCTGTATGGTCGCTGGAACCCTCCGCCGCGATGATCCGCGCCTGGCGGCCGATTATCTCGGCGCACTGCTCGAGGCGGAAGTCCTCGAGCCGTTACTCCTGCAGGTGAATGAACGCTCCCCGCGTGACCGTGAGATCGTCGCGGCGGCGAAACGGGCCGTCGACGCCTTCCTCAGGGCGTATTCAATAGTTGGGATGAAGAATGGGACACAAAAGGAATCGAACCGCTCACGCGTGGCGAAGGTTTGGAAGGGCCCCGTCATGCGTTGAGATTGCCGACATGGGATTGGCAGCGGGCGCTCGCCGAACGTGGGCACTCCCAGGTTGACAGAGGTCGCCCGAGGTTACACCGAGATTGGGTCAGCTTACTGGAGAACAAGGACTATGGAACATTCAAGCGTATCGATCATGGCAGGCCTCACCGGCTCGCTCCTGGGCGGGATGGCCACTTTCGCTGCATCGTGGATCACCTCGCGCCGGCAACATCACACACAGACATCCATTCAACGCGCCGCCCGCCACGAGCGACTGTATGCCGAATTCATCAGCGAAGCCTCTCGACACCTTGTGAGCGCTTGGGGACACGACATGAACAGTCCGGAGAGCCTTGCTGACATCTACTCAGCACTTGAACGTATTCGGCTCACGTCATCGGGTCCCGTCATAGGCGCTGCCGAAGCGGTGATGCAGCAAGTCGTTGCCGCCTATAGCGCGCCGAATAAGACCTACGAAGAGCTGAAGCGCCTGGCAATTCGGGGCGAAATTGCGAGTCCTCTGACGGAATTCATCGACACGTGCCGAAATGAGGCGCACGCACTTGGCGTGTAAGTCGCTCCAATTGCGTGCTAGTCTTCCCGCGAAAACTGTACCCAGTGGTTCCTTTAAGTTATCCCCATGAAGACCAAAACCGAATCTAAACGCCAGGCCATCATTAGAGCCGCTGCCGAAGTATTTCGTGCGGTCGGCTTTGATCGCGCCTCCATGTCCGACATTCGTGCCCGAGTCGGCGGATCCAAAGCGACGCTATACAACTACTTTCCGTCAAAGGAGAAGCTTTTCTTTGAGGTGATGCACGACCCGAAAGAGCGCGAGCTAGAGGACATCGTGCGTACTCTGAATCCAGCAGCAACCGATTTGAGGCGGGAGCTACTGAATTTTGGACAGAAGTTTCTGGCCGTTCTGTATTCTCCGGAAACCATTGCAATCCGCCGTCTCACGATCTCCGAGTCGCGGCATTCCGACATTGGAAAGATGTCCTTTGAGCATGCGACTGTACCCATTGAAAAGCGGGTCGCCGAATTTCTGAAAAAGGTAATGAAGCGAGGCGCCCTACGCGCCTCCGATCCGAAGGCCGCGGCTATGCACCTTCTCAGTTTGCTCGAATCAGAGCTTCTGCAACGCGTTCTTCTCGGAGTGATTGATACCGTCAGACCGGAGAGCCTCAGCAGTGTCGTTCGGCGCGCGGTGGATGTCTTTCTCTCTGGGTACGAGCGACGCTAGTCCCGGTAACGCGGCTAATAATGCCCGAACCCGAAAACCAAAGGTCGGATTGTGCAGCTCGGATGAGAATCTCGCTGACCACCAGGCATGAACGCCGAACCCTACTGCGAATGTTCAATAGCCTCGACTGCCAAAACTGCTCGATGCTTCTCTACCAAAGGATTGGTGAAGCAATTTCACAACTGAGGTCAAGCCCGGAAGGGAAAGATGTTTACAAACAGCAGCAGGATGGGCTCTCCCTTTAGCGGCTGCGGAACCTCGGGGGCAGCACAGTCATCTGCGCATTTCCTTAGAGCCGCCATTCTTACGTCGGCGGAACAATCAGGTTCTCGTTCTTTCCGGCATCGCCAAATCTAAAAAGGCAGAACCTCGACAGCTCGCCGGGCACAGTACCGGCACACTGGAAAGCATGAAAAAATCTCTCGTATAAGTGCCTGATTTTGGTGGCTAGGATGAGACTCGAACTCACGACCTCGGCATTATGAGTGCGAATTAGCCCTCTTCGCGGCCCGCGTTTCACATATAAACTATTGAATATATAGGACCGTAGTGGCCGCTCGCGGCCGCTCATGGCGCCTGAGGCCGCACAGAAACCGGCACACTAAAAACCCAGTGCATTTAGATCATCAAGCGAAGTCGGCGCCCTCCCAGCCAGACCTCTGGAGAAGTCACAATCAGACGCCAAATTCTTGTAGACATCCTATAGGATGTCACATAAGATTTCTGACGTGAGGGTTGTCCTCGATACGTCGGTGCTGGTGGCAGGTTTGAGAAGCCGGCTCGGGGCGAGCAATCGAGTGCTGCTCGCGGTCGCCGAGAGGCGCTGCGTTCCGCTCGTCACAACGGCCGTATTCCTCGAGTACGAATCCGTGCTGCTACGGCCCGAGCAGCAATTGGCGACTGGGATGAATCCGGCGGATGTCGAAGGATTCCTGGCGGCATTTGCGAGCGCAGCAGAACCCGTGGAGCTGAACTTTCTCTGGCGCCCGCAGCTGAAGGATCCCGCTGACGAGCTGATGCTCGAGGCTGCGGTTAACGGGAGGGCCGCTGCCATTGTCACCCATAACGTGACCGATTTTCGATCCGCCACAGAGCGATTTGGAGTTGCGACCATGACCCCCGCCGAGTTCCTCAAGGAGTTGGCCAAATGAGCAAGAGTACATACCCGTTGAAACTCCCAAGTTCAGTAAAGAGCGCAGCCGCGGAACTGGCGAAGCTTGATGGCGTTTCGCTGAATCAGTTCATTGCGGCAGCGGTTGCGGAGAAGGTCGGCACGCTTCGTACGGCCAGCGAGTTTCTGAAGGGCCGTGCCGGGACCGCAAAACCCAAGGACTTGATCAAGTATCTACGGCGGGCACCTAAGGTGGCGCCAGTAGACGGCGACAAACGCAGATAGCAGCGGCCGCGAACGATTAAGTTGCTAAAACAACGCCACGATACGGGGCAACGACATCCGGCTGACGGGTGCGGAGATTCTCAGGGGCCCGACCAGCTAACCTTGCCGTTCGGACACCTCTGCAGTCGCCTCAGATACTTCGCGGAGGATGCGTTTTGCGCGCTCAAGGAAGGCGATACCGTCTTCGGTCAGCGTCAGCTTACGCGTGGAACGATGTAACAGTGTAGTCCCGACATTGCGCTCGAGTTCGACCAGACGCTCGCTGGCAACCGACTTCGAAATCTGCAGGCACCGCGCCGCCTCGCTGATCGAACCGGCCTCAGCAGCCGTGACGAAGGCAAGAACGGATTCCAGCTTCAGCACCGTTCGGTTTTCCCGGAGGCTTGTTCCTGCAATTGCAGTCTAGACAGAACGCGGGCGCGGGGCCAGCATGCTTCGCCTGACCGGGAGGTACTATGCGACGCCATTCCCTTGCCTTGCTCGTAACATTTCTGATCGCGGCTCCCGCTTGGGCGGTGGGGCCGTTTCCGTCGAGCTTTCATACCCAAGAAATCAAGACAAACGGTACGACACTGCATGTGCGAATCGGCGGTGAGGGCCCCGCGGTGATCTTGCTTCACGGCTTTGGCGACACGGGCGACATGTGGGCGCCAGCCGCTGCGGTGCTAGTCAAACATCATATGGTTGTGGTGCCTGACCTGCGCGGCATGGGCCTCTCGGCGCATCCGGACATGGGCTACACCAAGAAGAACCAGGCCGCGGATATTGCGGGCGTGATGGATGCGCTGAAGATCGAAAAGGCCGACCTGGTTACGCACGACATCGGGAACATGGTGGGCTATGCGCTGGCGGCACAATATCCGAGCCGCATCACGAAATGGGTCGTGATCGACGCGCCGCTGCCCGGGATCGGAAATTGGGATGAGATCAAGCAAAGCCCGTTGCTTTGGCACTTCAACTTCCGTGGCCCGGACGAAGAAAGGTTGGTTGCCGGCCGCGAGCGCATCTATCTCGACCGCTTTTATGATGAGCTGTCGGCCGACCCGAGGAAAATTGACGAGGCAACGCGCCGCCACTATGCCGCACTCTACGCGCGGCCGCATGCCATGCACGACGCCTTCGAACAGTTCGGGGCGTTCAATCAGGACGCCGTCGATGACAAGGCTTTACTCGCGACAGGCGGCAAGCTGGCAATGCCGGTGCTCGCCTTGGGCGCGGAAAAGTCGTTCGGCTCCGGGGAAGCCGATACCCTGCGTTTTGTGGCGACGAAGCGTCACCATGGGTATCGTCCCCGGCTCTGGTCACTGGATTATGGACGAGAATCCCAAAGCCACGACAGCGTTGATTGTAGAATTCCTGTCGAAATAAAAGGCATAAGCCGGGAGAGGACGTGGTAAAGACCATGCTGACATTAGCGTTGTTCATGACTCTGGCAAGCGTGGCGCAGTCGGCGGACATCGACCAGATTCGCCTGACGCCTGGCGAGATCACAGCCAAAGAAGGCGGCGGCGCCGGTGCAGGCACTTCCGGCGTGGTTGGAATTCAAACCACCGTGCTTCTGGGAGACCCGACGAAACCAGGGCTCTACACCATTCGCCTCAGCGTCCCGGCCAACACCAGAATCCAGGCGCACACGCATCGTGATGACCGTTCAGCCATCGTGATGTCGGGCACCTGGTACTTCGGATATGGCGGTGCGGCGAACGATAAGGCCACAAGGTCATTGCCGCCGGGCAGCTTCTACACCGCGAGCCCGGCGGTGTGGCGCATTTCGCATTGACGAGAGCTGAACCGGTGGTGGTTTACATTACCGGATTTGGTCCGACGGACACTGTTTATCTGAACGTGGCAGACGATCCGCGCAATATATAGGGAGCAAACACAGCGTCGGCGCGGGAGCTGCCGTGGTCATGTTGCACGGCTTCGCCGAAACCGGCGGCATGTGGGCGTCGCTTTGCTCCGGTGATCGTGTTGATCAATGCTAGGTTGATACTCTCAAGTTCTCGAACGGCCAAGCGCTGATCAAGCGAGCGGAGTTTGCTCTTGTCCTGCTCGTAAGTCCCCGCGTGGGTCTGCTCCCGGAGCCGACGCTCAACAGTGCCTTGAGTTCGAAGCCGCATTTGCCTCAATCTTTATTATGCGTAGTGTGCGTGAGGCAGAGCCGGCGATGCTTCACATGCCCTACCCAGGAGCCGCTCGAAGGATTACCTGAATCCAAAGAGAAACTTAGCCGCACCGGTAGCAAGCGCGAGACGATATAGACAATAATTGATGGTTAATTCGATAGGCGCGAAGGTGCCAATCACTCGCTCTGAGCATGCAGACAATAGCCGAAACCTCCCGCCCTCTGGCAGTGTCCTTTGACAACAGCTACGCCCACCTGCCGGAGCGCTTCTACGCCCGGCTCGATCCGACACCCACCGCCCAGCCCCGTATGATTAAATTCAATTCGGCGCTCGCCGCGGAGCTCGGTCTGGATATCAGCGGTGTCAGCGCCGATACGTTGGCGCAGCTGTTTTCGGGCAATCTGATGCTACGGGGCGCTGAGCCCCTGGCGATGGCCTATGCCGGGCACCAATTCGGTCACTTCGTACCCAAGCTCGGCGATGGGCGCGCGATCCTTCTGGGTGAGGTGCGCGACGTCGCCGGCGTGCGTCGCGATATTCAACTGAAGGGCTCGGGGCGGACACCGTTTTCACGCGACGGGGACGGCCGGGCTGCGGTGGGACCGGTACTGCGCGAATACGTAGTCAGCGAGGCGATGCATGCGCTGGGAGTGCCGACCACGCGTGCGCTAGCCATCGTTGCGACGGGAGAATCGGTTTACCGCGAGCGCAGGCTGCCCGGTGCCATCCTGACCCGAGTTGCAGCCAGTCACGTGCGCGTGGGTACCTTTCAGTTCTTCGCCGCGCGCGGGGACCTAGAAGCCATCAAGCGGCTCGCGGACTATGTGATCGGTCGCCACTACCCTGATATTGGACAGGCGGACGCGCCATATCTTGCGCTGATTGGAGCCGTGGCCCAACGTCAAGCTCGCCTTATCGCATGCTGGATGCATGTCGGCTTTATCCACGGCGTGATGAATACTGACAACACGGCGATTTCGGGCGAGACCATCGACTTTGGACCCTGCGCGTTCATGGACGCGTACGACCCTGCAGCCGTTTTCAGTTCGATCGACACGGCTGGTCGCTATGCCTATGCCCACCAGCCGCGCATCGCCCATTGGAACCTGGCCCGGTTCGCCGAGACGCTCCTGCCGCTGCTGAATCCGCTCCTGGAGCGGGCCATCGAGCTTGCCAACGAGGCACTCTCGGCATTCTGGCCACGATTCGAGCAGCACTGGTTATCGGGTATGCGTCGCAAGCTCGGCCTGTTTACGGCCGAGGATGAGGATGCGCAGTTAGTTCGGGGCTTGCTGGAAGCCATGCATCGCCAGCAGGCGGATTTCACGCTGACGTTCCGCAAACTGTGTGATGCCGCGGGAGGCCAGCAGTTCGATGCCGGTGTGCGGGCTTTGTTTGCGAATGCCGCGGCGTATGACGAGTGGGCAGCGATGTGGCGGTCGCGCCTGGCTCGTGAGTCACTGCCAGCCAGTGTCCGTGCCGAGTCGATGCGGCACGCCAACCCGGCATTCATTCCGCGCAATCATCGATTGGAGCAGGCCATCCAGGCCGCCGTCGAGCATGAGGACTTCACGTTGTTCGCCGACCTGCTGCAGGTTCTGTCGCGACCATACGAGGACCAGAAAGGCTTCGAAGTCTACGCCACTGCACCGCAGGCCGGCGAGCGCGTGCTGCAGACGTTCTGCGGAACCTGATCGGCACGGTGCGCAATTCGGAGAGCCGACCTGCGCGGCGCGCGCAACTTGTGCGCCGTGCGAAAGGCCTGCTCGGCCTGCGTGTGCTCCGGTTAGAGATTGGCCGGTATCGCGCAAAGAGCGTACAACAATCCGTGGACGCTGTAGCACGAGCCGTAAATGGGCAATCAGAACGCCCGCTGGAGCGAGGCATCGGATGTAATTCCGATATTCCCCACGCTCGTGTGGAAGATCGAGCTCGAGGCACGGCTGCGCGAAGCCATTGGCACTCGGCTGCTTGCAGCGCTCACACACTTGAGGCGCGACTTGCCGCCGCTGGCGTCGGGCCAAGGGTGGCAGTCGGTCCAGTCACTGCACGAGCTTGATGACTTCCGGGATCTCATTTCCTGCGTGCACCGCGTCGTGCCAGGAATTCTGCAATTCCTCAGGATCGGTTGCGACGCGTACGAAGTCACCGCCTGCTGGGCGACAATCTTGGCGAGAGGCGCAGCACACAAGATGCACCAGCACCCCAATAACTTCCTGAGCGGCGTGTACTACGTCCGAACCCATCCGGGTGCGGATACCATCAACTTCCATGACCCGCGCAATCAGAGCGGAATCATCCGGCCACCGGTCGTCGAGCTCACGGCTGAGAATACCGATCAGGTCGTCGTGAGAGTGAAGGACGGAACGATGCTCGTATTTCCGGCCTATCTGCAGCATTCCGTCGACGCGAGCGCGAGCGAAGAAGAGAGAATCAGTATCAGCTTCAACATCATGTTCTCTTCGTTCACTAAGAATCTGAGCAAGCCGCTGTGGTGAGCGGCGCAGTGCGTCAGTGATGACCGCGAAGGCGCGCAGTGAGAGCTGTGCCGCGTGACGACGATCTCGAAGGCTTCGTATCGCCAACTGCTCGATGCAGATGCCTCTCCCGAAGAGGCGGTCATTGCTTACCATGAACGGACGAAGCATTATTTTCACCGGTACGCGGCCTCGCTCGGGTTCGAGGATCGCAAAGTAATACTTGGCCACAAGTCAAATCACGTCACCACGCACTACTCTGCACCCGAAATCGGCGCTCTGATCGCCGCTGCGGAGCGGGTGTGCGAGTTGGGGTCACGCAATAGTCACGCATTGTCTTTAGTGCGAGCCCAGCAAGCGGGTGCAAGTAATTGATCGATGGTGGCTAGGGTGAGACTCGAACTCACGACCTCGGCATTATGAGTGCAAATTTGCCACTTTGTCGGCGCGGTTACACAGGTAGGTTGTTGAAAGGACAGGACTGCGATGGCCGCTCGCGGCACCTCAAGGCACCTGTTTCCGCACAATAACCGGCACACTGAAAACCAATCGGAGTAGACGCGTCGCGGACGCCGGCACCCTTCCAGTCCGACCCCTAGGCTCGACGCAATGGGCGCCTTGTAGGTTCAAATCACGGGCACGATTGTGGACTTATTTGCTACGGCTCCCCAGATAGCGCGCTCTAGCAGCATTTGTTACGAAATCAATGCTTAAGCGTCAAGTCCAGAGAGACTTTGTGAGCTGACACAGTCGCATAACGCTAAGGACCTTTCCAGGCCGATCCCGTGCGCTATCCGAGTCCTGGCCTGAGACGTACAGACGCCTTACGGCGCGACCACAATATTGTTGTGCACCCCTTTAACCCCATCGGTTTCCTTTGCGATCGTTTCGGCACGATTGCTGGCTTCCTTTGTGGGCGCCGTGCCGCTGAGCCAAACGATGCCATCACGATCGGTATTGACCTTTACGTTAGACAGCGTAGTCGGCTCCTTAGCCAAAAGCTTGATCGTTACCTTCGTGGTAATCGCCGAGTCCTTGACATACATGCCCGGATAGGACGCGTCGGAATCTGCGGCGTATAGCGCCGGCGCTCCAATGGCGGCCATAACAGCTAGCGCCACAACGGCGATGGTCTTCATTAAATAGTCCTCACTCGTTAATGCAGATAATGCTTCGACTCTCTGCATATATTGGGCAAAACGCGCTGCGCAGTCTGTAGGATGGACGCCACTGTTAGATCAGCATCTGCTCACCATCGAACATGGCGATGGTCAATCGGCGGTTCGGCGGCGGCCCTAGAGCCAGAATGACGTATCTGCACTAGAACTGAACGGCGTGGAGCTACGCGAATCCCGGTCGCTCGCCCTCGCGCTGCTACAGTCCGCTTGGGCACTTGATTCGGTGCGTCCGCAGTTGACCCCACAGCGGCCAGGTGCGACTGACCGCTATCCGGCAGCAGAAATGCAAGTAACCGAGGCCTTGAGACGTCGGGGCGGCGGCCGCGTGACGAATCAGCAGCGCTCAAACGCTCTGGGCGTCACTGCGTCCCCGGCCATCGTTACGTTTTGCCCATGGCCCGGCGATCCGTCTTCGACCCGCTTGAGCCGACCACGTAGCCAAGCTGGTACGTGGTGCGGAACATGCACGGCAAGCGTGACAATTTCCCCAAGGCTGCGGCGCGAGCCGCTCAGGGAGATAGATTTGCCTCCGCTGCTCCCCGCCAATATCGCTGCCTGCAGCGTATTGTTGGGCAACAACTTAGCCCGCCATTCGTTGTTCACTCTTGTGGGCTGTAGCGTTCTCACTCGGAGTGGCGAAGCCCGCATCTCTTTGCTGCTTGCGGATTTCAAGTTTCCATGCCTTTGCGCTCTTACTTTCTGACTGAAGCGCCTCCGTATATCGCTCCTCAAGGCGATGGAATGCCGCGACGTCTTTACTAGCTTGCTGCCATCTGCGTCTGTCGTTTTCCGTTTCGCGCTGATTCACTGCAGCGATATAAGTGAACCAGCCTGTTACCAGGCTACCGACGATCGCAGAGCCGCTTGCAACAAGCGCAAGCATAAGTGATTCACTCATCTCTGCCACCGCCTAATCCAACTGCCGCTTTACAGCCCGGGCCCCTAGAAGTCCTTTGCTTTCTTGGCTTGTTCTTGCTTTTTCGCTTTCTCGATTTCGCTTTTTCCCTCTTTTGTCATACTGTCAGTGATCTTAGTCAAGGTCAGCGACGCTAGGGCGTTGCAAAAAAGCTGATCTCAGTCGGATCGATCGTGTTTACCGCCATGTAGCCAACGTAGGCCCCTTCGAGAACCCACTCCCGCTTAGCCACAACAATAGCGGCTGGCAGCATTTGCAATTGCAAGTCCGTGCGGTAATCGACCGTGCTGTAACACTTCTGGAGATCCTGTGGCGGCATGGGTATGCCTGGGTTGTCGCATACCGCTTGCTGCGCTTTATGCACCACCTCACGAAGCTCTTTACCGGACGTCGTTTTGTTTTCCTCTTTGGGCGCGCCGAGCGTCTTACTGAGCACCGCTGCAATATCGAGCACATCGGCGGTCGCGGCCTTGAGGACAATCTTCACTATTACATCGTCAGTGCTAACAGTGTAGTAAGTAACCGCCGCTGGTTTATCGAGCACAGTTGTCGTCGCAGTGCACTCTTTCATGTCGCCGCTAGTGGCAAGCCACCAACGGGCGCGCAATGTTTTGAGTGTTTCCTCCGACACCCCCGGCATCGCGCCAGATGGAAAGTTCTCTAATACCTTGCAGTTAGTAGTGTCCTTCGGTTTCCCGTCCGTCTTCACACTAACGCCAAGACGAAAGTCTTTGAACCCAATCTGCGCGCTCTTAAGCGCGCGAGCCGCCACTAGGCCAGCCTTAAATTCCCCGGCAATTGCCACGAGATCGGGGGGCACTTCCGAAGCTACGGTCGATGGTGTCGGTGGTGGCTTGACCGACGACATACTCGACGTCGGCGAACTACCAGATGGAGAGGCGTCTGCAGAAAAACTCACGGAACTCGCCTGGGACGCTGTTCCAGTGCCAGAACTCGATGAGAGTTGTGCAATTCTGGCGTTGTAGGCGGCTTCAAGGCACGCCGAATTTTGGCACTGATTCCTCTGTGCGATCCAGGCCTTTTGAGCCCCTATTAGACTGACCTTGTCCGATGCCGAGGCACTGTTTCTGACCGCGGAAAAGAGCGAAGCCAGCTTCGAGTCGAGCGCGGACAACGTAGTATCAGCGCAGATAGCCTGCTCGGTTTGAGTCAGCCCGGCTGCACTACAGTTAAAAGACGCAGACCAGCATACCTCGCTTAGCTGTGGAAACACCGCAGCGCAAGCCATGAAGACTTGTACGGATCGTATATTCACAGAATGATCCCCTTGGCTGCCATTAATCGCAGTGCGGTACCCAACGGATCCACAATAGACGCCCGGCCCCACAGTGCACAGTGCACAAGTCGTAGTTTCCGCTGCCGCCTATGGAAACGTTGTGATAGACATTAGTCGCTGCGGAGGCACCGAGATCATCTGGCAATGGCACCTTCCCGCAATGGGCTGTCAATGTCCCCTTTGAGGCAGCCATTCTAAGACGGTGAACGCCCCGTAGTGGAGCGGCCCGTCGAGAGTGTCCGGTATCGGGCACCTAAAAGTGAGATCCGAACGCCGAATTATCTAGGCCTACTTTTTCTGCGAATCGCTCATCGCCCATATGTCGCGATGAATCTTCCAGCGACCGCTTTCTTTGCGACAAATAAGGACGGACTTGCCGTGACCGAACCCAAAGCGACCCAAAGGCGTTCGACGGTGTCTGCGAACATCAACGCTTCACAAACCTGAGCGTCATGCGATCGGATTCGCCGATGGCCTGCATCTTCGCGTGCTCGTCTTCGGGACCGGACAGATCCGGTGGCAGGCGATGCACGTTGATGTCTTCGGGGTCCTTGGGATTGGCGTTGATCTCGGAGACGCCGGCCACGCGGAAACCCGTCTTGAGCGCCACCGCGATCAGGTAATCCTCGGGAATGCGGTGGAGTGCCATCGCGCTTTCCGTGGCTGTGGCGAACGGCTTGGCGCGGTGCTCCACGAAGCCGAAGACGCCGCCGGGCTTGAGCACGTCGAACACGGACTTGAAGACGGTAGCAAGCGTCTCCGGGCTGTCCATAAGCCAGTCATGCGCGTTGCGGAAGCTGAGCACCATGTCGGCAGACTTCTCAGCGCCGAGTCGCACCTGCTTGGGCGGCTCGAACGGGATGATCTTCCCGATGTGCCCGAACACGGCCGGATTAGCCTTGATCGTATCTGCGAACTTTGGATCGGAAGCTTCGAGCAAATGGCCGTGTGCGTAAAGGACGGGCGCGAGAATTTCGGTGTACCAGCCGCCGCCTGGCTGCAATTCAATGACGGTCATGTCCGGCTTGAGGCCGAAGAATTGCAGGGTCTCGATGGGGTGCCGGTATTGATCGCGCGCCTTGTGCGCCGCCGAACGCCAGTCGCCGTCCACGGCTTTCTGCAGCAGTGCAATGGTGCTGTCGGATGGCGCGACGGGATTGGCGCTGACGGCGGAGACAAGGGGTAGGGTGCTGGCCAGCAGGATGAAGGGCTTGCAGATTCGGCGGAACATGGGTCGACCTCCTGACGATGGGCGTTCAAGATTACTCT
>Ga0210394_10003725_pt1 | contig 18640 bp, 18 predicted proteins | sample IncBWC12MmetaG_FD_160121 | JGI IMG/M metagenome (GOLD analysis project Ga0210394, IMG submission 160121) | Forest soil microbial communities from Barre Woods Harvard Forest LTER site, Petersham, Massachusetts, United States - Inc-BW-C-12-M | ecosystem: Environmental > Terrestrial > Soil >... | reverse complement strand
CCGTTGAGCCGTGAGGCAGGCCTGTCCAAGTACCCGAACTTCATGGCGTCGGCCTGCGTCCTGTCGGTATCACTGGCGATCTGGATGCTGGCGGCGCGAGACCGGCGCACCCAATGGATCGGCGCACTGGCACTTCCGGGTCTCGTCCTCGGCACCTACGCCACCGGATCACGCGGTGGCGCGGTCTGCCTCCTGCTCGGCCTGGCCGCGAGCTTCGTGCTGATTCCCCGTTTTCGGCCCAGGCTGCCGGCGGTCGGTTTCGGTGCGGCGGTGATTGCCGGGGTGGCGTTCGTGGCGGTACCCGCCTTCGGTGCCGCGGTGCTCAAGGCAACCCGCCTCTCCGGCAGCAGCAGCACCACCTCCGCGAGCAATGCCGTCCGGGCGATCACCCGGCACCAGGGCACGCTCGACTTCATCCATTCCCCGATCGACGGGATCGGGCTACAGGTCGCCGCGGAAGCGCAGAACGTCTACATCCAGGAGGCGGCCTCCGGCGGCCTAATCCTGATCGCCGGAATGCTGATCTACAACCTGGCCTGTTTCTGGTACTCCGCCCGGCTGATCCAGTACAACGACCTCGCCGCGGCACTGCTCGCGTCGTTCATCGCCAGCGCCGTCTTCAATTACCTCGAGGCAGACCTCACCGACCGGTTCTTCTACGTCCCGGTAGCCCTCCTGGTCTGCCTGGTGAATATGGCCGCGACCGACAGGCAGGTGCCCCAGCCCGCGGCCGGCGTGCTGGACGAACTGGACGCCGAGAGCGCGATGCGCAACTGGGTCCGCCGCACGAAGCTCTACGCGGGCGCGGTCCAGTCGGGCTAGAGCAACGAGGGATCTTCCTCGGTTCCCGAACGCAGCCGGGTGATGTCGGCCCGGACCATCTGCGCTACGAGCTCGCGGAACGAGGTCGTCGGCCGCCAGCCCAGCCCCGAGGCGGCTCGGCTCGGATCGCCCCAGGTCTTGGGCACGTCCGCCGGCCGCATCATCGCCGGATCCTGCCGGACGTGACTCCACGGATCGTCAATGCCGGCGCAGTCGAACGCGAGCTCGACGAAATCACGGATCGAGTGCGTCCGGCCGGTTGCGATGACATAGTCGCCGGGTAGTTCATGCTGCAGCATCAGCCACATCGCCTGGACGTAATCGGCCGCCGCGCCCCAGTCACGGAAGGCGTCCACGTTGCCGAGGCTGAACTCCTCCCGCAGGCCGCACTTGATCTCGGCGACAGATCTGGTGATCTTCCTGGTCACGAAGCTCGTCGCTCGCAGCGGGCTCTCATGGTTGAACAGGATCCCGTTGCAGGCAAACAGCCCGTACGACTCGCGGTAGTTCACCGTGAGGTGGTGGGCAAAGCTCTTGGCGACGCCGTAGGGGCTGCGCGGGTAGTGCGGGGTCCGCTCGTCCTGCGGTTGCTGCTCGGCCAGGCCGAAGATCTCCGAACTGGACGCCTGGTAGAACCGCGGTGCGGCGCCGTGCTCGTCGCGATATCGCAGCAGCACCTCGAGCAGGCGCAGCACGGCCATCCCATTGGTTTCGGCCACCAGCTCGGCGGCGTGCCAGGAGGCGCCGACCGAACTGCGCGCGGCGAGGTTGTAGATTTCGTCCGGCCGGACGGCGAATACCAGGTCACGGACGGCCCCGGCGTCGCGGCTGTCGACCTCAGCGACATCCACCCCGCCCAGGTAGGGCAGCAGCCGATGCAGGCTGGCGCTGTCCGGCGTCGCCGAGCCCACCACACGGTAGCCCTTGCTCCGCAGCAAGCGTCCGAGATAGACCCCGTCCTGCCCGGCGATTCCGGTAATCAACGCCGTCCTGATGGGCGCCGGCCCGCTCACAAGCCGCGCCGAACTGTCGCTGGACTTTCTCGCTGACTCACGAGGCGTGACCTTACCGCGCGCGGTAGGGTCACGTGGGCTAGTACACCAATGATGCTTCGCCCATTCCCACTTCTTCGACACTTCGATACTTCGGTACCCGGCCGGCACCCTCCGAGCACACCTACGGCGTTGAGATCACGGATGCAGATAATTGTCGACGATCAGGTCTTCACATTCCAGCGCTACGGCGGTGTATCGCGGTACTTCGCCGAACTGGTCAGCCAGTACCGGCAATCGCCCGAGCTCGGCGTCGAGGTGCATACCCCGTTTCGCTATGTGCTCAACGAATACCTGCTCCGCTCGGATCCGGTGCGTTACAGGCACGCGCCGCTGCCCGCGCGAATCCAGCGCGGACGGGTGCTGCGCGGGCTCAACACGAAGCGCGAGTCGCTGCGAAGTCTCGCGTCCGGCCGCCCTGCTCCCGGCATCGTGCACCACACCTTCTACTTCACCCCGGCGCTGGCGCAGCCGGCCCGCGCCCGGCTCTGCACCGTCTACGACATGATTCCCGAGCTGTTCCCCGAGCTGTTTCCAGGAATTGCGCCGCACGCCGCCAAGGACGAGTACGTCCAGGCCTGCCAAGCGCTGCTCTGCATATCGCACACCACGAAGGCTGATCTGCTACGCCATTACGGCAGTCTCGACAAACCAGTAGTCGTCACGCCGCTCGGTGTCACCGGCAACTTCTTCGCCGCGCCACCGGTCGACGTCAGCGAATCCCCGTACCTCCTGTTCGTCGGGCAGCGCGGCGCGTACAAGAACTTCGAGGTGCTGCTGCGCGCGTTCGCCCGGCTACGCGACAGCTCGCCCCGGCTGCGCCTTGTCTGCGTCGGCGGCACGCCATTCGACGAGACCGAGCTGAGCCGGATCGCCGAGCTCGACGCGACCGGGCGGGTCAGCAGGATCGGCATGGACGACGGCAACCTGCCGTCGATGTATGCCGGCGCGGTTGCCTTCGTATTCCCGTCCCGCTACGAGGGATTCGGGCTACCTATCGTCGAGGCGTTTGCCGCGGGCTGCCCGGTCGTGCTGGCCGACACCCCGTGTTCGGTAGAGGTCGGCGGTGAGTCGGCGCAATTCTTCCCAGCCGACGACGACGAGCGGCTCGCCGAGATCCTCGCCCCGCTGGTCGGCGACCTCGGGCAGCAGGGCAGCAGGGCCGGCTGGATCGAGCGCGGACGGCTGCGGGCACGGGACTACACCTGGCGGCGGACCGCGGAGCTGACCCGCGACGTCTACCGTGACCTGGACCTGCGCTACCCGGCCTGACTTCTCGCCGCGAGTGCCGCGGACACGCCACCGGCGATTTCGGCGGCCAGCCGCAGGCGTCCCTTCTCATTGACGTGCTCGGTGCCGTCGTCGGGATCGACGAAATCCGAGCTTGCGTAGCTGGTCCCGGTCGGCGGAATGCCGACCGGACCGTACCCGCGCCCGAACGCTTCCCCCATCAGCGCGAAGTTCGCCGCGGCCAAGTCCGCGAACGCGGGGCCGAACAGCTCCACGCCCCGCTCGACCGGTACCGGGGTCTGATAGGCGACCACCGGGCAGCCGAGTTCGCGCAGCGTCCGGCCGAAGCGGGTCACGTCGGCCAGGTACGGAGTGTCCGGTGTGATCGCGCCACCGTGGTGAAAGGCATAGAGCAGGCGCAGCCGGGCCTGCCGGTCGAGCCCGTATTTCGCCGGATCCTTCAGCGGCAGGCGGTATGCACCCACCTTGAGGTCGCCGATCAGGGTGGGATGCGAAAGCTGGTCGTGCAGCGTCCAGTCCAGCTCACCCGGCGGCCCGATCCTCGCCCGGATGCGCCACAGCGGGGCGTTGCGATCCACGGCTCGGATCGCCCGCACCGCATGCTGGTACCCGTAGACCGGATGCCGCGTCCAGGCGGTGAAGCTCCCCCGCACCCACAGCGGCAGCACCACCACCGGCCGCCAGCTACCGGCCCCTAGTAGTTGGGCGTAGGCATCGAAAAGGCGGGCGTGGTAACCGGCACCGGCGATGGCGTGCACCGTTGTGCCGGCACCGAGTTCGTCGGCAATCATCCGAAACAGCGGCCGCTGATCCGCATCCGCGCCGCTGACGAACAGGCTCGCCGACTCACCGAAGTAGACGACGTCCGGCGGCGCTGACCGCACGGCTTCGGCCAGCCGTCGCGCATTGCGGACCTCGGGATTGTCCAGCTGCTGATACCAGCGCCGGGCCACCGGTGCGAGTCGGACGCGAGCAGCGGCGAGCGGCGAGTTCACCCCGCGATCCTAAGGAAAGTTCGGTGGCAGTTCTCGTTGATCACAGCAAGCCCGACCGCTCCGCACCGCGAACGAATTCCAGCGGGCCGGAGATCGTCCGGGCCGGTATCGTTCGGCTGGCACAGCCGTCATGTTGCCGCGGCAACGGCCGGCCTGGCGCCCCGGCCGCCCGGACACCGCACGGCATCCGGCGGCATCCGGCGGCATTTCGACCAGGAGCGTGATGGAGGATACGGCTGCCCGACTGGGCAAGCAGCGCGACGCGGCCGTACTCAAGGCCGCGGGCGCGGCGGTCGCATCCAGGCTGCTCACCTCGCTGACCGCGGTCCTCACCCTGGCCATCGCCGCCAGGTCGCTGTCGGCCGCGCAGCTCGGCGTGGTGGCGGTGCTGACTACGCTGGTGGTCTTCCTCGGTTTCGGCGACTTCGGCCTCGGCACGCTGCTGATGACCCGGCTGCCCGCGGCGAACGCGCGCGGCGACGACGAGGGAAAGAAGACCGTCGTCGAAGTCACCCTGTCCACCCTGTGCGTGACCGGGCTGCTCGTCGTCGCCGCCGGTGGAGCGTCGGCGTACCTGCTGCCGTGGCCCGCCCTGCTCGGCGCGAAAGGGCTGGACGCCAGTGGCGTCCGGCTCGCGGTACTGGTCTTCTTCGGCTGCGGCGGCCTCTCGATCCCGGCGACGGTGGGCGCGCGCGTCTACGCGGCAATGCAGCGTTCGGCGGTGCTGCACGTCTGGAATGCGGTCGCCGGGGTGCTCACGCTGATCACGACCACCTTCTGCGCCGTGTTCGGCACCGCGGCCTGGACCTATGTATTCGCGCTGGCTGGCGTCCCGATGCTGGTCGGCCTGCTCGAGACCTACTGGGCCCTCACCCGAGCATTCCCCGAACTCCGGCCGAGAACGCTGCTGGTCCGGCCCGCGCTTGCGGTCGCGTTCCTGCGCTCCGGTGCTCTCTTCGCCGTGCTGACGATCAGCACGGTGATCTCCTACAACATCGACTCCCTGGTGGTGTCGTCGGTTCTCGGCGCCTCCGCCGCGGCTGTATTCACCGTGGCCTCACGGATCTTCGTGCTGGTCGGCGGCACGCTGAGCCTGGCCGGGCAGCAGATGTGGTCATCGCTGGCCGACGCGATCGGGCGCGGCGACATCGCCTGGGCACGATCCCGCTATCGGCGCGCGCTCGTCGCCTCGACCAGCGTCAACGGCGTGGTCTGTCTGGTGCTGGTCGTCATCGGCCGGTGGTTGTCACGCTTCTGGGTCGGCGGCGGCCTCGTCCCACCGCTGTCGCTGCTGATCGTGCTGGCGATCTACACGGTCTACTCGACCACCGTTATCCAGGCGTCGTACCTGCTCGCCGCGATCGAGAAGGTGAAGGCGCTGGCAATCGCAGGCATGATCATGGCGCCGGTGAACCTGGTGCTGTCTGTCCTGCTCACCAGGCGATACGGCCTGACCGGCCCGGTCCTGGGAAGCATCATCGCGCTCGCGGTGGTGCTGACCGGGCCGGTGGTGTGGCTGACCTGGCGTCAGTTCGCCGCACTCGGCCAGCCGGTCACGATCACCGGCGGCCCGGCCGCCGGCCGCCACCGGTACCGCGCCCCGAAACGCCGGCGCAGGCGCCGAGACGTCTCGCCCCTGTGGCGATTCATCCCGACCGACGGAGCAGGACGATGAATCCGGAGCTGGCGACGGACGCGCTCGGCGATGCCTGCCGGGCCTGGGAATCCGGCCGAGCCACACCAGAGGATTCCGATCCGCGGGGTCGAGGTGGTGCTGCACCGCTGCGTCCGCTGCGGGTTGTTCCAGTTCCCGAACCCGGACTGGCTGGACGCCGCCTACGCCGACCCGATCTCCGAGATCGACACCGGGCTGCCGGCACGCTGCTTCCACGTCGCCCGGACCGCCGAGGCCCTCATCCGCGCGCAGGGGCTCGGCGATCGCCAGCAGCTGGACTACGGCGGCGGCTACGGGCTGCTGACCCGGCTGATGCGCGACCGCGGCCTCGACATGCGGCACCACGACCCGTTCGCGCGCAACCTGTTCGCCCAGGGATTCGAGGGCGACCCGGCGGGCAGCTTCGGCGCGGTCACCATGGTCGAGGTCTTCGAGCACCTGACCGAACCGCTACCGCTGCTGCGCTCGCTGTCGTCGCACGCCGAGATGGTGATCGTCTCCACCCAACTGGTGCCCGCCGGCCTCACCGACCTGAGCCGGTGGTGGTACCTGATCCCCGATCTGGGGCAGCACATCACCTTCTACACACGGCCGTCGCTGGTTGAGCTCGCGGGCCGCAGTGGCTACCGGGTCGCCACCGACGGGGTCGGCCTGCACGTGTTCTACCGCGGACGGCTGGCGCGGCTCGCGCGGTTGGTACTGCGCGACGCCCGCAGCGCCGGCATGATCGCCCGCGCGCTGCGGCTGCGCGCCGGAGCCAGGTCCCTGAGCGCCGTCGACGCGCCGGCCGCGCTGGCCAGCCTCAGCGAACGGACCCACCGGGCGACCGAGGACTGAGCTGCTCCGCTTGCCTCAGTGGCTCAACTCAGCAGGTCGGCTCAGCCTGCCTGACGCCAGGTGCCCGTCACCGAGAAGCGCTCCGGCATCAGCTCGTCGAAGACCGCTCGCGCGGCCTCGTCGTCGTCGCGGCAGGCAGCGACATCCCAGAAGTGATAGCCCAGCTGCACCGGCCGCGGCTCGAGCGTGCCGGCCTGCTCAGCGGCGTCGGCGATGTCGAGCTGACCGAGTACGTCGCCGCCGTTGTCCCAGATCGCAAGCTTGGTGTAACCGAGTTCGCCGAGCACTGCCCAGATCAGGTTCGGATCGCGCTGGTCGGCCGCGCGGGCCAGGATCGGGTCGAACTCGAAGAAGACGACCGGGCCGACGTCGCGCCATGCCGATGCCGCGGCCGGCACCAGCACCGGGTCGTAGCCGTCGGTGTCACATTTGATCAGGCGGAGCTGGTTGAACTCGGGATGCCTGGCCCTCAGTTCGCCGGCCGAGACCGCCGGCAGCGCGCCACGGATACCGTCGTCCTGCACGAAGCGGGTCGTACCGTGATCACGCACCGGGCTGGCCGCGGCCCACTCGCCTGCCTCGCCGGTCAGCAGCACCTCTTCGATCGTCGCCTTCGGATTGCCGCCGACGTTCCTGCGCAGGTACCCGGCCCAGTACGGATCTCCCTCGACGCAGAGCACACTGGCCCCGGTCCGGGCGATGATCTGCAGCGCGGAGTCACCGACATTGGCGCCGATATCCATGACCTGGATCGGCTGCGAATCGGCACGCTCGGACAGGCCGGCCGCGAGCGCGACCAGGTTCTGGCCGTACGCGGGCCAGGTTCGGGCGTAGTCGGGAAGCATGTGCGACCACGGAAGCAGCAACTCGACACCCTGCACGTGACGGCGAACGGTGCGCTTTCCGAACATGCGGCGCCACGGCAGCATCATCTGCAGGAATACCCGGGTGGTCTGCACTCTGGTGGCTGGCACGCGCACGAGGGTAGCGAATCATGACCAGGCGCGCGCCCCGAAACGTCCGGTGCGGCCTCAACCAGCTATGCGCCTCGAACTGAAAATGTAGCCCGCTCGTGAAAGACTGGGCGCCCCTGCATTCCAGGCGAAGGAGCCCACGTCGATGAGCACCCGATCCAGCGGTGTGGCATTACGGCTGCCGGTCGGGCAGAAGCAACTGCATTACGCCCTTTACTACTCGCGCCGCGCGCTGGCCCGGGTGGACAATGCCGAGGTACGCGGCGCGCGGGTGCTGCTCAGGACATTGCGCAAGGCACCGCCCGACGTGCTCTACCTGGGGGATTCGGCGGTCAGCTTCGTCAGCCCGGACGATCACGACCGGCGGCGCCTTTACCGGATGGTCGCCGACTCGCTTGGGACGGAGATCACACTTCATCCGCTGCACGGCGGCAGTTATCACCCGTCGCTGTTCGCCGAATACGTGCGCCTGATCGAAGCGGCCGATCGCCGGCCGCTGGTCGTACTGCCGCTCTGCGTCCGCGTCCGGACGCTGCCCTGGATCGAGCATCCGGTCTTCGGTCACAAGCAGGCGACGGAATACCTGCGCACGGTCCGGCCCACCACGCCGGCATGGCGGGTGCACCGGGGTTTCGCCCGTCCGACGCCGGCGGATTTCACCGCCTTCTACCCGCTTCCGCACGCCACCTGGGCCGGCGACCTCACCATCGGCGATTACATCCACAGGCTGAAGAACCCGACCGGCAACGGCCTCAGCGACGACGATCGGGTCAAGCTGCTCTACGCCTACCACCACGGCGGCGTGATCGAGCAGGACAGCATTCACCTGGAAGCTATAACCCGGATGGCCACCACGCTTCGCAAACTCGGCTGCGCGGTGGTCGCGTACCAGACGCCAGTTCCGGTAGAGACCGGAAACCAGTTCTACGGACCTGCCTTCAGCGCACTGATCCGGCGCAATTTCGAGCTGATGGATGCCGCCTATCTGCGTGGCATAGGCGATGGCGGCGCAATACTGCAAACCGGAATGGACTTCCGTGCGGAGGAATACATCGACCCGCGCGACGGCAGTGAGCACCTGAACCAGAAGGGCCGGCTACGCCTCGCGGCAGCGATCACGACCGCGGTGCGGGCGCGACTCGACGAGCGGCACGGCGGACCCGGAGCCGGGAGTACCACTCCGCGCGGCGCAGCGGAGTCGCCAGCACAGCGATGAAATGGACCGCCGAGGACACGTCAGCCTCGAGCGTCGCCATCGCCCCGCGCGCATATCTGCGCCGGACGGCGGAACTCTCCCGGACGACGCCGAAGTCCATCGCCCCGGTCTTGCTCGCCTGATGCCAGCGGAACTCGCCGAGCACATCGGGGAGCCGCACCGTCCGCCAGTTCCTACTGGACAGGCGCAGCACCAGGTCGTAGTCCATGCAGAAGTAGAGATCCTTGTCGAAGCCGCCTGCCTCCCGGACGAAGTCGGTACGCATGAACATCGCGCCGGTGAACAGCGCCGCCTGCCGGGTGAGCGAGCGTACGGACAGGTCGTCGCCCGGCTGGCAGATCCGCACGACCTCTCCCTGCGGCGAGATCAGCGTCCAGGCGCCACAGATGAAGTCAGCGTCGGGGTTTGCCACCCACGCCCCCCGCACCGCGTCCATCGCGCCCGGGCACATCCGGTCGTCGGCGTTGAGCCAGCCGAAAAGCGGGTTGACGGCGCGGGCCAGAGCCCGGTTGAGCGCGTCCGCCTGCCCGCCGTCGGGCTCGCTGACCACTTTCAATTGCGGGTAGGAACCGAACTCGGCCAGTAGCCGATCGATCGAACCGTCGGTCGAACCGCCGTCCTGGATCACCAGCTCATCCGCCTCATTCATCTGCGGCAGCGCGCCTGCGACAGCTTCCCGCAGGAACTCGCCCGCATTGAAGGAGGGCATCAGCACCGAAATCCCCGGACCGCTCATCTGGCTTCCACCTCTGTATCGCTGCCACTGTCAGGGTCGCTGGCGACAGCGGCAGCCCCGAATGCAACCGTGGCAAGTGCGGTCCTGGCACACTGAGCGGTGCGTAGCCAGGTGAAGTCAGCCGCGTGCGCGGTGGCCGCGGCGATCCATGCCGGCGGGGACTCGCGGGCCAGCATCACGGCGTCAGCCAGCTCGACCGGACCCCAGCCGTCCATCACGACGGCGTGGCCCGAACTGACCTCCAGCAGCGCCTGCTCCGGCGTGATCACCACCGGGATACCGAGCCGCATCGCCTCTATCGCGGGTAGACCGAACCCTTCGAAGTCCGACGGGAACACCACCAGCGACGAGCCGGCGAACCGAGCCCGGAACTGCTCGTCGGACAACCACGGCAGCGCTTCTACGATTCCGTCGAGTCCGAGCGCGGCTGCCCTCGCCTGCGCGGCCGCGCGCGCTGCGCCACCGAGGCCGACCACGACCAGCGGCATCGCCTCGCCGCGGCCGTGCAGCAGTGACCACGCCTCGATCACCAGGTCGACATTCTTGTTCCCGTACTGGCCGAATGCGATCGCGTAGCCGGCCGGCGCGCCAGCGACACCGGCGGCCGAACCCGGCCAGCTGTCAGTGTGATCAGCGCCGAGCAGGGCAACCTCGACGGTCCGCCCGGACAGCCAGGATCTCGACCTCAGCAGGTCCCGCCTCGTTCGCTCCGAGATGCAGATGATCCCGTCGGCCTGCCGGAAACCGATGCTGTAGCTGAGCGTGCGCATCAGCCGCGCTCGGGTCGAGAATTGGTCCGGGCGCAGCTCGTGCCGGATGTCATAGGCAATGAGCGCCCGTGGGCACGGCAGCCGGGTAACGGTGGTTGTGGGCAGCACGCCGAGCATCACGTCGGCACCGACCTGGCGGCAGATCCTCGGCACCTCGACCGACTGCGCCCGGATCCTGCTCACGAAGTGGCGCTTGCCGAAGTCGACACGGTGCACGTGCACGAAATCGGGGACCCGGATCGGCGACCGCGGCCCGATCACCAGGTGCACCTCGTCGCCGGTGTCGAGCTGCTCCCACCCCTCGAGCAGGTGCTCGACGACGACGGCCAGGCTCATCCCGGTGATCGGCAGACCGTCAAGCACGATCCGCATCGGCTTCGCGCTAGCTCGCGACATTGGCGCGGTACCACGCATAGGTGTCCTCGATGCCTTTCTCCAGGCCGATCCGCGCCGTCCAGCCGAGTGCCGACAGCCGGGACACGTCCAGCAGCTTGCGTGGCGTTCCGTCGGGCTTCGTGTGGTCGAAGTCGAGCTCGCCGGTGAACCCGACGGTATCGGCCACTATCGCGGCGAGCTCGCGGATCGACACCTCGAAGCCGGTGCCGACGTTTATCGTCTGCGCGTCGTCGTAGTTCTCCAGCAGGAACAGGCAGGCGCGGGCAACATCGTCGACGTGCATGAACTCGCGCAACGGCGCCCCCGATCCCCAGATCGTGACCCGGGACGCGCCGCTCGCCCGTGCCGCGGCGAAACGCCGGATCATCGCCGGCAGGACGTGCGAGGTGTTCTCGTCGAAGTTGTCGTTCGGGCCGTAGAGGTTGGTAGGCATCGCGCTGATGTAATGCAGCCCGTACTCGCGGCGCAGTGCCTGCACGTGCATAATGCCGGCGATCTTGGCGATTGCATAGGCGTCATTGGTCGGCTCGAGTGCGCCGGTCAGCAGCGAATCCTCGTGGATCGGCTGGGGGGCCAGGCGCGGATAAATGCAGCTCGAGCCGAGAAACAGCAGCCTGGAGACACCGATCGCGCGGGCCGCATCCAGCACGTTCACCTGTATTCGCAGGTTGTCGGAGAGAAACTCGGCCGGATAAGTGGAGTTGGCCAGGATCCCACCGACACGGGCCGCGGCCAGGATCAGCACCGACGGCCGGACCTCCTCCAGCAGCGCGAAGACGGCGTCGCGCTCGCGCAGATCGAGCTCGGTCGAACTCCGCCCGACGACATCGTTGAATCCCTCGTCGCGCAGATGCCGGACGACGGCCGACCCGACCAGGCCACGATGCCCGGCGACGTAGACCCGTGCGTCCCGATCCAGCCGGCCGGGCGCGCTCACGACGCGCTCACCGGCGCTACTCCTCCGGAGGTCGTGCGGGTCATCGCCAGGTGCCGTGGACCGAGAAACGCTCCGGCACCAACTCGTCGAATACGGCGATCGCCGATTCGTCGTCGGCCCGGCACGCGGCGACGTCCCAGAAGTAATAGCCGTACTCGACCGGGCGTGGCTCGAGCGTGCGGGCCTGCTCGGCGGCGTCGGCGATATCGAGTTGACCGAGCCGATCCCCGCCGTTGTCCCAGATCGCGAGCCGGGAGTAACCGAGGTCCGCCAGCGCCGTCCAGACCTGATTCGGATCGCGACCGTCGGCGGCGCGCGCAAGAATCGGATCGAACTCGAAGAACAGCACCGGACCGGCGTCGCGCCAGGCGGTTGCCGCCGCCGGGACGAGCACTGGATCGAAGCCGTCGGTATCTGACTTGATCAAACGGATCCGTTCGAACTCAGGATTGCGCGCCCGCAACTCGCGGGCGGACACCGCCGGCAGCGCACCGAGGCGGACGGTGTCCTGCACGAAGCGGGTGGTCCCGTGTTCGCGGACGGGCGCGGATGCCGACCAGTCACCATCGCTGGCTGTCAGTAGCACCTCCTCCACCGTGACGCGGGGATTTCCGCCGACATTCATCCGCAGGTATCCAGCCCAGTAGGGGTCGCCCTCGACGCAGAGCACCCGGGCGTCGGTCCGCGCGATGAGCTGAAGCGTTGAATCGCCGATATTGGCACCTATATCGAGTATCCGAAGCGGTGACTGCGGCTCGGAAGCCCGGGCGGCCAGGCCGGCGGCCAGTTCGACCAGGTTCTGGCCATAAGACGGCTTGGAGCGGGCGTAATCCGGCAGCAAATGGGACCAGGGCAGGTAGAGGTCGACCCCTTGAACCCGGCGGCGTACCGTTCGCCGGCCCATGAATCGCCGCCACGGATAGGGGAACAACGTACGCGCGTATGTTCGTACGCGCTCCTGTTTGGTGGCCGGCACGCCGCGAGTCTACCGATTTTGAGCGAGCCCGCCCGATGAAACGGGCGCCTCCCGAATCCCGCTGCGGATGCGGCCGAGTACCGCGATGCCCTAGGGTCGGCCTCGTGCCGAACGCACCCATAAATCTGTCCAAGGCAGGCAACGGCGACTTTCGGATGGGCCGGTCCAAACTCTGGATCGGGCTGTGGATACTGGCCGAATACGCCCTGGTCTCCAATCCGCTGCAACTGTCCTCGGCAGTCCGGGTCAGGACGCTGCGCGCGTTCGGCGCGCGGATCGGCGCAGGTGTGATCATGCGGCCGCGGCTGCGGGTGAAGTTCCCGTGGCGGCTCACGATCGGCGACCGCTGCTGGATCGGTGAGGGTGTCTGGATCCATAACCAGGGACAGTTGACGATCGGCGCCGATACCGTCATCTCGCAGGAGAGCTTCCTGACGACCGGCAGCCACGAGCCACGGCGCACGATGGACCTGGTCGTCGCCCCGGTCACCATCGGCAGTGGCGTCTGGATCACTTCGCGCTGCATGGTGCTGTCCGGCGTCGAGATCGGCGACAACACGGTCGTACTTCCCGGCGGCGTGGTCAACCGGTCACTCGGTGCGCAAGGCATCTACGGCGGCGTCCCCGCCACGTTCATCGGCCCACGGGAGATGGATACCGCTTCGATAAGCGAATAAGCGCCATCACCTGCATGATTACGATTCCGCCCCGTTCTCCGCTCGGGGCAGCGACGGAGGTATCGAATGCCTAAAAAGGCCCTCATCACCGGTATTACCGGGCAGGACGGCTCTTACCTGGCCGAGCTGCTGTTGGACAAGGGATACGAGGTTCACGGGCTGATCAGGCGCGCGTCGACGTTCAACACTCATCGCATCGAGCACCTCTACGTCGATCCGCACGATCCCTCCGCGCGGCTGTTCCTCCACTACGGCGATCTCACCGACGGGACGCGGCTGGTGACCCTGCTGTCTCGCGTGCAGCCGGACGAGGTGTACCACCTCGCTGCCCAGTCGCACGTGCGCGTCTCCTTCGACGAGCCCGAGTTCACCGGCCTGACCACCGGCCTGGGCACCACCCGGCTGCTCGAGGCGATCCGGGCCAGCGGTCTGGCGACGCGCTTCTACCAGGCGTCCAGTTCGGAGATGTTCGGCGCGACTCCCCCGCCGCAGGACGAACTGACCCCGTTTCATCCCCGCTCGCCCTACGGCGCGGCCAAGGTCTACGCGTACTGGGTCACCCGCAATTACCGTGAGGCGTACGGGATGTTCGCCGTGAACGGGATCCTGTTCAACCACGAGTCGCCCCGGCGTGGCGAGACGTTCGTAACCCACAAGATCACCCGAGCGGTGGCCGCCATCGCGGCCGGGCAGCAGAGCGAACTGCATCTGGGCAACCTCGACGCCATTCGCGATTGGGGCTACGCGCCCGAGTACGTCGAGGCGATGTGGCGGATGCTGCAGTACGACGAGGCGACGGACTACGTCGTTGCCACCGGCGCCGCCTACTCCGTGCGCGAGTTCGTCGAGTTCTCCTTCCAGCATGCCGGCCTCGACTGGGAGAAGTACGTCCGCTTCGATGAGCGCTACCTGCGGCCGTCGGAGGTCGACTCGCTCATCGGCGATGCAAGCAAGGCCGCGAACCTGCTGGGCTGGAAGCCCAGTGTGCTCACCCCGGAACTCGCGAGGATCATGGTCGATGCCGACCGGGCGATCCTCGAGTCCACGACCGCGACCGTGCACGGGCACGACTGATGCCGGCGTCGCCGCTCGGCTGGAGTGAGATCTTCGATCAGTCGAAGGCCGGCTCAGACAGCGTGGTCCCCTTCCTCGGCACCGCACAGGCACTTGCCGCCGACGCGAGGCTGGTGATCGAGGTCGGCTGCGGTCGCGGCGGGGCGGTCGATCTGGACCAGGCCCGCCCGTTCCAGGATCTTCGCGGCCCCGGGCGCACGGTGATCGGTATCGATGTCGACGCTGTGGGCGTCGACAATCCGGTGGTCGACGAGTTCCGGCTGATCGACGAGACCGGTAAGTGGCCGCTGGCCGACGGCGAGGTCGACCTGGCAGTGAGCGACTTCGTGCTCGAGCACGTCGCTGATCCCAAAGCATTCGTCGCCGAACTGACCCGCACCCTGCGACCGGGCGGGGTGCTGGTCGCTCGCACGATCAGCCGCTACTCGCCACTTTCGATCGCGGCCAGAGCTGTGCCGAATGCCAGGCACGCCCGGGTACTGCGCCGGCTGCAGCCCACCCGCGAGGCCCGCGACGTTTTCCCCACCCAGTACCGGATGAATACCCGGCGCGATCTGGCCGCGCTGCTGGACCACGACTACGAATGGGCGCTGGCGCACCGAACCGGGCTCGATCAGTATCTGCTGCGCTGGCCGGCGCTGGCGAAGTTCGCCACCGTCGCCGAGCCCAGGCTCCCGAGCGGACTGCACACCGCATTGGTCGTCTTCGCCCGCAAACGCGGTTAGCAATTGCGCGGCCGTCATCCTCGAAAACCACGGGCCGCTGATCCACAATGGTCCACAATGGTCAGGTGACCTTCTCGGTGCTGTACGTCTGCACGGGCAACATCTGCCGTTCACCGATCGCTGAGCGACTCTTCCTTGCCTGGACCGACCCGTCCGCCGATGTCGCCGTCGACAGTTGCGGTATCGCCGCGCTCGTCGGCGAGGGCATCGACCCGTCGTCAGCCGCGGCGCTGGGTCAGCTCGGCGTGGACGCGGGTTACCACAAGGCCCAGCTACTGCAGGACTCGTTCGCGCTCAACGCCGACCTGATTCTGACCGCGGGGCGCACGCACCGCGATTACGTGATCCGACGGGCGCCGCAGGTGTACCGGCGGGCATTCACGATGAAGGAGTTCGCCAGGTTGGTGCGCGAGACACCACGCGGACTCGATCCGCCGTTCACCGTCGCCGCCGCCGCCGCGCGCCGGGGCGAGACGGAACGGGTGCAGGGCAACGCCGACGACGTGCTGGACCCGTTCCGGGGATCCATCTCCCGAGCGCAGGAGATCGCGGAAGAGATCTCAGCGACGGTCCGCACAACGATCGCCGCGCTCGGGTTCAGCAGGCCCCGGGTGGACGCGGGCTGACCGCCGGACACATACCGCGCCTCACTCCTGTGCGTCCGGCTGCCAGTCCGGCGGTCAGCCGAGGTTCGTCAGTTCGGAGTCGCAGGCGTTGCTCTCGACCTGAGCGCCTCCCGGCCCGGCCAGGATCCGCTCGAAGGCGTCGGCAATCGTGTTGATGTCGTAACGCACCTCGGCGATCATCCGGGACCTATGCCCGATCTCAGCCCGCCGGGCTGGGTTCGCCGCCAGATCGCCCAGCCAGGCAAGTGATTCGGCGACGCCGAGCGAATCCGGCTGCGCGACCAGGCCACCGGACTCGATGACCTCGGCGGCGGCAGGATTCTCGACCGGCGCGAGCAGCAGCACCGGCCGGCCCGCGGCCAGGTAGGAGGCGACCTTGCTCGGCACCGAGAACTGTGACGCCTCCGGTTCGAGCAGGCCGACCAGGACGTCGGCGCTGGCCAGCGCCGACGGCAGTACCGAGGCGGGCTGGAACGGCAGCACGGTCACCCGCGGATTGCTGAGCGTCGCCTCGGCGATGATGTCGGCGCCCTGCCCCTCCGAAATGATCACAAGGTTGGCGTCGATGTCCTCGGCTCGCAGCCTGTCGATGAGTTCGACCAGCAGCAGCGGATTGTGCTTGCGTCCCAGCGTGCCGGCGTAAAGCAGCCGCAATGCCGAATCGGGGAGCTTCGCCGACCAGTCGTTGTCGCGTGGCGCAGGCGTGATCTCGTCGATCGGTGCCCAGTTCGAGATCACCTGTACGTGACCGGTGGACAGGCCCCATTCCGCGTAGCGCCTCCGGAACGGCTCACTGATCGCGACCACCGCATGCGCGTCCCGAACGATCTTTCGTTCCATCCCGACCGCGGCCTGGCGGGTCAGGGTGGCCGCACGAGCCGGCAGCTTGCGCTCGGCCTCGTCACCGATGGCGGAGCTGAAGATGTCCTGATGCCACAGCACCCAGCGCTGGTCGGTGCTGGCGAAGTAACGGCGCATGCGGGCCAGGGTGAACAGCGGCACGTTGCAGGAGACCACCACGTCGCTGGGATTCTGCGCCAGCAGCCGCCGCCACGCGGTCGCGTAACGCAGCTCGAACCGGGTCCGCCCGAGTGGCGAATACTTCACCATCGGGCTGTCGGCGGTTACCCCTTCGATGCGCAACGTGTCCGGATCATCGGCCTGAAGCTCCAGCCGGCCGTGCCCGGTGATGTACTGCGTCGCGTAGGAGTGCAGCACCTCATGTCCGCGGGCCGCGAGCGCGCGGGAGAGGTGCACCTGGAACGGGTGCCCGGCGAAGTCCTGCAAGTGGATGCGCATTTGCCTCGCAGGTTAGCCGACGATCATCGACTCGTCCTGGTGAAACGGAGCGCTCCCGAGGCGACCTACTAAACTCGCTTTCCATGCCTGGAACTGCTCGAAAGATACGGGTCGTCGGCGATCCGGTCCTGCACTCCCCGACCCGTCAGGTGACGTCGTTCGACGCCTCACTGGACGCCCTCATCGAGGACATGGTGGCCTCCATGCACGTCGCCGAGGGGGTCGGGCTGGCCGCCCCCCAGATCGGCGTCGACCTGGCGGTCTTCGTCTACGACTGTGTCGATGCCGACGGCGTCCGCCATGTCGGGCATCTGGTCAATCCGGTGCTGGTCTCCACTTCTGGCGAGATCGACGACGGCGACGAGGGCTGCCTGTCCGTACCTGGCCCCTATCACTCGCTGCTGCGACCGTCCGTGGCCAGCGTTCGCGGCGTGGATTCGACGAACACCCCGGTCGAGCTCACCGGATCCGGGTTCTTCGGCCGCTGCCTGCAACACGAGACCGAGCACCTCGCCGGCATCCTCTACATCGATCATCTGCCGCGGAACCGGCGGCGGCGCGTGCTGCGTGACATGGAGCCGTTCGACTGGAACGCCCCTGTGCCCTAACGGATAATCTGCAGCCATGCGTTACATCCGTCGGCTGCTCGACTTGCGGACCCGGCCGTTCATCGGGCCGTTCGTCCTCCAACTGCTGTCGCTGTACGGCGTGGACATACCGGCGCAGGTCAAGCTGGGCCGCGACGTGATCTTCTGGCATCGGGCGCAGGGCGTGGTGATGGCGCCACGCACCACCATCGGCGACCGGGTGCACGTCTTCCATCAGGTGACCATCGGCGGCGCCGACCCGACCCTGCAGCACACCGAGGCGAGCTGGGCCGGCGTCGTGATCGAAGACGACGCGATCCTCTGCGTCGGCGCGAAGATCCTGGCCGGCAGCGGCGAGCTCCGGGTCGGGCGCGGCACGATCGTCGGCGCCAACGCGGTGCTGCTGAAGTCCACCGGCGAGTACGAGGTGTGGGGCGGCGTGCCAGCCCGCAAGATCGCCGACCGGAAGCGCCCGGACGCCTGAGAACCAGGAGTTAACAAGAACCGAAGTTCGTGAAACCTAAGGAATCAGCAATTCAGCGATCTGGATGGCATTCAGCGCCGCGCCCTTGCGAAGATTGTCGTTGCTGATGAACAGGGCCAGCGAGTTCGGGCCGTCCTGGCGCAGCCGTCCGACGTAACTCGGATCGGTACCGGCCGCCTGGAGCGGGGTCGGTATGTCGGCGAGCTGGACGCCGGGCGCTCCGGCAAGCAGTTCGAGCGCGCGCTCCACCGACAGTGCCGAGGCGAACTCCGCATTGATCGACAGTGAGTGCCCGGTGAAGACCGGCACCCGCACACAGGTTCCCGAGACCCGCAGGTCCGGAATGCCGAGGATCTTGCGGCTCTCGTTCCGGAGCTTCTGCTCCTCGTCCGTCTCCAGGCTGCCGTCCTCAACGATCGCCCCAGCCAGCGGCACGACGTTGAATGCGATCGGGCGCAGGTACGTGACCGGCTCCGGGAACGGGACCGCCGAGCCATCGCGGGTGAGCTCGGTGGCGCGGTCGGCAACCTG
>Ga0210394_10003724_pt1 | contig 18644 bp, 19 predicted proteins | sample IncBWC12MmetaG_FD_160121 | JGI IMG/M metagenome (GOLD analysis project Ga0210394, IMG submission 160121) | Forest soil microbial communities from Barre Woods Harvard Forest LTER site, Petersham, Massachusetts, United States - Inc-BW-C-12-M | ecosystem: Environmental > Terrestrial > Soil >... | reverse complement strand
GATACAGGCAATCAGTGTCACCACGCTCAACGGTCGGATCGCGTGAACGAGTACCGCCAGGGCAACGCCGTACAGCACCCAAGACCCGAATGACCAACCCGCGGAGCGGAGCATTCCACCTGCCGCGACCGGGCGAAGGTCAATATTGCGGCGAGATTCGGCGAATGGCGCGCTCACCGATGCTCAATGCTCTCGGATGCAGTGCGCAGACCAGGACTGGTAGCAGTGCGAGCGTCAACCAGTAACGCTTCATCGCCCCGGCGCTCACAAAGGGGAGCGTCAGCACTGCGGCGCCGACGCCAGTTACACAACCGATGACAACGGCCGTAATATTCGCGGTCACTGCTGCGCTGCGATTACCTCCTCGGCGCCCGATCGCGGCTGTCTGCATGACTGCGGGCCAGACCGAACCGGGTATGTATTTGCCGAGCTGGGTGGTGAAGAACGTGCGAAAGCCGGAGGCCCAAGCTAACGGGATGCCAATTCGCGTAAGGAGCGACCGCCAAGACGCATACGTAAGTACATTGCCGGCCACGACAAGCAACGTGCTGAGCGCAATCGTCTGCAGGCGCAATTCGCTGAACGTGCGAGCAAGGATGTGACGATCGCGGTAGACCGCAACAGCCAATCCGGCGACCACGAGACGTATCAGGAAAATCTTGGCCAGGCTTTCCAGCGGACGCGAACCAGGGCTCGCCAGAGACCCACCTGCGTCGTTTCCAACGAGGGCCCCCGGATCTGCCATCGGTAGGTTCCCTTCACTGGTGCGGACCACCGCACGGTGGGCGTAGCATGGCGAATCAGATGAAACCGTCCGAACCCTAATGCACCGGCCATCCCAACCGATCATCCCCCGCCGGGAGCGCCGACCAGCACCGCGCGCAGGATGATCCACACCTCGAACCCTCGCCGAGCCGGCGCCACCCGGCGGGCGGAGCGAGAGGATGGGCCTACGCCGCTCAACCCGTGAACGGAGACGATCGATGACTGAGCTTGCCCGGTCCGCCGTGCGGCTACTCGAGGACTCGCTGACCAATCGAGGCACGGCCTTTACCGAAGCGGAGCGGTCACGGCTAGGCCTACGGGGGCTCCTTCCGACAATCGTCGAGACGCTGCCGCAGCAAGTCGCGCGTGCCTACGCCGCATTCGGCGAGCAGCCGACCGACATCGCCCGCCACATCAACCTGCGCGCACTGCAGGACAACAACGAACTGCTCTTCTACAGCCTGCTCGCCGACCACGTCGAGGAGATGCTGCCCGTCGTTTACACCCCCACCGTCGGCGTGGCCTGCCAGCGTTTCAGCCAGATCTACCGGCGTCCGCGGGGGCTGTTCGTCTCCTACCCTGATCGCGAGCACATCGTCGAGATCCTGCGGAACCGGCCACGCCGCGAAGTGGACGTCATCGTCGTCACCGACGGTCAGCGCATCCTCGGGCTGGGCGATCAGGGCGTGGGCGGGATGGGCATTCCGATCGGAAAGCTCTCGCTCTACACCTGCCTCGGCGGCATCGACCCGGCGCGCACACTGCCGATCCTGCTCGACGTCGGCACCGACAACGCCGAGCTGCTCGACAACCCGATGTACCTCGGCTGGCGCCACCATCGCGTGGACGGGCCCGACTACGACGATTTCATCGACCGATTCGTCCAGGCCGTGAAGGCGGAGCTGCCCGACGTGCTGTTGCAGTGGGAGGACTTCGCCACCCCGCATGCGCTGCCGATCCTGGATCGCTACCGGGACCAACTGCTTACCTTCAACGACGACATCCAGGGCACCGCGGCAGCCGCCCTCGCGGCGTTGTCGGCCGGCACCGCCGCGAATGGATCCCGGATCCGCGAGCAGACGGTGGTCATGCTCGGCGCCGGCTCGGCCGGGATCGGGGTCTCCGAGCAGATCGTTCGCGCGATGATCGCGGATGGGCTCACCGAGGCGCAGGCCCGAGCCCAGGTGTTCCTCGTCGACGTCGCCGGCCTGCTGACCACTGACCGGCACGAACTGGACCCAGCCCAGCGGCGCCTCGCCCAGCCCCCGGGGGGCGTTGCCAGTAGCGCGCCGGGCCGGGCGGCATCACTCACCGACGTCATTGACGCCGTCCACCCCACAGCACTGATCGGGCTCTCCACCGCCACCGGCGCGTTCTCCGAGGATGTCGTACGCAGGATGGCCGGCAACGTTCACCGGCCGATCATCATGCCGCTGTCCAATCCGACCAGTCGCAGCGAAGCCAGGCCGCAAGACCTCGCGGACTGGACCGAGGGACGGGCCCTGGTCGCTACCGGTTCACCGTTTGCGCCGATGCGGATCGGCGACGTCGAGATCCAGGCTGCCCAGTGCAACAACGTCTATGTGTTCCCAGGGATCGGGCTGGCCGTCACCGCCGTGCGCGCCAAGCGGGTAACCGACGCGATGCTGACGGCCGCGGCCGGAGCGGTCGGCGCGGCGGCGACGATCCTGCGCGACCCGAAGGGGGCGCTGCTGCCCGAACGCAAGCACCTTGCCGACACTGCCACCGCTGTCGCCGGCGCGGTGGCACGAGCCGCGGTCACCGACGGCGTCGCGGCGGAACTGAGCGACGCCGAGATCGAGGACGCCATCCAGCGAACCAGGTGGGTACCGCGCTACTGAGCAATAGCTACGGGGTATCAGGTTCGTCGAACACTGGCCACTGGTCGACGTGGTCCGGCAACCAACGCTTACCCGCCGAGTAGGCGAGATTTAGGCCGGATTTCTCGTCATCCGAGCGGGTAAGCGCCCGGACGAGCAGACGACCCGTGCTACTGGGGCATATCGCTGAAACGGCTGTACCGGCCCTGGAAGGCGACGGCAACGGTCGCGGTAGGACCGTTGCGGTGCTTGGCGATGATCAGGTCCGCTTCGCCGGCGCGGGGGGATTCGGGCTCGTACATGTCCTCCCGGTGCACCAGCACGACCATGTCCGAGTCCTGCTCGATCGAGCCCGATTCACGCAGGTCGGCGAGCATCGGGCGCTTCTCGGTGCGCTGCTCGGAGTTTCTGTTCAGCTGCGAAAGCGCGACGACGGGGACGCTCAGTTCCTTGGCCAGCAGCTTGATCGCACGAGAGAACTCGCTGACCTCCTGCTGGCGCGACTCGACCCGCTTGCCGCTGGTCATCAGCTGCAGGTAGTCGATCACGATCAGCTGCAGGTCGTTTCGCTGTTTGAGCCGCCGCGCCTTCGCCCGGATCTCCATCATGGTGAGGTTCGGTGAGTCGTCGATGTAGAGCGGCGCCTCGGCGAGCTCGGCGGAGCGGCGGGCCATCCGCTGCCAGTCCTGGTCGTTCAGGTGGCCCGAGCGCATGCTCGCCAACGGCACGCTCGCCTCAGCCGACAGCAGCCGCATCATGATCTCGAGCTTGCCCATCTCGAGCGAGAAGATGACGGACGGCTTGTTGTGCTTGATCGACGCCGCACGGGCGAAGTCCAGCGCGAGAGTGCTCTTGCCGCTACCGGGCCGGCCGGCGACTGTAATCATCTGACCGCCGTGTAGCCCGTTGGTGAGCTCGTCGAGACGGGCAAATCCGGTCGGAATTCCAGTGCCGACGCCGCCGCGATCCATGATCTGTTCGAGTTCGTCCCAGGTGGGCTGGAGCAGATCCTCGATGCGGGAGTAGTCCTCGCTGGACCGCCGCTCGGTGACCTCGTAGACCTCCGCCTGGGCACGGTCGACGACGGCGTCCACCGAACCGACGACACCTACCGAACCACTGGCCGTGTCGTAGCCCATCTGAACAATTCGGGTACCCGCGGTCACCAGGCGGCGAAGTACCGCCCGCTCCGCGACGATCTGCGCGTAGTACGACGCGTTCGCCGCGGTGGGCACGGTCGAGATCAGGGTGTGCAGGTACGTAGCGCCACCCACCCGCATCAGCTGCCCCGAGCGGGTCAGCTCAGCCGAGACAGTCACCGCGTCTGCCGGTTCCCCCCGGGCGTAGAGGTCCAGGATCGCCTCGTGCACGGTCTGGTTTGCGGGGTAGTAGTAGTCGCCAGGGCGCAGCACCTCGATCACGTCGGCGATGGCGTCCTTGCTCAGCAGCATGCCGCCCAGCACGGAGCGCTCAGCTTCGACATCCTGAGGTGGGGTGCGGTCGAGCTGGACCGGGCCGGAGGCGGGCCGCGCCTGGTCAGCGAGCGTCACCGATCAACTCCCTTGTCCATTGCATGAATCTGAGCCGTGACTGACGGTCGTCGTGCACGATCAGGTCTAACGCACGGTTACGACAGTTCCGGGGCCGGTCTGGACAGACGACGCTGCGGTGCGTGCTCGGGAGAACGTATTGGTAAGACGGGCTCGGAGACAAACGCTCCTGTGCACACAGCTGTGGAAAGACCTGTGGAGACACGCGACAGGCATGTGCACGGCTTGTGGGAAACCCTGTGTATTCATGGAGCCGATGCTGCGACAGGGCAGGCGTTTACTGAGCTCCAGGCATCCACACCTGTGGACAGAAAAAAGTTTGTTCACACGACAATTAGATGCGGCGTGTCGGGACTACAGGTCCGAGACCGCACGCTCCGCCAGACCCAGAGCGGGCCGAGCACGGCAACCAGGAGCACCGCGACAGCGAGGCCGAACCCGATCGGCGGTGAGACGAGGGGATCGGTGCAGCTGGAGGAGGTAGACAGCACTGTCCGCACGCCGCCCGCCCCGACCGTGCCGGCGTAGTCACTGGAGCAGACCACATCGGTCGCCGCCCCAATCCAGAAGGTGAAGGCCAGCGCCGCGAGCAGACCTCCGGGCACCAGGAGCGTCGCCGCCCACTTCTCCGCCCGGCTGAACCGTGCGGACTCCCAGACCGCCGAGACCCCCCGCAGCCATCCGAACACCGGTAGCAACGAGCCCAGGCTGATCCAGAGCAGCGCGTTCCGCTCGGGCTTGAGATCGACGGTCCGGCCCGGCCTGGTCTTTCGGCCGTACACCTCGTCGACGATCGAGTCAGGAGATCCAAGGCGCGCCAGCAACGCCCGGGCGCCCGCCTCGTCGGTGACGTTCGTCGAGCTTCGAACGTGCGCGATGTGTTCCTCGATGGCACCGAGCAGCTCGGCCCGCTCCGTGGGGGCCAGCTCGGCCGACAGCAGCCGAAGCTCACTCAGATAGTCAGCGAAGATCGCCTCGACCCGGGACTTCCTGGGCCTGGTCATCGGCCGACCTGTCTTTCCGGCATCGCCAAGGTGGCGTCGACCGCGTCTCGAAAAGCCTGCCACTCAGCCTTCAACACCCGAAGGCTGAGCGCGCCCGAATCCGACAGCCGGTAGTACCGGCGCGGCGGTCCCGACTGGGATTCCCGCCATCTCGTCTCCACTCGGCCTTGGCGACGCAGCCGAGCGAGTAGCGGATAGACGGCTCCTTCGGTAGCCACCACCCCGTCGACCTCGCTCAGCCGGCGGATCAGGTCGAAGCCGTAAGTCGCTCTATTGGCCAGGATCGCCAACACGCAGAGCTCGAGTCCGCCCCGACGCAACTGCGGCATCGACGTGCACGTGTCCTCCAGTTCCATAACGGAGAAGGTACCTGGCCGACGATCGTATTGCACGACATCCGACGATGCAGCAGGGTCTCCGTCATGAAGATTTCCTATCTGGCGCGTCCAACCCCTGTCCTGTGCGTCCTCGCGGCAGCCCTCGCGGTCGGTATGTCCGCTGGCACCGCCGGAGCCACCGCCGTCCCGCCCACTACGTCGACCGCTACGCCATCCGTGCATCCGACAAGTGCCCAGCAACGGGCGGTCGCCGCCGAGGTGCTGGGCTCTGCCAACCCGGCGAGTACCTACCAGCGCTTGTCCCCCACCGACAGGGCGACCTTCGACAGCGCCCAGACCCAGGTTCGGGCCACCGACGTCGTCACCCGCAGCGGCCGACGCGCGCCCACCGCTGCCGAGATAGCGGCCGGTGCTCCGTCGGCAACTTCGCCGGTCGCAAGCTCACTTGCGCTAGCCGCACAACCTGCCAGCGGCTGCTGGTACTACTACCGGTCGCAGAACTGGTCGGACTTCGACCTGCGGGAGGGCACGACCTGGCTGCAATTGGATTGGTGCGCCGCCGGGGGACGCATCACGTCATGGAACATCGCCGATCGCGGCGGGCAGGGCTCACTGTTCAACTACGACGGCCTCGGCGCCAGCGGCGCGAACAACGTAGGTTGGGAGGTCCGCGTTTACCAGCAGTACAAGTTCTCGGTCGGTCCGAAGACATTCCAGCCGTGCATGCAGATCCGCGGCGGCGCGACCGGCCTGTACTCGAGCCCAACGAAGTCCTGCAACCTCAACTAGACGATCACAGCTCCGAGCAGTGAGACAGAAGGGCAGTGGCCGGCGCCGTCTTAGACGCGCCGGCCACTGCCTTCCTTGCTGGCGTTGCTCAGCCGCCGGCGGTGACGCTCAGCGGCACGGATGCGACGACATCGGGGTGCAGTTCGACCGTCACCTCGTGCTTTCCGGTCGTCTTGATGTGACCAGGCAGCTGGACCCGCTTCTTGTCGAGCAGCGGGCCGCCAGCGGCCTTGACCGCAGCGACGACGTCGGCCGCCGTGATCGAGCCGAACAGCCGTCCGCCCTCACCGGCGCGAGCCGGCAGGGTCACGGACAGCTTCTCCAGCGCTGCCTTGATCTCCTGCGCATGGCCGAGATCACGGATCTCGCGGGCGTCACGCGACCGCTTGATCTGGCTTACCTGCTTCTCGGCACCCTTGCTCCAGCTGATCGCCGCGCCTCGCGGAACCAGGAAGTTGCGGCCGTAGCCGTCGGCAACCTCGACGATGTCGCCAGCCAGTCCCAGGCCGGAGACCTCACGTGTGAGGATCAGTTTCATGTCTGCTCCCGATCAGCGCGCGGTCGAGGTGTATGGCAGCAGCGCCATCTCGCGGGCATTCTTGATCGCCTTGGCGATCTCCCGCTGCTGCTGTGAGCTGACGCCGGTGACCCGGCGGGCCCGGATCTTGCCACGATCGGAGATGAACTTCCGCAACAATGCGGTGTCCTTGTAGTCGATGTAGCTGATCTTCGCGACCTTGAGTGGATTCGACTTCTTCTTCGGCTTGCGAATGGGTGGCTTAGGCATGTGGCACTCCGTAGTTCGTATCTGGGAAAGTCGTAGGAAGGTAGGGCGCGACGGTTAGAACGGCGGCTCGTCGGAGAAGCCACCGTCACCGGCCGGCGGGGCCGAGCCCCACGGGTCTTCGGCGGGGGCTCCACCACCGGTGCCGCCACCGCCACCGAAACCGCCGGCGCTGGATCCGCGCTGGGTGCGGTTGACTTTGGCTGTCGCGTAGCGCAGCGACGGACCGACCTCGTCGACATCGAGCTCGATGACGGTTCGCTTCTCACCCTCGCGGGTCTCGAAGCTGCGCTGCTTGAGCCGACCGGTGACCACGACCCGGCTACCGCGAGTCAGCGACTCCGCAACATTCTCGGCCGCTTGCCGCCAGATGGAGCAGCGCAGGAACAGTGCCTCGCCGTCCTTCCACTCGTTCGACTGGCGATCGAACGTGCGGGGTGTGGACGCCACCGTGAACGACGCCACGGCAGCGCCGGACGGGGTGAACCGCAGCTCCGGGTCGGCGGTCAGGTTGCCGACCACCGTGATGAGAGTTTCGCCGGCCATCGCGGACCTACCGAGCGTCCGGGCGCAGGACCTTGGTCCGCAGGACCGACTCGTTCAGGTTGAGTTGCCGGTCGAGCTCAAGCACGGACGCGGGCTCGGCCTGCAGGTCGATCACTGCGTAGATGCCCTCACCGTGCTTGGCGATCTCGTATGCGAGCCGGCGCTTGCCCCAGATGTCGACCTTCTCGACGGTGCCGCCGTCCTTCTTGACGACGGACAGGAAGGCATCGAGCGAGGGAGCGATCGTTCGCTCCTCGAGGTTGGGGTCGAGAATGACCATTACTTCGTAATGACGCATGGGTAAGCCATGCCTCCTATGGACTCGATCGGCCGCGGACGTTCCGCGGCAGGAGGGGACGCGCCCAACGGGCACGCCAACTCAGTGAGCCTACCGGCTCAGCGCGGCACAGGAAAATCGGCCAGCTCAGACTTTGCGGCGGAGCAGGTAGAGCCGGGCATAGGTCGCCGTCACGAGCGAGAGCGCCAGGATCGCCAGGACGGCCAGCAGGACCGGCATCCGCCCGGCCGGCCCGCTGGTTGTGGCGAGGTCGACAACTCGTTTCGGTGACGCCGAGCCGCCCGCCGACGCGGAGTCAGGCGGCACTGCCACGGCACCGCTTGAGTTGGTCGGCTCCGGCACTGTAAGCGGCGCCCCGCGCAACGGGCCGAAGACCGACGCAAGCCCACCGAGGCCGCCCCCACCGTCGCTGAACGAACCGTCGCCCTTCGGAACGACCAGATCCGGCACGGTGAGGCCGGGCAGGCTGTAGCCCGGCAGCGCACTGACGCCGCTCGAGCTGTTCGGCGTCGCGCTGCCGCCGCCTGCGTGACCGCCGGTACCGCCGCCGACAGGTGCCACCCCGGAGGTCGGAATCGACGAGGTGGTCACACCCGGAACCTGCACGGTCGGCAACCGGCCCAGGACCGGCACGCTCGGTGCGACCTTGACGCTCGGCAGCTGAACGGCGAGGCCACCGGGCGGCGGGTCGGCGGCCACCACGATCTTCGCCGTCCAGCCGGTACTCGCGTTGAAGGCGACCCCGACCCCCTGCAGTTCGTTCGCGTTCAAGTTGATCGCACCCAGCAGCCCGCTGGCCGTCCAGCTCAACGAGTACGTGCCCACCTTCGGGAAGGTCAGCTTGTAACTCGCCGCGCCCGTCAGCGCCACCTTTTTCGCGCCACCGGGCAGGCCCGAGGCGTCGAGGGTCACCGAATAGCCGAGCACGGTGGTCAGCAAGCTGTTTGCCAAGTCGCTGAGACCAAGTCCGCTGAGCCCGGCGGTGGGCACCGTCGCCGCGGAGAAGACCAGCGAGTCGCCCGGATGTATCCCGACGACCGAACCACCCAACGGCGAGGACTGGGTGGCTATCCCGGTGAGCGAGAGCTGGGCCGAAACGGTCGCCGCACTGGCGTCGGCAGGCCCGGCCACGAGGAACGCCGCCGCCGCGAGCACCCCGGCAGCGACGAAGCCGGCCAGCCAACGCGAGCCACGGAATCTCGCCGATGGCCGGCTCCGGTGTGCAGGCATGCTGCCTCCTCGTAGGGTCAAGCTCTCGCTTGCTTAACGAGCGGGCAGGGCAAAGAGAAATGCGCCCACAGCGCTCTCCTCGTCATCCTAAGTCGATCTTTTGGGGGACGGCTACCCAGAGCGGGGCATTCTTGGCATGTACCGGCCGCGGTGGCCATGAACCGGAACCGTCAGTGACGCGACGTAGGGTCGATGCATGTCCAGCAGCCCAGTCGACCCGTCCGAACGACCGTTGATCGGTGCCCACGTCGATTCCACGGATCCGCTTGCCGCCGGGGCCGCGTCCGGCGCCCAGGCGATCCAATTTTTCCTTGCCGACCCACAGGGGTGGAAGGCGCCGATCAGACACCCCCAAGCGGACGCGATCAGGGCCAGCGAGCTCAGCATCTACATCCATGCCCCATACGTGCTGAATGTCGCCACGCTCAACAACCGGATCCGTATTCCCAGCCGCAAGCTTCTCAGCCAGCACGCCGCGGCGGCGGCAGGTGTCGGCGCGAAAGGTCTGATCGTGCACGGCGGCCATCTGGGCAGCGGCGACGATCCTGCCGTCGGCTTCGACAACTGGCGCAAGACCTTCGCCCGTGCCAAGGACGAGTCGGAGCACGCCAACGGCTTCCCGTTGCCGATCCTGATCGAGAACACCGCCGGCGGCACGAATGCAATCGCCCGCCGATTCGACCGGCTCGCTCAACTGTGGGACGCGATCGGCGAGTTCGGTCCAGGCTTCTGCCTGGACACCTGCCACGCACACGCCGGCGGCGAGGAACTCTCCGGCATCGTCGAGCGCGTGCTTGCAATCACCGGCCGGATCGACCTGGTGCACGCGAACGACAGCCGGGACGCATTCGATTCCGGTGCCGACCGCCACGCGAACTTCGGCAAGGGACAGATCGATCCGGCCGACATCGCTGGGGTGTGCCGGCTTGCCGGCAGCGACGTCATCGTCGAGACACCCGGCGGTCCGGACGGTCAAGCCGCCGATATCGAGTACCTCCGCGGCGCACTGCTCAGCCCCGCCGCCTGACCAGCCGCAGGGCATCCGGCGCCCCGTCGTAGACCCCGCCGGCCGGGTCATCGAGTCCGCTTGCCCGAACGACGTCGGCATTCGGATTCCACATCTCGTACACGACCAGGCCGGCAAGCGCGAGCAGGAATCCGTCCCGGATGAGCAGCACCAGCATCAGCCAGCCGTAGTTGATGCTGCGCGCGGTGTCGATGTAGCCGAGCAACAGCAACAACGTCATGATCCAGACCGCGATCTCGCTGAACTGCCACAGCAGGTTCAGTCGCCAGCGGGGCCGGGCAAGCGCGACGAGCGGCACGAGCCACAGCGAATACTGCGGGCTCCACACCTTCGTTGTCAGCAGGAAGGCCAGCACCGCAAGGAAGGCCAACTGCCCGATTCGCGGCCGGGTCGGCGCGCCTATTCCGAGCATCACCACGATCGCCAACGCGACCAGCAGCAGGAAGGCCACCGCCCAGCCCGGCGGCGTCCAGTCGGTCGGGCTGCCACCACCCAGCCCGACCGTGGCCAGGTAATGGCCCATGTACCAGATCGTGCTGGCCTCGGCGCTCCGGGAATCGCTGAAGGTGTAGAACTCCTTCCACCCGTCGAAGTAGGCCCAGCTGATCGGTACGTTGACGGCAAGCCAGGCGACCACCGCTGAGACTGTGCACCAGCAAGCCTGCCGGTAGCGACCGGTACGGATGGCCAGGATCACGATGGGCACGAGCAGGAAGATCGGATATAGCTTCGCCGCGGTCCCGAGCCCGATGAGCACCCCGGCCGCGACCGGCCGCTGCCGAGCCCAGGCCCAGAGCGCGCTGCTGGCAAACGCCATCGCGAGCAGATCCCAGTTGGAGAACGCGTGGAACACCAGCAGCGGTGACAAGGCGAAGATCGCGGCGTCGTAGGGACGCCGCCCCGCGGCGCCAACGGTGCCGGCAACCACCGCCAGCGCGCAGCCCGCAAGCAACAGGCAGGTCAGCGCGCCGAACAACTCCACCGAACTGACGCTGCCGAGCACCTGGTGCGCGGCTTCGGTGAGGCCGCTGGTGAGCCACATGAACCCGCCCACCAGAACCGGATACTCGACGGCGTTGTCCCGGTACGGCACGTTGCCGACATCCAGTCGTTCAGCGCTCCAGAGTGGGATGACGTCGGAATAGCAGACGTGCGTGTACTGCTTGTTGCCCGTCCAGTCCCCGTTCGCACACGGTGACTTCTGAACGTAGGCGAGGATCAGCGTCAGACCGGCCAGCAAGAGGATCACCCGCAGCGGGGTTACCCATCGACTTCCGTTGGCCGCCCGGCGACCCCACGGGCCGCCGATGACGGCCGAGGCGCGCGCGACGGTGGCATCTGCCCAACTCGGTGGCGGCAGTACTGGGTCCGGAGCGGCTGGCTGCGATGTCGTCCCCCACGGCTCCTGGCTCATTCACAAATCCTTGCATGTGGGCTCGGCAGTCCTCCGGATACACAGCGCCAACCGAGGCCCGGGTGCTGCTTGCTCGCTATTGGTTTCCCTGGTTTCCCTGCGGGCATCGCTTCCCCAGCAGCGTCGGCGTGCAACTCGACACGCTCGGCGTCGGGGTCGGAGTCGGAGTTGTCGGCTGGCTTGTGGTCGGTGGGCTGGATGCCGTGCGGGTTGGCGAATCGGTCCGGGTCGGGGTCAGCGTGGTCGACGGCGTGAGGGTCGGAGTCGCCGAGGGCGTCGACGACGGGGTGGACGTCACAGTGGGCGAGGGCGGCGGGGTGGCCGTCTGCGTGGGAAGGGGCGCGCCATCCACGCCGGAGAAGATCTCTTGATTCGTGTCCAGGGGCAGGTTCGGCTGGCCGGCGAGGTAGGAATCCATGAACAGCTGCCATGCCTCGCCGGGATTCTGCCGGCCGTACATCGACGTGCCGCTGTCGTTGTAGATCGGGTCGTCACGGTTGGATCCGGCCCAGGATGAGACGCTGATCTGCGGCGTGAAGCCCACCGTCCAGGCGTCGCTGGAGTTCAGCGTGCCGGATAGGCCGACGGTCCCGGTCTTGGCCGCGACGGCACGGCCGCCGTTGAGGCCGAGGTCCGAGCTGGACGCGACATTCTCCATCGACAGGGTGACATCGTTGGCCACCTTCGGGGCGAGGACCTGCTTCGGCGCGGCCTTGTGCTCGAAGAGCACGTCGCCCTGGGAGTCGGTTACCTTCTGCACGAAGTAGCCAGAGTTCTCGATCCCGCCGTTCTCGAGCGTCGAGTACCCGACGGCCATGTCGATCGGGCGTACCTCGTAGCCGCCGATGCCGATCCGGTCGTCGGTCAGACCGCTGGCATTCTGCAGGGAGGGCGCCCCGTCAATAGTGGTGGGAATCCCGAGCGCGTGTGCGGTGGCCGCGACGCTCGCCGGACCGACCAGTGAGGCCAGCCGGTAGAAAATCGTGTTGAGCGAGAGGGTCATCGCCTGCGTCAAGGTGTAGGTGCCCGAGGTCGGGTCGGACGGGTCGTTTGAGATCGATGTGCCGTCGACGACCTGCGGTGAGCTGCCGTCGAACTCCGACCGGATCGTGTACGGCGGAGTCTTGCCGGCCAGCGTCTGGCTCAACGCGGTGGCCAGAACGTAGGGCTTGAACGTCGACCCGGGCTGTCGCGACGCCTGTGAGGCGTAGTCGAATCCGGTACCGTCCGCGCCGCCGTAGTAGGCAACGACTCCACCCGTCTGCGGGTTGACCGCCACGAGTGCCTTCTGCAGATTCGCCTGGTCCGCGTTCGGGTTGGCGTACGCCTGGGCGATCGCGTTCACCGCGTCGTCCTGCGCCGATCGGACGATCGTCGTCTGGATCCGCAAGCCCTTGTCGTTCAGCTCCGACTCGTCGATCCCGTCGGCGGCAAGCTCGGCCTCGACCTGGCGCACGATCAAGCCGTCGGGCCCGGTCACACCGAAACCGTCGGTGGAGTTCGGCGGGTACGTCGCCGGGAAGGTCAGCGCGGTCTCGGTCGCCTTGCTCAGGTGCCCGGTAGTCACCATGCCGTCGAGTACATACGTCCAGCGAGCCTTCGCCGCGGCTAGGTCATTGGCTGGATCATCGGAACTCGGCGACTGGAGCAACCCCGCGAGCATCGCGCCCTGCGCGGTGTCGAGCTTCGCCGACGTCGTGTGGAAGTACTGCTCGGCGGCTGCCTCGATTCCGTAGGCACCGCGACCGAAGTACACCGTATTCAGGTAGTAGTCGAGAATCTGATCCTTGGAGTACTCGCGGGTCAACTTCACCGAGATAGCCAACTCGCGGATCTTGCGCGTGATCGTCTGCTGGGACGACAGGTAAGCGTTCTTCACGTACTGCTGGGTAATGCCCGAGCCACCCTCGGTGCTCCCACCGGTGAGGTCGCTGAGCGCTGCGCGCAGCGTTCCCTTGATCGAGATGCCCGGTTCGCTGTAGAAGCTCCGGTCCTCGGCGGCAAGCACCGCCCAGCGAACCGTCTCCGGAACCTGGGACAAGGGGACGATCGTGCGGTCGACGGTACCGATGCGCGCCATCGGGCTGCCATCGGCGTACTCGATGATGGCGACCTGTTTCTGTGCGATATCGCCAGGAGCGGGCACGTTCGACAGCTGGTAGAAGGCGACCACGCTGACGACCAGGACGGCTGCGACCAGCGCGAGCAGCCAGGTCGCGAGCAGGCCGACGCGACGCCAGCGACGGCGCCGGCGGGACATCGCGGCGAGCCGGCGCTTCTTGCGAACACGCCTGCGCCGCCACCGGCCGAGGTGCTTGTCGTCCTGCGCTGATGATCGCCTACCGGAGTCGGTCACGCGGGGAATCGCACCTTTCAGCCATCCGCCGCCGTTGAGAGCGGGGTCTGCCCGCCGGCCGGACGGCCGAGGACGAAGGATCGGAGGAGGTGGTTCCAGCCGCAGCCACAGCACACCTCAACCACATATACACCGAACTCGTCGAATGCGTCACGCATCCGCTCAAGTTCGCCGTAGGACTTGGCCTGACCGGACGCCTTGCCGAGCGCATCCCCGAACGCATAGTGGACGTGTCGCAGCGCGCGCTTGGCGCAGACCGGGCAGGCCGCGTCCGCTTCCTGGCCATAGTGTCGCGCGGCCAACTGGAGGTAGGGGTGGGCGTCACAGGCTTCTGCCAGAGATCGCCGGCCCGCGCGGAGGTCGGCCAGCAGCGCTCTGCGCTGCAGGGCGTAGTCAACACTCGCGTGGGCTGACATCGGGCCTCCACCCGTTCCGGGTCGCTTCCACCCGTTCGGGCCACAGAATACGCGGGCGACTCTGACGGCGGCACACCTCTGCAAATGATCACCTCTAAATCACCCGTATCGTGCGGTCGTTGCCTGCCGTTCATCCCGTAGTGGCCGGGTTGACATGAAGCCGCGGAGCTGATGTATCGTCCTGATACATCGCGTCGACATAGCGCGGACGAGGCGGGTGACATGCTGGAAATCGCGGTTCTGGGACTACTCAACGAGAGCCCGATGCACGGCTATGAACTACGCAAGCGATTGGCCGGTCTGCTCGGCACGTTTCGCGCCTTCTCCTATGGTTCGCTCTACCCGACCTTGCGACGCCTGTCCGAGGCCGGCTGGATCACTGAGGAGGCACCACTGGACGTGCTTGATGCCCGCGGAGCACGTTCGCGGCGTGGCAAGCGCGTCTACCAGCTCACCGCTGACGGCAAGGAGCACTTCGCCGAACTGCTCAGTGCGGTAGGTCCGGATGCGTTCGACGACGAGGGATTCGGTGCGCGGCTGGCGTTCTTCGGTCAGACGCGGTCCGACATCCGACTGCAGATCCTCGAGGGTCGTCGCCGCCGGGTGGAGGAGCAGCGAGAGGGGATGGCACGTTCACGAACCGGTGAGCGGCTGGACCGCTACACCCGGCAGCTGCACGAGCACGGACTCGAGTCGGTTGAACGCGAGGTCCGCTGGTTGAACGAACTGATCGACATCGAGCGATCCGAGCACCAGGAAGAGAAGTCATGACCATGAACGCCACCTCAGACACAGATTCGCAAGGAGGAGCCCTGATGGGTTCGCACACGGCCGGCAAGATCCGGGTCGGCATCATCGGCGTCGGCAACTGCGCCGCATCGCTCGTTCAGGGCGTGCACTACTACCGCGACGCCGACCCGCTGGCGAAGGTTCCCGGGCTGATGCACGTCAAGTTCGGCCCGTACCACGTCAGCGACATCGAGTTCGTGGTCGCCTTCGACGTGGACGCCAAGAAGGTCGGCCGCGATCTCTCCGAAGCGATCCTGGCCAGCGAGAACAACACGATCAAGATCTGCGACGTGCCCCCGTCGGATGTCCTGGTCCAGCGCGGCCACACCCTGGACGGCCTCGGCAAGTACTACACTGAGACGATCACCGAGTCCGACGACGAGCCGGTCGACGTGGTGAAGGCGCTCAAGGACAACAAGGTCGATGTGCTGATCTGCTACTTGCCGGTCGGCTCGGAGAAGGCCGCCAAGTTCTACGCCCAGTGCGCCATCGACGCGAAGGTCGCCTTCGTCAACGCGCTGCCGGTCTTCATCGCAGGCACGCCCGAGTGGGCCAAGAAGTTCGAGGACGCCGGGGTGCCGATCGTCGGTGACGACATCAAGTCCCAGGTCGGCGCGACCATCACCCACCGGGTGCTGGCCAAGCTGTTCGAGGACCGCGGCGTCGAGGTGCAGCGCACCTACCAGCTCAACGTCGGCGGGAACATGGACTTCAAGAACATGCTCGAACGTGAGCGACTCGAGTCGAAGAAGATCAGCAAGACGCAGTCGGTGACATCGCAGATCGACCGCGACCTAGGTGCCCGCAACGTCCACATCGGCCCGTCGGACTACGTCCAGTGGCTCGACGACCGCAAGTGGGCCTTCGTCCGGCTCGAGGGCAAGGCCTTCGGTGACGTACCGCTGAGCCTGGAGTACAAGCTCGAGGTCTGGGACTCGCCCAACTCGGCCGGCATCATCATCGACGCGCTCCGTGCGGCGAAGATCGCCGTCGACCGTGGCATCGGCGGCCCGATTCTTTCCGCGTCGTCCTACTTCATGAAGTCCCCGCCGGTGCAGTACTCCGACGACAAGGCGCGCACAGAGGTAGAGCGATTCATCAACGGTGAGGTCGACCGCTGACGCGTGGCTAGCGCAACACGGCACGAGCAGAGGGCCGGTCTCCACAGCGGAGGCCGGCCCTCTGCTCTCAATTCGGTCGTGCTCGGCGGCACCTGCTACCGGGTGTAGCCGGCGGCCTCAGTTGAGGGTCGGATCCCGTGGGAACCCGGCCACGAAACACAGCGGTGCCGGCTGACGGCGCAGGACGTCGCGCCACAGCTGCACCGGCTGCTGGCTGAAGACGTCGCCCGCGGAGCCCGCCACCACGAACCATGCGCCGGCGCTCAACTCGCTGTCGAGCTGCCCACCCTCCCAGCCGGCGTGCCCGGCGAATACCCGCATCCGGGTGGTCACAGCGGTGATCTGATCGACGTCGGCATCCAGATCGACGGTGCACATCCCGTCGGTGAGCGGGCGAAGCCGATCGCCAGCCGGCCCTGGGGCCCCGCTGGCCAGGCCCAGGCAGAGCGCGCCGTCCGGCTGGACGGGCCCGCCACCGAAGACGACCTGGGGCTCGCTGACCGCGTCGTACCAGTCCGGCAACACCTGCCCGACCGGCGTCCGGCTCGGGCGGTTCAGCACCACCCCGACCGTCCCGTCGTCGTCGTGTTCGAGCAGGTAGATCACCGTCCGGACGAACGTCGGCTCGGTGAGCATCGGGGTGGCCACCAGCAGCCGCCCACCCGCCGGCTCTAAGCCGATCTTCGCGCCCCCACCCGCCCCCGCCGCAGCCACACCACACATCTTGCCCGCTGTGCACCACCCTGTGCACCACCCCCGCGCACCATCCCGCGTACCCGGGGTGCCGCTGCGGGGTGGCCGTAGCGTCATCGCCATGCGACGAGCCGGGCACCTGCATGCGGTGCTCGAACAGCGTGGCTTTCGCCGCCTGTTCGCGGTCCGACTCGCCGGTCAGTTGGCCGACGGGGTGTTCCAGGCCTCGCTTGCCGGCGACGTGCTCTTCAATCCCGATCACCAGGCGCGAGCTGTGGACATCGCGGCCGGCTTCGCGGTGCTGCTGCTGCCCTACTCGCTACTCGGACCCTTCGCCGGTGTGCTGCTGGATCGGTGGTGGCGGCAGCGGGTACTCGTCAACGCCAACCTTCTGCGGGCAGCCGGGGTGCTCGCCATCGGCGCCGAGATCGCATCCGGCATGCACGGCCAGCCCTTCTACGCCAGCGCGCTCGTCGTCGTGTCGCTGAACCGTTTCGTGCTGTCCGCACTGTCGACCAGCCTGCCGCGAGTGGTCTCGTCCACCGAACTGGTCAGCGCGAACGCGATCTCCACCACGACCGGTGCGCTGGCGGCGACGGTCGGCGGCGCGCTCGCCATCCTGGCCCGGCTACCGCTGGGCAGTGCTGACGCCGCCTACGCGGCAATGGCGATGGCGGCCGCGGCGCCGTACCTGGCTGCCGGGCTGCTCGCCCGAGGTTTCGGCCGCACCGAGCTCGGACCGGACGATCGCGAGCGTGCCGGCCGGGAGACGTTTCGCACGGTCGCCGGAGGTCTGGTGGCGGGTGCCAGGCACGTGCACAGCCGCAAGGACGTCCTCTACGCACTGGCCGCGATCGGGTTGCACCGATTCTGCTACGGCATCTCGACCGTCTGCACGCTGTTGCTCTACCGGAATTACTTCCACAACGACGGGTTCTTCCGGGCCGGCCTCGCCGGACTGGCGCAGGCCATCCTGCTGGTCGCCCTAGGCGCCGGACTGGCGGCGCTGCTCACCCCCGCAGCCACCCGCCGGTGGGGACTGCGCCGCTGGCAGGTGGCGTTGTTCGGCTCGGCCGCGGTCTTCGAGTTGGCGCTGATGCTGCCGTACAGGCTCCCGCTGATGCCGGCCGCCGCCTTCGGGCTCGGGCTGGCCGCGCAGGGCATCGAGATCTGTGTCGACACCGTCGTCCAGCAGTCGGTGAGCGACGAGTTCCGGGGTCGGGTCTTCAGCCTGTACGACACGATATTCAATGTGACCTTCGTCGGTGCGGCTGTGTTCACCGCCCTCGCGCTGCCCGGCTCCGGCCACTCACCGACCTCGGTGGTGGCGCTCGCGCTCGCCTACGCCGTCACCGGGGTCGCCTACCTGCTTGCGAGCGGAGCGGGCGGCGTCACTGCCCCCGCGGCTGCTCGCCGTACCAAGCCAGCAACTCCGTGACAGCGCGGTCGTGGCCTAGTGGCCCCTGCTCCATCCGCAATCCGAGCAGATACGTGTACGCCTGACCGACGAGCCGACCCGGTGGAACATCCAGAATCGCCATGATCTCGTTGCCGTCGAGGTCGGGACGGACGGCGTCGAGCTCCTCCCGTCGCTGGAGTTCAGCGATCCGCTCCTCCAGCGCGTCATAGGTGGCCGCGAGGCTTGCGGCCTTGCGGCGGTTGCGGGTGGTGCAGGCGGACCGG
>Ga0210394_10003723_pt1 | contig 18650 bp, 16 predicted proteins | sample IncBWC12MmetaG_FD_160121 | JGI IMG/M metagenome (GOLD analysis project Ga0210394, IMG submission 160121) | Forest soil microbial communities from Barre Woods Harvard Forest LTER site, Petersham, Massachusetts, United States - Inc-BW-C-12-M | ecosystem: Environmental > Terrestrial > Soil >... | reverse complement strand
CTCGATGGCGACGTCGAGGAGAGGATCGTTGACGCCGAGCTCGCTCAAGACCTCGTGGCAGGTCTTCTGCATCAGCTTGGCGCGCGGATCGTAGTTCTTGTAGACGCGATGGCCGAATCCCATCAGGCGGAATGAATCCTTCGGGTCCTTCGCCTTTTTGACGAATTCGGGGATGCGGTCGACGGAACCGATCTCGCCGAGCATCTTTAAGGCCGCCTCATTGGCGCCGCCATGCGCCGGTCCCCACAGGCAGGCGATGCCGGCGGCGATGCAGGCGAATGGATTGGCGCCCGTGGAGCCCGCAAGCCGCACTGTCGAGGTCGAGGCGTTCTGCTCGTGATCGGCGTGCAGCGTGAAGATGCGGTCCATGGCGCGCGCGATGACCGGATTGGCCTTGTATTCCTCGCACGGCACCGCAAAGCACATGCGCAAGAAGTTCGAGGCGTAGTCGAGCTTGTTGTTCGGATACATGAACGGCTGGCCGATGGAATATTTGTAGGCCATGGCGGCCAGCGTCGGCATTTTCGCGATCATGCGGATCGAGGCGATCATGCGCTGTTGCGGGTCGGTGATGTCGGTGGAGTCGTGATAGAACGCCGACAGCGCGCCGACCGAGCCGACCATGACGGCCATGGGATGGGCGTCGCGCCTAAAACCCTGGAAGAACCGGCTCATCTGCTCGTGCACCATCGTGTGATGGATCACGCGGTCGACGAAATCGGCTTTCTGGGCGGCGGTCGGCAATTCACCGTACAGCAGCAGATAACAGGTCTCGAGGAAATCGCCGTGCTCGGCCAGATCGTCGATCGGATAGCCGCGATAGAGCAAAATGCCTGCGTCGCCGTCGATATAGGTGATCTTGGACTCGCAAGAGCCGGTCGAGGTAAAACCCGGATCGTAGGTGAAGATGCCGGCCTCGGCGTAGAGCTTCGAAATGTCGATCACTTCGGGGCCGATGGTCCCGTCGTAGATCGGGAAGTTATAGTTCTTGTCGCCGAGTTTCAGCGTGCCGGTCTTGATGTTGGCGCCGGTCTTCGCGTCCATGATCGTATCCTCAGAGTGAGTGGCAGCCGAAGCGGCAGGCGGCGGGCGGTGGTCAAAGAAGCGGCAGCCCGAACCGGCCGTTATGGGGGTAGCTTAGCAAAGTGTGCACTGCAAGATAATAGGCATGTGACAGAGCGCCCGCGACGTTAGCCGGCATATATTTAAGCGCTTTGCGCGCCGGTCTGGTCTGCGACGCGAGCGAGGCTCTCGGCCTTGCCGAGCACCGCCAGCACCTCGAAGATTCCGGGCGAGGTGGTGCGGCCGGTCAGCGCCGCCCGCAGCGGCTGGGCGATGGCGCCGAGTTTTGCGCCTTTGCGCTCGGCAAAAGTGCGGACCGCCTGTTCGGTTGTCTCGGCGGTCCAGGGCTCGACGGCGGCCAGCTCAGCGGCGATATCGGTCAGCAAGGTTTTGGCATCCGGGGTGAGCAGCGCGGCCGCCTTGTCGTCCAAGGGGAGCGGCCGGTCCACCCAGAGAAACTTAGCGCCGTCAATAAGATCGAGAAGGGTCTTGGCGCGCTCCTTTAGGCTCGGCATAGCCGCGAGCCACTGCCGGCGCAGGTTTGGCGTCATCTTGGCGGCGAGTTTTGCGCCGTCGGCGATATGGGGCAGGAGCTGGTCGATGGCCGCGAGCAGATCGGCGTCGGCGCTTTGCCGGATATAATGGCCGTTGAGGCTTTCCAGCTTGGCAAAATCGAAGCGCGCCGGCGAGCGGCCGATCTGCGGCAGGTCGAACGCCGCGATCATCTCTTCGGTGGTGAAGATTTCCTGGTCGCCGTGGGCCCAGCCGAGCCGCACCAGATAATTGCGCAGCGCCACCGGCAAGTAGCCCATGGCGCGATAGGCATCGACGCCGAGCGCACCGTGGCGCTTCGACAGCTTTGAACCGTCGGGGCCGTGAATGAGCGGGATATGCGCCATCACCGGCACCGGCCAGCCGAGCGCGTCGTAGATCTGTTTCTGCCGCGCGGCGTTGGTCAAATGGTCGTCGCCGCGGATGATGTGGGTCACGTCCATGTCGTGATCGTCGACCACCACGGCGAGCATGTAGGTCGGCGTGCCGTCGGAGCGCAGCAGCACGAGATCGTCGAGGTTCTCGTTCTGCCAGACCACCCGGCCTTGGACCTGGTCTTCGATCACGGTCTCGCCGGTGAGCGGCGCCTTGAGCCGGATCGCCGGTTTTACGCCCGGCGGAGCATCGCCCGGATCGCGGTCGCGCCAGCGGCCGTCGTAGAGTTTCGAGCGGCCTTCGCGGCGCGCTGCTTCGCGCATGTCCTTGAGCTCATCGGGGCTCGCGTAACAGCGATAGGCGTTGCCGGTAGCGAGCAGTTGCTCCACCACCTCGCGGTGCCGCGCCGCGCGGGCAAACTGATAGACCACCTCGCCGTCCCAGCCGATGCCGAGCCAATTGAGCCCGTCGAGGATGGCGTCGATGGCGGCTTGCGTCGAACGCTCGCGGTCGGTGTCCTCGATCCGCAGCAGCATTTTGCCGCCACGACCGCGGGCATAAAGCCAGTTGAACAGCGCGGTGCGGGCGCCGCCGATATGGAGAAAACCGGTGGGCGAGGGGGCAAAACGGGTGACGACGGCCATTGCTATCCTGATCCGCGGGCGCGGGCTCGTTTAGCACGCTTGAGGGTTAAGGACAGTATGAGACTTGTTTCCCGGGCGCAGCGCAGCGCCATAAGCGCGTTCACGCGCGTCTTGCGCGCGCTATGGTGGTGCGCTGCAGACCCGGGATCGTCGCGGACTCAGAGCCCGGAGCGATCCCGGATCAGCGATGCGCCGTTTCACGCCGCATCGCGTCCGGGAAACGGCCTAGAGGGCTTGACCCCGCGGGCCTTCTTGTCCAATCCGGGGCGCAATCGCATCTTAGGCTTAAGGAATCGGTGCGTTGCCGGCTCTTTCGGCGGCGCCATACGGATTGATCCATGACGGTTGTCGAGACGCCGATAAAGGAGCCCGCTCGCGAAGCGGGCCAGGATTTCATTCGCGACATCGTGCGCGCCGATCTGGCGTCCGGGCGGCACAAAACCGTGGTCACGCGGTTTCCGCCGGAGCCGAACGGCTACCTGCATATCGGTCACGCCAAGTCGATTTGCCTCAATTTCGGCATCGCCGACGAGTTCGGCGGGCACTGCAATCTGCGCTACGACGACACCAACCCGACCAAGGAATCCCAGGAATATATCGACGCCATCGAGCGCGACGTACGCTGGCTCGGTTACGATTGGGGCACGCACCTCTATCACGCGTCGGATTATTTCGAGCGGCTCTATGCCTGGGCCGAGGACTTGATTCGCGCCGGCAAGGCCTATGTCGACGACCAGAGCCAGGACGAGATGCGCGCGGCGCGCGGCACCTTGACGGAGCCGGGCAAGAACAGCCCGTTCCGCGACCGCGGCGTCGAGGAGAATCTCGATCTCTTCCGCCGCATGCGCGCCGGCGAATTTCCAAATGGCGCCCGCGTGCTGCGCGCCAAGATCGACATGACGTCCGGCAACATCAATCTGCGCGATCCGGCGCTTTATCGCATCCTGCACGCCGAGCATCCGCGCACCGGAAAAACCTGGAGCATTTATCCGAGCTACGATTTCGCCCACGGCCAGTCCGACGCCATCGAGGGCATCACCCATTCGCTGTGCACGCTGGAATTCGAGGATCACCGGCCGCTCTACGACTGGTTTCTGCAAAACCTGCCGGTGCCGTCGCAGCCGCATCAATACGAATTCGCCCGCCTCAACCTCACCTATACGATCCTGTCGAAGCGCGTGCTCACCGAGCTTGTTCGCGGCGGTTTCGTCCACGGCTGGGACGATCCGCGCATGCCGACGCTCGCTGGCCTGCGCCGCCGCGGCGTGCCGCCCGAGGCGATCCGCGATTTCGTCAAGCGCATTGGTGTTGCGAAAGCCAACAGCACCGTCGACATGGCGATGCTGGACTTCTCCATCCGCGAGCATTTGAACAAGACCGCGCAACGGCGCATGGCGGTGTTGCGCCCGCTCAAGGTGGTGCTCGAGAATTACCCGGAAGGCCAAGGCGAGGAGCTCGAGGCGGTCAATCACCCCGAAGATGCCTCAGCCGGCACCCGCCGCATCCGCTTCGGCCGCGAACTCTATATCGAGCGCGACGATTTCATGGAGAACCCGCCGAAGAAATTTTTTCGGCTGTCGCCCGGCACCGAGGTGCGGCTGCGCTACGCCTATTTCATCACTTGTCGCGAAGTGGTGAAGAACGGCGCCGGCGAGTTGGTCGAGCTGAAATGCACCTACGACCCCGCCACCAAGGGCGGCAATGCCCCCGACGGCCGCAAGGTGAAGGCGACGATGCATTGGGTGTCGGCGAAGGATTCCGTCCCGGCCGAGGTGCGGCTCTACAATCCGCTGTTCACCAAGCCCGACCCCAGCGCGACCGACTTCGCCGCCGACATCAATCCGAATTCGCTGGACGTGATCGCGAATGCCCGCGTCGAGCCCGCGCTGGCCGGGCGCAATGCCAATGACGCGGTGCAGTTCGAGCGGCTCGGCTATTTCTGTCCGGACAAGGACTCGACGCCGGAGCGGCTGATGTTCAATCGCACCGTCAGCTTGCGCGATACCTGGGCCAAGGTGTCCGGCGGCGGCTAAAAATCCCTCGCGACGGTTGTGCACACACGCCCTCGCCACCCGGCTCGCGCTTGGCTAGCATAAGTCCGTTGGTGGGTTAGCGCGCAGGGGGCGCGCAGTGGCACACGATGGTAGCGTAGAGAGCCGCACGCACGCTGGTGCGCAGGCTGGTACATGGCCTTGGCCGGTCGGCATTCGCCCGGCGTGGCATGTCATACGGCCGCGACCCAATTTCGCTCTCACCACACAGTTGCGGCAATGGGCCGCCCAAGAGATTGCAGCCGATCGGCTGCTGCCGTGGCTCGCGGTCGCCTACGGCCTCGGCCTCGGCATCGTCATCTATTTCACCGCCGAACGTGAGCCAGCGTGGTGGGGGGCGACGGCGCTTGCCGCGGTCTGCGCGACCAGCGCGGTGCTGCTGCGCCGGCATTTGACCGCTCTCATTATCGGTCTTTTTGTTTTCGCCATTGCCGCGGGCTTCGCCGCCGCCACGGTGAAAACCGCCATGATCGAGCATCCGGTGCTGCATTATCCGGCCTCGGGCGTGATCATCGCAGGCTTTGTCGAACTGCGCGAAGAAAGCCAGCATACCGACCGCTTCGTGCTGCGCGTCGACCGCATCGACGGCGACCGCATCGACGACAAGCCGCAACGGGTGCGGCTTTCGGTCAAGCGCGGGCTGGCGCCGCCCGCGGGCTCGTTCGTCGAAGTTAAAGCGATGCTCGATCCGCCGCTGCAGCCGCTGGCGCCGGGCTCTTACGATTTCGCCCGCGATCTTTATTTCCAGCAGATCGGCGCCTCCGGCTTCGTGCGCGGCACTGTCAGCGTCATCACGCCGCCGGCCACAGCCGGCCTCATGTCCTGGGCCAACGCCGTGGTGCAGCGGCTGCGCGACACCATCGACGCCCATGTGCGCGCCGTGCTGCCCGGCGATACCGGCGCGATCTCGGCGATGCTGCTCAACGGCAGGCGCGACGTGATCTCGGAGAATCTTTACAACGCCTTGTTCATTTCCGGCGTCGGCCACGTGCTGTCGATTTCCGGCTATCACATGGCGGTCGTCGCCGGCGTGGTGTTCTTCATCATCCGCGCCTTGCTGGCGCTGATCCCGGGCCTTGCCGACAGAAGGCCGATCAAGAAATGGGCGGCGTTCGGCGCGCTGCTCGCGACGACGTTCTCCCTGGTGCTGTCGGGCGCCGAAGTGGCGACGCAGCGCTCCTACTTCATGATCGCGATCGTGCTGGTCGGCGTCATGCTCGACCGGCCGGCGCTGACCATCCGCACGCTGACCGCGGCCGCGCTCTTGGTGCTGGTGTTGGCGCCGCAATCGGTGGTGCATCCGAGCTTCCAGATGTCGTTTGCGGCGACGCTGGCGCTGGTCGCGGCCTACGATCGCGGCGTGCCGCGGTTGAAGGCCGGCACCGACAGCTCGCTTGGCTCGCGCGCCGCGTTGTGGGGTGTCAACGAGATCACGAGCCTCATCATCGCGTCGCTGGTCGCGGGCCTGGCGACGACGCCTTATGCGGCCTACCACTTTCATCGCATGGCGCCCTACGGCGTCATCGCGAACCTGCTCGCCATGCCGGTCGTTTCCGCCTGGGTGATGCCGATGGGGTTGCTTGGTCTTTTGGCCATTCCGTTCGGCTTCGACGCCGAGTTCTGGCGGCAAATGGGTTACGGCATCGAGTGGATGAACATGGTGGCGTTGTGGGTGACGAGCCTTCCCGGCGCGGTCGGTCACGTCACGACGTTCGGCACCGGGCCGCTCTTATTGGCAACCGCAGGCCTGCTCGTGATCGGGCTGTTCAAGACACCGCTGCGCTGGAGCGGCATCGCGCTAGCGGCGTTCGGCATCGCGTGGGCGGCGAGTGCGCCGCGGCCTGACGTTCTGTTGGCGGCCGATGGGCGAACATTCGCCGTGCGCGGTGCCGACGGCCAGCTCGCGTTTCATCACTCCGGCGGCGACACCTTTGCCATCAAGGAATGGCTCGCGGCCGACGCCGACGCGCGTGACTATCACGACCGCAAGCTGGGGCAGGGCATCGCCTGCGACGCCGCGGGCTGCATCGGCAAGCTCGCCGATGGCGCTCTCGTCGCCTACGACCTCAAGCCCGATGCGTTCGAGGAAGATTGCCGGCGCGCCGTTCTCATCATGACGACCCGCAACCCGCCGCCCGATTGTCGCGCTCAGGTGATCGGGCGCACGCTATGGCGTGAGCGCGGGGCGCTGGCGCTGCGCCGGACCGGTTCGGGCTTTATGATGGAGTCCGCACGGCCGCCGAATTTCGACCGGCCATGGGCGCCGCAGCGCCTGCGTGCCGCAGATACCGCTAGTCCGACTCTCGCTCAGCCCGCGTCGTCACGCGCAACGCCGCGCGACGCGACACCGCGCCAGGACGATATCGAAGCCGATCAGTGAGGCACCGTCATTGCGAGGAGCGAGGCGACGAAGCAATCCAGAACGGCACCGCAGCACTGGATTGCTTCGCTTTTGCTCGCAATGACGGCTCAATACCTTCGGAACAGTCCCACCAATTTGCCCTGAATGCGCACGCGATTGGGCGGCAGGATGCGCACCTCGTAGGCGGTGTTGGCCGGCTCCAGCGCGATCGAGGCGCCGCGGCGGCGAAAGCGTTTCAGGGTCGCTTCCTCGTCGTCGATCAGAGCGACAACGATGTCGCCGGTATCGGCGACGTCCATGCGCTTTAAGAGCGCGATGTCGCCGTCGAGGATGCCGGCCTCGATCATCGAATCGCCGCGCACTTCCAGCGCGAAATGCTCGCCGGCGGTGAGCAGCTCGGGCGGCATGTTGATGGTGTGGCTCCGCGTCTGGATCGCCTCGATCGGCGTGCCGGCGGCAATGCGGCCCATCACCGGCACGGCGACCGGCCGGCCACCGTCGTCTTCCGACGCAGTGCGGACCCGGCCGAGATTGCCTTCGATGACGCTCGGCGAGAAACCGCGCGAGCGGCCGGCGACGATGCCTTGGGCCATAGATTCCGGCAGCTTGATCACTTCGATGGCGCGCGCCCGATTCGGCAGCCGCCGGATGAAGCCGCGCTCCTCGAGCGCCGTGATCAACCGATGGATGCCGGATTTGGAGCGCAGATCGAGCGCGTCCTTCATTTCATCGAAGGAGGGCGCTTCCCCGCTCTCCTTGGCGCGCTCATGGATAAACCGCAACAGCTCGGCTTGCTTGCGCGTTAACATCGGCGCTTCCCCTTCGCTTCCTCTTCGCGGCGGCCGGTCGGGCGACCTTGGCCGAAACAAATCATGAACGGACACTATCCGTTCCATATGTGTTCTGCAACCATTTAATTTGAAGTGAAGAAAACGACGAACGTGCCAAACGAGCGATTAACGCTCGAATTTAACGCCCAAGGCTTGTCGGCCGTTAGAGTTAAACCGCTGAAATCACGGCCGATTAATAGCGGTGTCCAAATTCGCGGCGACTGTGATCGCTCTCCGTCTGCTTCGCAGCAGACCGATTTGGATTCGATCCGCCGACGACAGTCGCTCCGGCGGACAACGCGACAGATGTTTCGATAAGAGCCGATTCGATTGCACAAAATACGGGTCTTAGTCGCGCCGCGAACACCGCGATACCGCTGAGGTCGCGCTGAATCTCGCGCACTGATGCCGATGTGTCACAGCGTTTCGGCGGGGCGCGCGCTATCATCGTCGAAATCTTGGGCGAGAGATTCGACGGTATTTCGCCAACTTAGACGGGGGACGAGATGAAAAGACTCTTTGCCGCTTCGCTGACTGGTTTGGCTGTGTTGTCAGGCTCCGCACTCGCGGCGGATCTGCCGCCTGCGCCTCAGGTCTACAAGGCGCCGGCCGTGGTCGCGCCGGCCTATAGCTGGACCGGCTTTTATCTGAACGCCGGCGGCGGCTACGGCATGTGGAATGCCGACACGCAAACCTTCTTCCCTGGCGGTGGCTGCTTTACCTGCGTCGTCGATACATTCGGCGGTCGGGGTTATTTCGGCACGGTAGGCGGCGGATACGACTTTCAAGTCGGCGGCCTGGGAATGGGCGCGTGGAACCCGATGATCGTCGTTGGCCTTTTGGCGGACTACAACTTTGAAAGCTTCAAGGGCACGACGGATTTGCCCGCCCTCGTCGTAGCGCAGATCAAAGAAACCGCCGCCTGGGCCGGCGGCGCCCGCATTGGCCTAGCCTTCGGGCCGAATCTCTTCACCTACATCAATGGTGGCGCGACCGGCACCCGCTTTGGCGGTATGAGCTTCGCTTCATCGGTCGGTGGTCCGCCGCTGGGTTTGACATCAGCGGCGTTCTGGAAGACCGGCTGGTTCCTCGGCGGCGGCACCGAGACGTCGCTGGCTCCCATGTTGCCGGTCGGCTTTTTCCTGCGCAGCGAATATCGCTACTCATACTTCAATACGACAAACGTTCCCACCACCCTTGCCGGCGCCCCATTCTTGACGATGGGCTTCCATCCGGTGGTGCAGACGCTCAGCACGTCGCTCGTCTATAAATTCAACTGGCAATAAACGTCGGGGAAGTTGGGACAGGGGAGTTGGGGGATAATGGCCCGGGACGAAAGTCCCGGGCTCTTTTTTTTTCTTCTCGTGACATCGCAACGATGCTCAGCGATCGAGGCGGACCATCTCGCAACGGCTGCCGGCCTTTGCCGGCGGCGCGTGCGGTTGCCGGATGACGAGACAGCCGGCCTGCGCCAGCGGCGCCATCATCGAACTGTCCTGAGTCAGAAACGGCGTTGCGACCGGCCCATCTGGACCGTCCTTGAGTAACGCGCGCAGATAATCGGCGCGCTCGTCGTTCTCCGGCAGGTCGCTGCCCAGCGTTGCGGTTTCGGTCGGGGTGACGAGATCGGCGCGGCCGGTCAGCTTGCGAATGAGCGGCACCAGAAACAGAAACGCGCAGACATAGGACGACACCGGATTGCCGGGCACGCCGAGCACCGCCATGGCGCCGAGCCGGCCATGCATCAGCGGGCGGCCGGGCCGCATCGCGATCTTCCAGAACGACAGCGCCATGCCTTCGGCGGCAAAAGCCCGGTTGACGAAGTCATAATCGCCGACCGAAGCGCCGCCGGTGGTCACCAGAATATCGGTGTCGAGATCGCGGGCGCGCCGCACCGCCTCGATCGTCTCATCGAGATTGTCGGGCACGACGCCGAGATCGACGAAGTCGGCGCCTTCGGCGCGGATCAGCGCGGCAAGCGCAAAGCCGTTCGAATAGACGATCTGGCCGGGTCCGGGCTCGGTGCCGGGCGGCACCAGCTCGTCGCCGGTCGCGAACAGCGCGACCTTGGGCTTGCGATAAACCGGCACTAGCGGATGGTTCATGCCGGCAACGAGCGCGAGGTCGCGCGCGGTCAGCCGATGGCCTTTGGCAAACAGCCTGTCGCCCTGGCGGAAATCGAGCCCTTGCGGGCGGACATTGCGGCCTTTGGCGGTGGCCTTTTGCACCTCGACGCACGCGCCGTCGCGCTTGGTCAATTCCTGCACCACGACGGTGTCGGCGCCGGCCGGCACGAAGCCGCCGGTGAAAATGCGGGCGGCTTCGCCGGCGCCGATCTTTGTTGAGAACGGCCGCCCGGCGGGAACTTCGCCGATGACCTTCAGGCGGGCAGGGGCCGCAGCGACATCGGCTGAGCGCACCGCGTAGCCGTCCATGGCCGAGACATCGGCCGGCGGCTGGGTGCGGCGCGCTTTGAGATCGAGGGCAAGGACGCGGCCGGCGGCCGCTTCGAGCGGCACTTCTTCGGCCGGCAAGGGCGCTGCGTGCGCCAATACGTGGTCGAGCGCCTCGGCAACGGAAATCAATCCCACCAGCTTACTCCCCACCGCGGCGTCGCAGCCTCAGTCCATTCTCTGATCGTTCGGTCGACTTGAACCGCCCAATGCCACGCGCAAGTGCTGCGTCTCGGCGCGCGCACATTCCTCACCGTTGACAAGCACGGAGCATGCGACCGTCGCTCGATCGTCGTGCATGTCCTTTACCCTCGCCCGGAAGGTCAGCGCGCAATCGATCGGCACAGGCTTGAACAGATCGAGCTTTAATGACGTCGTACTGTAAGCGAAATCCAATGGTTCGCGGATTTCACGTCCCTCCTTTCGGTGTGCTTCGGCGGTTGCGGCCCAAACGTCGTGGCAGATGACGACGGTTGCGATCAACCCGCCTTGCAGGCGGCCGGGATGGCCGACATGGAAAGGCTGCGGATGCCACGTGCACATGACCTCGTCGCCGTTCCAACAACTCTTTATTTGCAGACCATGGTCGTTTAGACGGCCGCAACCATAACACTGCCAGTCGACCAAATCTTGAAAAGCCTGTTCCGCCATGGCCGTTACTCCCGGTGAAAGCTGATCAGGGTCCGGCGCGAAAATGGCCGCTGCGGCCGCCGCTTTTTTCCACGAGCCGGATGCCTTCGATGCGCATGCCGCGCTCGACCGCTTTCACCATGTCATAGATGGTGAGGCAGGCGACCGCTACGGCGGTGAGCGCTTCCATCTCAACCCCGGTCTGTCCGGACACCTTTACACGCGCGGTGACACGAACGCCGGGCAGCTTGGCATCGGGCACGACGTCGACTTCGACCTGCGACAACAGCAGCGGATGGCACAGCGGGATCAATTCATGGGTGCGCTTGGCGGCCATGATGCCGGCGATGCGGGCGGTGCCGAGCACGTCGCCTTTTTTGGCGTCGCCCTTGCGCACGATGTCGAGCGTCTTCGCCGTCATCAGCACGCGGCCTTCGGCCACCGCCACGCGCTCGGTCATGGCCTTGGCCGACACGTCGACCATGTGGGCTTCGCCGCGCGTGCCGAGATGGGTGAGTGTCTTTGCCCGCCGCGCCACGGCTTCACCGAGCTGCAGCGAGCGCGGGCTTGCGGGCGAGGAGCGCACGCGTCGCGGCGGTAACGTCGTCCTGTCGCATAAGACTTTCGCCGACCAGGAAGGTCGAGATGCCGGCCTTGCCGAGCCGCGCCAGATCGTCGGGCGTAAAGATGCCGCTCTCGCCGACGATGACGCGCTCGGCCGGAACGCGCCGCGCCAGCTGTTCGCAGGTGGCAAGCGTCGTCTCGAAGGTTTTCAGGTTGCGGTTGTTGATGCCGATGAGCCGCGACTGCAGCCGCAGCGCGCGATCGAGCTCTTCTTCGTCGTGCACTTCGACGAGCGCATCCATGCCGAGGGCGGAAGCGGCCGCTTCCAGCTCGGCTGCGCAGACATCGTCGACCGCGGCCATGATGATCAGGATGCAATCGGCGCCGTAAGCGCGCGCTTCGGCGACCTGATAAGGATCGTACATGAAATCCTTGCGCAGCACCGGCAGCGCCACGGCGGCGCGGGCCGCGCGCAGGTGATCGAGATGGCCTTGGAACGACGGCGCATCGGTCAAGATCGAAAGGCAGGGGGCGCCGCCTGCTTCATAAGCCTTGGCCAAGGCCGGCGGATCGAAATCGTCGCGAATGAGCCCCCTCGACGGGCTCGCCTTCTTGATCTCGGCGATCAGCGCAAAATCGCCGGCCTTGAGCCGCCGCTCTATGGCGCGCAAAAAACCGCGCGGCGGGCTTGCGGCCTTGGCGTCGCGCTCGACCGCATCGGGCGGGCGCGCAAGTTTTGCCGCGACGATCTCCGCGCGCTTGTAAGCGCCGATCTTTTCCAAAATATCACCCATCGTTCGACACCACGATCAGCCGATCGAGGCGGCCTTCGGCTTCGCCGGAATCGACAGAGTGTGCGGCGAGTTCGAGGCCGGTTTTGAGCTCCTTGGCCTTGCCGGCGACGACCAGGGCGGCCGCCGCATTGAACAGGGCCACGTCGCGCAGCGCGGTCTTCTTGCCTTCGAGCACGTCCTGCACCGCCTTGGCATTGGTGGCGGCATCGCCGCCGCGCAGCGCTTCCGGCTTGACCTTGGGCAGCCCGAATTCTTCCGGCGAAATCTCAAAACTGCGGATGGCGCCGTTTTCCAGCGCCGTGACGCTGGTCGGGCCCGACGTGGTGATCTCATCGAGACCGTCGGAGCCGTGCACCACCCAGACCGCCTCGGCGCCGAGATTTTTCAACACTTGCGCCAGCGGCTCGGTCCATTGCCGCGAGAACACGCCGATCATCTGCCGCCGCACGCCGGCCGGATTGGAGAGCGGCCCGAGCAGGTTGAAGATGGTGCGGGTGCCGAGCTCGACGCGGGTCGCCGCGACGTTCTTGGTCGCCGGGTGATGCGCCGGGGCGAACATGAAGCCGATGCCGGCTTCGCGGATGCACAGTCCGATCTTCTCCGGCGAAAGGTCGATGTTAACGCCGAGGGCTGCGAGCACGTCGGCGGCGCCGGATTTCGACGACAGCGCGCGATTGCCGTGCTTGGCGACCGGCACGCCGGCGCCGGCGACGATCAGCGCGGCGCAGGTCGAGATGTTGAACGAGCCGGAAGCGTCGCCGCCGGTGCCGACCACGTCGATGGCGCCGGGCGGCGCGTGGACGCGCACCATCTTGGCGCGCATCGCGGTGACCGCGCCGGTGATCTCGTCGACGGTCTCGCCGCGCACGCGCAAGCCCATGAGCAGCGCGCCCATCTGCGACGGCGTCGCCTCGCCGGACATCATCTGCTCGAAGGCGCCGGCCGCCTCCTCGCGGGTCAGCGCAGCTCCGGTCGCGACCTTGCCGATCAGGCCCCTGAATTGTGCGGTCACTGCATCGTCCTCAATCAATCAATTGGCCCGTGCTCGCACGCGTTGCGGTGGGTTCGGCGCAGCTGCCTGACGCCGCCCGGTCGACGTATTCCAAGCCGCGGCAATGTCGAGGAAGTTCTTCAGCAGCAGATGGCCGTGCTCCGACGCGATGCTCTCGGGATGGAACTGCACGCCGTGCACCGGCAGCTGCGTATGGGCGAGCCCCATCACCACGCCGCCGTCGGTGTCCGCGGTCACGGCGAGCTCGCGCGGCATGCTCGATCGCTCGACCACCAGCGAGTGATAACGCGTCGCCTTGAACGGCGCACTGATGCCGCGAAAAATTCCGGTGCCGTTATGGCGGATCTCCGACAGCTTGCCGTGCACCTGGGTTGGCGCGCGCACCACCTTGCCGCCGAAGGCATCGCCGATCGCCTGGTGGCCGAGGCAGACGCCGAGGATCGGGATTTTCGCGGACGCCTCCGCGATCAGCCCGAGGCAGATGCCGGCCTCCTTGGGCGTGCAGGGGCCGGGCGAGAGCACGATGGCCTCGGGATCGGCGGCGATGACGGCGCGGCTCGTCACCTTGTCGTTGCGATGCACCTCGACCTCCGCCCCCAGTTCACCGAGATAGTGCACCAGGTTGAAGGTGAAGCTGTCGTAATTGTCGATCAGGCAAATCACCGAAAAAACCCTTGTTTTCCAGCGCCGAAGCCCCGGCTACCTCGGCCGGCCTACGCTTTACCGCGATTGGTTGTGGGCCGCTAGGGCTAGGCTCGTGGCGGCGCTTGCCCACGCCCTGTTAAGCATCGGGCGCGGTTGCGGCGCCGCACAACCATTTATTGATTTTCATGCCTTAGACGAGGAGGCGGTTACCTGGGCCGGGTGACGATTTTCGCACCGGCAAGAGCACAGCGACATCGCATGAACGCCGCCAGGACGCTCTCTTTCGCCGTCCTATGCTGCCTCGCACTGGCGGCTTGCGACCCTGCGCCGACGTTCGATGCGTCGAGCTTGCCGGCCTATCAAAAGAGCTTGAGCGAAATCAATGCGCGATTGAGCGCCCAAGATCGGCACAAGCTGCAATTGGCTTTGCTGACTTTAGCGGCCGGCGGTTCCGCCGATTATACCGCGGTCGCGCTGGCCAATCCGTTGACGATCGCGAATATCGAAGCGCTCGACGGCGTTCCCAATCCTTTGCAGTTTCTCGACCGCATGCGGTCGAGGATCGAGGGCCGGACCGCGGCGTCGGTGATCCGCCGCGTCGCCGACGATCTCGATTACGCGATTTCGCGCGTCGAGGCGCAGACCAAAGGCGCCGAGAAGCAACTCGCCGCCTTCGTTATCGAGAACCCCCGTTTCCGCTGGGATCACGGCAAACGCACCACCAACCCGACCGCGGAGTTCTCCGTCTATAACGGCAGCACGATGCCGATTTCGCGCATCTTTCTCAAGGGCGAATTGACGACGCCGGAGCTCAAGACGCCGCTCGCCATGGGCGTCGTCGTCTACAGCTTCGCCAATTTGCTGCAGCCAGGCGCGCAGCAGCAAGTGACTGTCAACCTCGGCACGCCGAGCGGTTGGACGGCAAAACAGCTCGAGACCGTCTACAATCCCGACCTCAAGCTGACAGTCTCCAATGTCGACGACGCCAGCAATCGACGGCTTCTGGCCGTCAACACCGAGGTTCTGGAGACGCTGCGGCACAAGCGCGACTTATTGCGCGGCAGCTGAGCCAAGACGAAGTCGCGACAACCGGTACGTGGTCAAAGCGCCGGGCTTGCGCTAAGCCGTTCCCGATCAAGAAGACATAACAGAGGGAACGACATGATCCGCTCGCTCAAGGCGGTGCTGTTCGCCACGCAGCTCGCTGCCGTGCTGGCAGCCGGCGCGGCGCAGGCGCAGGATTATCCGAGCCGGCCGGTGAAAATCATCGTGCCGACGCCGCCGGGCGGGCCGGTCGACGTCATTGCGCGGATCACGGCGAATTATCTGCAGACGGCGCTGGGCAAAGGCTTCGTCGTCGAAAACCGCGCCGGCGCCGGCAATACCATCGGCTCGAAAGATGCCGCCGAGGCTGAGCCCGACGGCTATACGCTGCTCTATTCCAGCGCCAGCGGGCTCGTCATCGCGCCGCTGTTGCATCCCGACGCCGGCTACGATCCGCTCAAAAGTTTCGACGCGATCGCGCTGGTCGGCGAGAGCTCCAACATTTTGGTGGTCAATCCTGCCGTGCCGGCGAACACGGTGCAGGAACTGGTCGCCTATGCCAAGGCCAATCCGGGCAAGGTGAATTTCTCCTCCGGCGGCATCGGCGTATTGCCGCATCTGATCGGCGAAATGTTCAAGGCGCGCGCCGGCATCGACATCGTGCACGTGCCGTACAAAGGCGGCGGGCCGTCGATCAACGACGTGGTCGCCGGCAACGTGCAGATGACCTTCGAAGGCACCAGCGTGCTGTTGCCGCTCATCCAGGCCGGCCGGCTGCGCGCGCTTGCCGTCACCACGCCGAAGCGCATCCCGCAACTGCCCGACGTGCCGACCATGGTCGAGAGCGGATTTCCGAATTTCGTCTCGACCAGCTGGACCGGGCTGTTGGCGCCGGCGCATACGCCGCAGCCGATCGTCGAAAAGCTCAACGCCGCGATCAATGATGGGCTGAAGACACAGGAATTGAGAACCGCGCTGGAGCGGCTGAGCAACGCGCCGCTCGGCGGCACGCCCGCGGATTTCACGGCCGTGATCAAGGCCGACCTCGCCAAATGGTCGCCGATCGTCAAGACGCTCGGGCTCGACAAGCCATGACCCGGCACAGGCGAATGCGCGCGGCCAGCGCGGCGTTGCTGCTGTTTTGCAGCGCGCTGCCGCTGCAAGCGCAGACCTATCCGGACCGGCCGGTGAAAATCATCGTGCCTACGGTTGCCGCAGGCACCGTCGACCTCGTCACCCGCGTCATGGCGAACGATCTCGGCGCAACCTTGGGCAAACAGTTCTTCATCGAGAACCGCAGCGGCGCCGGCAATACGCTCGGCTCCCGCGACGTCGCCCACAGCGATCCCGACGGCTACACGCTGCTCATGAGCAGCGCCAGCGGCCAGGTGATCTCGCCGCTGATCTACAAGGATCCGGGCTACGACCCGCTGAAAAGTTTCGCGCCGATCGCGCCCTATGCCGAGGGCTCCGTCATCCTCGTGGTCAATCCGTCGCTGCCGTTTCAGTCGGTGGCCGATTTGGTGGCTTACGCCAAGGCCAATCCCGGAAAACTCAGCTATGGCTCCGCCGGAACGGGAACAGTGCCGCACCTGACGGCGGAATTGTTCAAGTCCGCCGCGGGCATTTCGATGGTGCATGTGCCTTATCGCGGCGGCGCGCTGTCCATCCAGGACGTCATAGCCGGCAATCTGCAACTGACCTTCGAGGCCTCAAGCCCGCTGCTGCCGCATATCGCGGGTGGCCAGTTGCGGGCGCTGGCCGTGCTCAGCGCCAAGCGGATTGCGGAACTGCCCGACGTGCCGACCATGGGCGAAGCCGGCTATCCGGGCGTGCTGGCGGCGAGCTGGACCGGATTGTTCGCGCCCGCCGGCACCGACGGGGCCATCGTGCAAAAGCTCAACGCCGCGATCAACGCAAGCCTGCGCACCGATGCGACCCGGCAGGCGCTGTCCCGGCTCGGCAATGTGCCCAAGGGCGGCACGCCGCAAGATCTCACCGATCTGATGATTGCCGACATCAAGAAATGGACGCCGATCGTCCAGGCCCTTCATCTTGAGCCGCAGTAAGACGGCGAGCGGCGCGCAAAAATAAGAAACCAAAAAATTCGGCGGGAGGTTTTTTACCGCCCGCCGGGGAGTACCACGGCAAACTGCAAATTCGGTTGCGCGCTAGCGCGAGGCGACCACCGGTTTGGCCAACGGCCGGCGCGCAGCGTTCATCGGAACGAACCTGACTTCACGGGCGGTGCCGAACGGGTTGCGCGTATCGCGCAGGCAGTTGGCTTCCATGTAGGGCCACGGCCGTTCCGAGCAATCGCCGGCGAGCGGCCGCGCATCGGCGCGATCGGACTTGCCGGTCGCCGACGGCGCGCCGGCCTCGACCTGGGGCGACAGGCTGGGCGCGAGAACCAAGCACGCGGCAATGATCGCTGCCGCGACTATGGCGTAAACAGTCTTGAGCATGGACACCGTCCCCGGTTCGCAACCCGCTGCCGTCTCTCACGCTAACGTCGGCGCGGCGTTCGAGTTGCCCCTTGTTCGACTATTAGTCTCGTCGAACATGATTTTGGTTTCCTTGATCACCATCACAAAATCGCTGTTTTGTGTAACTTATTGAACCTAATAGTTAATTCGTGGCGTACTGGATTGCCGGTTTAGGGCGTTTTGGCAGGCCTGAGGCTTTGCTCGAGGTCTGCCAGCGCCGCATGCGCGACCCGGTCGAACGCGCCTTGCGGTTCATCCGGGCGCGGGCTAGACCGCCGCCATGCCGCGGACCGCGCTTTTTGCCGGATCGTTCGATCCCATCACCAACGGCCATCTCGACGTGGTCGGCAAAGCCGTGCGCCTGGCCGACCGGCTGGTGCTGGCGGTGGGCGTCCACCCCGGCAAGACGCCGCTGTTCTCGGCCGAGGACCGGTTGGCCATGCTGGAAGAGATTTGCGCGCCGGTGGCGCGCGCCGCCGGCTGCGCCTTGGCCTGCACGACGTTTGCCGACCTGGTCGTGACCGCGGCACAGCGGGAGGGTGCCACCATCCTGGTCCGCGGCGTCCGCGACGCCACCGACTTCGATTACGAGATGCAGATGGCCGGGATGAACGTCGCCATGGCGCCCGGCGTCCAGACGGTCTTCCTGCCGCCGTCGCCGGCCGTCCGCCCGATCACCGCCACCTTGGTGCGCCAGATTGCCGGCATGGGCGGTGATGTTTCGGCCTTCGTGCCGGCGCTGGTTGCGGCGCGGCTGAAACGCAAATTCGCCAAAGCTTAAGCCTCATCCGGGAGACGACATGATCCGCGTTATCGCTTGCCTGCTCGCGTTTGTTTTGGCCGCACCGGCCTTCGCGCAAAATCTCGCCAACCCCGCCGCTTTGAACGAACCGGCGCCGGCGACCTACAAGGTGCAATTCGACACCAGCAAGGGTCCTTTCGTGATCGAGGTGCATCGCGATTGGGCGCCGAACGGCGCCGATCGCTTCTACAACCTCGTCAAGAACGGCTTCTATGATAATGACCGGTTTTTCCGCGTCGTCTCGGGCTTCATGGTGCAATTCGGCATCAACGGCGATCCAAAACTCTCGTCGGTGTGGCGCGAGGCGCGCATCAAGGACGATCCGGTGAAGCAGAGCAACAGCC